>FQKF010037976.1_pt1 | contig 25014 bp, 18 predicted proteins | sample 1504521 | NCBI WGS metagenome assembly FQKF01 (sample SAMEA4475357, study PRJEB15587) | soil metagenome | biome: Soil; feature: Field | place: India | collected 2015-03-11 | depth 0 m
AAAAACCTCTGGAGGTAAGGGAGCTGCGCGTGGATTGCCCTGAACATGTGCCGCGCAAGCAACCGAGCGAATAAGTGGCTCAAATACCCTTTCGGCTGCCCCATATTTGTACGTGCAGGCGGTCGGTGTAGCGAAAGCCGTGAGTCTTACACACCTCTACCACCCAGCGTCGCCGGCGGGCCAGCGCCTGGCGTGTGTTGCCCTCAGGCATAAGCCAGATTTTTTCGGAAGCAATCTGATAGCGCTCTTGTAAAAGCAGCACCTCTGCCAGGTCTTCGGCTTGCGCCACGACGAACTTGAACCAGGCCTTCGGATTTTGGGCAAAATGGCGGTATGCGGCAGGCTTTTCGCGCAGGCGCTCGGGGTTGTGGCTGTTGGCCAATTTGGGCGATACATTGTACTGGTCTATGGCTGTCTCAAAATCGGGCTGGGGCAATAGCGTGCCGTTGGTTTCCACCTCGAAGCGGTAAGCCGCGTCGTATTGGCGCAGCTGCTGCATCAGTGCCGTCAGGGCCGGCTGTTGCATCATGGGCTCGCCGCCGGTGAGCACGACATTGCGTGCCGGATAAGCCTGCACGCGCTCGGTGACTTCGACTACAGAGCAGCGCGCTATCCAGGTCTTTTTGTCAAACTTTCGATAGCCCGGCTTTGCATCGTTGGCGTGGGCGAAAGGTGTGCCTTCCCAGTTCCAGGTGTAGTCCGTGTCGCACCAAAAACAATGTAGGTTGCACAGGCTCGTGCGTACAAATACCGACGGTACGCCGACACTCTTGCCTTCGCCCTGAATGGAGTAGAAAATTTCGGGCTGCCCGTTCAGGCGAGCCAGTTTTAGGATGGATCGGGCAATACTCACGCTTCAGCCGGAATATGTTTGATATTGGCCAGGGTTGCCCCGGAAAAACACTTGGAAACATGTTCGAGGTATACCTGGTCGTCTTTGTTCATCCTTGTATGATGATGAGGTCTTTCTCGATATACTCCTTCAGGAGCGGATTAGTCAGACTATCTCCTGTAATCAAGTTAACTCGAATACCGGGTTTATCAGATAGTTCCTGCTCTATTTAAACCAATTTAAGCAACCCAATGCGTTCTTTGAACCGGACGAGGATATCCAGTTCGCCATTGTCTCTGTTTTCGCCTCGCGCGTATGCTCCGAAGATACCTATGCGGGCTGGTTAGTACGGAAGGAGACCCTCCAGTACTCTGGTTTGCAGTCCTTTGTCCATAATTTTCCGGTATTTGTTTTGCGAAGGTAATGGTTGGCTTGCGATAGCGCTTTTTCTTGGGCTGTGCGACGGTGCGAGCACCCTTCAGTCAAAGAGCGCTGTCTGGTTAAGCGCTTCTTCGGCTTCGAGGGCGGGAGCATCCTCGTTTTCGTTGCGCAGGGCAGGGGCAGTGTGGGCGAGCAAGCGCTTGACGATGCGTAGCTGATAGGTGTATCGCTTTTGTTCGGGGTTGAAGATGCCGAAGTGGTCGAGTTTGTCAATGCGTACCTTGCCGCTGGCATGGATGATGTGGCAATCGGGCAATACAATGCCGACGTGGCCGATATGGCCTTTGCCGTCGTCGAAGAAAGCCAGGTCGCCTAAGTGGCATTGTTCGGTAAAGTCCACAGCAACACCTTCGTGCACCTGTTGGGTTACTTCACGCGGCAGACGGATGCCGGCCATTTTATAGACCAATTGCACTAAGCCGGCGGCGTCAATGCCGAAAGGAGAACGGCCGCCCCACAGGTAAGGGGCATTAAGGTAGCGCCGTGCCGTTCGGACAATCCACTCGCCGGTGCGGGGCGCCTGCGAAGGGGTAACCACCGGGCCAGAGAACTGGAACGATAGGTCGCCCAGGCGGCAGCGCAGCCCGTCGTAGCAGGGCAGTACTGCGCCCATGGTGAGGGGAATGAAATGGTCGGTAGCCATGAGCCCCTCTACGAGCGACAGGCTGATGGAGGCGTGCTCGGCATATTGAGCGTATTCGCTGGGCGTCAGGGAGCGCAGCTGGCGAGCGTCCACCCAGCCACTGAAGCCGTCCCAGGCGCATACGACGTAGCACCAGCTGTCTCGGGCTTCGAGCACCTCAGCGGTTTCGCCAAACAATAGCTGCGAGACCATCTCGCTTTTGTCGTTCGGATGGGCGCGCATGGGCGCAATGCTAACCTGGCAGGCGGCGTATGTGGACATGGCAAACGGCAGACGCTGGCGCAAATATCGGTCGCCTACGCGCAGCAAGGAGCTGAGGGCTAAAAAGAAGAGCCGGCAGCCCCAGCTGCCGGCCCTGCATTTAAATCCTGAAAAAACATTCAGTATTTAGTTCTGTACCATAAACTTTTTGGTCAGAGTGCCGTCTTTGGTCGCCACGCGTACCAGATACGTACCCGAAGCCAGCTGCGGTAGCGAGTAGGTAAGCAGGTTGTTCGTTACCCCATCGCGTACTTCGTAGGTGATGACGCGGCCGCTCATTTCGGCGATGGTGATGGTGGCATCCGTAGGCTGGTCGAAGCCCATTTGCAACATCAATTGGCCGTTGACCACCGGGTTGGGGCGCACCTGCATGGCGTTGTCTGGCAGTGGCTTCTCGTCGGTCGTGCTGACCAGGTCAAAGTACATGCGCAAAACAGCGCTCGGGCCGCCTTGGAAGCCGCCGAGGAACCACTGGCCATTAAAGACCAGTGTAGAGGGCGTAGGCAACGGCACGTCCTGATCGAAGGCATGGAAGACGCGCACAAAATCGCCGCTGTAAAGCACTGCAGCTACGTAACGAGCGCCGTTCTGAATTTCTACGCCAAAATCACCGGTACTCAGGTTGATAAGTTCTACCCTTTGGTCCACATAGTTGTTGGTCGTAGGACCAGCCTCATAAGGCGCTGTGCCTACCCACTCGAAGCTTTCTGACTCAAACTTAGTGTTATCGAAGTTGTCGTAGTTGGGCAGCACATTATCTTTTACCTTAAAGAAATAAACATCTGCTCGCACGCTGGTTACAGGCACCTCATTGGCGTTGGTCGCGAAGGAGAACTCGATGTCCTTTACTCGGAATTTCTCCGTAGCCTTCGGGTTCGTGTTGTACAAGGCACCTACGCCCCAATTGTCGCCCAAAGAGCCTGGACGGAAACCTATGGTCGCCCCATCATCTTTGGAGAAAAGCCTGTCGCTAACGTAGAAATTGGTCTGCGACTTGCCTTCTGCGGGAATGACACCACCTACCGGGTCTGAGTTGGTGGTGTACATGATTTTGTAGGTACCGATGGGCAGCTCAGGAGCATATGTGCCTGGAATAATGAAAAGGCTGTCAGTAACACTTACATCAAGGGTCGGGACAACACGCTTCGCCGTGTACAGTATGTTATCGTTGGCTGTCATGACATAAGCGTCCAGGACAACGTTAGTGCGGTTCGTGCCGCTGGTGTTAGTGAGCCATACTGCAAATTCAAAAGTATCCACAGGTATCTGGCTTACGGGCGTGCGCTTGCTACCGGCGGGGAAGAAGATGCGGTTCATGCGCACTTCTGGGATGATGATACAGATTTCGACGGGCTGGCCCGATTTTAAGCCAGCATCCACATACTCGGACATCTCGCGACTCATGAAGAAGCACGGAATGGTCGTATTACCTGCCTGCGGTTGGGTTGCACCCATGTTCATGACTGAGCAAGCATTTTGAGCAGGGTCAGTGTAGTGGTTTGCAATCAGCACTGCTAACGCACCGGCCTTCTGAGCGTTAAAGGCTTTAATAGAAAAACCGCACACCCCTCGGCGAATAACGGCTATCCTTCCGGCCAGGCTCCCTGCCGGAACCGAGTCGCAGGCCAGGGAGTCGCCATTAATGGCATATGCCCACCTTGCCGGCGCGCATACTTTACCTTGCGGGACACCACCCCAGTTGGCTGTACCATAACCGCAGGCGCCATTGAAGAAGTCCTTCGAATTACTGCCATACGACACACGAATAACAGCACCCGAGTTTTCCGTACCTTGCTGAGCCACTACAGTTGAAGACCACAGCAAGCCGCACAACAAAAGCGTCAGCGAAACGAGTTCGGTAAATAGTTTTTTCATAACAACAGAGGATTTAATGAATGTGAGGAAATATTGAGCTGCGAATTTAAGCCACCCTTTGCGAAAGCAAGGATACCTCAGAATTCTTTTAAAAAATATCTACGCAAAAAAGGCCTAAGTGGTTTGCTCCAGAATCTTCCTTTTTTACTAAAAATCAAGCCTTTAGCGCTTCAGTGCCGAAAAGGCGAGCCTTTGCCCGTCCGGTTAAAAAACGCGCCCGGTATGTTTGTTCGTCTTTTGCTCTAGCGTTGCACTCCACCCGGGCTGTTCTTTGCAGGCCAAAGCGCACAACTTTTCCTCTCTACGCCTTGCACATCACGTTATGTCGAAACAAATCAAACGCCGCCGCTTTTTAAAGAATACCGCCTTAGCCGCCGCTTTTGCCGCACTGCCCAGTGTTTTACGCCCCCAACCACCGCAAGTCGAAGGCATCCCGGCTATCGTCGCGTCTCGAGCGCTCAAATCCCGACTGCGCCTCGGTTTTATCGGTACCGGCTTGCGTGGCCAGACACACCTCGACCTGGCTTTGCGTCGCACCGATTGCGAGGTAGCTGCTATTGCCGAACCTGACCCTGTCATGCGCGACCGGGCACTCCAACAGATAGCCCGCGCCGACAAGCCCAAACCCGACATCTACGACCGCGGCGACTACGACTACCTGCGCCTGCTCCAGGACAGAAACATAGATGCCGTCGTCATCGCCTCACCTTGGGAATGGCACACTCCGCAGTGCATCGCCGCCATGCAGGCCGCTAAATATGTCGGCATCGAAGTACGGGGCGCCTTTTCCTTAGACGACTGCTGGCAATTGGTGCGCACGCACGAAGCCACCGGTACCCACCTGATGTTGCTGGAAAACGTCTGCTACCGCCGCGACATCATGGCCGTGCTCCAAATGGTACGTGCTGGCCTGTTCGGCGAACTCATCCACCTCGAAGGCGGGTACCAGCATGACCTGCGCGGTGTCAAGTTCAACAACGGCGTCACCCCTTACGACTCCGGCGTCGAATTTGGCCCAAAAGGCTTCTCCGAAGCCAAATGGCGTACCAAACACTCCGTCCATCGCAACGGCGACCTGTATCCCACTCACGGGATAGGCCCCATCGCCACGATGACCAACATCAACCGCGGAAATCGCTTTCTCTACCTGACCTCAACGGCCTCCAAAGCGCGTGGCCTGCACGATTACATCGTACACCACCCCAAGGGCGGCCCCGAGCACCCCAATGCCCGCGTGCACTTCAACCTCGGCGACGTGGTTACCACCGTCATCAAAACCGCCAACGGCGAAACCATCCTCCTCTCGCACGACACCAACCTGAGCCGACCCTATTCGCTTGGCTTCCGCGTACAGGGCACGCGCGGCATCTGGATGGATGTCAACAAAAGCCTACTCCTCGACGGCCAAACACCCGCCCACCAGTGGACGGACGCAAAACCCTGGCTCGAACGCTACGACCACCCATTGTGGAAACGCTACGGCAACGACGCTAAAGGCGCCGGACACGGCGGCATGGACTTCTTCGTCTTCCACCACTTCATCGAGTCGGCCAAACGCCAACAGGCTCCGCAAATAGACGTCTATGACGCAGCAGCCTGGTTGGCCATTACGCCACTCTCCGAAGCCAGCATCGCCACCGGCAGTAGCCCGCAGCCCTTCCCAGACTTTACCTCCGGACGCTGGACAGAACGCAAACCCGACTTCGCCGTGAACGACGAATTCTAAGAGCCATACCCCTTAGCGGAACAGCGCCAACGCCTGCAACACCGTGCGCCATACCCCCCACAACGCGGGCGCGGCCACAAAGGCCCACGAGAGGTAAAGGGCCATCTTTTCGCGAAGCACTAATTTCCCCTCATTGTTCATAGTCCAGACTGCTTTAACGGCCGCACTGCCAGATTGCAAATCAGTCCCAGCATCAGCAGCCCAGCCATCAGGTACATCGTCAGCGAATATGCCTGCGCTGGCGGAAGGTCCAGGGCCTCTATCTGGTATGCCCGTAAATTGTTGAGCAACTGCGGGCCGATAACGGCGGCCAAACTCCAGGCCAGTAGCAAGCGCCCGTGAATGGCGCCTACCTCGCGCACACCGAACACATCGCGCAGGTAGGCCGGTATTGTGGCAAAGCCCCCGCCGTACATGCTCATGATGACGCCAAAGGCCAAGACGAATCCCGTCAGCGCGCCCAGGCGGCCCGTCCAGGGTACCGCTACGTACAGCACCATCCCCAGCATAAAAAAGATAACATAGGTGTTACGACGCCCAATCTTATCGGACAAAGACGACCAGAAGAGGCGCCCTACCATATTAAATAGGCTCAATAAGCCCACAAAGCCACTCGCCGCTGCAGCCGTTACCGCCCGAGCGGGGCCAACCACTGCTTCCGAAAACATCTCCTGTATCATCACTGACGCCTGGCCCAGCACACCCAGCCCCGCGCTGACATTGAGCATGAGCACCCCGAACAGCAGGTAAAACTGTGGCGTTCGAATGGCCTCATCTGCCGTCAGCCCGTACTCATCGCGCGATTGAGGCGGCAGATCCGCCATGCCGGAAGGCTTCCAGCCTTCCGGAGGGATACGCACCGTGAATACGCCGAAGAGCATATAGGCCAGATAGAGTGCACCCATAGCGGCAAAGGTCTCCGCCACGCCCGCTGAAGTGGGCGTTTGGAAATAATCCATCAGTGCAACCGACAACGGAGCTGCCAGCATTGCCCCACCGCCAAAGCCCATAATGGCCATGCCCGTAGCCATGCCTGGCCGGTCGGGAAACCACTTGATAAGCGTGGATACGGGCGAAATATAGCCCAGCCCCAGCCCTATGCCGCCCAGCACGCCGTGACCCAAATACAGCAATGCCAGCTGGTGCTGCCAAACGCCCACAGCAGACACGAAAAAGCCACCCGAAAAACACAATGCCGAAACAAACATGGCCCTACGCGGGCCAACGCGCTCCAGCCACCGACCAAATACCGCAGCTGACGCCCCTAAACAAAACAGCGCTATCGAAAAGATATGCCCAACTTCCACCAGCGTCCAGTCGCCATCGGCAGGCTGAGTGATGCCGATGAGCTGCGTGAGCGGCCTATTGAACACACTGTAAGCGTATATTTGGCCAATACACAGGTGAATGGCCAACGCCGCCGGCGGCACGCGCCAGCGGTTATAGCCCGACGGTGCTATACTATGGGCTTTTTCTAAAAAAGAGAATAAGGCAGGCATCGCGGTGTGTCACGTCATTTTGGCGGGCAAAATGCGAAGTTTTTTCGGCAAACAGGTGCAAAAACACATCGGCCCGCCGCTGACAGGCAACGCCAGCGATGGCAAAGAGAAAGCGGTTGTCGGCCTCAAAAACCAACTATTACCCGCTGCACCAGAGTACGCCCCGGTGCCAGCACCCGCAGGAAATAGACGCCCGAAGGCAAACCTTCCACTGCAAGCGGAAAGTCGCCCAGGAGTGTCTGGCGCGCTATCTGCCCTGTCGCATTTGTGAGCCACACGGGCGTTGTGGCCTCGAGGTCTGCGCCTTTCCACTCCGCAAACAGCAGGCTTCGCGTCGGCACGGGCCACACGCGCAGCCGGTCGGTCGTTGGGGCATCCCGAACGCTGGAGGTACCTGTCCGCTGGATGCGCCAGGCTCGATCGCGCTGCAGAGGCTGCACTGGAATAATGAGTGCGCTATCGGCGCCTACTTCCGCCTCCCAGACCGCTTGCGGCAACGTGTCGAAAGCCCAAGGCTCCCATGAAACGATGCGGTATTTGCCCGGCAGCAGGCCATCCAGATGCACATTCCCTTGCGTGGGTGTGGGCAGGCCCTGGGTTACTACGCGATGCCAGAAGTGTTCGCGGTGACGCACCCACAGCAGTGCATCGTCGCCTTTGGCATTCCGCAGGGCGCGGACGCGCAAGGCGGGGTGGTCAGCAGTGGCTTTCGCCCATTCGTAGCGGTCGGTGTGGAACGGCACCCCTGCCGTAAAGGCGGCAAAAGGCCGGTAATGCCGGTGCAGTTGCAGCGCCTCGATATTGTCGCTGTTCCAGATCAGGCCACTCACGCCGCCGGCAAAGAGGTGCCCCCAGATCCAGTCGTGCAGCCAGACGCCAGCGGTATCTGACGACAACAGCGGGTCAGGTGCCTGGTCGCCAGGCTGGTCTAAGTCTGTCTCGCCGATGATGACCGGCTTATTGCGCAGCGGGTCGGTGCTCAGGCGGCGCCCATACGCTTCGATGAGTGCGGCGGCGTCGCGCTGGAGCGCCTGGCGGTCGTACCATTGGCCCTCTAATTCAAAGCCATCCAGGAAACCTGTCGTCAGGACGTACGCATGAATGTCGGCGTATGACGCCGACGAAGCCTGCCAGTACTCGGGCACCCATTCGCTCCAGAACGACGTGCTGACCATGCGCGGAAAAGGCCCGTGTTTTTGGAAATAAACCGCCATGCGCTCCAACAGGTCGAAGTAGCTCCCCGGCGCGCCTTCGTTGACTAATTCCCAGGCCGCCACAGAGGGCGCCCACCCCCACCGCGCCACTAAATGGCGCCAATAGGCCTCATAGAGGCGGTCCAAGTAGGTGCCCGGTTGTGGCTCAAACTGGCCTTTGGCCGGGTGCAAGGCACCGTGGCGGTCGAAGAAATTGAGCAAAGGGTCGTTTTTTTCCAAAATCACCACCTGGTAATGTATAGCGCGGCGTGCCGCCTCGCGGATGAGGTAATCGGCCTTTCGGCATTCGATAGGGTCGGCATACCGATGTGCATTGGCGTTCCAAGTATCCAGCACATTGGGCCCCAGCCGTCCATCTGCATAGATGGGTTGAAGGGTAAGCTGGTCTATCCAGGCGGTGCCAGCGCTGACGTCTTCCAGTGTCAGGTAGAGGAAGGGTAGTTGGTCGCTCTCCGCTGTCCAATCCGCCGTCAGATAAACCCAATCGCTGTGGCCGCGCAGCACATGAGACGACAGGCGCTTGCCGACGTTGGGTCTGACGTCGTCGGTGCCCAACCACCCGCCGGTTTTGAGCACCAGCCCACCATTGCCGACGACGCCCTCTACCCGCACGCGGGCCGTGATGCGATAGGTGCGCCCGGCCTCCAGCGGCACCGACGACCAGAAACCACGAAAAATGGAAGGCGTCTGCACGTTTTCGATGGGCGGCCAGGCGATTTTCCAGCTCACCTCGCCGCGGCCGTAACGGCGTTCGGGCGTGAGCACGGAAGCGGGCAAATAGCCGTTGTGCTGCATAGGGTGATGCGTGGCCCACGACGACCAGGCGTCTGAAAAAGGCGCGATGGGCGAAAGCCAGAAGCGCCCATAGGTTATGCCGTTGGCGCTCCACTGCGCCAGATGCGCGTCCAGCTCCGGCAGCGAGCGATCGGCGCTCATGTTATAGCCCATGGGCAGAAAAGGCGAGCCATCGGAATACTCAAAGTAACGGTTTTCTGCCGCCGAAGGGCGGATGTATCCCTTGCCGGCAAAGCCCGACACGGTTACGGCTGGTAATGGCGCAAGCGTCTTGCCGCTGCGGTCTTCTACGCGCAGCCAGCCCGACCACTGACCTTCGCGCGGGAAGCTCATGCGCAACGCCCAGTGCCAGTCGCCGCTAGGGCGCAGGTCGTTGCCTGCCGGAGTATAATCTAAGGTGTAAAAGCAGGGCATCACCAGTGTATCGCCCTGCGAGACGAACACGGCCTCTGCCGTAATGCCGCTGCTATCGCCGGGCAAATGGCCGAAGGGCAAAAAGGCGTCGGTGCCGTATGTCTCCAGCTGAAAGCGACACGTCCATAGCCCCCACACCTGTGTTTGTGGCGGGTCGCAGGCGAGTTGTAGTGGGCGTGGCCCAGTGTAGGTAGGGTCGAGGCGATGCACTCGCAGGCGGGTAATGATGGCCTGGCCCTGAGGCGTTACGCCCTGAACGGCGAGGGTGTTTTCGCCGTGCTCTAAGGCTACGGGCGGCAGGGTCCAGAGCGTGTCGGCGCCGGCATTGACCCACCCGCTTTGTTCCGTGCGCTCATTGACCCACAAGAGGGCGCCCGACCAGCCTTTTCTTGTGCCACTCAGCACGACCGTGGGCATGCTCGTTGTCCACTCTGCCGCGTCGGTGGGCACAGTGATGCGCAGGCGCGGCGCATGAGCGGGCGCAATTATCCGCACTGTATCGCTCCAGGCTGCCGATGCGCCTTCGTCATCGCGCACCGCCACCGTCAGGCGATACCTGCCGGGCACGCCGTATGTGTGTCGGAAGGTGTCAGTCAGGCCAACGGCGCCGGCGCCATCGCCAAAATCCACCCACGTGGCTTCGAGCGCGCCGTCGGCATCGTCGGCCTGCACGACGACGGTCATAGGCCACGGAGCATCGCCGTCAGCTCCGGGCAGGATTTGAACGGAAGCAATTTCCGGCGGCTGGTTGATGCCCACCGAAGCCAGGCGCACATCGTCGAGCCAGAAGGATAGCTGCCAGCCTGGGCCGCCGAAAAAGCCCAAATGCACGCGCACGCGCCCATCCGTCGGCGCGGCAAACAGCAGCGACTCCTTGAACCACGCCCCTAATGGGCGGTCGTAAGGCGTAAAGGCCGCTTCACGCACGACCTTCCAGTCGGGGGTGAGCACGCTCAGGTAAATGCCGCCCCAGTCCGACCCGCCGCTGGCCGCATCCACCCGAAACCAGGCCGTAAGCCGGTACATTGCTCCGGGCGTCAGACCCGAAACTATTCCGTAACGGGCCATCGCATTCTGCAGGCGCAGCGATTGCTGACCGTGGCGCGCCACCTGAGCATCCAAAGCATACGGGCCGCCCTCCACCGTCCAGGGCAATAGCCCTTGCTCAAAACTACCGTTCTGCAGCAGGTTGCCGCCCGTTTGGGCAAAAGCTGGAAAGGCTAAGACCGCCTTTGCTGCAACAACCAACAGAAATCTGCCTATGGGTCGCATAAAGCCTTCGCTGTTTTGGCAGCGAATTTCGCTAAAGGCGAGGAGGCATCTGGTTTTTTAACAAGAGGTAGTGCTCTGAGAGGGTGCTTCACACCTCAGCTTCCTCTTTCCCTGGAGGTATTGCCTTTTATCTCCTCTGAGACAGTGCTTCCTCCTGCTTTTTCAAACAAACATCGGTGGAGCAGGTGCCTTTAGCGCCACGGGCCATTCTTGCAGTAAGACGCCCAAGCGCCAAATGTCTTCAAACGAGTTATACAGCGGCACAGGTGCCAGTCGGATGACGTCGGGTTCGCGCCAGTCGGCCATGACACCGCGGGCGGTCAGGTACTCGAACAGGGCCTTGCCTTGGGTGCCCATACGCACCGACAGCTGGCAGCCGCGCATGTTGGGGTTGCGTGGGGTGATGATGCTTAATTCGGGCAATTGCCGGCGCACTTCACCCAACACGTGCTCTAAGTAGCCCGTCAGTAGCAGGCTTTTGGTGCGTAGGGCTTCCATGCCGGCGGTGTCGAAGAGGTCTAAACTAGCTAAGTGGGCGGCGAAGGCCAGGATTTGGGCATTGCTTAGTTGCCAGCCTTCGGCACCGCGCATGGGCTTGAAGCCTTTGCGCATGAGAAAGCGCTCTTCCTCGTGGTGGCCCCACCATCCGGCGAAGCGGGGCAGGTCGGGGTTGTTGCCGTGTCGTTCGTGCACAAACACGCCTGACGGCCCGCCTGGGCCGGAATTGAGGTACTTGTAGCTGCACCATACAGCAAAGTCGGCGCCCCAATCATGCAGGCGCAGCGGAACGTTGCCCGCTGCATGCGCCAGGTCGAAGCCCGCATAAGCGCCCGCGCGATGTGCTGCAGCAGTGATGGCCGCCAGGTCATACCACTGGCCCGAATAGTAGTTGACGCCTCCGAACAGCACCAGAGCCAGACTGTCGCCGGCTTGCTCGATGGCGCGTTCAATGTCGGCGGTGTGTAATACGTCTTCTCCCGGGCGCGGTGCCACCTCGATGATGGCATCGTCGGGGTCGAAACCGTGCCAACGAACCTGGCTTTCCACGGCGTACTGATCGCTAGGAAAGGCGCCCGCTTCCATTAGGATGCGATAGCGCTGTGGCGTGGGCCGATAAAACGACACCATCATCAGGTGCAGGTTGGTCGTTAGCGTGTTCATAACCACGACCTCGTGCGCCAGCGCGCCCACAAGCCGGGCCGTTTGGTTGGTTAGAAACTTGTGGTAGTGCATCCATGGCCGCAGCCCCCTAAAGTGGCCCTCTACGGCGTATGTGGCCCACTGGTCGAGTTCTTCTAACAGCCGCTGGCGCACCGTTCTGGGCTGAAGGCCCAATGAGTTGCCGCAGAAGTAGAGCACCGGGCGGCCATCGTGCTGAGGGAAGAGGAACTCATCGCGGAAATGCCGCAGCGGGTCCTGGGCGTCCATCTGGCGGGCAAAGTCGAGTGTGTTGTGGTATTCCATAGTCTTTCTCTCGGTGCTTGTGCAACGTCCTGCAAGGATAGGGCATTACCCGTATGTTGATGGTGTGCAGGCGGGAAAACGGGTGTTCTGGCGTCGAAAAGGCTGTCTTTTGCGACCATTTAGCCAAAAATGGTTGGGGGAGGGTGGGGTGGTGCCTTTATTCGCAGCGGTGTGGGAGGGCCAAATAAGCTTGGCCACCACAGAGCCAAACAAGTTTGGCAGTTACATGGATATGAGACGTCTTTTTCTGATATTCTTGGTTGCATTACCTATTTGGGTGGTGGCGCAAAAAGTGTCCGTTGCGCCGCCTAAGGTGGAGAAGCGCCCGATTCAGCACGAAGATGCGCATCGTTGGCGCAAAATCGAGCGCCCGCAGGTAACCCCCGACGGGCAATGGGTGGTCTATTGGCTAACGCCCGTTACGGAGGGCGATGCCACCGTTTGCCTGTGGAGTGCCGCTACGGGCAAAACCATTGCCTTCGAGCGCGGCGCCGAGCCGCAATTTTCGGCTGAAGGCCACCATTTGATTTTTAAAATAAAACCGCCTTTAGATACCCTGAAGGCTCTGCGCCGCCGCAAGGTGAAAGGCGAGGACCTGCCGCGCGACTCACTGGCCATTTACACCTTGAAGACCGGTGCTTTGTGGAAAGTACCCGATGTGCTCAACTTCGCCCTGCCCGAAAAGTGGTCGGGCTGGCTAGCCTATCGCCTCGAGCCGGTGCGGGAGGGCAAAACGCCCAAAGACACGTCGGCTACCGCAGCGCCCAAACCCAAAAAGGAAGATGCCAAAGAGAACGGTTCGCGCTTGGTGTTGCGCGAACTGGACACCGGGCGAGAAGACACGCTGCCCTACGTGCTGGAATACCGCTTTGCGCGCCGCGCCCTGGCCTTGCTGGCGGCGTGCACAGGCCGAGACTCGGCGCTCCAGGCCGGCGTCTATCGGTTCGACTTTGCCCAGCACAGCTGGGTACCGCTGTTCCAGACTGAAAAAGGCAAATTCGCCCAATTGGCCTGGGAGGAACAGGGGCGGCGCGCGGCCTTTCTGGCCGACTTAGACACCACTAAAGCCTCCCTGCGGCCCTGGGCGCTCTACTATTGGCTCGAAGGCACTCCGGCAGCGCGCCGTATCGCCGACGCAGGCAGCGCTTTTTTGCCCCAGACGCCGGAACGTTGGAACATCAGCGAGCACACAGCAGTGGAGTTCAGCGAAGATGGAACGCTGCTTTACTTTGGCATTGTGCCGCCATTTCCACAGCCCGATACGACGCTTCTGCCCGAAGAGGTGGTGCAGGTAGAAGTATGGGCGCATACGCAGCCGCGCGCATATACCGAAATGGCCAAACGACTGGATGCCGAACGCAGACGCGGTTATCCAGTGGTCTGTCATCTGGAGTCACCCGCTGCCGAGTGGCCGCCGCCCGTGCGTGGCTTCACGGTGTTGGGCACTGATCTGTCGGAGTGGCAATTCCAGCCGCAGCGCAATGCTCCGTTGGCGCTTGGCATCACTGAAGAGCCATATGCTTACCTCAAGCAGTGGGAGGGCGACGCCCCGCGCGACGTGTATGTCGTCAGCCTCTTTGATGGCAGCCATCAGCCTGTGGTTCAGAGGCAACGCTGCCGGCCTTACCTGTCGCCGCAGGCGCGCTACGTGTTGTGGTGGCAATTTGCCGACACGGCCTGGTATGGCTGGAGCGCTGAGGTAGGGCGCACCGTCCGGCTCACCGATAATCGTCCGGTCGCCTTTTTCAATGAGAAAACTGACGTGCCCGACTACCCTAACCCGTACGGCCTGGCTACCTGGCTGACAGGCGACCAGGGTGTGTTGGTGTATGACCGCTACGACCTTTGGCTGCTGGACCCTTCCGGCCAGGTGCCCCTACGACGTTTGACGCGCGGGCGCGAAACAAACACAGTTTACCGCTACATCCGCCTTGACCCCGAAGAGCGGGCCGTAGTGCCCGATACCCGTCTGCTGTTGCACACCACGTGCGAGGGCTCGCGCGCGGAGGGCTATGCCTGGCTCGACCTGAAAACGGGCACCATCACCCCCTGGATGAGCGGCCCCTTCCGTTACTCGCGCTCACCACTAAAAGCCCGAGAGGCCGATGTGCTGGTGTTTACCAAAGAAAATTATCGAACCTTCCCTGACTTGCTGCGCACGACAATTCCTGCACCCGCTTCCGCCACGCGCACGCCTGTCGAACAGCGCATCTCGGAGGCCAACCCCCAGCAGAAGGAATACCAGTGGGGTAGCATCGAAGTGTTCCGCTGGCTTTCGCCCGCCGGCGATACTTTGGAGGGCCTACTAGTGAAGCCCGAAGGATTCAGCCCAGACAGGCAATATCCGCTCATCGTTAATTTTTACGAGCGCCTTTCCGATGAACTGCACCAACACCGCGCGCCCGATTACCACCGCTCGCAGATTAACTACACGGCGTACGCCAGTCGCGGTTACGTGGTGTTTGCGCCGGATATCCCTTACCGCATAGGCTACCCGGGCCAAAGTGCTTACGACGCCGTGGTCAGCGGTGTTACGGCCTTAGTGGGCAGGGGCTTCATTGACGCGCGCCGCATCGGTCTGCAAGGGCACTCGTGGGGCGGCTATCAGACGGCCTACATCATCACGCGCACCAACCTGTTTGCCTGTGCCGAGGCGGGCGCACCTGTGGCCAATATGACTTCCGCGTATGGCGGCATCCGCTGGGAGTCCGGGCTGGTGCGTCAGTTCCAGTACGAACGTCAGCAAAGTCGCATCGGTGGTACCTTGTGGGAATACCCTATGCGCTATTGGGAAAACTCGCCGCTGTTCTTCTTAGACCGCGTGCAGACACCGCTGCTAATTATGCACAACGATAAAGACGGCGCCGTGCCCTGGGCACAGGGCATTGAATTATACACCGCTCTGCGGCGTTTGGGTAAAGCCGTGTGGATGCTCAACTACAACGACGAACCGCACTGGCCCATAAAACTGCAAAATCGGGCGGACTTTCAACTGCGCATGCAGCAGTTTTTCGACCATTATCTGCTGGGTACTCCTAAGCCGCGCTGGATGGAAACGGGCGTTCTGCCTGCTGAAAAAGGCATACATCAGCGGCTGGAACTCCTCACACCTGGGCAGCATTAGCGAGTCCGGCACAGGCAAAGGGCCGGTGTGACTTCAGTCACGTTTTTTTGCATCCACACCCATATACCTTTGTATCGCTTTTAGGAAAACTACTCTTTGTCAAATTAAAAATTGTATTCGTTATGAAGATTGAACAAATCTATACCGGGTGCCTTGCACAGGGCGCCTACTACATCGAGAGCGAAGGTGAAGCAGTGGTGATTGACCCGCTGCGCGAAGTAACGCCCTATCTCGAGCGCGCTGCAAAAGATGGCGCCAAAATCAAGTACGTCTTTGAGACGCACTTCCACGCCGACTTTGTGAGCGGTCACGTGGATTTGAGCAAAAAAACGGGCGCTCCCATTGTGTATGGCCCAAATGCCAACCCGACGTTCGAAGCATATATCGCTAAAGACGGCGAAGAGTTTAAGGTGGGCAAGCTCACCTTCCGCGTGCTGCACACGCCGGGCCACACGATGGAAAGCACCTGTTACTTGCTTATAGATGAAAATGGCAAGGAGCGCGCTCTGTTCTCGGGCGATACGCTGTTTATCGGCGACGTAGGTCGCCCTGACCTGGCCCAAAAGGCCGCCAACATGACGCAGGAGCAGCTGGCCGGCACGCTGTATGAGTCGCTTCGCAGTAAGATCATGGTGTTACCCGATGATGTCATCGTGTATCCGGCGCATGGGGCCGGCTCGGCTTGCGGTAAGAACATGTCGAAAGAGACTTTCGACACCTTGGGCCACCAGAAGCAGACAAACTACGCTCTGCGCGCCGACATGACAAAGGAAGAATTCATCAAAGAGGTAACGACGGGCCTGACGCCGCCGCCGGCCTACTTCCCGCTCAATGTGGCGCTGAACAAGCACGGCTACGACAGCATCGACGAGGTTATGCAGCGCGGTACGCGCGCCCTGTCGCCGGCTGCCTTCGAGGCAGTAGCCAACGAAACGGGCGCTCTCATCTTAGATACGCGCGACCCGCAAACGTTTGCCAAGGGCTTCGTTCCCAACTCCATCAACATCGGCCTGGATGGCCAGTTCGCCCCGTGGGTGGGCGCGCTCATCCCGGATGTGAAGCAGCAAATCCTGCTCGTTACAGACCCAGGGCGTGAAGAGGAAGCCGTCATGCGCCTGGCTCGCGTAGGCTATGACTATTGCTTAGGCTATTTGGAGGGCGGCTTTGATGCCTGGAAAGCTGCCGGCATGGAAGTGGATGCCATTGAGAGCATCACGGCTCAAGAGCTGGCCGAGCACCTAAAAGCTGACCCGTCTGCTCCGGTCTTTGACGTGCGCCGCAAGAGCGAATATCAGAGTGAGCACATGGAGAACGCCGAGAATACACCGCTGGATTACATCAATCAGCACATGGCCGAAATTCCGAAAGAACGCACGGCCTATGTGCACTGCGCCGGTGGCTATCGCTCCATGATCTTCGCCAGCATCCTGCGCGCCCGGGGTTACGATAACCTGGTAGATGTGAAAGGTGGCTTTAAAGCCATTAAAGAAAGTGGTCTGTTCAAAGTAACGGACTACGTCTGCCCGTCCACGTTGCTGTAAGCATCGGTGTCGGCTCTAAGGTAACGCCCGGATAACGTGGGCAGATGAGCACAACGCGCCAGATTTTCTGCGTTGTCCGGGCTTCTTGTTACCTTTAGCCGGCTTGATTGACCGATGTGGGTATGTACATTGCCTTCAACCCAGACTGGTATGCGCGCGCTTTAGAGGAGCAGCGCCTTCGCGCACCGCACATGATGACGAAGTTTGCCCAAAATGACGTCCGTGTGGCCGGCCAACTCCGAGGGTTGGTCATCGAGCATCACGTCAGCAGCTGGTTCCGTCAGCATTACCCCGTTCAATACGTCGAGCCGGATAACTATCAGCGCTGGACGGCTACCTGCGGCCACGACTTCAAGTTGAAAACGCCCGCTGGCTTGCTGCGCATAGATGTGTCGGGACCTCGAAAAGATGGCTCTTTCGGTGCTTACGACCTTAAGCCCAGACAAGGGGTAGACTACCACATCCTGTGCCGACCGATAGGCTTTGTTCGCTGGGATGAGTGCGATTACCACAAAGGCTTCGAGATGCTGGGTGCAATGGAGGCGAAACACTTTCGGACTACTATCTTTGTAGAGCATATCCTTCCATTTCACATTTGGCTAAAAAATATCGGTCTATGACGCACGGCGAGCACTCTTGGATGGCGGATATCGTGCTGGAAGAGCACCCCGACCTCCTGCAACGCATCGAGCGTTATCGCAAGCGCTACCCGGACCGAGATGTAGAGGCCTACATCGGGAAGGTAAAGCAAGATGCTCGGTTGGAACAAGCAAAGCAACACCTGAAGGCGAAGGCAAAAGAGTATGCGCCCGCAACCCGCGCCTCCTGCTGGGCATATGCCGAGAGCAGCCTCCAACAGGGTCGCTATGCCGAAGAGTATCTGAAGGGCAATGCTTATCCGTTCGAGCGGATGCTATACTACTTAAAAAACGGCAGTCGGCTGATACTGCATCACAGCGATTTTCGAGCAGTAAGCCTGCCCGAAGGTTCGGTGGATTGGATCATTACCGACCCGCCTTATCCGCAAAAGTTCCTTCCGCTTTATCGCGACTTAGCGCTTTTTGCGCTACGGGTATTGCGCCCGGGCGGTGGGCTGCTGGCCATGGTGGGGCAGTCTTATTTGCCCGAAATTTTTCAGCTCATGTCGGTGGAAGGATTAAAGTATAACTGGACGCTGTGCTACCTCACGCCTGGAGGCCAATCGCCACAGTTGTGGCAGCGCAAAGTGAACACGTTCTGGAAGCCCATTTTGTGGTTTACCAAAGGAGAAAACAAGCGCTGGATAGGCGATGTGGTCAAAAGCGACGTGAACGACAACGACAAGACGTACCATTTTTGGGGCCAATCGGTGTCAGGCATGACCGACCTGCTGCAAAAGGTATCGTATATGGGCGAAACCATCCTCGACCCCTTCATGGGCGGAGGGGCCACAGGGGCAGCCAGCCTGCTGCACCGAAGACATTTTATCGGCATCGAAATCGAGAAAGACGTATTTGCCACTGCGCAAGAGCGACTCATGCAACTGCAACAAACGCTCTGAAATCAGCGGCAACTGAAGGAATTACGGCAACTTCATTTTTCTATTTTACAACAAAAACAACGACTGCTCCTCGTATGGAAATGTTGCAACAACCCTGGCCCTGGTGGGCCGCAGGTATTCTCATTGGCCTGACCGTACCCATGCTACTGCTGCTGGGCAACAAGCACTTTGGCATTTCGGGCAACCTGCGCCATATCTGCGCGGCGTGTTTCCCAGCCAACATTCGCTTCTTTCAGTACAATTGGCGCAAAGAGGCTTGGAATCTCTTTTTTGTCGCTGGCATCCTCTTCGGAGCCATCATCGCTACGGTATGGCTCAAAGACCCTAATCCAGTTCAGATACACCCGGACCTGGCACGCGACTTGAAGGACTTTGGCGTTACCAACACCGAGCACCTCGTGCCTCGGGATCTTTTCAACTGGGATGCGCTGCTCACATTGCGCGGCTTTATCCTGATGGTCGTCGGCGGCTTCTTGGTGGGCTTTGGTACGCGCTACGCTGGTGGCTGCACATCAGGCCATGCCATCATGGGCCTATCCACATTACAATGGCCTTCGTTAGTAGCCACTATTAGCTTCATGCTTGGAGGCTTCCTGATGACACACTTGTTGCTGCCGCACATCCTGGCACTATGAAATGGAGGTTAAAAATGAAAAATTAAAAATGGCGCTAAGATGGATGAGATGTTTTATTCTGAATGTCTAATCTGCTTTTAAATCAGGTGCCATCCACTCTTCACTTTTCACTTTTGTAGATATGGAAAATACAACCACTGCATATCAGCAAACCACCATTCCCGCTGAAACGGATGCTGAAGTACGCTCGCTGCACGCCATGTGCATCAATGAGTCGGAAATCGAGCATCCGTGGTATCACAACCTGGTCTATCTGGCCGCAGGCGTCTTTTTCGGGATTGTCCTCGTAAAGGCTGAAGTGATTTCCTGGTTCCGCATTCAGGAGATGTTTCGTTTAGAGTCGTTCCACATGTACGGCGTTATCGGAACGGCCGTAGTAGTCGGCGCCATATCGGTTTTTCTCATCAAGAAACTTAAGGCGCGTACCATCTACGGCGAGCCGATTACCTTTCATGATAAGACGTTTAACAAAGGCCAGATCATCGGCGGTCTAATTTTCGGCTTAGGCTGGGCTATGACGGGCGCGTGCCCGGGGCCGCTGTTTGCCCAAATTGGCACGGGTGCCACGGTGATTGCGGTAACGCTGGTGAGCGCTATTGCCGGTACGTGGCTCTACGGTTACCTGCGCGAGCGTCTGCCGCACTAAGGCGTCAGGGCCATAGATCAGGCCATGCAAAGGGGGCATCGCTGCAGGCAAAAGAGCGGCGATGCCCCTTACCTTTGCGCGCGTTTTCAAGGACTATAAAAACACGCTTTCCGTGTCCGATTTTTTAAACGAACTGCGACGCCGCCGCACCTTTGCCATTATTGCCCACCCCGACGCCGGTAAAACTACCCTGACCGAAAAACTACTGCTCTTCGGCGGCGCCATCCAGACTGCTGGTGCAGTGAAGAGCAACAAGATTAAAAAATCCACCGTGTCCGACTTCATGGAGATTGAGCGCCAGCGCGGCATCTCCGTGAGCACGTCGGTTATGGGCTTCGAGTATCGCGACCTGCAAATCAACATATTAGACACACCGGGCCACGAAGATTTTGCCGAAGACACCTACCGAACCCTTACAGCCGTGGACTCTGCCGTAGTAGTGGTGGATGCAGCCAAAGGCGTAGAAACGCAAACGGAGAAGTTGACCCGGGTGTGCCGCATGCGGGCTACACCTATTATATTTTTCGTCAACAAACTCGACCGCGAGGGTCTGGACCCGTTTGACCTGCTGGACGAGATAGAGAAAAAACTCGCTGTCAAGGTGCGCCCGCTGTCATGGCCCATCGGCATGGGTCAGCGTTTCCAGGGAGTGTATAGCCTCTACGAGCGGCGCTTAGTGCTTTTCCAGCCGCACGGCAAGCAGCAGGAAGAGGAGAGCATTGTCTTTGAGGATGTGAACGACCCGGCCTTAGCGCAATACATCGGCGAAGGCGCTGCCCGCCAACTGTGTGAGGACGTAGAAACCATCGAAGTGGTGTATCCGCCGTTTGAGCGCGAGACGTATCTGCGCGGCGACGTTTGCCCTGTCTTTTTCGGCTCGGCAGTCAATAACTTCGGCGTGCGCGAGCTGCTGGACTGCTTCGTGGACATTGCCCCGCTCCCTCTGCCTCGGCAGACAGAAGAGCGCCTGGTGCGGCCCGAAGAGGAAAAGTTCAGCGGCTTTGTGTTCAAGATTTTTGCTAACATGGACCCGCGCCATCGCGACCGCATTGCCTTCCTGCGCGTGTGTTCGGGCCGCTTCGAGCGTAACAAAAACTACCGCCACGTCCGGCTGGAGCGCGACCTGAAGTTTCCGGCGCCCACTATGTTTATGGCTAGCAAAAAGACCCTACTCGAAGAAGCCTACCCAGGCGATGTGGTAGGCCTCTACGACTCCGGCAACTTCAAAATCGGCGATACGCTCACCGAGGGCGAAGTACTGCATTTCAAAGGTATCCCGTCGTTCAGCCCAGAGCAATTCCGCTACGTGGAGAACGCCGACCCGCTCAAGCAAAAGCAATTCGCCAAAGGGCTGGAGCAGCTCATGGACGAAGGCGTGGCCCAGCTCTTCGTACGCCAGAGCGATGGCCGCCGCATCGTGGGTACGGTGGGCCTGCTGCAGTTTGAGGTGCTCCAGCACCGTTTGGAAGCCGAATACGGCGCCAAATGCCGCTACGAGCCCATCCAACTGCACAAGGCTTGCTGGGTCAGCAGCGATGACCCCAAAGCCCTGCAGGAATTTTTGGAACGCCGTAAGCGCGACATTGCCCGAGACCGCCACGGCGAGTGGGTCTTTCTGGCCGAAACGGCTTGGATACTGCAAACCGTACAAGAGAATTTTCCCAAAATTCGCTTCCGCTTCACCTCCGAAGCCTGAGGAATGCACCAACTTCATCGCTAAAACCTGCCTTTGCCATGCTTTCTACTGCCGACCTGCCCCGCCTGAAACACACGGACTCGGGCAATTTTTTCCTTATCGCCGGCCCGTGCGCCATCGAAGGCGAGCAAATGGCTTTCGACATCGCCGGCTCCGTGCGCGAAATGTGCGAACAGCTGGCCATACCTTATATTTTTAAGGGCAGCTACCGCAAAGCTAACCGCAGCCGAGGGGACTCGTTCTCTGGCATCGGTGACGAGAAGGCGCTGGATATTCTCAAAGCTGCAGGCGAGACTTTCGACGTACCGGTAACAACCGACATCCATAGTGAGTCGGAGGCTGCTCTGGCTGCCCAGAGCGTAGATGTGCTCCAGATTCCGGCCTTTCTGTGCCGCCAGACCAGTCTGCTAGTGGCGGCTGCGCACACGGGCAAAGTGGTCAACATTAAGAAAGGGCAATTCGTCAGCCCAGAGGCCATGCACTTTGCCCGCCAGAAAGTTGTGGATGCCGGCAACGGGCGCGTCTGGCTCACCGAGCGCGGCACCATGTTCGGCTACTCCGACCTGATTGTGGACTTCCGGAGCGTACCCATCATGCAGGCCTCGGGTAGCCCGGTAGTGGTGGATTGCACCCACTCACTTCAACAGCCCAATCAGAGCAGCGGCGTTACCGGCGGTCGCCCGGCGCTCATCGCCACCATCGCCCGCGCCGCCATCGCCGTGGGCGCCGACGGGCTATTCATCGAAACTCACCCTAAGCCTACCGAGGCCAAATCGGACGGGGCCAACATGTTGCCGCTTGCCCAACTGCGCCCACTACTGGAGCAATTGGTGGAAATACGCCAGGTTATCTCCCGTTTTGCCCGCTAAAAGACCGTTAAAAAAGCGGCCGGTGTGTCCAAATTGTGAATTTAGAGGCGCTTTTATTTGAAATTGTGATGCCCACACTATTTTTACCGCCGCAAAAAGCACTTCCTAAGAAAGCAACTCCGTCGCTTTTGTGGATTTTTTTCCAGACCACACCTCCTATGCTATCGTCCTGCTGCATCCTGATTGCCAACACGGGTCGAAACAAAACGGAAAAATCCGATAGCGCACAGAGGTTGTTTTTCAAGGAGATGTTTTTGAAACTATAATTTAAAACATTCTTTAACTAAAAACTAAACCGCAGCATGACAGCAGCAAAAAACACTCCTACGAAAAAACAGCAAATGGACTTCAGTGCGATTTTCCCGTACATCGCCATTCCGCTGTGCTTCGTCCTGTCCACGATCATCTACAAGTACGTCTTTGGCGATCCGTCGCACTTTGTGGACGGCGATCCGAACAAAGACCCGCTGCCCGGCGACTACTTCGGTACGATTTACAAAGGCGGTTGGGTGGTGCCCATCCTGCTGGGTATGGCTTTCATGGCTATCGTCTTTGTTCTGGAGCGTTTCATCACGCTCAACAAGGCGGCCGGCAAGGGCAAAGTGGATGATTTCATGCGCGCTGTAAAGAGCGCCCTGGACCGCAACGACATTCAGGCTGCCGTTGCTGCTTGCGACAAGCAGAAAGGTTCCGTAGCCAACGTGGTACGCGCCGGCCTGGTTAAGTACGAGGAGATGACCCGTGTAACGGGCATGGAAAAGGATGAAAAAATCGTCGCCATCCAGAAAGAAATCGAAGAAGCCACGACACTGGAACTTCCGATGCTGGAGCGCAACCTGAACATTCTGGCCACGCTGGCCTCGGTAGCCACCCTTATCGGTCTGTTCGGTACGGTACTCGGGATGATCCGCGCCTTCGCGGCCCTCTCAACCGCCGGTGCGCCTGACTCGACGCAGTTGGCTATGGGTATCTCGGAGGCCCTTATCAACACTGCTCTCGGTATCGGTACTTCGGCTATCGCCATCATCATGTACAACTTCTTCACGGCACGCATCGATGCCATGACGTACCGCATTGACGAAGCTGGCTACAGTCTCACGCAAACTTTCGCGGCCACACAACACTAATTCCATTTTTAGCATCTTACTGGATACCTGCCCGGCAGATGCGGTCGAGTATACTCCGCAAAGCCGGGCAGATCTCAACCGTACTTGATAGCTATGCCTAAGATTAAGCCACCTCGGCACACACCGTCAATTGACATGACCGCCATGTGCGACGTGTCCTTTCTGCTGTTGACCTTCTTCATGCTCACAGCCAAGGCCAAACCGCAGGAGCCCGTTGTGGTGGACACCCCCTCCTCTATCTCCGAAACAAAATTGCCCGAGTCCGGTACACTGACGATCTTAGTGGATAAAGAAGGCAAGGTATTCTTGGATATGACGGGCCACCATACGCGTTACGCGCTCATTTCGGACATGAACGCGCAGTATCAAATGGGCCTGACCGAAGAAGAGATGAAAAAATTCTCCATCTTCGGCGCCTTTGGCGTGCCGCGCAAAGACCTCCGTAAATGGTTGGCTATGAATTCCTCAGAGCGGCAAAATGCGGCCAATTTTCCAGGAGTGCCGGCAGATACCGTGGGTAATGAGCTTGGCCCCTGGATTCACAACGCTCGCTTAGCCCAATTCCGCCTGAAACAAGAAGGCGTTGTGCCAGAAGAGTATGTCATCGTCCTCAAAGCCGATAAAGACACGCCCTATACGGCGATACAAAAGGTGCTGAATACGCTCTCAGACATCAACGTCAATAAGTTTAACCTGATTACCAATCTGGAAGCAGATCCTAACAAGACGCAAGGGCTTTGATGCTCGTATACAGGAGAATACCTGCTTCTATCTGATTTCTGAACACCCTTAACAGCGCATAACCATGGCTGAAATTCAAACCGCCGATAGTGGCGCCCGAAAAAAAGGTGAAGGTAAAGTACGCTCAAAAAAACTTTCCACACGAGTGGATCTCACTCCGATGGTGGACTTAGCGTTCTTGCTCATCACGTTCTTCATGTTGACCACCACTCTGGCCAAGCCGCAAATCATGCCCGTGGTAATGCCCGAAAAGAAAATCACGGAAGAGGATGTGGTGGAAACTAAGGAGTCGCAAGTGCTGACGCTCTTGCTGGGCGCCAACGATAAAGTCTATTACTATGAAGGCATTACCGATGCCAAATTAGACTCCACCGATTTTTCGGCAGAGGGACTTCGCAAGGTTATCTTAGACAAAAAGAGACGTGTAAAAGAGGAATGGGGAGACATGGAGCGCGAAGACCCAAAAAATCCGGGCCAGAAAAAGATGGTATCCCGCCTCAATGTGCTCATCAAGCCCACGAAAGAGTCGCGCTATAAAAACTTAGTGGATGCTTTCGATGAAATGAAAATCACCAACGTGGCCATGTATGTGCTGCTCGATATTTCGGAGCAAGAAGAGGAGTTTATTCGTAACCCGGCGGGTGGTCTGAAATTCTCGG
>FQKF010009818.1_pt1 | contig 24992 bp, 18 predicted proteins | sample 1504521 | NCBI WGS metagenome assembly FQKF01 (sample SAMEA4475357, study PRJEB15587) | soil metagenome | biome: Soil; feature: Field | place: India | collected 2015-03-11 | depth 0 m
GAAGAATTTGCCCACGACTTCCTGTGGCGCGTGCACAAAGTAGCGCCGCGTCGGGGCACCATAGCCATCTTCAACCGCAGCCATTACGAAGACATCCTCGTTCAGCGCGTACACGGCTGGATTGACCAAGGGCGCGTCGAGCAACGCATGCGGGCCATCAATGCCTTCGAGGAGCTGCTGGCCTTCGACAACGATACGCTCATTTTCAAATTTTACCTCCACATCTCGAAGGAGGAACAAAAAAAGCAGCTCTTGGAGCGCGTGGAAGACCTTGAAAAGTACTGGAAGCACAACCCCAACGACTGGAAGGACCGCGAACACTGGGACGCCTTCATGGAAGCCTACGAATACGCCATCAACCACAGCACTATACCCTGGTACATCTGCCCGGTAGACGACCGCTGGTACCGCGACTACTTCATCGCCAAAACGCTGGTGGAAGCCTTAGAGAAACTCCCTATGCAGCCGCCGCGTCCGGAGGCCGATTTTTCCGTTGAGTATTACAAGAAATTGAGCTGATGCCGTAGCGTTGAGCTAAACAGCAGCAGCATTTTGCGGCGGTCAGACACCCGGAAGCGCTCCTGAGCAATGCGCTGGGCAGGGGCGCGCTCGATTTTGGCGAACAGCTGGGTGTAGTACTTGTAAGCCAAATAGACGCCCAGTCGCGCGCCTTCGGGCAGTTGGCGAATGCCTACCAAGGCGGCATCGAAGTCGGCTCGGATGTCCGCCTCGATGCGACGTTTGGCCTCGTTGTTGAAACGCTGGAAGTCCACGCCTGGAAAATAGACACGCCCGCGCTCGTCGTAGTCGCTGCGAATATCTCGCAGGAAGTTGATTTTCTGGAAGGCGGCGCCTAAGCGTCGAGCGGGTTCCTTGAGGGCCTGGTACCGGGCGTCATCGCCCTCACAGAAGACGCGCAGGCACATCAAGCCCACCACTTCGGCGGAGCCATAGATGTACTCCTGATAGCCGTCGGGGTCGTAAGCGCTTTTGTGCAGGTCCATTTCCATGCTTTTCAGGAAGGCGTCAATGAGCTCGCGTTCGATGCCGTAGCGATGCACGACTTCCTGAAACGCATGCAGCACGGGGTTGAGGCTGATGCGCTCGTCAACGGCGCGATAGGTGTCTTCTCGGAAGCGCGCCAGGAGCGTTGCCTTATCGCAGTGGTGGAAAGTGTCCACGATCTCATCGGCGAAGCGCACAAAGCCGTAGATGCCGTAGATCGGCCCTCGAAAGCGGGGATGGAAGAGCCGTATGCCCAACGAAAACGAAGTTGAATAGCGGCGCGTGATGAGGCTGCTGCACGCCGAGCATGTCGTGTTGTAGAGTTCGATGTGATTCATACGAGCGCTTTTTTGATTTCCAGTGCGGCTACCTGTCCGCTGATGAGCGAAGGGGGAACGCCGGGACCGGGTACAGTGAGCTGACCGGCGTAGAAGAGATTTTTAACTCGGGCGCTGCGCATTTTGGGCTTGAGGAAAGCCGTCTGCAACAGCGTATTGGCTAGGCCATAGGCATTACCTTTGAACGAATGGTATTCGCTAACGAAGTCGGAGTAGGCAAACGAACGGCAATATACGACGGCGTCGCGAATGGATTGGCAGGTGTGGCGTTCCAGCCGCTCCATGACGATGTTGTAATAGTGCTGCCGGATTTCGGGCGTATCTTGCAATCCGGGTGCTACGGGGATGAGTAGGAAGAGGTTTTCGGAGCCTGGAGGCGCCACTGAGGGGTCGGTGATAGAGGGCACGCTGGCGTAAAAGAGGGGCCGTTCGGGCCAGGCGGGTGTTTCGTAAATTTCGCGGGCGTGGCGTCCGAAGTCTTCATCGAAGAACAGGTTATGGTGCAGCAGATTTTTCAGGCGTTTGTTGACACCCACATAGAAAAGCAGGCTGGAGGGCGCCATGGTGCGCGTTTGCCAGTAGCGTTCGTCGTAGTGGCGCAGTTCGGGCGCGAGCAGCTGACTTTCGATGTGGTGGTAATCGGCGGCACCCACGATGGCGTCGGCGTGGAGGGTGTCGCCGTCGGCGGTCAGGAGGCCGGTGGCGCGTCCGTTGGGCACGATAATTCGGCGCACCGGGCAATTCAGGCGGAAGGTAACGCCGAGTTCCCGCGCCAGCGCGACCATGCCTTCCACGATTTTGTGCATGCCGCCCATAGGATACCAGGTGCCCAGCACCAAGTCGGCGTAGTTCATCAGGCTGTACAGGGCGGGGGTTTTTTCGGGTGTGGCACCAAGAAAGAGCACTGGGAATTCGAGCAATTGGCGCAGGCGTTCGTTGCGGAAGCGTTTGCGGACGTGATGCGCCAGCGAGCTGAACATATGCAGGCGCACTAAGCTGGTCAGGATGCGCACATCGGCAAATTCCCAGATGTTGTGACTGGGCTTGTGCACGAATTCGTTCATTCCGACGCGATACTTATAGGCCGCTTCGCCTAAGAATTCGCGCAAGTGCCGAGCGCTGCCAGGTTCCATTTGCTCGAAGAGCGCTTCCAACTGCTCCATACGCGCCGGCACATCCATGCGGTCGTTGGAACCAAAATAAATGGTGTAGGAAGGGTCGAGCCGCACCAGATCGTAGTAGTCCGACACTTTTTTGCCGAAATAGCCGAAGAACTGCTCAAAGACATCGGGCATCCAGTACCATGAGGGGCCCATGTCGAACACAAATCCCTGCGCTTCAAACTGGCGTGCGCGCCCGCCGGGAGTCTCGTTTTTTTCGACAACGGTTACCTCATAACCTGCCGCAGCCAGATGGCATGCTGCCGATAGCCCAGCAAAGCCCGCTCCGATGACGACGACCTTCTTTTTCATAGCGTGGGTTTTAGCCTTCAATACGCGCCTACTAACCTCCCACGCAAGCGTTTTGTTCAGGCATTAGAGCAGCTGCGCCGCAAAAAGTTAGAAAAAAGTATGTGTTCCAGGCCAAATGCCTCAAAACGGCCATTTCCCCTGCGTCTTTAGCACTTTTTCTATCAAGTCGCGCACACAGCCGGCGCCGCCCGTCAGTGGCGAGATGTAGTCGGCTATGGCACGCACTTCCGGCACAGCGTCGGCGGGGCAAGCGGCTAAGCCTACCTTGCGCATCACCTCTAAGTCGAGCACGTCGTCGCCCATGTAGCAGATATTGGCGGGCTTGAGCTGATATATCTGCAGGAACTGCTCGAAGGCGGGCAGCTTGTTGGAGATGCCTGAATAAATATGCTCGATGCCCAGCAGGCTGAGCCGTTTAGTGACCCCTAGCGAGCGGCCTCCGGTAATAACGCAGAAGAGGAAGCCGCTTTCAATAGCGAAGCGAATACCCATACCGTCACGAATGTTCATTACGCGGAGCTGCTCGCCGCTTTCGGTCAGGTGCACGCGGTTATCCGTCAGCACGCCATCCACATCGAGTACGAAGGCACGCACGGCGCGAAACTTGTCGAATAGGTGGGCCAGTTCGATGACTGCTTCAGCACCTGCAGGTTTCAGGGCCGTTTCCGTGAACGTTACAAGTTGTTGTCCCTCCATTCATAGACCCATTTAGCCTGGATTTGCTCCAGATGACTTTCGTTGCATTCTTCGCGTTTGCCCACAAAGTTGGGGATTTCCAAGATCCATTCCAGCAAATCAGTAAAGCGGATGCGGTAGATTTTACTTTCATCGAAGTTGTCGCCGAAGCGCTCGTAAAGTTTCATGGCGATGTCTTCGTGGTCGTCCCAGGTGATGGGCAGGTTATCAATTTCATCGAAAGGCATAATCGTGTGAGAGCGATGGGTTTAGCGGATGATGTTATGGTATTGGTTTCCGAAGACGACGTCTTTAATGTTGTCGGAGGCCAAGAAGTCGTGTGGGAAACCCAGTTCGATAGTGCTCACGTTATCCAGGGCGCTCAAGGCATCGGGAGACAGTTGGAAGTGGAGGCACTCGAGTGACTCGCGGAGTTGCTCGGCGGTTCGCGCCCCGATGATGGGAATAATGCTGAGGCTCGGATCGCGTTGGCGCGTCCAGTTGATGGCCACCTGGGCCGGCGGCACGCCGAGTTGTTTGGCCAGGCGCAGCACTTCGGCGGCGATGTGGTTGGCGCGTTCACTTCGGCGGGTACTGGTTTCCGAGACACGGCCGTGCTCGCCTCGGAGGTATTTGCCCGTAAGAGCGCCGCCGCCGATGACGCCCCAAGGCGTAACGGCCATGCCGAAGTGGCGGGCCATAGGCAGCAGGTCGCGCTCGGGGGTGCGCTGGAGCAGCGAGTATTCAATTTGCAGGCCCACATAGGCCGTCCAGCCACGCAGGTCGGCCAAGGTATTGGCGTGGCTAACTACCCAGGCGGGCGTATCGGAAATGCCGATGTAATGCACTTTTCCACTGCGCACTAAGTCGTCTAAGCCACGCATGACCTCTTCGGTAGGCGTGATGCCGTCCCATGCGTGCACCCACAGGATGTCCACAAATTCGGTGTTGAGGCGGCGCAGGCTTTCCTCCACAGAGCGCATCATGTTTTTGCGGTGATTGCCGCAAAAATTGGGGTCACCCATGCGGTCGCGCAGGGTGTACTTGGTGGCTACGACGAAGTGATGGCGATCGCTGCGGATGAATTCGCCCAGCCAGCGCTCGCTGGTGCCCTCCGTATAGCGGTTAGCCGTGTCTAAGAAATTGCCACCAGCTTCTGCGTAAGTGTCGAACATGCGTTTGCTTTCCTCGTAATCAGCGCCAAACCCCCACTCGGTGCCGAAGGTCATGACGCCAAAGCACAGCTCCGAAACGCGTAAGCCGGATTTTCCGAAAAGTCGGTATTTCATAAAAAGGATGGGAAGTAAGCAGGGTGATGAGTTGCAGATGAATAGGTCATAAACACCGCGCTGACGAGGTAGGCCTATGTGGTTAGGCGCTCACAACACGCCAAGGCGCTCTGGGTTTGCGCCGCAAATGTAGTTTTCTAAAAAAAATAGCGCCTGCGCAGGCCAAGCAGCTACAGGCGGGCGCAGGCGCTGCGGTACGGCCGCACCAGGGCTAACGCTTGATAAAGCGCGTTGTCCAGTAGCGTTGGTCCTTTTCAAAGTTCAAGACATACGTCCCGGGCGCCAGGGTCTGAACCGGCAGCATCACTTCGCCATAAGGCTGGAACAGAACGGTCAACAGGCGCCCATCGGCTGCGAAGAGGCGTATTTGGTCAAACGTCTCGGTCAGCTGCAGGTGCAGCACGTCTGTTACCGGGTTGGGCATGATACGCACCGATTGGCTGAAGTCGGCCTCGCGGCTGCTCACCAAGGTGCTGACGTCAGGGATGTAGCGCGGCAATATCTGGTACCCAGACACGTAGGGTGTGTCGGGGTCAAATTGGGAACCGATGCCGGTGAGGTCGAAGGGCACAGGCGGCGGAGCCTGGTTGTACAGATCCACGTCGTTGTCAATACGCACCAGGACAGTGTCGTTGGGGTGATTGTCGGAGACCATGAAGACGTTGAAGCCCGGGCCAACACCAGGCGACCACTGGTTGACGTCCACGTAGCGCAGCTTGCGGATGCGGATGAGTTTGTTTTCGGTATTTTCATTGGGCTTAATCACTTCGATGGGCTGCAGTAGCGGGTTGTTGATAGAGAGGCGGATGATGGTATCCGGGAAGATTTGCAGCAGTCCGTTGAATTGGGCGATAGCGCCGCGGACAGCGATGCGGTCGCCTTCTTTGACGGCGTAGCCAAAGTTGCGTGTGGCACTAAAGACGGTGATACCGTCGTGGTCGTCGTCAATCATGGCGAACTGCAGGCCGGTCGCTCCGCGCAGGTTGACGCCATAGACGGTGGCCGTCAGTTGGCAATAGACGCCAATAGAGTCGGCGATGCCGCTAGCATTGACCTTATTGATTTGCTTAATGGCGTAAGGCGGATAGCAGCGAACCGTGATGCGCACTTTGGCCTGAGCGCAGTCGTTACCCTGGCAGACGCGGTAGGTCAGGCTATCGGAGCCGCAATACCCGGTATTAGAGGTATAGGTGAGCGTGCCGTTTGGATTGATTACTGCTGAGCCACGTGGCGGAGCAGCGACAATAGTTACCGTGAAGCCGCCCTGCCCCGGCAGGATGTCATTTTGCAGGATGTTAATAACGGTGGGTTCGCCAGAAGGCGCTATGGCGGTATCGTCGTTGGCTGCCACGCCAGTGGGGCACTGCGAGGGTGCGCCCGGGTTGGCGAAGATGGTTCGACCGTTGATGACGACGCCTGTAGAGGTAGTAGCGGCTCTCCAGCTGGAAGGCAGGCTAGGGTCAGCGTTTGGATTGCACAAAACAAGCGAGGCGCCGTTGCCCGCTGCTTCGGTGGGCCAGGGCGCCGTGTTGCTATATTGCACGCGGCAGATGGTGTCGGCTGACGGGTTGAGCAACAGAAGGAGCTCGCCGGTGTTGCTCAGGGCGCTATTGGGGCCCCATTGCAAGGAGGTAACGCCCAACTGATTGAACAGCGCCGCAGCATTGACGGACGTAACGATGTATTGTCCCGGGTTGAGCACGACATTGGGAAACGTGAAATTGACGCCGTAGAGGTACCAGCCTTCTAAGTTGACAGGCGAGGAGCTGTTGTTGTAGAATTCCAGATACTCTAGCGAGTCCACGCCGGCTTCGGGCGGGTTGTACATGATCTCGGTCAGGACGACCTGGGCATGGGCCGCCCACGACAAACACCAGGCGCTCAGCAGGATGAGGATGTGTTTTTTCATGTCTTGGGAAAGATTTAGTGATGGTTATTAAACGCGGCTCAAAAGTAGGCAAAAGCCCATGCAGATGATACTCGGGGGAGAGAATGCCACAGATTGAGCGCTCATCGAGACGCCAATCATCAAAATTTAATTTGGAAAATTCGTTTGATATTATGACTACTTAAGATCTTTTAAAAGCTAAGGCCTTGTGGGCGCACAATTAAACTTAACGGCAATTTAACATATCGGCCATACTTTCGCCCTCGATTTTCCACAACTGTTCACTAAACTTTTTCATCGTATGAATTTCGCTACGCTTATTTACTCTGCGGCTGTTCAGATGCGAAAAGGTCTGCTCTCGGCAGCGTTTCTGCTGGGCAGCCTTGCGGCTTTTGCACAGGTAACCACTTCCACTATTACGGGTATAGTCACGGACACCCGTGGAGAGGCGCTTGTCGGCGTTACGGTGGTGGCCACGCACGTGCCCTCCGGTACGCGCTACGGCACGACTACGAATGCTTCGGGTCGTTACACGCTTCCCGCAGTGCGTGTGGGCGGTCCCTTTTCGATTACGGCCATGTACACCGGCTTTGAGGCTGCAACACAGGAGAACATTTACACCAACTTAGGTGTGGCGTCCAATGTAAACTTTCAGTTGAAAGACGCTGGCGTTACATTGGAGGAAGTAGCGGTTCGCGCTGTACGCGCCGACCTCTTCTCTTCGGAGCGTACGGGTGCTGCTTCGACGTTTTCGGAGCGCGTAGTTACTTCGGTACCGGCTATCGGTAGCCGTGCCATCAGCTCAGTAACAAAGTACAATCCTAACGGTGACGGTCGTTCGTTTGGCGCTCAGGATGCGCGTTTGAACAACTTCACCATTGACGGTTCGGTGTTCAACAACGGCTTTGGTCTGGGCAGCGAAGCTCAGGCTGGTGGTCGTACGGGTTCGACGGCCATCTCCCTCGACGCTATCGAAGAGGTGCAAGTCAACGTGGCTCCTTACGACGTCCGTCAGACGGGCTTTGTGGGCGCGGGCATCAATGCTGTTACGCGCTCGGGCACCAATGACTTCCAAGGTTCAGCATACGGTTTCCGCCGATCGGCGAATATGTATGGCAACAAGGCGCGCGAGACAAACGTGGTTTCGACGCAGTTTTCGGAGAATATCTACGGCGCTCGCGTCGGCGGCCCTATCATCAAAAACAAGGTCTTCTTCTTCCTCAGTGGCGAAGTGGTAGGTAAATCTGAACCTGCTACGCCGTGGGTAGCCAGCGGAAGTAGCAACCCTGGCCAGGTAACGCGCGTGCTCAAGAGCGATATAGACTCGGTCAGTAAAGTACTTTTTGATCGCTTCGGCTATGTAACCGGCCCCTATGAGGCATACAATCTCGCGACCAACTCGCGCAAATTCCTAGCCCGCTTGGACTTCAACCTTAGCGACCGTCACAAGCTGATGCTGCGCTATACGCACCATGACTCGGATGCCGAAATCAACATCAGCAACAGTGCTTCGCTAGGCTTCGGTAACCGACGCACGAACATCAATTCGATGTCGTTCCAAAACTCGGGTTACCTCCAGCAGGACAATACGCGCTCGATTGTGGCTGAACTGAACTCGATGTTTGGCGACCGCATTTCAAACCTCCTCAGCGTAGGCTACGACTACCAGAACGAAAACCGCGGTGACATTGGCCAGCTCTTCCCAACAATAGACATTTTGAAAGACAACCTCACGTACATCTCGGCGGGTTTCGACCCCTTCACGCCGAAAAACCGTCTCAACTACGGCACGTTACACGTTACGAACAATGTCTCGATTTATGCCGGTAAGCATACCTTTATGGTAGGCGCTAATTACGAGCGCTTCAAGTCGAATAACCTCTTCTTCCCGGGTTCACACGGGGTATATATTTTTAACTCTTTACAGGACTTCTTCGGCGCTGTGCGCGGCGAAACAGTACCGCTGCGCCGCTTCCAGTATCGCTATTCGGCGCTGCCGGGCGGTGCTGACCCGCTCCAGGTTTTGCAGGCCAACAAAATTGACTTGTACGCTCAGGACCAGATTGCCCTCGGCAACCTTACCCTAACAGCAGGCGTACGCGGCAGCTACATCACGCTGAGCAGCCCGCAAGCGCTGACCAACCAGGCAGTCTTAGACTCGACTTTCCTGGACCTGGACGGCAATCCGCTTAAAGTGAACACGGGCCAGCTGCCCAAACCCCAGCTTTTGTGGGAGCCACGTCTGGGCTTCAACTATGACATAGCTGGCCGCAAGACGACGCAAATCCGCGGCGGTGTGGGTGTTTTCACCGGCCGCCCACCTTACGTGTGGCTATCGAACCAAATCGGCAACAACGGTATCTTGACGGGTTTCATTGACGTGTCGAATACGAATACGGGTGTTTACCCGCTGGTAACCACGGAAGAAGTCATCCGTCGCTTTACGCCGGAGACGCCGACCTTGCCCAGCACTTTTGAAATCGCCTACACAGCAGAAGACTATCGCTTCCCGCAGGTGTTAAAGGCCAATTTTGCCGTTGACCAGAAGTTGCCGCTCAATTTAGTGGCCACGGCAGAGGTCATCTACACGAAGAATATCAGTGCCGTTCTGTATTACAACGCCAACTCGAAGCCGGCTATCGGTAACTTTGCTGGTCCCGACCAGCGCCCCCGCTATCCGGGCATGCCGGGCAGCACGACGCAGCTCCCGCCAGTGACGCGTGTAGTCAGCAACGTGTCGAGCCTGGCCGTGCTGACGACCACCAACCAGGGCGACTATATCGGTGCTACGTTCAAGCTAGAATACCCCGAGCGCAAAGGCCTATATGGGATGTTCGCCTACACATACAGCCGTGCTCGCGACTTAATGGGCGCCGGCTCTATCGCCCTTGGCTCCTGGACGAGCGCCCGCTCCGTCAACGGCAACAACCGCTTAGACTTAGCCTTTGCCGACCGCGACGTACCTCACCGCCTCATTGGCCTGCTCAGCTACCGCGCCAACTTCGGCGAAAAGCGCGGCGGTTCCACGCAGTTTACCCTCGGCTACGAGGGCATTCAGACCAACCGCTTCTCCTACACCTACGCTGGCGATATGAACGGCGACGGTGTCGTGGGCAACGACCTGCTCTTTGTGCCGGAGAAAGCCTCCGACTTGCGCTTTGAGCAGTTTACGAGCAACAACATAACCTACACGCCCGAGCTGCAGGCGGCCTTCTTTGAGGAATACATCAACAACGACAAGTACCTGAGCAGCCGCCGCGGCCAGTACACCGAGCGCAACGGTGGCCTGCGTCCGATGCTGCATCGCTTCGACTTAGCGGTTTCGCGCGACTTTTTCATCAATGTAGGCGGCAAGCGCAATGCTCTGCAGTTCCGCGTGGATGTGTTCAACGTAGGCAACCTGATCAACTCCAACTGGGGCGTAGGTCAGCGCATCATTGCTAACGTGCCGCTCACAAGCCGCAGCGTAGGCGCGGACGGCGTGCCGGTTTACCGCGTCGCCAGCCAGCTGCTCAGCCCCACCACGCGCCGTACCACCGACTGGAGCGCCACGATTGACGATGTGTGGAACCTCCAGGTGGGCATCCGCTACACGTTCAATTAAAAACGAGCCGTGGCGACTTCATGTCGCCCTAACTTTTTCGAGCAACGCTGCTCTGGCCTTTGGCTGGAGCAGCGTTTTTTTGTGCAACGCACAATGCTGCACACTCAGTACTATGCACCGCATCCTCATCATTGAAGACGACCTGCGCGTATCCGCCCTGCTCCGGCGCGGGGTGGAGGAGGAAGGCTTCTCCGTAGCGCAGGCACACGATGGCCTCGCGGGCAAGGAAATGGCCCTGCAGGAAGACTTTGCCCTGCTCATCGTGGACGTCATGCTGCCCACCCTCGACGGGCTGAGCCTCTGCCGGCAAATCCGAAAGGCCCGCCCCCGCCTGCCCATCCTGATGCTGACGGCCTTGGGCGCCACCGACGACAAGGTCAGCGGCTTAGATGCCGGTGCCGACGACTATCTGGTGAAGCCCTTTGAAATGCGCGAACTCGTCGCGCGCATCCGCGCCTTGCTGCGCCGTTACGCTGAACGGCCCAGTCCGGACGATGCACTGCTGACCTTCGCCGACCTGACCATGAATCTCAGCACCCGAACCGTCCAGCGTCAGGGCCGCGAAATCGTCCTCACACCAAAAGAATTCAAACTCTTAGAGTACTTTCTGAAAAACCCCAACCGCGTGCTGACGCGCGCCGAAATCGCCGAAAATGTCTGGGGTATTCATTTCGATACGGGCACCAACTTTATAGATGTCTATATCAATTACTTGCGTAATAAAATGGATAAGGGCTTTGCCCAAAAACTCATCCATACCCGACCGGGTATGGGCTTCATCCTGAAAAGCGAATGACTATCCGAACGCGTCTGACCCTCCTGTTTGCCCTCATCACGACGGCCATTCTGGCGCTCTTTGCCGGCATAACCTACTACTCCGCTGCGCGAAGCCGCGAGGCGGAATTCTATACCCTGCTCCGAAAGGAGGCCATCACCAAAGCCAACCTCTTCTTCGAAGCGCGCGTAGCACCGCAAACCTTGCAGGATATTTACCGCCGCAATCGAAAGGTCATCCGCGAAGTGGAAGTCGCCATCTATGACCGCCAGCGGCAGTTGCTTTACCACGATGCTGTGGATATAGACCAGGTGAAAGAAACGCCTTCTATGCTCGACAGCATCCTGAGCGGCCAGCCGGTGCAGTTTTATCAAGGGCAGTGGCAGGCTGTAGGTCTAAAGTTTGCCTTTAATGGCGAAGACTATGCCCTGACGGCAGCGGCCTACGACGAGTACGGCTATGCGAAACTGGACCGGCTGGGCCGGACTCTGGCCGCCCTGTGGGTGCTGGGCGTCGTCACTCTGTGGTTTAGCGGGCGCTATTTTGCCGAGCGAGCACTTCGGCCCATTCGGAACATGGCGGAAAACGCGCGCCTGATTTCGGCCACCAACCTGAACCTGCGCCTGCGGGCAGGCGACCGCTATCAACGCGACGAACTGACTGAACTGGCCGATGCCTTCAACGCGCTGCTCGACCGCTTGGAGCGCTCCTTCGAAGCGCAAAAGCAGTTCGTCTCCAACGTCAGCCACGAGCTGCGCACACCCCTGGCAGCCATTATCGCAGAATTGGAATGGGCCGCCCGGCGAGACCGCAAGCCGGAGGAATACCAGCGCGCCCAACAAAATGCCTTAGCCGACGCGCGCCGCCTGGCCCGCCTGTCAAATAGCCTGCTCGATTTGGCTAAAGCCAGCTATGACCCCGCGCAAATCCAACTCAACCCCATTCGGGTAGACGAAGCCCTCCTCGACGCCTGCCAGCAAGTGCAACAGCGCCACCCGGAATACCATGTGGATATTCATTTTGAAGGTGACTTCGAGCAGGAGCAAGCCATCACCGTGCGCGGCAATAGCTATCTACTGGGGGTGGCTTTTGCCAACCTCATCGAAAACGCCTGCAAATTCTCTCAGCCGCACGAGTGCCGCGTGTCGGTAAAACACGACAAAGGCTACATACACCTTTCGTTCACGGACCAAGGCATTGGCATATCGCCCGAGGATTTGCCGCACGTCTTTACGCCATTCTACCGAGGCGGCAATAGCAGCGGGGCCAAAGGGCACGGCATTGGCCTTCCACTGACGGCGCGCATCCTCGAACTGCATCGAGGCCACATCCGTATCCGCTCCACGCCCGGCCAGGGAACGGTCGTAGAGGTGGAATTGCCTCCGACCGCCAGCGCCCTCTAAGGTTTTTCTAATGCTATTCTAACAGTGCTCTAACGGCCCGTTTGGCCGGATGGACAGACCTTTGCAACGCATTCGAAAGCGGTATTTCCCACCGCAAAGCCAATCCGCTGCGCTACAGCCTTAGGGCGATTGCAAACGCACAACTGCTGAGGGCTGCTGAAAGCCGCAGGGGGGTCCCGCAAAACGGCGTGCTGTTCAAAACGTGCGCTGCAGTAAACCCATCGTTCACCGCTCAACCGCGACACTGCCATGACCTTCGCTGTTTTTCTGCTTCGCATAGGCCTGGCTTTCCTGCTGGGTGCACTTGTTGGCGTAGAACGCCAGTATCGTCAGAAAAGCGCCGGGCTGAAGACCAACACGTTGGTATCGGTGGGTTCGGCGGCGTTTGTGCTGCTGTCGCTGTCGCTGACTGATATGGACGATGGCGGCGGCGTTTATCGGGGCGATGCCACGCGCGTAGCCGGCCAGATTGTTACGGGCATTGGCTTTCTGGGCGCCGGGGTCATAATGAAAGCCGGGCGCACTATCACCGGGCTGAACACGGCAGCCACTATCTGGTGCTCGGCGGCTATAGGAACACTGGCTGGCGCCGGACTGTGGATGCAGGCCACTGCCGTTGCCGTCGCTGTGTTGCTGGCTCACATCGGCCTGCGCCCGTTGAATACCTGGCTGAGCCGCCGCTCTTTCCGCAATGAGGAGGAAAACAGCCTGTACTACTATTACTTCAACATCCGGTGCAAGGAGCACGTCGAAAACCACATTCGGGTGCTTTTGCTCAACACGATTAAGTCCGACGAGCACCTGCAGCTGCGTTCGCTGAAAAGCAGCGAAGAGACCAACCCGGCCTACGCCCGCATTGAAGCTGAAGTACTGGCCGACGGCAAGCACGATGGCGAAATGGAGCGCTTGGCCGGCCTCCTCACACTCGAATACGGCGTCACGGAAGTTAGTTGGGAGGTCAGCGAACAGCGAAAGGGGGAGGAGTGAGTCCGCTGCCTGTCTCCTCTCTTTTCACGCTTCATTTTTCACATTTTATTCTCACAGACATGAAGAGCGCAGAAGTCCTGACAAAGCCCATCGGCCCGCTGACAGCGGAAGAAGTAGTTGAGCTGGTGCCCACCTTGAAACAGATGCCGGTGGTAGAAGTGGGCGAGCTGCTCATGCGGCTGGACGACCTGGAATTGCCCGGCATTTTAGACCTCTTCGAGCCGGAGCAGCAAGGCTTCATCGTGGCGGAGTTTCCCATCGAGCGCCAGCTGCTGCTTTTTCAATCGCTGAGCAAGAAGCGTTTTACACTCATCTTTGAGCAGATGCCCTCAGAAAGCCGCGCCGACCTCTTTCAGCATCTGACGCAACAAGAGCAGGCAGCCTTGCTGCCTTACCTGTCGAAAGCCGTGCGCGAGAACGTTATCGCCCTGAGCGCCTACCCACCCGATACGGCAGGCGGCATTATGAGCACGGACTTTGCCACCGTGCAGGAAAACATGACCTGCGCGGAGGCCATTGATAAGGTACGCCAAGACTCGCCCTCGAAGCGAACCATTTACTACATTTATGTAACTGACAGCAACCAAGTGATGCAGGGTTTCGTCACGCTTAAAGCCCTTATCATCAACGACCCGCAGACCCCCGTCAGCCAGGCCATGCATCGGCAGTTTGCGTTCGCCTATGTGGATGAAGACCGCGAAGAGGTGGCACATAAGATTGAAAAATACGACCTAGTGGCCCTACCTATTCTTAATCGCAACGACCAACTGGTGGGCATCGTCACGCACGACGAGGCGCTCGATGTCATGCGTGACGAGTACACCGAGGACATGGAAAAATTCATGGGCATCACCCGGGCAGCCGCTGAATTTGACTACATGAACACCAGCACCTGGCAGCACTTCAAAAAGCGCTCCTTCTGGGTAGTATCGCTGGCAGCCTTGGGCATCGTCTCAGGCATCATCATCCACAGCTACGAAGACGCGCTGACGCAGCTGCTCATTCTGGCATTGTACATGCCCATGGTGGCCGATACGGGCGGTAACACAGGTAGCCAGGCCGCTACGGTGGTCATCCGCGCCATGGCGCTGGGTCAAATCAACGTACGCAACTGGCTGGCCGTAGTGTGGAAAGAGGCAAAGGTCGCCTTTTTATTGGCCGTCATGCTGGGCTTGTTGGCCTACGGCAAAGTGCTTTACCTGAGCTGGGAAACGGAAATACCGGCCATGTACAGCCTGAGCAAGATTGCTTTCGTCATTGCCTTTGCCCTATCTCTGCAAGTCATCTCAGCCACCCTCATCGGCGCGCTATTACCACTGATTACCCGCCGTTTGGGTGGCGACCCGGCCGTGGTGGCCAGCCCGGCCATTACCACGATTGTGGACGTAACGGGCCTGCTCATCTATTTCAGCGTAGCCTCCGCATTTTTTCACCTCTAAATAGTGCCTTTTGCCATGAAAAAAGTCCTTCTCCTCGTCTGGGGGGCCATCCTCGCTTTATTTGCCCAGGCGCAAAATGCTGACAGCACTGCCATGCGCGCGCTCCCTTTCCACATTGACCCCTCGAAGCGAATGCCTGAAGAAGAGATTGCTGAAAAGAAGGAGGGTGTCTTCGTTACTGGTGTGCCGCGCTTCGAGTTTGACCCCATTCGCGGCTTTGGCATTGGGGGCAATGTCAACCTGTTTATCAACAACAAAAGGGACGACCCTTTCTTCGAATACACGCCCTACCGCCACCGGCTAAATGCCGAGTTTTTCATCTTTCAAAACGGCCGTTTCCGCTATGCACTCAACTATGACGCGCCCTATATCTTCAACACTAAATGGCGCCTGAGAGCGGACTTGGTGCATTGGGAGGATCCTCAGGCCCAGTATTGGGGCATCGGACGCTCGATGAACCGCCCGCTGCGCTTTCGCGATAAGCGCACCGGCGTAGAGCGCGACTTTGCCAAACTGGCCGACTACGAAGAAAATCTCGCCCTAGCGGAGCAAGGCTCCGACGGCCAGTATTATACGGATTTCCACTACCACCATATGGAGCAGCGCGAGCGGCTGTACAACATCCTGGGCGAGCGCACTTTCTTGGGCGGGCGCCTCCGCCTGATGTTCGGATATGAGGCGCTGTTTACCTCGTTTTCCTCTTACAACGGGCGCCCGGCCGAGCAGGCGTTCACTCTCGAAGGGCAGGCCGTAGAGGCCATTAATACCCTCACCCTGGTGGATAAGCAACGGGCCGACGGCACCTGGCAGCGCTTCAACCTGTCGGGCTTTACCAACAGCGAAGACTACAAGTTCACCAGCATGCTGGCTGGTGCACTCATTTACGACACGCGCGACTTTGAACCTGACCCCTCGCGCGGCGTGTTCCTGCAGTATTCCCACGAGTATTCGGCGCCGTGGTTTGGCTCCGATTTTAACTTCAACAAACTAATGGTGCAGGCGCAGTACATCCACACGCTGGCTCAATGGCGCGATAGGCGCAGCCGCCTGACCTTTGCCGGTATGGCTGCCGTAGGGTACATCTTCGGCTCCAACATCAACTTCATCGAGATGTGGGACCTGTCCAGCCAGGCCGAAGCAGGTGGCATACTCGTGCTGGGTGGGGCGCGCTCAGTGCGCGGCTACCGCGAGGCGCGCTTCCTGGCGCCCACCATTGCCTTGGTGAACTTAGAGCTGCGTGCCCGCTTTTATGACTTCCACGTATTGCGGCAGCACATCTCGCTGGGAGTCATGCCTTTCTACGACTTTGGCAGCGTCTGGGATAGCCCGCGCGATATGAACTTCCGGCAGTGGCGCGGCGCCCCAGGCATCGGCGCGCGCATCGGCTGGAACCTCTCCACTGTCCTGCGCTTGGACTACGGCCACAGCCGCGAAGGCGGGCAGCTCTTCTTTGGGTTCGGGCATATTTTCTAAAAAATGGCGGCTCCTCAGTGCCTGTGCTTTTGTCGTTGTCTTCTGCGCGCCTTTGAATGCGCGCAGAAGACAACGACAAAAGCAGTCCTGTAACGCCCGGCACTGGCTACGCAGCTGTTCCAGGTGCCTGATAGGCCTGTATAGACCCATTTACCACTAAGGCTGCGCAGATGAAGAAGAGCGAGCCAATCTTATCGGTTTCTACAAAATCATTCATCAGCAGGAGCAAGCCAGCTATGGCGAAGTTGAGCAGCGCGGCCATGACGATGTAACGCTGGCCGACGTCGCGCAGGCGGTGATAGGCGCGTTGGCCCCACAGGAGGACGAGCACGAAGAAGAGCAGAAAGAAAGCCAGGCCGGGCAGCCCCTGCTCTACGGCAACCATGAGGTAGTAATTGTGAATGCCGGAGCGCTCAGGGTTGTGGCTGACGTAGGTGCGAAAGCGGGTAACGGTGTAGTTTTGATAATTAAAATAAAAAGTGCCCGGCCCGAAGCCCATGAGCGGGCGCCACCGAATCATGTAGGCGGCAGCCACCCACCGATAGACGCGCTCCATGACGGAAATATCCTCTAAGCGGGTGGTGGCCTCCAGCAGGTTATCGAAGCGCTTGTGCGTGATGGTGCGTTCGTAGTTGGGAGCAAAGAGCAGCCAGTTGTCCCGATAGGTAACCAGGGCGATAAAGGCCGTCAGGGCAATGGCCGCAACAAGCAGGGCCACCTGCACAGAGCGCAAGCGCACTAATACGTATATCCCGACCGCCGCTATCAGGGCCACGTAGGCAACGCGCGTGTAGGCGAAATTGATGCCGACTAACAGCAAAACCACGCCTGTTGCTAAAATCCACCACGGACGCGAATAGCGCCGATAGCGCCGCAAGCCTAACCAGACAAACGGTAGGAAAACCGCCTGAATACAAGCATAGGTTACGTGATTGCGATAAAATGGCCCCATGACGTAGTTGACTTCTGCAAACGAAAAACCTTTGCTGGCATGGCGCACCATGACGACGATTATTGTAAGGGCCAGTGGCACAAAAAACCACCAGAGCAGCCGGCGAACGTCCCGCTCTTTTTGAAAAATATGGCCGGCCAGGAAAAAGAAGACGATGACGTACCAGCCTTTGGCCAACCAGTATTTGAGCGACACCACTGGGTAAGTGGTAGTCAGGCAGGTGAGGGTCATCCAGGCCAGATGCCCTAACAGCGCCAAGGTGATAGGGTGCAGCAAAAAGCGCCTATCCACCGTGCACCAATGGCGCGCGAACCAAGCCACAGCCGCCAGCGTCAGCATCCACATAAGCGGCTCTGAGGGCAGGTCTGTACCCGGTCCGCCGGGCAATTCTACTTCTGTAGAGATAGGGATAGTGGCCAGCATCAGGTAGTATAATCGGCGGAAATCTGTCACTGCCAGCCAAACTGCGAGCACTACCGCAGGAACAGCCAATAGCTCCCAGGTTTGTAGGAATGCTGCAGTAGCCGCGCTGGCCAACGACACTGCCCCTGTGGTCCATACGAACCAACGATGCGGGTGAGCTGCTAAAGGCCGGCGCGCTTGAGCGGGGGTATTCATCGGTTAAGCTTCCGTTAGTACCTCTTGCCAGCGCACATCGCGATAGGCATCCGCCAATAATGCGGCCAATACCGTGAAGAAGAAAGCGCTCAGCACGCTGGCCAGCACAATTAAGCTGCGCCTCGGACGGCTCTTAACCGGCGGCGGCTCGGCCGCTTCGACGACCAGCAGAGCCGGAATATCGGTCGAATAAGTAGACAGTATTTGGTTGTAGCGCTCAATATCGTAGGTCAGCTGCTTGCGCGCCTGATAGTGCATGTCTTGTAAAATGGCGATTCGCGGGACGGCTTCATTGAGGCGATCCACCGTCAGCAATTCGGCATTGCCTTCGCGTGAGCGCAACTGTTGGCGTTGCTGTTCGAAGGCCCTAAGGTTGGCGCGGATGTAGGCAAGCGTGTCGCGGGGGACACTGGGGTCTTTTTCTAGTACCTCGAGCCGGGCACGGTAACGAATGACCTCTATCTCTGCCGCCGAGAGCTGCCCGGCAATTTGGGCGCTTTGCGTACCTACGTCGTAGATACCGTAGCGCTCCTGCACGTAGCGCAGGCTGTCGGCCAAGCGCTCCAGTTCCTCTTGCTTGCGTTTCATGTTGTTCTCATAAGCAGCCAACAGCTGGCGCTGGCTTTCTTTGCTGAGGCGCTGGCCGATTTCGTTGATCTTGTCGCGCGCAGCGTTCGCCATTTCGGCAGCTAAGCGCGGAACTTTATCCTCGACGGTGAGCTCTAAGGCGTCATTTTTGTTTTTCTGCACCTGGTAATGCTTACGCAGGCGTTTGCGCACCTTGTATTCGCCGTCGCGCGCTGTAGAGTCAATACCGTAATGTTCGTACAGTCGGAAGCGTTCGATCATAAAGTTTTCTACCTCGCGGCTGCGCGCAATTTCAGCTAAGCGATCTAAGTCATGGTCGGAGCCAAAGTAGTCGGTCACCTGTCCGGTATAGCCGAAGAGCAGTTCGGGATTAGCTAAGCGCGGGCTGGTAGGGTAAAAGACCGTCTTAGCCTCATAATAGTTATCCAGCATCAAAGAGCCTCCCATGCTGGCGAGGAGGGCGGCCAGACAGATGTTTCGGATGGTTTTACGCCAGCGGTATAGCGTCCGGATGACCTCTATCAGGCTATCGCGTTGTTCCATAGTATTGTAAGCGTGTGTGTCTATATGAATGGCGGGCAAAGATAGCAGGGCTTTCCGGCATAGATGGCCTTGAAATGGACATCTACCGGAACGGAAAGCCTACCACCAGAACGCGCGCTAGCGTCAGAATGCTGCTACGCCTGCCACGTATCGAGCAAGCGGGCGGCTTCTGCCGAACCCATCTGAGCGGCAGCGCGCAGGTCGAGCGTATATTCAGGGCGGCCCATCTGATGCTTGGCAATGGCGCGGTGCAGCAGGCACTCCATGCGGGAGCGCTGGTCTTCGCTCGAGGGCATCGAGAGGGCGCGGTCAAAGGCCTCAATGGCGCTGGAGGGGTCGTTCAGACCCAATAAAGCTTTGCCCAACAAATAGGATGCGCGCGGAAGGCGGCAAAAATTGGGGTCTGACTCGCTAAAGTTGCGCTTCAGGAACAGGTTCAGCTCTTTGCAGGCCTCGGCGTACTTTTTTAAATGCACCAGGCATTCGGCCTTGCGCAGCCGGGCAAGCCAGTGAATAGGCTGCAGCGCCAGGGAGTTCTGGGTCGTAAGGTCAAAGTCTTCAGCAGCACCTGCCCAGTCGTTCTTGCGCATACGCAACTTACCCCGACCGTAGTAGGCATCGGGATGGTGAGGATTGAACGAAATGCTCCGCTCAAAGTCGTGCTGAGCGTCATCGTAATTGCCCAACTTGTAGTTTACATAGCCGCGGCGTTCGTAGGCCAAAGCGTGCTTTTCGTACTTTCCTATCGCACGGCTGAGGGCCTGAGCGGCTTCCATTTCTTTGCCCGGCACACCAATCAACTGCCGCCCGCGAAGATATTCCTGCACGGCGACTTTGTCGGAGACCGGCTCGATAAAGGTCTGTTCCTGCACCCCTTCGTCGCCTACACACCAGGCCGCTATGTAGCCTACCGCGGCATACTGCGCCAACTCGCGGAACAACTCCACCGTCATACGCCAGGACTTCTCCGGCCCCACCAGCTTCTGCTGAGGAACCACCAGAGAGAAGGACTCTGCCTTCAGGACATCCTCCATCTTGAACAAGAGGTTGGTCTTGAAATAATTCTCCATGCGCCCCTGCCAGTGGAGCTGCACTTTTTCAAAAGTGCGTTCGTTGCCAAAATCCAGACGCCCTTTGAAAATAAGCCGAAGAGATGCCTGCTGCGTATTCATAATTACCTGCTGTTTTCCCGCAAGGGTGCACGCCTCCGATAATGGAGGGGCAGAATCGTTCATCTGGTGGGCGCCCAGCGGTCGGCTATCCGTTGATGGAAAACGCCGCGAGATAATATTGGGGCTATTCCAGTCTGCTTTCCTGTATCGCCCGACCCGAGGAGAGGAGATTAGGCATCGTCCGTCCTGAAAAAACAGGGTTCGGGTATATTTTGAAATGAATTACAAATGTCTGATAAATTACACATCCGACCAAGCCTTGGTTAAATTTTTTTAAAAAAATTTCGACGGATGGGCCTTTCGTCCAAACGAAGCCACTTTTAGTTGGCAAAAAATGGGCTTATTTCCAAATAAAAAGAAGGCGGCTACAATTTCGTAGAAATAGTGTTGGCGGGTTTTGGTCACTGCTCGATATTCGCCCCGTTTTCTGTCATGTCACTCAAATTCGACTATGAGCAAAAGGCTTTTCGAGTATCTTTATGAACAATTAGATCAGTACCCCATAGAGCGCGCTTTTGGGCACAAGTACAATGGCGAATGGTGCTACTACTCTACGGCCGAGATGGTGCAGATGGTCAACGAAGCCAGTCGCGGGCTGTTGGAGCTGGGCCTCAAGCCTGGTGACAAGGTGGCCACAGTGGTGTATCAGACGTCGCCAGCCTGGGTAGTGCTGGAGTTTGCGCTGTTGCAGACAGGCATTCTGAATGTGCCCATGTATCCGACCATCAGCGCGCGCGAGTACGAGTACATCCTGCGCGAGTCTGAAAGCCAGTACTGTTTTGTGGGCGATGGTGATTTGTACGACAAAGTACATGCCGCTCAGCAACGATTAGGCGGTAGCCTGAATGAAATTTTCGCCTTTGCCGATACGCATCCGAACGCCCGCAGCTGGCAGACACTGCTGCAACTGGGCCGTCAGGCGCCACACCGGCAGGAAGAGGTGGAGCGTATCAAAGCCAGCATCCGCCCCGACGACGTCATGACGCTGGTCTATACCTCCGGTACAACGGGCAACCCCAAGGGCGTCATGCTCACGCACGCCAATGTGGTATTCAACATCGAAAGCATCCGCCGCCTGCTGCCCTTCCGGCCAGGCGACCGCGTGCTCAGCTTTCTGCCCGTCAGCCACATCTTCGAGCGCGCCGCCGTTTATGCCTACACCGCCATGTGCGGCAGCGTAACGTTCACTGGTACCGACAACCTTGGCGGCGAACAGGGCGACTTGCGCGCTGTGCGGCCTCATTTCTTTACCACTGTGCCGCGCTTGCTGGAGAAGGTCTACGATAAAATTGTGGACAAAGGCCGTGAACTACGGGGCCTCAAACGCGCCCTCTTCTTCTGGTCGCTGCGCCTGACCGACGAATGGCATTTCGACTGTCAGCCCCGGGGCCTCAAGGCCCTGGCCTGGAAAGTGGCCGACACGCTGGTCTTCTCCAAATGGCGGCAGGCCTTGGGCGGCGAGGTGAAGGCCATCATCACCGGCGCCAGCGCCTGTCCAGTGCGCGTCATGCGCACGTTCAACGCCGCCGGCATCCCCGTGCGCGAAGGCTACGGCATGACGGAAGCCGCCCCGGCTATCAGCTTCAGCCGCATGGAACCCGGTGGCGCCCTCCTGGGCACAGTAGGCCCTCTGCTGGATGGAGTAGAGGTCATCATTGAGCCTGGCGAAGGATTTGGTCCCGGCGAAGGCGAGATACTGGCCAAAAGCCCCGGTGTCATGGTGGGCTATTACAAACAGCCCGAAAAGACGGCCGAAGTCATCCGATACATCAACGGCGAACGCTGGCTGGCCACCGGCGATATCGGCACCTGGGTGGGAGGCCCAGGAGGACGTAAATTCCTGAAAATCACCGACCGAAAAAAGGAACTGTTCAAGACCAGCCAGGGCAAATATGTGGCTCCGGCTCCGCTAGAGGCTGCCCTCAAGGAGCACTTCTTGGTTGAGCAAGCCATGGTCGTAGGTGACGACTTGCGCTACGTCACGGCCCTCATTGTGCCATCGGTAGAAGGGCTGCGCAGCTGGTGCGAACGCCACAGCATCCCCTGGACGGAGCTATCTGATGTGCTTCACCTGCCTGAGGTACAGCGCCGCTACGAGATGCTGCTGGAGCGCATCAATGAGCATTTTGCTCGGCACGAGCAGATCAAGCGCTTTACCCTGCTGCCTCAGATTTGGGAGCCGGCCAAGGCTGACGGCTCGGAGGCCGAGCTAACGCCCACGCTCAAGCTCAAGCGACGCGTCATTTTGGAAAAATTTCGCCGCGAGATAGAGGCGATGTATCGCTAATCTTAAGAGTCACGCTCCAAGAGTTGCTCCACCGTTTGGCGCAGCAGCGCCTGGCGGTCGAGGGGTACTTTGATGGCATCCAGATGCTTGAAGGCTTCTTGCTGCAGCTGGGCTTTGGCTGCGGTGGCGTGCGCCGATATCTCATAACGGTCAAAGGTGGCGCGTACGGCCTCTACTTTGCCCGGCGTGTCGGCGGGTGTGCGTAGCCACTGACACAGTGCGGTGCGGTCGGTCTCATTGGCCAGTTCGAGGGCTCTGAGCACCAGAAAGGTCTTTTTGTTTTGCAGAATATCGCCACCTACCTGCTTGCCCACGCGAGCCGGATCGCCGTAGGTGTCCAGCCAATCGTCTTGAATCTGGAAAGCCGTGCCCACTATTCGACCAAAATGATAAAGGTGCATGCGATCAGTGGGCGATGCGCCGGCACAACAGGCGCCCATTTCCAGGGCCCCACCCAGCAGCACAGCCGTTTTCTGTTCGATCATGCGCAGGTATTCGGACAGGCATACCTCATCGCGCTGCTCAAAGTCCACATCGCGCTGTTGTCCTTCGCACACTTCGACGGCCACACGGTTAAAAATGCCAACCAACTCAACAGCCGTTTGATTGTTGCATGCCTTCAGCAGATGTTGGTAAGCAAAGATGAGCATCACGTCGCCACTGAGGATGCCCGTGTTGGTGTTCCAGCGCATGTGAACGGTGGGCTTTCCGCGCCGCAGCGGGGCGGCATCCATGATGTCGTCGTGGATGAGCGTGAAATTGTGGAACAGTTCGACCGCCCAAGCAGCAGGCAGGGCCTCCTCTACTTCATCTATGAACAGTTCGCAGGCCATCAGCGTCAGCAGCGGTCGCAGGCGTTTGCCGCCCAGAGAAAGCATGTAGGTGCAGGGCTCGTACAGCCTGAGCGGCTCTTTAGGGAACGGATGCTGGCGGGCATAGCGCTCCAGCATGACCTGTAATTCGTTCAGCGAGTGCATGACAGGGTTAGGGACATTTTTTTATAGATAAAAAAGCCCATTAGGAACGGCTTCGAACCCAATAGGCCAGCCAGTCAGCTTCGGTATCAATATCAGACAGGGTCGGAAATATACCGTAATCGAGTCGCAGCCGGTCAAGTACCTTAAGCGTTTGCTCCAGCACAGCGGGTGTGCTCCAGGTAATGCCCTGGAAGAGCTCAGGGATAAAGCGGTTCATGCCCAGCATGTAATAGCCACCGTCGCGGGCGGGGCCGATGATGGCGTCGCGGGTGTCTAAGGCGGTGAAGGCTTCATCCAGGATTTCTACCGTCAGTTCCGGGCAATCGCTGCCAATGATAATCACGTGTTTGCCGCCGGCGGCGAAGGCGCGCCGGAAGGCGTCGGCCATGCGCTTACCCAAATCTCCTGGGCACTGAGTATATTTTTCGAACAGCTCCGTCGGCCAGATGTCGCCTTCAGCAGGTACGCCGTCGGCGTAGAAAAGCCATCGGCGATCTATGGATGTATCCAAGGCCACCTGTCGGGTTTTTCCCAGCAAAAACCGATAAATGTCTGCGGCCTTTTCGTCGCCCATTGTGCGCGCCAGGCGGGTTTTGACCTGGCCCGGAATGGGATTTTTTACAAAAATGAGCAGGATGTCCATGAGTAGAGACGGGTGGTGCAAGTGCCGGCCCCGCTTCGAGGCGTGGCCTCTTTTCACCGACAAAGGTAAGCGTATGCGAGAGCGGTGAGAGGCAAACGCAGAAGTGGTGCACGCCGGCAGCCAGCTTTTTTCTCAAAAGTAGGATATTTGGCTGAACGGACATTTGTGTAGCAAAACCTTGGCGAAAATTCTAAAAAAAATTAAAATTATAAACTTATTGCTTCTTTTAAAAATTTAGTTGGTATATTATGATTTCGCTGTACGTTTGCCCTTGTTTTTTAATCCTGTCATCCATTCACACTAAACAAATGCTCTATGTTATGAAGTACAGACTACTTTTTCGTGCAGCGCTTATGGCAGCGCTGTTCCTCGCAGGTACACCGTTTGCCTTTGCGCAGTTTATGATCACAGGCCGCGTTGCGGATGCCAAAGGCGAAGGCCTTGTGGGTGCCACAATAGCCGTTGTGGGTACCAATCGCGGCACAACGACCGACCTGAACGGCAATTTCCGCATTGATGCGCCCGGCTCGGCAGCCACGCTGAACATCACCTACACGGGCTATAAAACAGCTCGGGTACAGGTGTCGGCGTCCAGTCCTCAAGTCGAAATTACCCTGGAAGAGGACTTCGCAGGTCTGGATGAGGTCATCATTTCGGGTCTGGCCACTAGCGTCAAGCGCGCCAATTTGGCCAACTCAGTGGCCACTATCAGCGCGCGCGAGCTGACGGGCATAACCAACCAGAGCACCATGGATGGCGCCCTGTACGGCAAATTCCGCGGTGCTGAAATTCGGGCCAATTCTGGTGCGCCGGGCGGAGGTTTCTCGGTGCGCTTGCGCGGCGTAACGTCCATCTTTGGCAACC
>FQKF010057672.1_pt1 | contig 24803 bp, 17 predicted proteins | sample 1504521 | NCBI WGS metagenome assembly FQKF01 (sample SAMEA4475357, study PRJEB15587) | soil metagenome | biome: Soil; feature: Field | place: India | collected 2015-03-11 | depth 0 m
GAAAAACTGCTCCAATCGGGAGTTTCTTCTGAAAGATTAATCGAACTTGGACTGGAATATAAATATGTTACGCTTTTCCTCACGGGTAAAATGGATGAGCAAACCATGTTGAACACCCTGTATTCCAAAATAGTAGAATTTTCCCGTCGTCAAACACTTTGGTTCAGGAAAATGGAGAAAGAAGGACTTAAAATTCATTGGATTAAATCGCCTGATCATATTCTCATCCGACAATAATTAAAACCTGTTAAAATTAACGCTCAATAAAAAAAATTATGAAAACTGCATCCATTTTTCATCGTTAAAAGGTATAATCGGCACGAAAAAATATCTTAAATTTGAAAATTCTAAGCATACCTCCACATAATCGCATGATAATCAAGTGTTTAAGGACTTTTTTCTTTTTATTTTCAATTCTGTCGTTTGCTCAAATACAGGAGGTTGAAAAAAAAGCCGACCAATTATTTGAAGAAGAAGAATATGCCGAGGCCTACAAACTTTATGCTCAATTGGTGTCCAATCAGCCCAAAAATGCACTCTATAACTACAGGCTGGGCGTTTGCATGATATTCTGCGAACCGGATAAGAAAAAATGCTTCTCCTACCTGAATGTAGCCTATAAAAATAAAAACGATTTACCCAAAGACGTCCCCTTTTTCATGGGAAAGGCCTATCACTTGAATTATCGTTTTAATGAAGCGCTCAAATACTACAACGAGTTTAAGGATAATGCACCCGCTTCCCTGGTAAAAAAATACCAGGTGGAAAGGGAAATTCGCTCATGCATAAACGGCAAACAACTTCTATCGGAAATCACGGCATTGGAAATCCTCCAAAAAAAACAACTGAACGAGTCGGATTATTTCCGTTCTTACGACTTACAAACATTGAACGGAAAACTCTTACTTAAACCCGAGGAATTCAAAACTTCCGCCGATAAAAAAAAGAAAGATAAATCGGTGGTTTTTGTTCCTAACGGTTCAGCCAAAATCTTTTTCAGTTCCTATGGCGATAATCTTTCTAACGGAAAAGATATTTATTACCGTCTTCGTTTACCTTCCGGAGATTTCGGAAAACCGGTTCCCATACCGGCCATTAATACGCCTTATGATGAAGATTACCCCTACCTGTGCCCCGACGGAAAAACGCTTTATTTTTCATCCAAAGGGCATAACAGCATGGGAGGGTATGATATTTTTAAAACCGTTTATGATGAAAATACCGATACATGGTCACCTCCGGAAAATTTGCAATTTCCCATCAATTCGCCCGACGATGATTACCTCTTTGTTCCTTCGGCCGACAACAAAACTGCTTTTTTTACAACTTCCCGTTATAGTCCGCCGGGTAAAACCGATGTTTTAAAAATCAATACTGAACGCAAGCCCGTCAATGTAGCCATGATGCTGGCCAATGTGGTGAAAGAATCGGCCGACCAAAGCGTACAGAGTAAAATTAAAATTAAAAACCTGGATGCCGATACTTTAGTCGGGATCTTTGAGGCCGATGCAGAAGGAAAACTGGAAATGGTTCTTCCTAACGGGGCTAACTTACTTTATACCGTTGAGACCCCGGGTTTACCCACACAATCGGAAAATGTCAGAATCCCGTATTCCTCCACCCTGAAATACTACCGCCAAACCATTGCCTATGAAAATAAAAAACTACGCATCATAAACCACTTCGATGAACCCAAAACCGACGACAGTTACATTCAATATCTTAAAATCATTGAAGAAAAGGCTAAACTTGACCCGGAAAGATACATGCCCGTTATTGTGAAAGAAGTTAAAGGAGAGGGGCAAAAAGCGGAGCCGGTGGTCACCAATCAAAATACGACTCCAACCGTTGAAGATAAAAGTTCAAAAACCACGAAAGAAAACGCCCTCACGGCTGCCAAAAACGAACTGAATAAAACAAAAAATCTCCAAAACAAAATCCAACAAGAAACGGCCGACCTCATGAAATATGCCTATGATTTAAAAACATCCGCAGCCGAGAAAAATAAAAAAGCAGACGAGATATTAAGCGCCATACCGGAAGAAAACAGAAATGATAACCCGGAAGCATTAAAAGCCCTTGAAATGAAAAAAGAGGCCGCCAGGGAATTAAGCGCTGCAGAGGCTTTGGAAAACCAGACAAAAGAATGGGAAAAACAAAAAGAAAACTTATCGCGACTTAATGCCTTGCAACAACAACGCATTCAAACCATGGAGCAACTCCTTGCGGACAAAAAACCGCGTCCTGATCTGGAAGAAAAATTATCACAATTAGACAAACAAATTGCCGAAATTCCACCGGTAGATGCCGAATTTTTTTCTAAGCCTCCCGTAACCATTCAGGAAAAAACCGAAAACCTGGAACAATCGGTAACTTCTAAAGAATCCAAACTTAAAAATATCGAACGCGATATGAACCAATTGATGGAAGAAATCACCGAACTTGAAAATAAATTAAATGCAACCAAAAAGAAAAAACAAAAACAAGAAATCCAAAATCAAATCGACGAACTTAAAAAAGAATACTATGCCCTGAAAGAAGAAAAACCGAAAATTGAAAACGAACTCGAAAAAGAGAAAGAAGAATTGGCGGCTCTGAAATTTGCTTCCGAACAAATGCAAAAGGCATGGAATGAAGACGTGGTTAAAAATGAACCATCAACACCGACTGAAGCCAAATACATTCCCCTTTCCGAGCTTAACCAAAAATATGCATCTTCACCCCGACCTTATGATTTACAAAACCCGACTGCCTTCGATGATGCCATAAAGGAAACCATTAAGTACAACAAAGAAATAGACGGCTCATTGAATGCGCTTTACACTGCTTTGGCTAATGAAAAAAATCCGCAGAAATCCAAAGAAATCAAGACGGAAATCGCCCGGTTGGAAAACCAACGAAAAGAGAACATCCGATTAATGGAAGAATATGCCAAAAAGAAAGAAGTTATATTGGCTGAACGAGCATTACAGATAAAACAAAGCGAGTCCATGAACGCCTATTTATCTGAAACCGATTTACGGAATCCTTCAAAGCTTCAGCAAGTTGAAAACGCCGTTAAATCGGATGAATGGATGAATAATTATGCATCCGTCTCCAACGTAAAAAATATCCTTCCGGAATTGAATACCCAAAAAGAAAAAATTCTTACCATAACACGCGAATTGCTTTCTGCCGCCAATTTGTCCGGTGACGAATCATCACTTTCCTGGCAAATGAAAGCCGACCAAACAATCAAATCGGCCGATAGCTTAAGAAAAATGGCGCAAACCGCTCCCGAAAACCAAAGAGCGGAACTGATGAAAAAAGCCAATACCCTCGAAAAAGAAGCATTGAATTATCAGGTGAAATCATTTGAAGCCAGGACCTACGAAAACGACCAAACCATTAACAAACTTCAAAGTGATTTTAATAAACTTCTTTCCTCCGTTACGGACGAAGCTGATAAAAACCGGCTCAATGCGCAGTGGGACGATACCAAAAACAACCTTCGTCAGTATCAGGAACTTATGCAGGAAAGCCGTTCAGCACAGAATAACGCTGCCCGGCTTGGCAGCTTGGAAAATGCTTTGGAAAAGCAACAATTAGCCCTTGATAAGCAACAAAAAATCATCAGCGAATTATCTAAAAAATATCCGGATGTAGCCCTTTCATCAACATCTCCCGGTAACGAAATTAACCTTAACGAAAAAACCACACAACTAAACAATGAAATCCGTCAATATAACTCACTAAAAAATCAAACACTGGATAAAATCATCGCTCAGCAGAAAAACGAAATTAACAAACTCGAAAATACGGCCAATCTGACACCTTCTTCCGGCGATCCAAAAGAAAAACAACTGCTCGATAACATTAAATCCAATAAAGATAAAATCAGTGCATTGGAAAATTCGCTTGCATCTGCCAACGAGAACGAGAAAACTGCCATTACCCAATCCCTGGCGGCTATTCATCAGGAAATCATCAACGATTATTCACGCCTGAACACGCTTCGCCAAATCCAACCCGAAAAACAATGGCTCGCTTCCGCACCCCGAACAAACAATCCGGCTGTTGCCAATAATAACAGAAACACCAATCGTAACACCCCCGCCCTCCCCAATGTCAATACAAATAACAACAATCCTAATCGAAATAACAATACCGTTGCTGCCAATAACACCCCAAGGAACGCAAACAACAATGCAACCATTCCCCCTCGAGAAAATAACAACAATGCTAACACTACGGCTCGTGAAAACAACATCCCGCCCTCCGCTTTCCAAACCAATGAAGTCATTTACTCAGTTGAAGTTTCGGCCTCCAATAACAAAGACACTTCCGTAAGTGCCATTCAAAATTTTCTGGCATCAAACATTATAACACTCAATAATCCGAATGCGGAAAACCGTAAAAATCTGGCATTGGAAAACCTTCAACGCCTTCAGGAAGAAATTAAAATGATTTATGCCGAGTCATCATCGACCAATCAAAACCCTTCAGAAAACGAAACTGTCAGTGAAGAACAAATCAAAAACAGAAGCGAAGAACTGGAAAATGAGGCCGAAAAGATACAAAAGGAAATTTCAGAACTCCGAAGAACCAATGCATCGCCTTCGGTAATCTCCGCCAAAGAACAGGATTACAATGCAAAGAAAGCAGAGGCAGCCACATTACGCTACCAAATTTTCTCGGCCTCCGATAAGGCCTATATGAACAGCATACGCCAAGGCATCGACCGTTTGAAATCACAAAATCACCCATCGATGCAGGAGGCAACTTCGCTGTTGGAAGAAATTGAAAATCAGAAAAGGCAAAGCCGTCAAATTCGTGAAGAGGCCGCATCCATGAACGGAAATGCCCGTTGGGGTGCCATCAGCAACAGTGAAGAAATCGAAAGTGAAATCCTGCTTAAAGAAATCAAACTGCTGAACATGCTTCGAAATATATACGACGATTTACCTTATGCTCCGCCTAAATACACCAACATCGCCTCTGCAACTTCCGAAAAACTTTCGGGCGAACAAAAAGAAAATGTTTTGAAAAAAGAAGCCCAACAGGCCTCGGAACTGTTGTCATTGGTGAATGCCTATTTGCTGAATCTGGAGTCCTATAAACCCGACCCAACCAAACTAAGCAACGATAACCAAAAACGTTGGCTGGAAATTCAGAAAAGAAAAAATTTAATTCTTGAATTGGCCAGAAAGTCTAACAATGCTCCGGAGGTTAAAGAAAAAATCAAATGGCTGACAACGGCCGTCAAAGAATCCGTAATCATGACCAAAGAACTGAATGTAATTATTCAAACTTCGGAAATACTTGCCGGCAATAACAATAACCGAAACAACCGAAATAATCCTGCGATTCAGGAAAACAATAACCGTGTCAACAATAATGCAAATAATACTCCGAATAGAGAAAACAGAAACACGAACAATATTACACCGCGGGAAAATAATACGGTAAGAAATGAAAACAACGCAGCCAATAACAATCCCGCCCGCGATGAACGTAATGCAGGTGTTCCAGCAGCAGGAACCCGACGCGTATTTGTTACCGACGGAATGGAAATTTTAAATCGTCCGGCTTACTCCGATGCCAAACCCATTCCGATTGATGAGCCCGTTCCCCCGGGTTTGATTTTCCGCGTACAGTTGGGTGCATTTAAAACCCGCCTTCCCAATACGGCCTTCCGCGGACTTACACCCGTCAGCGGCGAAACCACTCCGAACGGATATATACGCTACACAGCAGGAAATTTCCGCCAACTGGAGGTGGCCACCGGGGTTAAGCGTGAATTAAACCAAAACGGATACTCGGATGCCTTTGTGGTGGCTTATTACAACGGCAAACGCATTTCATTGCCGGAAGCGCTTCGAATACTGGAAAACGAAGGTAAGCAACCCGACCTGGCTAAAGCTCAGAACATAAAAATAAATGCCGACATACGTCCGGAAATTCCCATAACACCTGCTCCGGTTCAAACCGAACCGGAAACCGACCGCGTGGTGGTTACCGGCGAACTGGAGAAAATGAAAAAACTGCTCTATACAGTGCAAATTGGTGTTTACTCAAGACAAATCAGCAAAACCCGCTTGAAAAATCTGGAACCGATATATACCGAAAAACTTCCCACCGGATTGTATCGCTACACGGCGGGAATTTATAATCAGGACAAAAAAGTTATTGCCGATAAAAACAAAGTGATTGAACTGGGCATAACGGATGCCTTTGTAAGTGCATATTTGGAAGGGAAACGGGCAAATTTCAATGAAATTCGCCAAAAAATCAGCGAAGGGGCTGAATTTGCCTTTGAACCCGAAAATCCCATTCGTTTCCCGGGCGGAACGGCATTACCGGCTACTCCGTCTTCTGAAAATGAAAATCTTCCGCCACCGGATGTAACGCCTTTCAAAAATAACGTTACATCATATCCGGATGCCACACCCGAAAACGGCATCAAAAACACCGAGGAAGGCATTTGTTTCAAAGTACAAATTGGTGCTTACAGCCGCCAGGTGCCTCAGGACGTGGTGCTTAAATATAACCAAATAAAAGATTGGCCCGTGGAACACAAATACATCAACCGTTTGTTCATTTATAATGTGGGAAATTTTGCCGACAAACAAAATGCTCAAAAACTAAGGGAACAAATGATAAGCATCGGCATTGTGGACGCTTTTATCAGTGTGTATAAAGACGGAAAAAAATTGTTCGGCGAAGAAGCCAATCAATACCTCAGAGGAAATTAAAAATGCTTCGTTGGAGTATTTTATTTATAATATTCTTCAGTTCAATTCAGGCATCCGTAATTCGCGGCAGGGCTCATTTAAGCCATGCCGGAAAAATCATTGAAGCCATTACCTTTAAGGATTTTATAACCCAAATTCCAATCACCCTGGATAAAGATACTATCCGAAGTGACGGATATTTCGAATTGGATGTGGGCGTGCACAAAACTTTACCGGTTTGGTTAAAAATCCGGAATGTTTCGGTTAAAATGTATGTCCAGCCCGATTATGTTTATGGTGTGATGTTACCCGAATTTGATGAGTCGGTTGATGTTTTCAGACATAGGGAACATTTTATAAGCTTAAAATTAATTTCCCATAAAGACGACGAATTGAACACCTTAGTTTTGGATTTCGATTCCTTGTATCAATTCACACTTTTTCCCGACAAAGAAAAATTCCTGACTAAATCGGCCCTGTATTCTTTGATAGACACCTTGAAAAAAAAATCCGATTTACGCTACAAAAACATCAATAATCCCTACTTCGAACACTACCGGGAATATTTTCTGGCACGCCTGAATGTTACCGTCTCTCGTGGTGAAAAAGCATTCATTCATCATTATTTGCTCAATAGAAATTTTATTTACGACGATTATGAAATGATGGAACTTTTTCGGGAATCGTTCAAAGATTACCTTAAGGCCATTTCAGCTCAAACCCCTGGCACTACATTGTTCAGAATCATTAATGAATGGGCTTCCTACGACAAACTGAACGAATGGTGCAAAAACGACCCTTTTTTAAAAAAAGACACGCTTCGTGAACTGGTTATCTTATACAATTTGTGGAATTTCTATTATGAACCCGAGTTCGGGCAGCAGCAAGTAAAATCCATATTGAATCAGATGCAGACCCTAACGAAAATTCAGGCCCATAAAAACATGATTCAAAACATGATGACCTTATGGAATAATTTGTTACCCGGTTCAATGGCTCCGGTTATCTATGGTTTGGGAACGAAAAAAGAAATGCTTTCATCTGAAAAACTGAAAGGAAAATGGATTTATTTCAATTTTTTCAGTACACGAAACGAAAACAGCATTAAGGAAATGGGCAAAATCCATGCTTTGCAGAAAAAATTCGGAAGCAGAATGTATTTCATCAGCGTGGGCGTGGACATGACCTTTGACGATTACCTCGCGTTTTTGCGTAAGCATCCGGAGTATAAATGGAACATTTGGTTCGATGATGCCCAACGCATAAAAAACCAGGCCTCTAAAATTTTTTATCTTACCGGTAACGAAGCGTATTACCTTATTCAACCCTCAGGAGAATTTGCTTTGTCTCCGGCTCCCGCCCCTTCGGAAGGAATAGAATTTCGTTTGAACTCCGTTTTTAAAATACGAAAAAAACACATTACCGGCATTAAATAATAACTTTGTTCCATGCATCCCATCCAACAGCATCCGCTCATTCAAAAATACATCCAATCCAATCACTATGGCAGGCATTTGGAAATGAACTTCCTTATTTCCGAGCCAGGTGTTTTGGAGTATGATTTAAAGGTTAAGGAAATGCACTTAGCCACTCCGCATGCCGCTCATGGTGGTGTATTGGCATCGCTGGCCGATGGTGCTCAGGGCGTTTGTGCGCTCTCGGCCGTTTGTGAAGAAAACAAGGTGGTCAGCACAGTGCAATTAAATATCCAATTTTTGTCAGGCCCCGCATTGGGAGATGAAATCACCGCAAAAGCCGAAATCACCAAAATCGGAAAACGCATCGCATTCACCCGATGTGAAATTGTCAATAAACTTAACGGCACATTACTGGCGCTCTCAACCGCCACGTTCAATATTTACCCCGCAGAAAAAGCAGGATATTAGCACATGGAAAATATTCTGCAAAAAATTATTCCTAATCTGAAAAAATGGCATTATGTTTCGGGTGGAGATATTAACCGGACCATCCATGCCACCAACGATAAATCGGATTATTTTATCAAGTTAAATGCCTCTTGCTCCGATGATTTTTTTTCCTGCGAACTTTCCGGTTTGAAATTTCTTAAAAAAAATTCGGAATTCCGCATTCCGGAAGTTTTCGCGGCATCAAAAACAGACGGCACATTCTATCTGATGATGGAATACATCAAACCGGGCAGGCGAACACCCGAATATTATGAGGCATTCGGATACAAACTTGCCCGAATGCACCGGCAGAAAGGAACCCTTTTCGGATATTCTGAAAACAATTATGTCGGAAATCTCAGGCAAAACAACACTTTCCATGATACCTGGGCTGAATTCTATGTAAAGAACAGAATTATGCCCTTCGACCATTTATTACAAAATCCAACTGAAGAAAATTACAATAAAATTCGGCAAATTATTCACAAAAAAACCGCACATGTTTTTCCTTCACCCTTACATGGGGATTTATGGTCGGGGAATCATATTCCGGATGAAAACAATATGCCTGTGCTGATAGATCCGTCAGTATATTTTGGGGACCGAACCATTGATATTGCCATGTTGGAACTGTTTGGAAAACCACATCCGGAATTTTATTGCGCTTATTTTTCCGTTTTTCCAAAAGACGATCATTGGAATTTTCGCCTACGACTTTCCACGCTTTATCCATTACTGGTTCATGCCCGGCTGTTCGGCGGACACTATAAAGATGCTGCGCGGGAATTATTTGCCGAATTATTGCATTGGAATGAAGGGGATTAAGTAATTTTATTAAATGAAACATACAAACCCCTCTTCTTCCCTTTTCATTCAAAACCGAAATAAATTCATTGCGCATATTAAGCCGGGCAGTTTAGCGCTCTTCATTAGTAACGACTTTCTGCCCACCAATGCCGACGGTTCATTAGGATTTCGTCAGAATTCCGATTTATATTACCTGACGGGAATTCTTCAGGAAGAAACCATTCTGCTCCTTTTTCCGGATGCGAAAGACAAACGATTCCGGGAGGTTTTGTTCATCCGACACACCAGTCCCGAAATTGCCCAGTGGGAAGGGCATAAACTTACTAAGGCTCAAGCATCGGAAATAAGCGGAATACAAACCGTTTATTGGTATCATGAATTTGATAAAATACTCCAAAGCATCATCTTTCAGGCAGAAAACATATATCTGAATCATAACGAACATACGCGCCGTTACATTCATACGCCCACCATGCAGGATGTATTTAATCTTAAAATTCGCGAAAAATATCCCCTGCACACCTATTTGCGCTCGGCGCCCATCATGCACAGAATCAGGAGTATCAAAAGCGTGGAAGAAATTGAAATGATTCAAAAGGCCTGCGATATTACGGAAAAAGGGTTTCGCCGATTATTGAAATTCATTAAACCGGGAGTATGGGAATTTGAAATTGAGGCCGAACTGGCGCATGAATTTATTCGGAATCGCTCGGAAGGATTTGCTTATTCCCCTATCATTGCATCGGGGAAAAATGCATGTGTTTTACATTATGTGGAAAATAATGCGCAATGTAAAGATGGCGATTTGGTATTGCTGGACGTTGGAGCACTTTATGGCCCCTATGCCAGCGATCTCACACGTGTGGTGCCTGTAAACGGAAAGTTCACCCAACGTCAGAAAGACATTTACAATGCCGTGTTGCGTGTGAAAAAATTTGCCGAGTCGAGATTGGTGGCCGGAAATACATTCGAAAAATACAACCGCGAAGTGGGTGAAGCCATGACGGAGGAATTACTAAATCTTGGACTTTTAAAAGCGGAAGACGTCAAAAATCAAAATCCGGATTGGCCGGCTTATAAGAAATATTTTATGCATGGCACTTCGCATTTTTTAGGATTGGATGTGCATGATGTGGGCTTCTTTTACGAACCCATGCAGGCCGGTATGGTCTTTACCTGTGAACCCGGAATTTATGTTCCTGAAGAAGGCATTGGCATCCGTCTGGAAGATGACATTCTGATTACCACCAACGGAAATCAAAACTTGATGAAAAATATACCAATTGGAGCAGAGGAAATTGAAGAACTGATGAATTAATTTTATTCCTGATGGCCCTCAAAAACTTTTGATTTGGTTAATTTCCTGCTCCTTATTTTTTTAAAAATATCTGAATCGGCATTTGTTTTTGACTTCACATTTTCCGTCCCGGATCTTCTTTCAATTTTAATGGAACGGCCTTTTATCTGAATATCTTCTTCATTCAATGCTAAAATTTTTTCTTCCAAATCGCGGGGAACTTCCACATAAGAATACGTGTTTTTCAATTCCACTACATAGAAGTTTTTTTCTTTGATATTCGTCCAATCTGCAAGCTTTTTCTTCAAAAGGGAAAAGTCCAACCCGTCGTATTTCCCGAAATTTATTCTAAAGACGGCTTTTTTGAAAGATGAACCGGTATCTGTTTTTGCCGATGAAGGGCGTTCGGGTTTCTTTTTATAAAAATCTGAAAATTCTTTCAGCGTCTGATCTAAAAAACGCTGAACAAATTCTTCTTTGCTGACGGATGCTAACATGGAACGAACCTCTTCCGGAAGTAATTCCAGGTAATTTGTTTGGGGATTTTCGTGTTGTGAAAGAATTTTTTTCAGTTTAAATTCTGCCTGCTTTTGGAGTATTTCATTAACTGAAGGGATTTTTTTATCCTCGGCTTTGAATTTACAAACCCCTTGAATTTCCTTATACTTCGCCTCATCGCGGGAAGATATGAACGCTACGCTGATTCCCGATTTTCCGGCTCTGGCCGTACGCCCGCTGCGGTGCGTATAAACTTCAGGATTATCGGGCAACTGATAGTGAATCACATGCGTAAGATTATCCACGTCAATGCCTCTTGCAGCCACATCCGTAGCCACCAACATGCGTACAGATTTTTTCCTGAAGCGCTTCATCACCCATTCACGCTGGCTTTGCGTAAGGTCTCCGTGCAGTGAGTCGGCGCTGTAACCCATTTGCACCAATTCATCGGAAAGTTTTTGTGTATCGGTTTTGGTTCTGCAAAAAATAATACCGTAGCTATCGGGGTAATAATCCAAAACGCGCTTTAAGGCATCAAACTTTTCGGAGTTTTTTACCCGATAGGCGTGATGCACTATGGCAGAGGCTGTAACATTTACATTGCCTGCCTGGATTTTTCGGGGATGGTTCAAATATTTTTTAGCCAGTTTTTCCACGTCGGTGGGCATGGTGGCACTGAACATCCAGATATTTTTGTTCGGATTGGAAATTTTGATGATTTGTTCAATATCATCACGGAAGCCCATATTTAACATTTCATCGGCTTCATCCAACACCAAGATATCAATGTCAGATAAATCAATTTTTTTTCTTTCAAAAATATCCATTAAACGCCCGGGAGTGGCACAAACAATATGGGGCGTTTTTTTCAATTCATCCAATTGGCGTTCAATGGATGTACCCCCATAGACGGCAAGAATCCGTATGTCTTCCAAATACTTAGAAAAATTTTTCAATTCATTAGTTATTTGCAAACATAATTCGCGCGTTGGTGACAGAATTAATGCCAATGTTTTTAGTTTTTTATCGGAAAGCCAGCGTTGAATAAGGGGCAAACCAAAAGCAGCTGTTTTTCCGGTTCCGGTTTGAGCCAGAGCAACAATATCGGTTTGTTCAGAAATTAGTAAAGGTAATGTTTGGGCCTGGATGGGGGTAGGAGTTTGATATCCTAAGTCGCTTAATGCTTGATTTATCGGTTCTGATAAATTGAAATCACTGAAATTCATTTTGTAATTGGTTTAAAGATTTGACTTGTTTTGTTCGGAAAGCAATTTCTGTTTTTTTTAATGAAATGGCAAAATACCGTAATTCAAAACGTTTGTAAAAGTACGAAATATTTGAGTATCAGGTATTTTTTTAGGTAAATTTGTGAAATTTCCATGAAAGATCAACGATTTGCACTTATTCTTGCAGGTGGAGCGGGCACCCGATTTTGGCCATTGAGTACGGAAAAACATCCCAAACAATTTATGGATGTGCTTGGAACCGGCAAATCATTATTACGTAAGACCTATGAGCGAATCAGGCCGCTCTTTGATGACGAAAATATTCTGGTTATTACTTCAAAAAAATATAAAAACCTTGTTTCTGATATAATTCCCGAAATCCCGGAAGCGAATATCCTGTTGGAAGAAGCCCGTAAAAACACGGCCCCCAGCATTGCATACGGAGCCATGAAAATACATAAAAAATATTCCGATGCGGTTATGCTGGTTATTCCAAGCGATCATCTAATTAAAAAAGAAAAAGTTTTCAGAAATGCCCTTTACTCATGTATGGACCTGGCCGCAAAGGAAGATTGCTTACTCACCATCGGTATTCGCCCTACCCGACCGGATACGGGATACGGATATATTCAATATTTACCTGAAAGTAATACCTACGGAGATGAACGTATTTTTAAAGTAAAAACCTTCACGGAAAAACCAGATGCTTCCATGGCCAAGTTTTTCCTGGAAAGCGGAGATTTCCTATGGAATGCGGGCATATTTGTTTGGAAGGCAGGTTACGTTTTAAAATTACTCTCGGAATTTGAACCTGAATTATATCAAACATTCTATGAAGCTTCTGCGTTTTTGGATACTCCCAACGAACAAAAAGCCATAGACCAGGCGTTTATTCGTTGTAAAAACATTTCCATCGATTATGCATTACTTGAAAAAGCACCAAATGTTTTGGTACGTTCCAGTATTATAGGATGGAGCGACATCGGCACTTGGGGAAGCATTTATGAACATATTCCTCACGATGAATCAAACAATGCTGTTGTTGGTAAAAACATCATGCTTTATGAAAGCAGCGGAAACATGATTCATATGCCTGAAGACAAGCTGGTGGTTCTTCATGGCTTGAACGATTGCATAATTGTTGAAAATGATAATATGCTGTTAATTTGCCGTAAAGAGGATGAACAATACATACGCTCCATTGTGAACGATATCAAAATTAAAAAAGGAGAAAAGTTCACTTAATAATTTTCTGAAGATTTTTAATTTCCACCATCAGTTTTGACTGCTCACAAAGGCATGTTTATAAGTTTTATAACTCAATGAGTAAAAAGATTTTTTTAAATGAAAATAAATGTTAAATTTGTTCAAACCAAACCCTCATGCGTCAGTTCAAAATTACCCCCACCATTACCGGCCGAGACAGCGCCGCTGTTGAAAAGTATCTTTACGAAATCAGCAAAGAACCCTTAATCAGTGCCGAAGAGGAAGCCGAACTTGCAAGGCTTGCCCGGGCAGGTGACGCGCTTGCCCTTGAAAAACTCATAAGAGCCAATTTGCGTTTCGTGGTTTCTGTGGCCAAACAATACCAACACTTCGGAATAAACCTGGCCGATTTAATAAATGAAGGAAACCTTGGTTTGATTAAAGCCGCCCAACGCTTTGATGAAACACGCGGTTTTAAATTTATTTCTTATGCTGTGTGGTGGATTCGTCAATGCATCCACAATGCCATTTCAGAGCATGGAAGGGTTATAAGAATACCCTCGAATCAGAATAATTATATCAATAAAATAAACAAATTTTCAAGGGAATTTGAACAATTAAATTATCGTGAGCCAACTCCAGAAGAAGTCTCAGAAGCAATAGAAATAGACAGCGGTAAAGTAAAAGATTTAATTTCTGTCAGCAGAAAGCATGTAAGTTTGGATGAACCCCTCGTTGACGGGGAGGAAGGGAGTTTGCTTGATTTGATTTGCAATAATAATTTACCTGAAGCCGATAACGAACTCATAAAGGAATCTCTTTCATTTGAAATTAACCGTAGTTTAAATTTCCTGCTTCCCAAAGAAAAAGAAATATTATCATTATACTTTGGAATAGACAAGCCTGGCGCCTTAACCATTGAAGAAATAAGTGAACTCCTGAATATTAGCAAAGAACGGGTCAGACAGGTAAAAGAAAAAGCCATTCGAAAACTCAGAAATCGTTTTAGAAGCAAAAACTTGCAGCAATTTCTGGGTTAAAAATTCTTTATATTTAAAATTTTATTAAATTTGCGGACTTAAATGTAACTTTTTATTAAGTAATTCGTTAAAATAGAGTTTTAAAAAATTAAAATTAACCAAACACATGAGACAGCTGAAAATTACCAAATCCATCACCAATCGCGAAAGTCCCTCCCTCGAAAAGTATTTGCAGGAAATCGGTAAAGAGGAAATGATTACCGCCGACGAGGAGGTCATTTTGGCAAGACGCATCAAGGAAGGAGACGAAAAAGCATTACAAAAACTTATCAGAGCAAACCTTCGCTTCGTGGTTTCGGTGGCCAAGCAATACCAGAACCGAGGGCTAAGCTTGCAGGACCTGATAAACGAAGGGAACCTTGGTCTGATTAAGGCAGCACAACGATTCGACGAAACCCGTGGTTTCAAGTTTATTTCTTATGCCGTATGGTGGATCCGTCAGTCCATCCTGCAAGCATTGGCTGAAAAAAGTCATATCGTAAGGGTGCCTCAAAACGTTTCTTCGCTTTCCAATACCATTTACAAAGCTGCCGGCGCTTTGGAACAAAACTTCGAACGTGAAGCCAGCGTTGAAGAATTGGCTGAGATGCTGAACCTTCCCGTTGAAAAAATTAAAGATACTTTGAAAGCCAGCGGACGTTCAGTGAGCGTGGATGCTCCTCTGGTTGACGGGGAAGACAGTACGCTCATTGACGTGCTCAGCAACCCTGAATCTCCCAGAGCCGATTCCGGTTTGATGGATGAGTCGCTATCCATGGAGATTGCACGTGTGCTTAAATCGCTTCCGGAAAGAGAGCGTGAAATTATTCGCATGTGCTTCGGCATCGGTATGAGCCACGAAATGACTCTTGAAGAAATTGCCCTAAAATTTGACCTCACGCGTGAAAGGGTTCGTCAAATCAAGGAAAAAGCTCTTCGTATGCTTCGTCAATCCAGCAGAAATAAAATATTAAAGCAATATGTCGGTTAATAAAGATTCTTTTTGCCAGATAAGGGGGGGAATCCCCCCTTTTTTGTTTTATGAAATTGGCAACTGAAAATTGAAATTTCCCAATTTCCAATTATTTAAAACGTTAATCTTCTTTTTAAGGATAATGTTTATATTGAATATGGAAATTAATTTAGGGTATTTTATCTGGTTTTACTGGGTATTCATTTGATTATCGGTTGTAAAAAAAAAGGAAAACACGCCTACACAAAGCCAAAACAATAATCATAATCCTCCACCTTTCAAAGAAATTTTTGTGGACGTCAGAACCCATTTTGAATTTACGACAGAAGGACATGCCGTATGTTCGGTTAACATACCCCTGGACAGCTTCAACAAATAAATACCCTACTTAAAAGCATTTAATCGAGTTAATTTAGCTTGTAAAAGCGGAACAAGAGCCGGAATGGCTCGTCAAATTCTGCTGGACTCTGCTTATACGGGAGAAGCCAAAAACTAAGGTACATGGCAAAACATCTAATGTATATAAATACATTTGCTTAATAAAGTTGATTATTAAGCAAAACTCATAGTAATCTGGTTTCATCCAAATTTATTTTTCCACAATCAAAATGCCCTTTCGGACATTTATTTCTTCCGTGTATTCCGCAAGGCCTGCATGAAAGGCCTTCAACCTGCAAAATTTTTGAATGATCCGATAACGGATAAAAACCAAACTCAGGAACCGTGCTGCAATAAAAAACCGTTACCGGTGCATTCATGGCTGATGCTATGTGTAAAGGTGCACTGTCGTTAACATAGTTCATCTTTGCCTTACTCATCAGTGCTGCCGTTTGAAGAAGGGTCAATTCTCCGCATATATTTTCCACATGTATATTTTCTTTACTCAACCGTTTCGAAATCTCATTTCCAAGCAGAGTGTCATCGGATGAACCTATTATAAATATCTTTTTATTTTTTATTTTTCTTCCCAGTTCCACCCACTTTTCCAAAGGTAATTGCTTGGTTTTCCATACCGAACCCGGTGCAAAACATATATAATCTTTTTCATTTGAAATTGGTTTTATTTTCCCGTAATCCTCAACCGAGGGATACAATTTGGGCTTAAAAATCTCTTTTCCCAAAAAATCTTCCACCAACCCGTTCAAACGTTCCACCTCGTGGGTGCCGTCTCCGATTCTGAAACGTGCCGTGTGATTAAACATAAACGAAAACGGATTTTCTTTGTAACCGGCTATATGACGGGCACCCGATAATGCCGTTAATAATCCCGTTCGAAAATAGCGATGCGCATTGATAACTACATCGAATTTTTCCATTCGAATTTTTTTTATCCAACCCCAAAGAGCACTCCATCCTTTTTCCGACTTATCCATTTCCCAAACTTCTTTAACAAACGGATGTTTTTCAAATACTCCGCCAAACCCTTTCTTTATCAGGATTTTTATTTCAGCATGCGGATAATGATGGTGTATTTTTTCAAGTAAGGAGGTGAATAATATCACATCTCCTAAAAAAGCTGTTTGGATAAACAGGAATTTTTGATAGGGAGGTTTATTCATTTACACAGCCACTTGGTGTTCCCTGAGGGCATCATTCAACGAGGTTTTTAAATCGGTGCTGGCTTTTCTTTTTCCGATGATAAGGGCACACGGCACTTGAAATTCACCGGCTGAAAATTTTTTGGATTGCATGCCGGGAATCACCACCGAACGCTCCGGAACATACCCACGGTATTCCACGGATTGTTCCCCTGTAACGTCAATAATTTTGGTTGAAGCCGTCAGTACCACATTGGCCCCCAAAACGGCCTCTTTTCCCACTCTTACCCCCTCCACCACTATGCACCTGCTACCAATAAATGCACCGTCTTCCACAATCACGGGACTTGCCTGAACGGGTTCCAACACCCCCCCAATACCCACACCACCCGATAAATGAACATTTTTACCAATTTGTGCACAACTGCCCACCGTGGCCCATGTATCCACCATGGTACCGCTATCAACATAGGCCCCGATGTTTACATAAGACGGCATCATAATAACACCCGATGCCAGGTATGAACCATACCGCGCTATGGCATGCGGAACCACACGAACGCCTAAATTTTGATACCCTTTCTTCAAAGGAATTTTATCGTAGAATTCAAAGATTCCCACCTCATGCGTTACCATTTGTTGAATGGGAAAATATAAGATTACACCCTTTTTTACCCAGTCATTTACTTTCCATCCGTGGTTATCATCGGGTTCGGCCACACGAATTTTCCCTTCATCCAACCATGCGATTAACTCACGAATGGCATCACACGTTTTTTTTTCTTTCAACAATTCGCGATTATCCCACGCTTTTTCAATAACAGATTTCAACTCTTCCATAAATTGTTTATTTAAAATGAACTTGAGATGGTAATGGCCACACCGTTGCTGGCCGGAACAAATCGGCACACACCGCCTACGCAGAAAATTCCTTGTCGTTGCTTACCGGCATTGATGGTGATGCGGTGCGGTCCTTGCATGAATCCCAAACTCAATAAAGGATAATGTAATTGCAATTTCGACTCGGGGTTACCGTAATTATATTGGTCCAAAATTGCCAAAAAGAATTTTCCGTTCGGATTCCATTCTACCCACATCGTGGCCCAATTCCCTGCATTCGGATTTTTAGGATTACGCGTAAAATACCCCTGCGCTTCCCAACGAATGGAACCACTTTTACTGTATTTATATGTAATATCCAAAACAACAAAATTAGCCACAATGGCCGGATATCCTGCATTTTCGCTTTGAAATTGAAGTATGTTTCTATTGTAGTATTGTTGACCGGCCATAAAATTCATTTTTATTTTTTTATTGAATTTCCTTGTGATTTCCATAAAACCGTCGTAATAATATAAACTTCCGGCTTCAAAATAGTTGGTCCGGTATAGGGTGGATGTGGAATTGGTATCATTGACGGGAATTTTTTTGAGTCCGTTGGCCTGTGAAAAATTCAGGGTGATTTCCGTGCCGTAAGGGCCGCCTATTATCGTTCCTTTAGGTATTTTATATTGAAATTCCGCCATGCCGCCCACCTCGCCAACCAGCTGCGTGGCATAGGGATTAAACGCCGGCATTAAATAGGTGTGTTGACGCGTGGTGGCAGGAACGTAGTTAATCAGAAGATTTTGCAAATTTGCAAAGCGGTCGGAACGAAAACTCATGTTATCAACCCTCTTTAATTGCAATAAAAAGGACATGCCTTCTTTGGCCACCGATGCGGACAAAAACATGGCATCACCGAATTTGTAGGAATAGAGGGTCTTATTATTTGCAAAGGATGAATTATCGGCCGAGGGATCGTTTATTTTATATACATACTCACCCAATACGTTTAACCAATCATTGGAAATTTGAAATCTTCCGGCAAAAGCTGCTACATTTTCAGGCAACACATAGTTTGGGTCTTCGTCTTTCTGAAATTTGCTTACGGCACTGCCTCCCAAGGTAAAATTGGTTTTTCCAAGTCCTCTTTTAAATTCGGAATTCCCGAGCGAATCGGTGATGTTTTTTCCGAACAAATCGTTCAGATTAATTTCTAAATCAGCTCCCCGAACTATACCGGGACCCAGCGTAAAATAGGAGCGTTGCCTGCCCATGAGTCCTTTAATGGTAATTCCCTGGTAGGGATTGGATATCACACGAACACCATCCAGTGCATTATCATAAAGCAAACCGGGTTCATACCATGTACGAAAAATCAGGCCCGTCCCGAACTGTTCATACGAATGCCCGACGGTAACATCCAGAAACTTATCGGAATAACGAAAAAAACGATTCACGATACCTTGGCCCTTGTAGTTTTGGTCGAAACCAATCATAACGTTATTATAGGCCTCATAACGAAGTCCGGCCGAGAACTTCCCTTTGCTGACCACTAAATTTCCAAAAGCATTGGAAAGAATTTTTTCATCCACTTTTGGAGCTCCGATAAGCGAATCGGGTTCATAATATTGTCCGTCGAACTGAAAATTTCCGTGTACGGTTAAATCGTCTTCCCTGTTAGTTTCTTGTTGTGAATAAAAAGGGATTATGGATAAAATCAATAAGAAAAGTAATAATAAACGCATGGATGAATTAATGCTTGGGTTTTTGGCCTTTGGCTACCAGTTTGATGTTTTCATACAATTTTTCCTCATCCCCGTCGGAATAAGAATTATGACTCCAAACAATTTCTCCTTTGCCGTTTATTAAAAACGTATGGGGTACGTTATTCACATTCATGGCTCGTTTAAAATCCTGATTTTCATCCAAATAAACTTCATATTTCCACCCTTTGGATTTAACATCGGTGGGAACTTTAGCCGATGTCCTGGAATCATCAATACTGATGGCAATTAACTTAACACCCGTTTCTTTTTGCCAATTTTCATATTCCTCGGCTATGGCATCCAATTCCTTTTTACAGGGCTTACACCAGGTGGCCCAAAAAGAGATAACTACCGGCTTACCATCGTTTTTAATAATTTCGGTAGTGGTTACCTTTGAACCGTCTAACTTTTTTATTTGAACATCCGGAATCTTTCCGTTACTATACCTAATTATAAAAGAAAATAAGGGTAGTATTACAGTAAATAATACAAGAAATTTTCTCATAGGATAAAAGTTTAGGACAAATGTACAATTATCCTGCCAACCAAAAAAAATTAATAAAACTTAGGAATTTCTCTATTTTTTTTCTTTAGCTATGATGATATATACGGGGAAATGATCGCTGTATCCTCCGGTATATGCCCCGCCGGAAAAAGTTCTGAAAGGATATCCTTTAAAATTACCGAAATCGGAACGAAGAAAAGGTTTATTGAATATTCGAACATTGTAATATTGCCAGGTGGAATAATCTCCGGGTACCCATGGATGATTTAATAATATTTGGTCGAAAAGGTTCCAGGAATCTTGCCACGCAAGGGTTCCTATTCCTTGCTTATAGGGTTTTTCCATAGGATTAAAAAATTCTGAAGGAACGGCCTTATCAAAACTTGCATATGTTCCAATCGCTTTTTTTATGGATTCATTAACAGGGTCGTCATTAAAATCGCCCATAATAACAATTTTAGTTTTCGGGTTTTCTTTCATGATGCTGTCGGATATTCTGCGAGCGACTTTGGCGGCTAAAATCCGGTTCGGACGGCTGGCGGCTTCCCCTCCCCTTCGGCTGGGCCAGTGATTAACCAAAACAACCAAAGGCTCTCCGACAAAATAACCGCTAACTACCAAAATATCTCGTGTTTTATGTGCTGTATCGATAAGCCGTACGGGATAACTTACGGCTTTTTTAACCTTAAAATAGGTTGGATTATAGATAAAAGACGGGTCTACGCCTCTTGCATCCGGTCCTTCAATGTGAACCACCTGATAGTTTCTTTTAATAAGACGCGGATGCCGAACCAAATCCCAAACAACATTTTCGTTTTCTATTTCACACAAGCCCAAAATAGCCAACCCATCGGGGGTTACATCGGCAGCCATTTGTTCAATAACTTCCGACAAACGATCTAATTTAATTCTGTAGCGCTCGCCTGTCCAACGATTTGAACCTTCAGGCGTAAATTCTTCGTCATTTTTCATCACGTCGTTAATTGTATCATACAAATTCTCTACATTCCAAAAACCAATGGCTGAGATAAAGTAATTTTTATTTTTTTCCAAACGCTGAGCATTCAGAACAAAACCCAGCAATAAAAAAATCATCAATGATATTAATTTCATGCCTGTGCAAGATTACAAATTAAATACCAAAAGGTAAAGTTAAAAAATGGTTAATTCAATTATGGCCTGGCATTCTTATAAATGAAAATCAATCTGGCTTCCGCATTCCGTATTTTTAAAGTATCCCATTTATCGGACTGATTGACTAAGTTTACATTAAAATTAAATTTTATCTTTTTAGCTAAATACCCTTCCACCGGACTTTGAATGTCCTTAACATTCATAATCGAAACTTTAAAGGATTCGTTGGAATTTCCTGCAAATTTGGATTGATATATTTTACCTCCGTTGTATTTCATAATTATGTTTGATTTTTTCAAAAACAAGTTAACGGATTGATTGACCTTTTCATAAAAAGAACTGACATGAAAATTGGAAGTTAAAACAAAATTAGAAATTGAATTTGTATTAACAGCAAGTTGATAATGGCTTTCAACCGTATCTAAACCGTGTGTAACTTTTAGCGAAACTTGGGTTAAGGAATTTAAATTAAAACCGACGCTCTTAACCGAACTTCCTTGAATATAAGATGTTCCATTTCCCACTTTCCACCAATATTGTACCATAGGATTAACCGGGTTGAATAAATTTTTGGCAGAAAATACCGCATAGTAATTCTGCATCATAATAGTATCAAGCTTAATATAATGGTAAAAGTTCTTTTTAATTAAATGAATATTAATTTTATTTTCTGCCATGGCTTGTTGTTGAGTTACCGGATCGAAAACATAAAAACGTACAGTATAAATACCTTTATCATCATATTCATGTATGGGCTTGGAAGCATAAGAAATTGAGCCATCACCAAACATATAAGTATAATTCAATAATTGTTTGTTCCCCCATCCGTTGAATTCTACAACGTAATTCGTATCACTTTTAACTATCTCGTACTGATTCCAAAAACTCAGTTCGGTATTTTGAAACATCCAATTGGAAAAATTGCCGTTCGTCATGGGAGATGACAACTGGTTGTCTCTGAATTGAATTTTAAATTCATTGCAAGTATTACAATTTATTTTTGATAATCCGGACTCATACACAAAAACATTCATGGAGTCTCTATTACATGAGACTTCGTTCATTAATTCTGGATTATTGAGTAAAATTTCCGTATGATTTCCATTTATTTCTCCTTTAAAATAAAGTATTTCTGAATCGTCGGGAATTTCATTCTTTACGGGAAATTCTTTTTTCTTACACGAAATAATAAAAGCAACAATAAGCGATACCAAAAACAACAAACCAAAAAAACGGATGTAATTATTTTCAGAATTTGTATTCAATTCCTGCATATACAGTTGGGGCTTTACTAGATTTATTTTGCTGGTTATTAAAAAAATTATAATTACTGATTACGTTGGTTATGTGATGACCAAAGTCTATACCCACCCTTAAGTTTTTATTGATTCTTCTTCTAAAACCCATTGTAAATTCAACATTCCAACGGTTAAACCCCTCCATGGCATATCCGTAATCCGTTGATCTTTCGATTATATGATGTTGCCCGGCTGTGTAGGAATATTTAGTAATTTCATTCTTCGAATTCATCAAGAAATTAACCAAAAACCCCAAATGCAAAAAATTCTTTCCAGAACTATTCTTCATTCCAATCATTAAAGGCATTCTCAGATAATAAACTACCGGAGTTTTGAATTCCCATATTGTTTGCCTGTAACGGGTATCAGCTTCAACCAAAGTAAACGTATTCACACAATTTTTTAAATCACGAATCATGGTCATATTCAACCCGGTCCTGAAAAATAAATTTTCAGGCAATATTCTTTCGTAGATAATTCCTATTTCCGGAATCAACCCCCTTGCATTAACAACCCCGGCATTTTGCCAGCCAAATGAATAACCCCCGAAAGCATGAAAATAAAAATTATTTTTATTTTCTTTAAAATAACTTATTGGAGGATTATTTAAGGATGCTGCGCTGTCGGTACCAATAGATGGTTTATTATTAAATTGGAGGGAGTCTTTCTTCATGTTATCTTTCTCGTTCTTTGACAAACCGTCATTTCCTATGGATCCAGTAATTGAATTAGTGTTTAAATCATAGCTTGCCGGCAAGGCAACATTTATGATATCAATATTCGTGTTATTTATTGATAATGTTTCGTTTTCATTAGAATTATTCCTCCGGTTATTTTGTGCGATGTTTAATAAGTTATTTTTCAAAAATTGAGTTTTTCCCTTTGGTAGTTTAGATGTTTGGGATTTAGAGGTATTAGCCTCAGAATTGGTTTTATTAATTCCGGATGAATGATTCCACTGCGAAGAACTGATTTTGCTTTCAGAGGCTAATATCTGTTCATGTATAGGTAACTGAACTTGTTTAAATGTAGTTTTAATGGAATTATTTTTAAGATCATTCATAAAATATCCTATACCAATTCCCAACAGTAAAAATCCCGCATAAGGTAATGAACGGGAAAAATAAAAATAATACCGTCTTCTGTTCAGCTTTCCTTTTATTTTTGAAAAGGATGCGTCAGCATCTCCGAACTTAGCACTTTCAAATTTTCTTCTTATTATGTCATCAAATTCAAAGTTATTCATTTTTAATTTTTATTTCCGTATTCAGATTAATAATCATTTGTTTTAATTTTTCTCTGGCCATATTGACATGCCATTTACTCGTTCCCTCGCTAATATCCAGCATATCGGCAATTTCACGATGGGTAAAACCGTCCATCACATAAAGGTTAAAAATTTTGGCCGTATTTTCGGGTAATTTTGATATCAGGTTCAATATTTCATTGGCATTCAATTTTTGAATGGCATTGTTTTCAATGGTATAATCATAATACGTTGCATATTCATCCACATATTCAACATTATCCCTATGCTTTTTCTCTTTTCTGAATTCATCAATGATCGTATTAACCATTATTCTACGAATCCAATTTTTGAATGGAAGGGTACTGTCGTATTTTGGTAAATTATTGAGGATTTTTAAAAAACCCATATTAACCAAATCTTCAGCCCTCTCTTCACTTTTCGCATAGCGAATGGAAATTCCCATTAAGTATGAAAAAATCAATTTATATAACCTGCTTTCGGCTGATGATTTTTTTTTGATACAACCCTCGATTATTTCTGAAGGAATATTCAAATTCTTTTTTTAAATGTACGAAAAAACCCAACATAACGTTGGGTTTCATTAACGAAAAAGTGTAATAAATCAATATTCCAACTTCAAAAATCCTTTCTTAACGGTGTTGTCTTTATCGTTCAGATACAAAATATAGAAATACGTTCCCGCCGGAAGCCGGTCGCTTCCCATGGCCTGAACATTCGGCCGGCCGTCCCAATCGTTCTTATACGGGTCAGCTTTATACACCAGGTTGCCCCAACGATTGTATATCTCTGCTTTGTTCTCCGGATACGCATCCAACCCTTTG
>FQKF010009379.1_pt1 | contig 24738 bp, 20 predicted proteins | sample 1504521 | NCBI WGS metagenome assembly FQKF01 (sample SAMEA4475357, study PRJEB15587) | soil metagenome | biome: Soil; feature: Field | place: India | collected 2015-03-11 | depth 0 m
GGTATTAAAGTTACCATAGGGCTTAGTGTTTCAAGTTCACAGAATTTTTTTGACGTATATATTTCTATGGCACAATTGTCATCTGGATATATTGCTCCTTGAATGAAATCAAATTTTTTAATAAAAGTATAGTCTTTGTTTGATACACCTAAAAATCCACCATATCCAGTTGTTCCAAGTTTTGCCATTTCTCCGTTTATTTCAATGATAAATAGATCTTCTCCTTTTATAAAGTTTGAGCTGTTAATATTTGTGCTTTGTCCGGGCCATTTTTCCCAGAATATTATTTTTTTCATTCTCCATTCACCCTGACTTACCCAGGGAAAAAATATTTTACCTTCTGGAACAATACAAGTTAATGCCCATATACCTGCATGGTAGAGCATTTCACCTTTGTTAGTAAGTATATGTTTGACAACAAATTCATCATTTTCTATTTTTATTTCTATTTTTTTTTCAAGCATTGTTTTTTTATCAAGTTTTGATATTGTTATAGAGTTTGAATTTTCTATAACTTCGCATTTTTCATTGTCTGGATTATATGTGTCTTCTGTTTCAGGGCTTGTCCAGAATCTGTGGCCTCCATATATTTTCCAATTACCTCTACCAAGTTCAAGTTTTTCATCGATAAAAAGAACATTTTTATTCTTGCCAAAAAATACAATTCGAGGTCCAATATCCGAGGCAACAATCAGTTTTGCTCCATTTTCTGAAATTTCATAACATTCTTTAAAATTAGAAAAACTTGTTTTTTTTATAACCATATATCCTCCTCATTTATCCACATTTTGAATAACCACAATACAGACAGGAATAACAATCTTCTGTCTTAATAAGAGCTTTTTCACCACAGTGTGGGCAGATCATTGCTCCATCTATTTCTTTTCCCGGCTCTGGTAATTCATTTGATTTTTCTACTTTTTCAATATTTTTGAACAACACGGGCTCATTTAATTTTTTCTCAAGTTTTTCTGCATAATCACGAAGAATCTTACCTACAGCATCAGGTATACTCTTTATGAGTCTTCCGTTGTCCCATGTTGCAGATTCTCCTGTAATTCCAACAAGTGTTTCTGCTATTCTTGAAACAGGTATTCCTCCCTGTAGAGCTATAGAAATAACTCTACCGAGAGCTTCAGAAAATGCTGATACTTCTGAGCCGTGCTTTGAAATATTGATAAAAATTTCTATAGGTTGTCCAGATTCATCAAAACCTATTGAAGTATAAAGTGTTCCGCTACCAGTTTTTGTTTTGACTATTTCTCCAGAAAGAGATTTTGGTCTATCCCATTTTTTACATTGTTTTGGAGTTTCTTCTTTTTTCTTTATTGTAGTCATTGGCTGGAAATGTTTACACCCATCTCTATAAATAGTAACACCCTTAAGCCCTGCTTTCCATGCAGTAAGGTATATTTCTTCTATTTCTTCAGGTTTTACTTCATTTGGCAAGTTTATCGTTGATGATATACTGTTTGATATATATTTCTGAATGGCACTCTGCATCTTTATTCTATCTTTGTAATTAAGATCGTGTGCCACTACAAAGACTTTTCTTATTTCTTCAGGAATTTCTTTAATATTCTGGCAACTTCCTCCATTTTCTATTACCTTAGAGATTAAATTTTTGTCGTTTTTTATGGCTTTTTGGAATTCTGGATCTACATAGGTAAGACTTCCTCCATCTATAAGATTTTTGTTGTAAGCTAAAGAAAATTGTGGTTCGAGAGAGTAAGTATAAGCATCTAAAATAAGACTTATAGTTCCAGTTGGAGCAAGAGTAGTCCAGTTTGAGTTTCTTATGCCATATTGTTCTATAAGATTTTTAATTTCATTTTGTTCTGTTTTATCGAAATATTTTATAACTACATTTATTAAGGCTTTTTTATTTTCCTCAAAGAGTGGAAAACTTCCTTTTTCCTTTGCTAATTCTATTGATTCAAGTATTGCCGTTTGTGTCATTATTTTTGAGACTTCTTCTGCAAATGAAATACCTTCTTTTGAATTGTAAGCAAGTTTCATTTTGTAAAGACTTTCAGAAAGTCCTGTGAAGCCAAGACCTATTGGTCTTATTTTTTTAGTGTTGACTTCAAAATCTTCTGTTGGAAATGCTGCCACGTCAATCACATAATCAAGTCCTCTTACAGCATACCTCACAGTATTTTTAAAATCTTCAAAGTCAAAATCTCCATTTTCTTTAACAAATTTGAGAAGGTTTATTGAACCAAGATTACAACTTGTGTAGTCATGAAGACTCTGTTCTCCACAGGGGTTTGTAGAATTTATTTTTCCAAGAGATGGAACTGTATCATACTCATTTGCCCTATCTATAAACCACACACCTGGGTCTGCAGTTCTCCAAGCTGATAGAGCTATTTGTGAGAACAATTCTTTTGCTTTTATTTTTTTGTATTCTTTATTTTCCCATTTAAGTGAAAAATAGTCATCTTTCTCTACAGCCTTCATAAATTCATCTGTTATTGCAACACTTATATTCATATTTGAAAGTGGTTCAAAAAGTTTCTTTCTGATTTCACTCATTACATAACTCATAACATTTTGATCTGAAATATAATTTGAAGCTGTAGTTGAAATTTCTGACATAACCTGTTCTATGAAACCATCATCAATGTTGATATTGTATTCCTTTTTAAGTCGAGCAATAAAATCTTTTGAAACTATAAAATCTTCAATATCGGGATGATTGACATCCATCATTGCCATAAAAGCTGCACGTCTTACTCCACCACTTTTTACTGTTTCGCCAACTTCATTAAAGAGATTCATAAAACTTACAGGACCACTTGATGTTCCACCCCTTCCCACAGGAGCTCCTTTTGGCCTTAATTTCCCAAAGTTAAGCCCCATTCCAGCACCAGCTTTAAAAGTAATAGCTGTATCCATAGCGGCTTTCATTATACCTTTCATATCATCGGATAAACCACCGACAAAGCAACTCGAAGAAATAGGGAAATCACTTCCAGCATTAAAAAGGGTGGGAGATGAGAACATAAATTTTTGTTCCATCATAAGGTTAAAGAAAATTTTTTTATATTTTTTCTTTAATTCTTCATTTTTTTCAGCAGAGACAACAAAGTCAGAAACCCTTTCAAATAATTCTTCGGGAGTTTTCTCAAGTAAATTACCATTTTTGTCCTTTTTGAAGTAAAATTTCTCAAGAATAAAAATCGCATTTTCTGAAAAAGCCATATAATCCTCCCTTTTTGAAAAGAAGATTATTTTATAATATTTTAATTTTTATGTCATCTTTTTATTGAAAAATTAATTCATTCTGTGTGTGTAAGTTATAAAGAATGTTAATTTAAAATATTTCTTCAACACCTATGTTGAATTTTCTGGCAAGTTCAAGGAGTAATTTTACTTCTTCCTTATTTATCAATTTTTTGTCAATATTTTTTATTTTATCAAAAATTAGGTTTTGGACTTCATATTTTTCAAATTCTATGCCAGAAATATTTGTTATATCAATTATTTTTATTAATTTTTTTATGGCTACTATATTTAAATCTAAAATAGCAGAACTCATATTTGAAATTACAAAATTTCTTATAACAGGAAGAATATCTGTATAGTCAAGTTTTAAATTTGCCTTTTTAGCAACTGTAATAGCTTTTATGAAGATTGAAAAGTCATAATCTTCTGTATCAATATTTTGTAATTCTCTTAAAACAAAATTGTTTAAAAGTTCTCTTACAGCGATTCTATCAAATTCTGGAATAGGAATGTTGAGTTCTCCATAAAGATCAATAACATCAAGGTATGAATTTATTTCATTATTGGGAAATTGTATGAATTTATGAAGTTTTTGCATTTTTTCTTTAAAAATTCTCTTTAAAATTTCTTTTCTTGAACGTGGATTTATATCTTTAAGTGTTAAGTATTCTCCTAAAAATTCTTTGAGTTCGAGCATAATGTCTTTTTTTGAATTTTTTATAATTTTTTCAATATACTTTAAGAAATAGTCATCAATGTATTTTTTTACAAATCCGTAGTATTTATTGTCAATTTTAAGCAATATACAGATAAGTTTCTTTAATTCCTCTGTAAAGGTATTTTTTGTTTCTAATAAATTAAGAGTAACTTCATAATTATTTTTTGAGATTGTCTTTTGATCAATAATTTTGTTCCTGTAAAAATAATAGAGTTCTTCTTTTTTATTACCATTTTTCAAAATATATTCAAAAGCCATTTTTTCTATTGAAAAATATGGTTTTTCAACAAAGTTTTCAAAAATTATCTTGCCGTTGTCATATTCTTCAATATTGCTTTTGGCTTTTGAAAGTATTGATTTAAATTCTTCAGAAATTTTGTCATCAAAGATTCCTTTCATAAGTAAGATGACCTGATGTGCATATTTCAAATCCTGCACAGGTTCAATTCCAGAAATATCGGCAAAGAACCAACCACAGCTTGTATACATAAGCATTTCATAGTATAAAGCTTCAAAATATTTGAGGATTAAAATTTCTGTTTCTTTTGATACAGATTTTTTAAGGTGCTTTTTTAAAAATTCTTTTGTTTTCTTTTCTCTTTCGGCATAATCTGTATTATAGAATACAGTTATATAATCATTTCTTGCTTTCCAGAAATCATTAATGTATTCAGGTAAAAAACTTCTTGCCTTTTCAAACAATTTATCCCTTAAGAAATCAAATGCATCTCTTAAATATACTCGCCATTTTTGATTCCAGCCTTCTTTTCCACCTGTTGAACAACCACAATCCTTTCTCCATCTATCAACTCCATGACTACAACTCCAAGATGTTCCAAGACCATCGTTTCCTTTCTTGAGTTTTACAATATCAACGGGAGGAAATTTTTCAAGGTAATTTGCATAGTTTGTAAAAATGAATTCTTCTTTTTTTCTATTATCATATATTAGCCTTGCAAGACACATATCCCCAAAAGGCTCATGGTGACCATAAATTTCCCCATCAGTTGCATAGTGAACAAGTTTTTTATCTTTGTATTTGAGAATTTCTCCTCTCAAGAAATCTACGTTTCGTAGCAAATGTTCAAAACTTACCTTGCTTGCTAAATCAGGATAGTAAAAAAAGACAGCAAGTTTTCCATTTGATTCTTCAAGGATGTAAGGTTTTGAGTAGTCAATGCTACCATCACTTACATTTACCCATTCATTTTTATCTTTGTAATATACTTCTTCAGCCTGAAAAGGTGAAAGTATGACAAATTTTATTCCATAAGAAATAAGATATTCTGCGACTTTGTCATTTATTGCAGTTTCACTTAGCCATATTCCTTCCGATTTTCTTCCGAAATCCATTTCAAATGATTTAAGACCCCATTCTATTTGAGTGATTATATCTTTGTCGCAGGCTAATGGAAGTATGATGTGGTTATAAACCTGAGCTATAGCATTTCCATGCCCATTGTTTTGTTTTCTACTCTTTACATCAGCTTCAATTATTCTTTTATATGTTTGAGGATCATATTTTTTAATCCACTGAAGTAGTGTTGGACCAAAATTGAAACTGATAGACTCATAGTTGTTTATTATATCAATTATTCTTCCAGCTCCATCAAGAACTCTTGAGGCTGCATTAGCGGCATAGCATTCTCTATTTATTCTTTCATTCCAGTTGTCAAATGGATAAGCTGATGGCTGATTTTCTATTTCAAGAGTTGCAGGTTCTTCTCTCGGTGGTTGATAAAAATGACCATGAATGATTAAATGAAGTTTTTCCATAATCAATTCTCCTTGACATATTGTTCAAAGTCTATGTTCTTAAATCTGCTGAAATGATTCTTTGAGTGAGAAATCACTACAATACTCCTTTCTTTAGAAATATGAGAAAATAATTCTAACATTCTTTCTTGATTTTTTCTACTCAAATAGGTATCAGGCTCATCAAGTAGAGAATAATCTACCTTTGCAACAAGAGATCTTGCTATTCTTACAAGCTGTCTTTCTCCTCCACTCAAAGAATTATATTCTAATTCAAGATAGCTTTTTAAATCAAGAAAGTCAACTATTGTTTCAAATATATTTTCTTTTACTGAATATAATCCTGTGTTTATAAAATCTTTCACTTTCAAGGAAAAGGCAGTTAATTCTTCTTGTGGTAGGTATGAAATTTTTGAGGCAATTTCTTTTCTTGAAAGTTTTTTGTTTTCATTTCCGTCTATTAATATTTTTCCTTCATAATCTTTAAATATGTTCAATATTGAACGAATGAAAGTGGTTTTTCCACAGCCGTTTTCTCCAATTATAAGATAAAGACCTTTTTTGTCAAATTTTAATTCTGGAATAAATAAAGATTTTTTGATAAAATTAACTTTAAAGTTATAAATTTCTATCATAAAAATTCCTGTTGACTTAAGAATCGGGAACTTATTATATCGGTTAAAAAATTATGTGTCAAGTAGAGTGATAGAAATAACCCCATAGACTTAAAGTTTGAAAAAAATAGCCTTTCATATTAAAATATATATAAAAAGCAAATGAGGAACTTATGGTTAAAACAAGATTCGCACCTTCTCCTACTGGAAAATTGCATGTTGGTAATGTAAGAACTGCATTGTTTGCATATTTATATGCAAGACATACAGGTGGTAAGTTTGTCTTAAGAATAGAAGATACAGATCTGGACAGATCACATAGCGATTATATTGATAAACTTATAGAAGATATGAGATGGCTTTCTCTTGATTGGGATGAGGGCCCTATAGTTGGTGGTCCAGAAAAAAGCTATCTTCAAAGTGAGAGGCTTGATATATATAGAGAATATGCTGAGAAACTCATAGAAGAAGGTAGAGCCTACCATTGCTATTGTACTCCAGAAGAGATAGAGGCTGGCAAAAAAGAAATGGAGGCTTTAGGTAAAGGGCCTATTTATAATGGAAAGTGCAGGAATTTAACAGCTTCACAAAAGAGACAATATGAGGCTGAAGGAAGAAAGCCAGTTGTAAGATTTATTGCTTATGAAGAAGATTTCAGTTTTAAAGATATAGTTAAAGGTGAAGTAAATTTTCCGAGTGGAATGGTTGGTGATTTTGTAATTCTCCGAGCAAATGGGATGCCTGTTTATAACTACAGTGTTGTTGTTGATGATGCTTTAATGGGTATAACACATGTTATCAGGGCAGATGAACATCTATCGAATACTGTAAGACAACTTATGATATATAAGGCTTTGAAGTTTAAAGTTCCAGAGTTTGCACATCTTGCTTTAGTTTTAGGTCCTGATAGACAAAAGCTTTCAAAGAGACATGGAGCAACAAGTATTGATGAGTTCAGAAAAGCTGGATATTTACCAGAAGCTCTCATTAATTATCTTTCTCTTTTGGGTTGGTCAAGTCCAGATGGCAGGGAGATTTTATCTAAAGAAGAGTTGATAGAATTATTTGATCTTGATAGAATTTCTCCAAGTCCAGCTATTTTTGATATTGACAAATTAAATTGGGTTTCAAAGCATTATATCATAAATAGTGATAGTGAAAGGATATATAAACTTGCATTGCCTTATATTAAAGAAACTGGGCTTGTAAGTGAGCCAATTGATGAGAAAAAGGAGAAATTTCTTAAAGCTGTTGTTGAAATTGCAAAAGGATATTGTTCTCATCTTTCTGAGATAAAGGAACATATTGATTATTTTATAACAGATGATTTTGAAATTACAAAAGAAGCTAAGGAAATTCTTGAAAAAGAGGAATCGAAGATTGTTTTAAAGCATTTTAAAGATGCCTTATTGAAGGAAGAAAGAGTTATAGTTGATAGTGTGTTTACCGAAATTGCCAAAAAGATTATTGCAGAGACAAATATTAAGGGGAAGAATTTCTTTATGCCTATAAGGGCGGCTATAACAGGTAGAGTTCATGGACCTGAAATATACTATATACTTCCCGTTATAGGTAAAGAAGTAGCGATAAGAAGAATTGACAAAATTCTTAATTTATAAAGGTTTTGCGATGTCAAAAAGAATTAAAGCTGTAATTTTTGATTTTGATGGTACGCTTGTGGATAGTGAAAAGAATTACTATATTTCTGATAGAAATTTTTTGAAAGAATTTGGCATAGAATTTACTTTAGAAATGCAAAAAGAAGTAAGTGGAATGGGGAATCTCAATTTTATAAGAAAATTAAAGAGAGAATATGGTATTGAGGGAGATGAGAGGGAATTGCTTGAGAGAAAAAATGCCCACTATCTTGCTGTTGCAAAAAACAACACACAAGTCTTCCCAGAAATGAAAAAGTTTCTTGTTCTTTTAAAAGAAAATGGTTATAAATTGGGGCTTGCGTCTGGTTCTTCTCCACATATTCTTGACATTTTACTTAAAAAGACTGATCTTATTGGATTTTTTGATGTTGTTCTTTCGAGTGAGTCAGAAAATATAAAGAATGGTAAACCCCATCCTGACGTTTATCTTGAAGCTGCAAAGATGCTTAAATTCAGCCCTTCTGAATGTACGGCTGTTGAAGATTCAAAATATGGAGTTGAAGCAGCCAAAAATGCAAATATGAGTTGTATAGCTGTTCCTTATGTAGTTGACAAGCCATTACACCCATCTTTTTACAAGGCCGATCTTCTCTTTGAGAATGGTATTAAAGAGTTTAAGAGTGAAGTTGCTTTCAATTATGTGAGAGAGGGTTTTGAAAATAAGAATTGATTTGTTATCAATCCTTTCAAAGATCTATCTTTTAAGTTTGGCTTCCTCAAAATGTTAGAGATTTACTTTATTTCTGAAGATGAAAAAAGAAATATTTAAAGTTTGGGTTTCAATTTCTTAATATTCCTCAAAGCCTTTTTGAGCATAATTTTTTGCATCTTATAGTTTGTTCTGTTTTCTTCAAACATACTGTTGAAGAGGGATTCGAGCTTTTTTGTTGCTTTTACTATTTCTGTTCTTGGCTTGTTGATTATACTGAGAGAGGTATAGAGTGCCCTTAATGTGTTTAAGATATCGGTTTTTAAAATATTAAATCCCTTTCCATAACCAAAATTTTCAATTGATCTGAAAAATCTTATATTTCCTGCATTATGAACTACTGGAATCTTTTTGCCATTTGCATCGTAAAATACACCATCTTTTATGTAAAATTCTTCATTATTCGTTGCTGGGATAAAATTGTACTTTGTGTCAAGTTCGACAAACCCAGTTTTATACATTACATAGTTTACTACAATCTGGTCAGGTCCAAATTTTGATTTATTTTTCACCATATCGACCACTTTCTGGCATAGCATAACCATTTTATCATAAGGAGCTAAAAAGAAGCCAGCATTTATTGTCTTATTGACGATTAAAATTTCTTTAAGAGGTTTTATGTCGCTTTTGAAAAAATATTCTGTTGTTATAAAATATTCAAAGGGAGAGGTTATTTTTTCACAAACTGCTCTGAAACTATCCTTATGTTCTTCAAAAAGAAATGAAATATCATCCTGAAAAATAATATCACCACCATCACAGCTTAAAATTTGTTCGTAATTGTTGTTTTCCTTTAAAAAAGAGAGAAGATCCCTGAATCTTATATTTGCAACGTGGTTGTCTTTGACACATTCTTTAAGTAAGACACCATCGTTTTTTAAATAGAAACGCTGTGCCTTTGATAAACCGTAATCAAGAATTAATATGTCAATTTTTGAGAGATTAACATTTTCTTTAAGAGAAGTAAGCCAGTGTTCAATCAAAAAATCACCATATTTTTTATCTGATGAGGTGACTATTAAATAAGGTTTTTTCATAAAATTATCCTTTTTTTAATTATATTATAAAATAAGAGGGCTGTCAAACAGCCCTCTATATTTATTTTAATACATATCTCCCATTCCAGCTCCAGGATTTGGCATTGATGTCTTTTCCTTTTCTGGTTTTTCTGTTACCATTACTTCTGTAATGAGTAAAAGACCAGCAACAGAAGCTGCATTCTGTAAAGCTGTTCTTTCAACTTTAACTGGGTCGATAACGCCAGCTTTCATCATATCTACCCATTCGCCAGTTAAAGCATTGTAACCAGTGTGATTCTTTGCTTCTTTTGCCTTGTGAACAATCACAGAACCATCAATACCTGCATTTTCTGCAATCTTCTTCATAGGAGCTTCAAGAGCCTTCTTTACAATTTCAATACCAACCTGCTCTTCTTCGTTTTCTCCTTTGAAGTTTTCAAGAACTTTCTGGCAGAGGAGTAGAGATAAACCACCACCAGGAACTACTCCTTCTTCTACTGCAGCTTTTGTAGCTGATAAAGCATCTTCTACTCTTGCTTTCTTTTCTTTGAGTTCAACTTCTGTTGCAGCACCTACCTTTATGACTGCTACACCACCAGAGAGCTTTGCAAGTCTTTCCTGAAGTTTTTCTCTGTCATAATCAGATGTTGTTTCTTCAATCTGTTTCTTGATTTGTTTGATTCTTGCCTGAATTGCATCCTTTGAACCAGCACCATCAACAATAACAGTGTTTTCTTTATCTATTTTTACTTTCTTTGCTCTACCAAGATCCTGTAAAGTTGCATTTTCGAGTTTCATTCCCTTTTCTTCAGAAATTACATTTCCACCTGTGAGTATTGCAATATCTTCGAGCATAGCTTTTCTTCTATCACCAAAAGCAGGAGCTTTAACAGCTACACTCATTAATGTACCTCTTAGCTTGTTTACGATGAGTGTTGCAAGAGCTTCTCCTTCAATGTCTTCTGCAATTACAAGGAGAGGTTTACCTGACTGAGCTATTTTTTCAAGCAGTGGTACAAGTTCTTTTAAAGATGAAATTTTCTTATCATATATGAGAATAAACGGATCTTCGAGTTCAGCAACCATTGTGTCGGCATTTGTTACCATATATGGAGATAGATATCCTCTGTCAAACTGCATTCCTTCTACAACTTCAACAAAGGTATCCATTGATTTTGATTCTTCAACAGTAATTACTCCGTCCTTTCCTACCTTATCCATTGCTTCAGCAATATACTCTCCAATTTCTTTGTCATTGTTTGCTGAAATAGCAGCTACATCTCTAATTTCTTCTCTGCTTGATACTGGTTTTGCAATTTTCTTTAATTCTTCAACAACCTTATTTACAGCCTTGTCAATACCTCTTTTGATCAAAGTTGGATTTGAACCTGCTGTTACATTTTTGAAACCTTCTTTAATGATAGCATAAGCCAATACTGTTGCTGTTGTTGTTCCATCACCAGCAACGTCGTTTGTTTTTGTTGCAACTTCTCTTACAAGTTGTGCACCCATATTTTCAAACTTGTCTTCAAGTTCGATTTCTTTTGCTACAGTTACACCATCTCTGGTAACTGTTGGTGCACCAAATTTTTTGTCAATTACTACATTTCTTCCTCTTGGTCCTAATGTGGCACTTACTGCCTTTGCCAATTTTTCAACACCCAATAAAATTTTTTGATGTGCATCTGATGAAAATAGTAATTCCTTTGCCATAATCCATCTCCTTTATAAATATTAATATTTTTTTAGATTTTCAATATAAATATATAAAATTTATTTTTGTTCGTCAAGGGAAGATTTTTGTAAAATAGTGTCAATTTTTGTGAATAAAATTTAGTAAAATTTTTATTTCTCTTTTATAATTATAATATAGTTTTTATTCTGGAGTTGAATGATGAAACTTTCTACTTCACAACAGCAGAAACAATTGCCTCTTGTTCAAATGATTAAAACAATGGAGTTGCTTGAGCTTAATCAAATAGAATTGAAAAAAATGATAGAAGAAGAAATAATTAATAATCCCGTTATAGAAGTTGAAAAAAGTAAAACAAATAAGAATAAAATTTCAAAATCAAAATCAAAAAACTACGATATAAATCTCTTCATAGAGAATTTAACATATTCAGACTGGAACTTGAGAGCACACCTATTTGAACAGATAGAATTTCAAAACTGGACAGAAAAAGAAAAGGATATAGCAGAACTCATAATTTCAAGCCTTAATGAGAATGGATTTTTACAAAGAAAAATTGATGGGAAGTTTATTCAAATTGATCCACTTGAATTGATTACAGGCACAAATATAAGTTTAAAAGAATTTGAATCAGTAAGAGAGAAGATAAAGTTATTAAATCCAGAAGGACTTGGGTGTTATAACTTTTATGAGTTTTTACTTTTACAGACTGAATTAAAATTTGGTAAAGATAGTATTGAATATAAAATACTATCGGAATATTCTGATTTGATTGAAAAAAGACAATTTCAAAAAATAGCACAAAATTTAGGTAAAAGTATTGACAAAATTAAAGAAGCCATTGAAAATATAAGCAAATTAAATATTACACCTATAGAGAGAATAGATTCAAATATTAACTATGTTATTCCTGATGCTATTGTAAATGTTGATAATAATGAGATAGAAATAAAATTAGCTGAAGATAGTCTTCCAGAATTAAAGTTAAAGCAGGAATATATAGAAATGTACGACAATCCAGAAAAAAAGGAGGACAAAAAATTTCTCAAGGATTATATTGAGAGAGCTAATAATCTTATAGAAAATCTCAACACAAGAAAGGAGATAATCTACAAAGTAATTCTTAAGATAGTGGAGAAACAAAAGAACTTTTTTTTAAATGGACCACTTAATCTTGTTCCTTTAAAATTAAAGGATATTGCCGATGAATTAAATATATCTGAATCAACTGTGAGTAGGGTTGTTAGGGAAAGGTTTATTCAAACCAATAGAGGAATTTTTCCTCTTAAATATTTTCTTTCGGGTAGTTCTGGCAATGAAGATACGGCAAAAAATAGTGTTAAAGAGATGATAAAAAGGCTTATAGAGAACGAAGACAAAAATTTTCCATTTAGCGATGATATGATAGCTGATCTACTTAAAAAGAAGGGAGTAAATATTTCAAGAAGAACAGTAGCAAAATACAGAACAGAATTAAAAATTCCCTCTGCCTTCTTGAGAAAGAATTCTCTTTAAAGAGAGGTGATTATGGATTTATTAAAAGATTTTTTAGAAGAAGACCAAAAAAAGGAATTTGGGATTAAAGGGAAGAGTTCAGTTGATACAGAGGTTGAAGTTTATGCTTTTACTATAGAAGATGCTTTAAGAAAGGCTGCTGAGGCTATGAATACAAGTATAGTTAACCTTGAGTATGAAATACTTGAAAGGGGAAAGAGTGGTTTTTTGGGTTTTGGTAAAAAACCACATAGAATCCTTGTGAGAGTTGCTTCGTCAGAGGCATTTGAAGAAGAAGGGTTATTCGGGGAAGAGGGGACCGGATTTTTTGGTACAATAAATTTGGATCAGGATGGTAGTTTCAAAGTTGTAGTGAGAAAAGAAGGAATATTTCTCAAGGTTTTAGCTCCAAAAGGGAATGGGAAACCAGTAGATATAAAAAATGTTTTATCTCATCTTGCTTCAAGAGAAATAACAAAGTTTAATGAAGCTGTAGTGAAAAGAGAAGTAGAAAAACCTTCAGAAAAATATGTAAAGATTGGTGAATATACTCCATCTATGTATGATAGTAAAATACAGCTTCAAATCTCTCCTGATGAAATGAAAGCCTATGTTACAATGACAAAGCCAGAAAAGTATGGGCGTGTTCCAGATGTTGATGAAATAATATCTATGTTAAAGGCTAAAAATGTTGTATATGGAATAAAAAAGCAGACTATAGAAGAAGCAATAGAGAATGAACTTTTTAATGTTCCAGTAATTGTAGCAGAAGGTGATATGCCAGTTGAGGGTAAGGATGCTCAAATTCAATATCATTTTAAAACTGATACTGATAAAGTAGAATTTGAGACAAAAGAAGATGGTAGTGTTGATTTTCATAAACTTGATCTTATCCAGAGTGTTGTAGCTGGACAGGTCCTTGCAACAAAAATTCCAGCTCAAAGAGGAAAGGCTGGAAAAACTCTTACAGGTAGAATCATTCCTGCTAAAGACGGTAAAGATGTAAAACTCAATCCTGGTAATAATACTCATCTATCTCCAGATGGAAACCAGATAATTGCAGATATAAATGGACAGGTGATTTTCAAGAACAACAAAGTTCAGGTAGAGCCTGTATTTGAGGTTACTGGTGATGTAGATTTGAATACTGGTGATATTAATTTTCCTGGAAATGTTATTATTCATGGAAGTGTAAATGATACATTCAAGGTTTATGCTGGTGGAAATATTGAAATAAGAGGTAATGTAGGAAAGGCTGAGGTAGTTGCTGAAGGTAATATAGTGGTCAGGCAGGGTATTCAGGGAAAGGATGAAGGTAAAATTATCTCTGCGGGGGATGTATATGCAAAGTTTATTGAAAGATGTAATGTAAAAGCTGAAGGATATATTATAGTAAATGATGTTATCTTGCATTCAAAGGTAGAATCAAAGAAAAAGATAATCTGTCAGGGTGGAAAGAGATCTCAAATTGCAGGTGGGAGTGCAAGGGCTTTATATGAAGTTAACGCTAAATTTCTTGGGGCAGAGGCATATACTGAAACAATTATAGAAGTAGGTGTTGATCCAGAAGCAAGTGATAGACTTGAATCTCTAACGAAGAGAAAAGAAGAAATTCAAAAAGAACAACCAGAACTTATTCAACAACTAAGCTATCTTACCGAACTTTTGTCGAAAGGTCCTCTTCCTCCAGAGAAGGCAGAGCAATATAATTTTTTGACTATGAAACAAACCCAGTTTAAGCAAGAGCTTGCAGAAATTGAAGAGGAGATTACAAAAATACAGGCTTATCTTGATAGTCTTGGAAAAGATGCGAAAATTTCAGCCTCAAAGACAGTATATCCAGGTGTTAAAATAAAGATTAAAAATGATGTTTTAATAATAAAGAGCGAATATAAATATGTAACCTTTTTCAGAAAGGATGGAATAATAAGCATTGCTCCTTATGAAAAAACGAAGGAAATGGATGAAAAAATAAAAGAAGTATCAACTATTAAGAGAGGTAGATCAAAGGAGTGATATTCTTATGGATGATAATTTTTTAATTTTAAAAAACAAAAAATATATAGAAGAAAAATTAAACGAAAATAAAAGAAAATTTGAACTTTTATACAACTCTACAAAGGATGAATTCAAAAAAAGCGGGATTAAAAGAGTAATCATAGAGATAACATCGGATATAAAAAAACTTAATGAGGGAAATATTGATTTTTCTGAATTAAAAAAATATAATATAAGAAAAGAAGATTTATTAAAACTTGGAGATAATGATTCGATGGAAGAAGTAAGTGATTATAGAATTTTAAGAAATGTACCGATTTTTCCATTAAATGAGTTTTCAAATAATCAAGAAATAAATTCGATTTGGAGTTATTTGTCTTTTTTTGGAAGAGAATATCTTGGGTTTTTAAGTAGCCAGAATCTGAAACTTGATTATTCTCATGCTTATATAAGGGATAAGTTTTTTGGAGATTATCATTCTTTGATAAAAGATTTTGAAAATTATGGGAAGATTTTGGAGCAGATTGCCTTAAGTAATGAGGATCATTCAAACAAACAATATATCGAAAGACTTACGAATCTTGAGACAAAAGAATACAGAGAGTTAATAATAAAAACTGGAAAATTTTTAAGTGAATTAATGTCATTTATAGAAGGAATACTCAAAGCAGAGAAAGATGGTGAAACTGTTTTACTTGAGCCTGAAAAGGTTGTGAAAATAGAGGGAGAGTTTTCAAATATTGATGGTGCGACAGCAGAAGAGGCTTTACTTGATCTATACGAATTTGTAAAAGAGTTTGTTGATTTTATAAAGATACCAAAATTTTGATAAGGAGATTTTGTGGCTGTAAGAACTGATTTTGTTAATAGTTTTATTGGGGAGAATTCTTATTTTGAAGGTAGATTTTTAGTAAATGGTGTTCTCCATATAAATGGTAAATTTGAAGGAAATGTCCTTAAGGTGGATCAGGTTTTTATAGGACAAACGGGTAGGGTAAAAGCTGATCTTGTTGTATCTTCTATCGTTATAGAAGGTATTGTAATCGGTAATATAAAAGCAAGCACAAGAGTTATGCTTATGCCAACAGCAAGAGTGCTTGGTGACATACATACTCCAGAGCTTATTATCCAGAATGGTGTTATTCTTGAGGGTAGATGCCACATAAGTAATAACTCTATACATTCTGCTAAGGATGTAATATTAAAACAATACAATGGATAAGCTCATTATTACAGTTGGCAATCCAAATGGAGTAGGGCCCGAAATTGTTTTTAAGTCCATGAAAAATTTTTCTGGTATTTTAGAAAAATTTTCTATAATTCTTGAAAAAGAGATTTATAAAAATTTTTTTAAAGATTTGAAAGGTCCTGAGTATATTTTTGTAGAAAATGAGTTATTGACTGATTATAAATATAAACCTGGTGTTAAAGATGAACTTTCGGGCTTAGCGTCTTATCTTTTCCTTGAAGAAGCATCAAAAATTTTAAAATCTCACCTTGCTTGTGGTGTTATAACTGCTCCGATTTCAAAGGAGCTTATTGTAAAAGCTGGTATAAAGGATTTTGTAGATCACACATCATATTTTGGTAAAGTTTTTGAATCGAAAACTTTTATGTTGTTTTATTCTGAAAAATTAAAGGTTATTCTTGCTACTATTCATGTTCCACTTAAGGATGTTAGTAAGCTACTTACACCACAAGTATTAGAAGATACGATTAATGCGGGCATTTCATTTTGCGAAAAAACAATTGGGAAAAAATTCAAAATAGCAGTTTGTGGTATTAATCCTCATGCTGGTGAAGATGGTTTACTTGGTGATGAAGAAAAAAGTTTTATTTCTATCATAGAGAATTTTAAAAGAAGAAATTTTGAGATTTATGGTCCTTTACCTGCAGATACAGTGTTCTATAGGGCATTAAGAGGCGAATTTGATCTGATAGTTGCAGCCTACCATGATCAGGGGCTTGCTCCTTTTAAGATGCTATATTTTAATGAAGGGGTTAATGTTACTCTTGGTTTACCTTTTGTGAGAACATCCCCAGATCACGGATGTGCTTTTGATATTGCTGGTAAAAATATAGCTAACGAAAGTAGTATGGTCGAGGCAATTAAACTTGCTTTAAAACTTTCAGGATTGGTATAATATTGAAATTGAATTGAGTTCTCTATTCTTTTCTTTTATAGTTATAAGTTTTATAAAATCAAGTAGATTTTTTATAACAGAGTTTGAAATTTTTTTTGAGTCAAAGAAGTCCATATCATTTGAAATTATGTCAATTAAAAATCTTTTTGATCCATCTCCGAGAATGAATTTTTCTGATATTTCTAAGAAATAATTAACAAAAGACTCTTTGTTTTTAAAATCAGGAAGTAAGCCTTCTGCATAAAATAGATTAAAAATTACATAAAACGCATATTTTTCTATGTCGTTAAATAATTCGAGTTTTTCGAGAAATTTTTTTGTGTTTTCGTATAAGAAAGGTATTACTGTTTCAAATTCGTCAAATATATCAATTACTTCAAGAACAAAAAATAAATATAGCATCTTTTTAAGGTTTGTATTTATAGAATTAAAAGAATTTATAAGGCTTATTTCTTTTATTGAATAATAGTTTTGTTTGGCTGGTTTAACAAGAACACCTTCTATTATATTTGGAATAATGAGAATGCTTCGCCTTCTACTTTTTTCTCTATCTGAACCAAAAGAAAAAATCTCTAATTTGCCTCTATTTTTCTCAAGTATGTTAAAAACAGCGTGTCCTTCACCAAAAGAATTTTTCTTTATTACAATACCTTCAAAATGCTCAATAAATTTTTCTTGAAGAGACATTATTTATCTTTCTTTTCGTATTCTATTCTTTCTATTATTTCGTAGGTTTTTAAAAATCCTTTTTTGTCATAAATTTCTTTTACTATGGCAAAATCTCCAGCTCCTACATAGTATATTCTTAAGTTTTTGCCAAGTTTGTGCTTGTATTCACGAACAAGCTCTCTTATAGCACAATCAAAGTGAACGAGCTTGTTACTTTCTCTTTGCCTTATTGCTGTATATATACTTTTTATGGGTGCCTTACATATAGGACACTCTGAAATGACTTCTCCCTTTTCTTCTGTAAAGTTATTGTTGTCTGAAAATTTTTTTTCTTGATTATCTTCTTTTTTGTTACCAAACATAGTTAGCCTCTGTTATTTTTTTAATATTATAAAATGGAAAGAATAAAAAATAAAATTTTTATTAAAAAAAGAATTTTACTCAAATTTGACAAAAATAAAAAAAAACTTTATAATATTAGCCTAAATTATGATTGATATGCCCCTATCGTCTAGTGGTTAGGACACAGGGTTTTCATCCCTGCAACGGGGGTTCGATTCCCCCTAGGGGTAGTAGGCATAAAAGGTTCGGCGAATAGCCGAACCTTTTTTTTTGAGTTTTTATAATTTTCCCCTGATTATACTGATTTTTAATTTAAGGTTTTTGATGAAATTTTTCAATTAGCTTTTATTTTTTGAATTTATAATCTTTTTCTACTTTCACAATTGTTGATATTCCACCTCTTGATTTCCAGTGGGCTTCTATCTCTATCCAGCGGGGTTTGATCTTGGAAATGAAGTCATCAAATATCTTGTTAGTTGCGTTTTCTTGAAAGATACCTAAGTTCCTGTAAGAAGTGAGATAAAGTTTAAGAGATTTTTCTTCCACCAGAAATTGATCTGGAATATATCTTATTTTTATAGTAGCAAAATCCGGTAAACCTGTTTTTGGACAAACTGATGAAAATTCATCCATTATAAGTTCTATAATATAGTCTCTATCATTATAGATATTTTCTATTGTTTCAAGTTCTGGTTCTATTTTTAAGTCTCTGATATGCCCCTGTTTGTCTGTATATCCTGAGGTATCCCAGCTTGAGATATTTTTATTCATAAAAACTCCACCATTTTATTATAAATAAATTTATATAGTTGTCAAATATTCTTTCAAATCCTTGAAATATAATAAATTCTATGTTATAATTTTTCTAAATTTTTGGAGGTATAGATATGTCAGGTCATAATAAATGGGCCAATATTAAACAGAGAAAGTCAGCTCAAGACGCAAAGAGATCAAACATGTTTTCCAAGATTTCAAGAGAAATAATTCTTGCAGCAAAGAAAGGTGGAGGTAATCCAGAAACAAATGCAACATTGCGAGCCATAATAGAAAAAGCTCGTTCTTACAATATGCCAAAGGATAACATAGAAAGAAGTATTAAGAGAGGAACTGGAGAAATAGAAGGTGCAGCATTTGAAGAGTTGACTTACGAAGGTTATGGGCCTGGTGGCGTTGCAATGATTGTTGATGTTACAACTGACAATAGAAATAGGACAATTTCAGAGATAAGAAAAATTTTCTCAAGACTTGGTGGTAATCTTGGTGAAGCAGGTTGTGTGGGCTGGATGTTTGAGAAGAAAGGATATATTTCTGTAGATGCAAACAAATATACAGAAGATCAAATTATGGAAATTGCTCTTGAGCTTGGTGCTGATGATGTTAAAAAAGAAGGTGATGCTATAGAAATTTATACCAGTGTTGAGAATTTTCTTAATGTTCTTGATGGTCTTAAGGCTAAGGGAATTGAGATTCAGAGTTCAGAACTTGCAAGGTTTGCACAAAACACTGTGAAGATTGAAAAAGATAAAGCACTTTCACTTCTTAAACTTATAGATGAACTTGAAGAGCATGATGATGTTCAGGCTGTGGCTACAAATGCTGACATTGACGATAGTGTTTATGATGAATATGCAAATTCTTAATTTAAAGGTCGGGATTTGAAAAAAAATATACTTTTCGTAAGTAATTGCTTTGGAGAAGACAGGGCTGCTTCTTTTATTGCTTTTGAGTTGAAAAAGCTCGTAGGAGAAAGTTTTAATATTTTTGGTGCTTCTCTAATAAGTAATGCTTTGGATTATAAGAATAAAGGTATTGAGGTTATATATTCGTCGGAAATTCCACCTTCTGGTGGATTTCCGACAAAAAGTTTAAAAGGTTTTTTTATCGATCTCTTTTCGGGAAGTTTTAAAAATATATTTCAGTTCAAGAAAAAATTATCAGAATTTAAAAACCAGATAGATGTTCTATTTGTTGTGGGCGATGTGTTTTTGCTTTATGTTTCAAAAAGCTCTTTGAAACCAAGAAAAACTATTTTTTTAGCTCTTGCTAAAAGTGATTATTTTATGCCACATTATTGGGTGGAAAAGTTATATATTAAGAAAAATGCCGATTTTGTGTTAACGAGAGATGAGTATACAATGCAAAATTTAAAAAGAAGTGGTATAAATGCCTATTTTCTTGGAAATCCTCTGGTAGATGGAATTAATAAGCCAGATAATTATTTACTTAATATTCTTGAAGGTGTTAGAATTATAGGAATACTTCCAGGCAGTAGAAAAGAGGCAACAAGAAACTTTGAAATTATTTTGAAAATTATCGAGAAATTAAAAAATTTAAATATTTTTTTTCTTACAGCTCTTTCTGATAATCTTGATTATGAAAGTTTTATTGAAGTATTAAAGAAAAATGGATATAGTGTTCAGATTTCTTCAATTGTTTCAGCTAAAAAAGAAAACACTATTATCCTTGCAAAAGGTTTATTTACTGAAATTATACATAGAGCAGAACTTATTATCGGGCTTGCTGGAACAGCCAATGAACAGGCGGCTGCTATTGGTAAACCTGTAATAAGTTTTGTTGGTAGTGGGGTTCAGTCGAATTATAGAAGAATGAAAGAACAGGAAAAACTTCTTGGTGGGGCAGCAAAATTTGTAAGAAAGCATGAGGATGTAGCAAAAGAAATTATTTATCTACTTAATAACAATGAAGAAATTTTAAGAAGAGGTAAAATTGGTAGAGAAAGAATGGGGGAAAGTGGAGCTTCAAAAAATATTGCTGAATTTCTGGTAAAAGAGGTTTTGTATGGAATACAGTAAATTAAAAGGGACTTATGATGTTTTGCCGATAGAATCAGATTTTTACAAATGGATTTTTGATACAATTTATGAAGAGGTAAAAAATTTTGGTTTTAAGGAAATAAACTTTCCTATAATTGAGTATGCAAAGTTATTTCAGAGAGGAGTAGGGGATTCCTCTGATCTTGTTGTTAAAAAGGAAATGTATGTTTTTGAGGATAGGGGTAAAAGGCTTATTGCTTTAAGACCAGAAGGAACAGCTTCAAGTGTTCGTTTGTATCTTGAAAATAATCTTAATATGCAGGGTTATTCTGCAAAAATGTTTTATTTTGGACCTATGTTCAGAGCCGAAAATCCTCAAACTGGAAGGTATAGACAGTTTTATCAATTTGGTTTTGAGTATATTGGTGATCCCACTCCTTATGCTGATTTTGAGCTTATAAAAATCAATAAAAATATTTTTGAAAAACTCGGGCTTAAAAATTATACCCTTTTTATAAATTCAATAGGTTGCAAAGAATGTAGAAATAAATATCTTGAAAATTTAAAGAATTATTTTAGTGATAAGATAGGAAGTATGTGTGAAGACTGCAAGGTAAGATATGAGAAAAATATTTTGAGAATACTTGACTGTAAAGAAGAAATTTGCCAGAATCATATTAAGAATGCACCTGGAAATATAGATTATCTTTGCGAAGATTGTAAAATACATTTCAATGAATTGACAACTCTGCTTAAAGATTATAACATTGATTTTAAGATTGACAAAAGGCTTGTTCGTGGGCTTGATTATTATAACAAGACTGTTTTTGAGTTTAAATCAGATTTGCTTGGTGCACAAAGCACATTCTCTGCTGGTGGCAGGTATGATTACCTTGTTAAGGAATTTGGTGGACCTGATACTCCAGCATCTGGCTTTGCTATAGGTATGGAGAGACTTGGCTTATTAATTGAGGCTTCACTTCAAAAGAAAAAGCAAGATTTTTATAAGCCAGTTTTAGTTTATGTAGCATATATTGGTAAAGAAAGCCTGAATGAGGCTGTTAAAATAATTGATTTATTAAGGCAAAATGGAATTTCTGCAACAACTGAATATAAATATGATAGTCTTAAGAAGCATTTGAAGTCAGCTGATAGTCAGAAAGCAAAATACGCCCTTTTAGTTGGTGAAAATGAAATAAAAAGTGGCAAATATACTTTAAGAAAACTTGACGATGGTGAACAAAAAACACTTACTCTTGAAGAAATATTGCAATTATTAAAGTAAAGCTAATTATCACTTAAATCTGTAATATCTCTGTAAATTTTCCCAGGATCTATCGTAAGTTTTTTCACCTTCTGGAGTGAAAAAACAAGCTGGAAATTCTCCATTTTCTCTATGATAAGCAAGACAAGCCTTGCAATTCCCGTGTCTTGAACATCCAGGATATGTACATCTGCAACTATCGCTCATTTTTTACCTCCAAAATATATTATAAAAAAAGGCTTGCCGATTGGCAAGCCTTTTTATTTATTAAAGTTTAAAAACTCCCATAATCTTATTCAAGGCAAGCATAGTTGAACCGAATACCAGAGATACCATTGTCATTAGCTTAATAAGAATATTAAGAGATGGACCAGATGTATCTTTGAATGGATCTCCTACAGTATCACCAACAACACCTGCTTTGTGTGCATCGCTTCCTTTTCCACCATAGTTTCCAGCTTCAATATATTTCTTTGCGTTATCCCAAGCTCCACCAGAGTTAGCCATCATTATAGCAAGTGGGAAACCGCTTATCAAAGCACCAGCGAGTACTCCAACAAGTGCTCTGAAGCCAAGAAATGTTCCAGTAAGAATAGGTATAAGTATCGCAATAAGAGCTGGCAATATCATTTCAATCTGTGCTGCTTCTGTGCTTATTTTAACGCATTTTTTATAATCTGGTTTATCTTTTCCTTTAAGAATTCCAGGTATTTCTCTAAACTGTCTTCTTACTTCTTCAACCATCTTGTTAGCTGCTCTACCTACAGCACTCATTGTCAAAGCACTGAAGAGGAATGGAGCCATAGCACCAATAAATAAACCTGAAAGTGTATCTACAGCTATTACATTCTGGGTTAATGCAAATCCAGCATTTCCAGCTTCTCTTACAATTCTTTCAATTTCATCTTTGAAAGCGGCAAGAAGAGCTAAAGCTGTGAGTGCAGCAGAACCAATAGCATATCCTTTACCTGTAGCTGCAGTTGTATTACCGAGAGAATCAAGAGCATCAGTAATCTTTCTTACTTCTTCACCGAGACCACCTTCTTCTCCAGCCATTTCTGCTATACCACCAGCATTGTCAGCTATAGGACCATAAGCATCTGTTGATAGTGTTATACCGAGAGTTGATAACATACCAACAGCAGAAATACTTACACCGTAAAGTCCTCTTTCAATAGAAGTTGCTCCACCAGCAGCATAATAAGCAATTATAACTCCAACAACAACAAGCACAACTGAAATCCAGGTTGAAAGCATACCAAGAGAAATTCCACCTATTACAAAGGTTGCAGGACCTGTAACTGCCTGACCAGCAAGTTTCTGTGTTGGTTTATAACTGGCTGAAGTAAAATATTCTGTAAAGAAACCAATACCATTACCAACTACAAGTCCAATTAAAATAGACCAGAAGATACCAAAATCTGCTTTACCCATTACGTAGTATACAATTCCAAAAGCCATTATAAGAATTAAAAGAGAAGCACCGTAAATTCCTCTTCTTAAAGCTCCGAGAAGAACTTTTTGGGTTGCTTCCTTTTCCTTTGTTCTGACAAGGAAATTTCCAATTAATGAAGCAACAACACCTAAAGAAGCCATAACCATAGGAATTGTAATACCTTTTAACGGATCTGCTGGGAAGGCAACAGCACCTAAAGCCATTGTAGCAACAATAGAACCAACATAGCTTTCATAAAGGTCAGCACCCATACCAGCAACGTCACCAACATTATCACCTACGTTATCAGCTATTGTAGCTGGATTTCTTGGGTCGTCTTCTGGAATACCAGCTTCTACTTTACCTACTATATCAGCACCAACGTCAGCACTCTTTGTGTATATACCTCCACCAACCCTTGCGAAAAGAGCCATTGATGAAGCACCCATACCAAAAGTTAACATTGCTTCTGTGATCTTTTTGATTGCTGTTGCCTGATCAAGACCAATTGAGCCATAATACCATTTCAGACCATAATACCATAATGATAAATCAAGAAGTCCAAAACCAACAACAACCATACCCATCACAGAACCAGCAGTGAAAGCAACTCTGAGCCCAGAGTTAAGGCCATCTTTGGATGCCCATGCAGTTTTTGCATTTGCTTTTGTTGCTATCCACATTCCTATAAATCCAGATAAACCAGAGAATAATCCACCAGTGAGGAATGCAAATGGAACAAAAGGAGTGAGAAGTTTTAATCCAAAAGAAATATAAAGTAAAAGTAAGAATATCACAGCGAAGTAAACACCAACAACACTATACTGCTGTTTTAAGTATGCAAATGCACCTTCTCTTATAGCAGCAGCAATTTCTTTTACTCTTTCTGAGCCATCTTTTTTCTTGTTGATAACGAAGGTAGCAAAGACTACATAGAAAAGAGCTAAAATAGCAGCAAGAGGAGTAAGCCAGGTAATATCAACAGAAGTTGAAGATTTTACAGCTGACTCAACAATAGTAGCACCCTCAGCTGCCTCCTGAGAAAACCCCTTTGAGACTATTCCAGTTAATAAAAGTAAGGATAACTGGAATACCGATCTGAAAATTTTTATCATCCCTTCCTCCTTAAAATTTGAGAAAAAACTCTCAATATTTTAACTACTTTATCTTTTTAAGTCAAATAACTTGCATTTTACTTGACGGTAATACAAATGATTGGTA
>FQKF010069581.1_pt1 | contig 24618 bp, 24 predicted proteins | sample 1504521 | NCBI WGS metagenome assembly FQKF01 (sample SAMEA4475357, study PRJEB15587) | soil metagenome | biome: Soil; feature: Field | place: India | collected 2015-03-11 | depth 0 m
GAAGATAACCATTCTGGATGAATGTGGAACAACATAGCAAGGGCAAGATGGTCGCGAGAGGTTTTTTATTTGCTTTTTTGTTTTTCTTGTGATATGATAGACAGGGAGAAGGTATGGCGTATCATCTTGCCATTGTTGAGGATGAGGCAGTTGTTGCCCATAGTATTGCTCAGAAGCTTGTTAAGTTAGGGTATGAGGTGAGAGGGGTTTTCTCACGGGGAGAGGAGCTTCTCTCTTTTCTTGAAACATCTGGGGTGGATCTCATTTTGATGGATATTCAACTTCAGAATGGGATGAGTGGGATAGAGGCTGCGGCGGAAGTTCTCAGAAGATATCATATTCCTGTTGTGTATTTAACGGCTTTTTCTGATGATGCCACCCTGGAAATGGCGGCAAAAACGGAACCCTACGGATATCTTATCAAGCCTTTCAACGATCGTGAACTCAAAGCCACAGTGGAAATGGCTCTCTACAAGGCGTCTTCTCTGAGAGAATTGGCCTATCGAGAGGCTAAGTGGGAGGCCATGTTTACCCATATTCGGGAAGGGCTTGTCGTTACCGACCCCAAAGGGCTTATCATCTCCGTAAATCCTGCTATGGAGAAGTTAGTTGGGTTGTCGCTTGAGGAGATGCGTGGCAAGAGTCTTGATGAACTTTTTTTGTTTTCTCATCAAGTGGGGAAGGCAGGAAAATCGTTTGTTCTTGAGGTAAAAAAGACGGGTTTTCGGACTGCCGTGTTCTGGGATTCATCCGTGATGATGAATCAATATACAGAGAACCTGGGTGTAGTCCATATGTTTCATGATATCTCCGAAATTGTGGAGTATGAAGAGGCTCTCTCCCAGAGTGAGGAGCGTTATCGAACCTTGGTTGAGGATCAAACAGATTGGGTGGTGCGGTTATCGGAGGATGGAACGATTCTTTATGCCAATAGGGCTATGGCTTCTTCCCTCGGGTGGGAGGTGCAGCAAATCCATGGGCAGAATTTCTTTGAGATTGTTCCGCTGGCTGATAGAGCGAAATGGCGTGATGTGTTGTTGTCTTTGAAATCTTCAGAGGATGTGGCTTCGCTTGTTTTAGACTATGAAAGGTATGGGGTGCGGTATGTGATTGAGTGGCGTTTTCGTTGTGTGCATGTGAAAGGACAAATGCATACCTGCTCTGAGTTTCAAGGGGTGGGACGTGATATTACCCTTCTCAGGGAGACAGAGGAGGCACTTCGCGAGGAAGATGAGTTTTTGAAGCGGATTCTTATGAGTATTGATGAGGGGGTGGTGATTGTTGATGAAAGAGGGGAAATTGAGTTTGTCAATTCACGGGGGAGAGAAATTCTCTCTCTCACAGGGGAAGAAAGGGGGTTTTTGTTAGAAAGGGTGAGTTTTGAAAGGCAGGGGGGAGAGAAAATAGAGGACTTTGCCCTCCTTGTGGAGGAAATCCAGAAGTGGCCTGCCGGGGTATGGATACTTGTCAATCGGCGTGAAAAACGCTATGAACTGATGATAGATATTTCCCTTCTTGGTGAGGCGGAGAAGAATAAACGGGAATATGTGCTTCTGATGACGGATATGACGCTTTTCAATCAACTTCAGCAGGAGTTCTACAGAGCCCAACGACTTGAGGCGATGGAGGTATTAGCGGGAGGGATTGCCCATGATTTCAACAATATCCTGACGGTCATTTTAGGCAATATCTCGCTTCTTCGAATGCGATTGGGGGATTCTTTTCCTGAAACGAAGGACTATCTTCAGGAGGCGGAAGCCGCCTGTGAGAGGGCCAAGCAACTTACCACACAGATGCTTTCTTTTGCCAGGGGTGGGGCACCGGTGATCAAGCAGGAAAATGTGTTTCAGATGGTGGAGGATACGGTTCGGTTTCTTCTTCAGGGTTCAGGTGTTCGCTGGCATGTAGAGAGAAAGACAGAGGAGGTTTCCATTCCGGTGGATATTGGACAGTTGGGGCAGGTTATCCAGAATCTGGTGCTCAATGCCCGTGAGGCCATGAAGGAGGGGGGAGATCTCTGGATTGTCTTTGAGCGCGTGCCGGCGGAAGAGGTGCATGGGCGTATTCCGGATCCGCTTCCCGGTGTACGGCAGTATCTCTGTATTGTGGTGAAGGACAACGGACCAGGAATTGATCCGTCGGTACTTCCCCGTATTTTTGAGCCGTATGTTTCTACCAAGGCACGGGGGAGTGGGCTTGGACTGGCTATTGTGTACACTATTGTTCGAAAGCACCATGGTCTTATTGAGGTAGAATCTACCCCTGGGGAGGGGACCACATTTTCTCTTTATTTGCCGGTGTATAGTGTAGCTGAAGAAAAACGGGAACAGATTTCTCCTGTAGGGGAAAAGAAGCTCTCTGGTGATGGGAAACGGGTATGGATACTGGATGACGAGATAGGGATTGTCCGTGTCCTGGAAAAGAGCTTGCGACAGCGTGGCTATGAGGTGGAGAGTTTTCAGAGGGTAGAAGACTTTCTGAAACGGATAGGGAAAATATCTTCCCACGATGTGGTGATTATGGACATCACCATGCCCGGGGAAATGGCCGTTGAGGAGAGACTGCAAAGGGTATTTGCGGTGGCCCCGGAAGTGGGGATTATTCTCATCAGTGGGTATGCGAAGAAGAGTCTTGCTCTTCCTGAACGTAAGGGGATGGTGTTTCTCACCAAGCCTTTTACGGTGCAGGAACTGTTAGAAAAGATGTATGATCTTCTTCAGGAGAAGAAAAATTTGTAAAGATGGTTTGGTTTCTCTTTCCACTTGACAAAATGAAATTCTTCCTTACACTAAAAAGGAGGAGGAGAGCGTGGCAGAACAATTGGCGGTGAGTGTGAACTTTCTTTATCCCGGGATTATTCTCAAGGGGGATGCGTTTGCCGAGAATGGGGAAAAGGTGCAGGATGGCTATGTTCCTTTTACTGATGAGAAGATAGCCTGGCTCAAAGCACAAGGTATTCGCACGCTCTATTATACCCCTTCGGAGGAAAAGTCCAGGTGTACAGGTGGAGAACCCCTTATTCCGGAGGAAACCCTTGAAAAGGGAATGGATATAGCAAGAGAGGTGGAACAGCGGCTTCGTCAGAATGCCCCGCTTCCTACCAAAGAGATCAATGGGCTTATCGACGAACTGGTAGAAAAGGTTGTTCCTCTCAAGGGGACAACCTTAAACCTTGTGGAACTCAAAAACTACGATGACTATACCTATACCCATTCTCTCAATGTTGCTCTTCTTTCCCTTCTGATGGGGAAAAAATTGGGGTACAATGAGGATCAACTGAAGATTTTGGGGGTGGGTGGGATGCTTCACGATATTGGCAAGGTGAAAATTCCTCTTGAGATTCTCAATAAACCGGAAAGGCTTACCCCCAAAGAGTTTGAGGTGATGAAGCGCCATCCCGTGTATGGTTTTGAGATGGTCAAAAATGTCTATTCGCGTTTTGTGCAATCCATTGTCCTCTATCATCACGAGAAGGTTTCGGGGACAGGCTATCCCCTTGGCAAAAAGGGGACAGAGATGGGAGAGTTTGCTCAGATTGCCAGTCTCTGTGATGTCTTTGATGCCATCACCAGCAGTCGTCCCTATAAACCGGCACAGCCTTTCTGGTATGCCCTTCTGTGTATTTATCGGGAACAGGGGAAAAGTTTTGCCCCACGACTTGCCCAGACCTTTGTGAAAGAGATTCCCCACTATTTAGGCGAAAAACCCATCTTTCCAGCGGGAAGTTTTGTGAAGTTGAATACGGGAGAGATTGCCTATATTCCTCAGGATAGTCGGACCATCTGGCCGGTGGTGTATCTTCTCATCAATGAGAGGCGGGAGATCCCTCAAAGGCGGGTGATTATTGATCTTTCTTTGGATGAAACCCGAATGGTGGAAAAACAGATCTTTGACGAAAAACTCATAGAATCCCTCAAAAAGGTAGCTCAGAAGTTTCTTGATCCCGGGGAGGCACCACCAGAATGGAAACTCAAATGAAAGAGGCGCTTTTCTGGTCAGAAGAAAAAGAGGGTGCGCGCTGTCATCTCTGTCCTCATCACTGCTTCGTGCGGGAGGGAAAGTCGGGTATCTGTGGAGCCAGGGCAGTGCGGGATGGCAAACTGGTCTCTCTGAACTACGGTCGTGTGGCCGGCATGGCCATTGATCCCATTGAAAAAAAGCCCCTGTTTCATTTTTATCCTGGATCCCGAATCTTTTCCATTGGAACGTTGGGGTGCAACCTTCACTGTCCCTTTTGCCAGAATGCGGGGCTTTCTCGTTTTTTTGATGGCTATGGGGGAAAGAGTGAGGATATTGATTTTGTCTCTGTGGAGGAACTGGTAGGGCTTGTGGAACGGAGTCAGGGGGAGAGAATGGTGGCCTATACCTATTCTGAACCCATCGTGTGGTATGAGTATGTCTTAGAAGCCATGGGAGAGTGTCATAAAAGGGGTATCAAAAATGTGCTGGTTACCAATGGGTATATTGAAGCAGAACCTTTTGAGAAGTGGCTTCCCTTTATTGATGCGGCCAATGTGGATCTCAAAAGCTTTCGTGAAGAAGGATACAGAAAATTAGGGGGGAGTCTTGCTCCGGTCAAAACAACCATCCGCCGTCTTTTTGAAGCCGGTGTCCATGTTGAGGTAACAACCCTTGTTGTGCCCGGTGTGAGTGATTCTCTTCTCGAGATGGAGGAACTCTCTTCCTGGCTTGCTTCACTCTCGCCGGAGATACCCTTTCATCTTTCGAGGTATTTTCCCCACTATCATTATCAGGAACCTCCAACAGCCATTGACCTTCTTCATCGTATGCGAGAGGTGGCTAAAAGACATCTTCATCATGTGTATGTGGGCAATGTGATGGAAGATGCCTCCACCTTTTGTGCGGGATGTGGGCGGCTCTTGATTCGTCGTACCGGGTATCAGGTGGATGTGGTTGGTCTTGAGAAGGGGAAGTGTCTTCACTGTGGAAGGCCTCTCTGGGGGCGATATGCAGATTGAACGGGGGGAGGAAAGATTTCGTTTTGTTCGGGTAGAAGGGCGCTATCTCTATAGCCCTTATGATCCCTTTCGGGAGATAGAACGAACCCTTGCCAAGGAGAGGCTTCCCGAGAGACCTTTTTTTGTGCTTTTTGGTTCAGCCGAAGGCTATGTGGTGGAGTTCTTGCTTGAGAAAGGATATAGTCTTGAGGATATCTGGTGTCAGGAACCGCTTCCGGAACTTTCGGAGTGGATCAGCCTGCATTATCCTGGTCTTGATAAAAACCTCTCTGAACGTCTCGAAAGGGCCCTTCTTGAGGGCAAAAGACCATTTCTCTTTGCCCTTGAGGGATACAAGCGGTTTTTCTCCTCGGCGTATGAGGACTTCTGTCAGAGATATACGCTTGTTGTGACGCAGGCGGTGGAGAATATCAAGGTGACGGCCTTTTTTTCCCGTCTCTGGTGGGTGAATCTTGTGCGAAATATGAGTCTTTTTCGGCTGGGGAGGCTTTTCACTCTTCCGGAGAAAGGCTCTTTAGAAGAAGAGGTGGTGGTGGTCGCCTCTGGACCTTCACTTGAGGCTTCTCTTTGTGAATTGAAAGAGTGGGCTTCTCACGGGGGAAAAATACTCTGTTGTCTTTCTTCGTATGCCACACTGAAGGAAGCGGGGATTACCCCGTGGGGAGTGGTGGTAAGCGATGCAGGAGTAGCCAATGTTCTCCATGGGATGGGACTTGAGAAGGATGTGGTGGTGTTTGCCAGTCTCTATGCAAGTTCTGCTCTTTTGCTATCTCTTGAGTCTCCCGTGGTGATCTATGATTATGCTACCGAAGGGGAGAATCCCTCTTTTGTGCTTTCTACCCCTTCGGTAGCCGTGGATGCCCTTTCTTTAGCCACAAAGCTTTTTTCCGGGAAGGTGTATGTGGTGGGGCTTGATTTGGCCTATACCACGGCGGGGACTCACACACAAACCAATATCCTCTCCCGGCTTTCGAGGGTTTCTTCTCACCGACTGAAAACGGTGGAAACGATGAATATGGGTTTTTTGTTCCGTCGTGATATCGAAGAGGTGAAAAGAGGGGTTTGGACCACACGAGCTTTTTCTCTCATAAAAGCGGAGGTGGAGAGACGTTTCCCGATGGTGAGTATAGTAAAGCCCCTCCTTGAATGGTCTAACCCCACCTGTGAAGCGTTGCCTCTTCCGGCAAAAACGGGAAAGGAGGTGGTGTTTGTGCCCATCGAAGAGGGCGAGAGAGTTCTCCAAAAGGCCCGTATGGAAATTGAAAGGCCAGGAGCCCTTCTGTATCTTCGAGAACAGATGAGAGGGGATTCTCCCGAGAGATGGAAAAGGCTTTTGCTGGATAAATACATGGCTCTGGTTAGGGAACCATAAAAGAAAAAGAGAGGAAAGGCGTGAGAGTGAGGTATTTTTGGATAGGGCTGGTTTTTTTATTAGGGGGATGTGCTTCTCGTGTGGAGGTGTTTTTTTTGAATCGACTGGTGGCGTTAGAGGAGGGGCTTTCGCAGGTTGTGGATCGGGAGTTTTTCCCCATAGCGGCTTTGCGTTATCGGTGGCTAACCCCTTCTCAGGCTCTTGTCTATGGGATGGATGAACAGCAGAATCGGGGATGGTGGCTATGGGAGAGGGGAAAAGGGCGTTTTTCTCCCCTTGGAAGGGATATTCAGGGATTTGATGTCTCGGGGGAGAAGATCCTTGCTATTGGGAAAGAATGGGAGGATGGTTTTCCTCTCTGGATAGGATACCTCAAGGGAAAAGAGTTTCGCTGTGAGGTTTCTCTTCGTTTTCCTTTGGTTCCTGAGAATTCTCTTGGCGTGGATGGTGGGTTTTATCTTGCAGGAAAGGACGAAGAAGGGATTCATACGGTGTTTTTTCTCTCTTTGAGCGGGAAGCTTGAGAAATGTCTCGTTCTCACCAATCGAGAAGCGGTGCTACGGTTTGGTCGATTGGGGGAGAAGATTGTGGTCTATACCGCCTATGAGAAGGAAGCAGAGGAGAATCTTTTTGCCTTTGTGAATGAAGAAAATCCTTCCTGGAAGGTGATGACACGGGAGGGGACGGTGGTTCAAAAGGCGGTTTTTTTGAAAGAAGTGTTGGGGGTGCCTGTTCTCAGGGAGGGGAAAACTCTCTGGTTTGTTTTTGATAGCGAGATGCGTGTGGTGAGTCGGGGACCTGAGTGGAAGGCGGTGGTTTTTGAGGAACTTTCTGACGCGAAGGGTAAGGCAAAAGGGGTGTTTCTCTGTCTTCTCCCCGCGGAAAAGCGAAGTGCCCTTATGGTCTTTAGCTGGGATGGGGTTCAGTGGGGATGGAAGACTCTCTCCCCTTGATTTGACAAAAACTAAAGTCTTCTTTACAATATTCCATCCTTCCTGTCTCTTTTTCGGGTTTCTCTGAGGGTAGGAAACCGAGAGGGACGGGCGATTATGACCACAAGGAGGAAAGAATGCGGAAGTATGAAATGGCCTTTCTTCTCAAAGAAGGAGAGGCTTCTGTTCAGGCTCAGTCCAGACTCAAGGACTACCTGAAGCGGTTCAATGGGGTGTTGATTGGTGATTCCAATATGGGTGTGCGTGAGCTTGCGTATGTGATTCACAAGAATCGCCAGAAATTCCCTAAGGCTTTCTACTATTTCATGGAAGTGGAAATGGACCCTGCTCAGGTAGAGGCTTTTGAGAAACTGGTTCGGTATGATGAGGATGTTATCCGCCATATGGTATTGGTGAAGTAATATGGCGTGGGATATCAATCGTGTCGTGCTTGTCGGTCGATTGGCACGGGATCCTGAGATCAAGTACACCCCTACGAATACCGCCGTGGCTCGTTTTACCCTCGCTGTCGGTGGTAAACCCCGTAATGATGGGGGTGATAGTGTCTCCTTTATCCCTATTGTAGTATGGGGCAAAACAGCTGAAACCTGCAAGCAGTATCTTTCCAAAGGAAAGATGGTGGCTGTGGATGGGAGGCTGGATCAGCGTTCCTGGAAGGCCCAGGATGGTTCTGCTCGAAGTGTGATTGAGGTTGTCGCTGATAGAGTGGAATTTCTGGGTTCTCCCGGTGGATCCGGAAAACCTGCTGAAGCAAAGGGAGATGCTACTTCTTTTGATGCAGGTGATGAGGCGAGTTTTTACTACGACAATACGGATATTGATACCAATCCGGTCAATCCTGAAGACCCTGGATTTTAGGGTTCTAAAAACCTAACAGAAGGAGAGATGTATGATGGATAAAGAAACCGATATCAAGATGGATGTTGTGGTTCCAGAAGATGTGGAGAAGGAAAAAGAAGAATTGCCTGCTGAGGAAGTAGCTGAAAAGGCCGCTTCTGAAAGAGACAAGAAGAGATTCTTCTACTCCAAGAAGGTATGCCGTTTCTGTACGGGCCAGATCAAGATGGAGGAAGTAAACTACAAGAACGTGGAACTTCTCCGTCGGTATATCATGCCCAGTGGAAAGATTGTTCCCCGGCGTATCACCGGTACCTGTGCAAAACACCAGCGTATCTTGGCCGGTGAGATCAAGAAGGCCCGTATTCTTGCGCTGTTGCCATTTTTGGCACGGTAAGTGGAAGGCGAGTTTCGGCTTTTCCTTGTGCTTCTTGCCCTTGTAGGGTGGGGAGTGCATGAGGGGATAGTGATTCTGGCAAAGGTGCTTGCTACCCCCATTGGTCGCCTAAGTGCTCTTGGGGTAGCAGGAGTTGGTGGTTGGTTTTTGGGAGGGTGGCCTGCTGGGCTTGTGGGGTGTGGTGTAGCCGCACTTCTGGCGTACAGCCCTCCGAAATGGCGAATAGGGATAGGGTTTGGACTCTCTCTTCTTTTGATGGTCTGGTATGCGTTTACGGAGGAGAGGGTGTGGTTTTTTCTCAGGCCGTGGCTATGGTCGCTGGCTGAGAAGGCGTCTCTTTCGCCGGAGGTGGTAAATATTGTGGTGTTTTTTCGCCCCTGGTATGCGGGTTATCTGGTAGCTCACATGCTGTGGGGAGTGTATAGAGTATATGGGAAATACCCTTTCACTCTCTGGTACCGTTTGGTCCGGAGGCCTCTTCTGAGAGAAGTCATGGTGTTTGGTGGGCTTTCTGGACTTATGCTGATCGGGACCAGAGAGAGGCTATGGATAGGGCGTTTACTGGCCGGGCCATGGATGGTGCTCCTTTCCTTTTTTGTGTGGAGAGGGGTCATGGTGGTTCATACCCACATAGGAAGACGTCTGCCCTTCTGGATGGTTGTGGCCTTGGTGATGGTGCTTCTACTCTGGTTAGGGGAGGAGTTTCTGGTTGGGGTGTGGGTGTTTGCTGGTGTAGGACTGATGAGTGATTTTTTTGTAGAAAAAAAAGAAACACGATAAGGAGGACTTCTATGCGTGTGATTTTGCTGGAAAATGTGATTGGGCTTGGCAAGGCAGGAGAGATAAAAGAAGTTCGAGATGGCTATGGGAGAAATTATCTGATCCCCAAAAAGCTTGCCGTGTTAGCCACAAAAGAACAGGAACATCATTTTCAGAGATTGGCAGCCAAGCTTGCAGAGAAGGCAAAGCAGCAGTATGAGAATGCCATGCAGCTCAAAGAGGCGTTGGAGAAAGAAGTGCTGGAAATATCGGCTCGTGTAGGAGAAGGGAATCGTCTCTTTGGTTCTATCACCAATGCTGATGTGGCCACCTTGCTTTCTGAAAAGGGCTATACTATCGAAAAGAGAAAGATTGTGAACGAACACATCAAGACCATTGGTGAGCATACGGTTCGCGTGCGTCTTGATGAGGGTGTCACTGCAGAAATCAAGCTTGTGGTGAAACCAGCATAGGATTGGTATGGCAGGAGAAGAGTTACTCAAGCGACTGCCACCATACAGTTCTGAAGCAGAAAAGGCTCTCCTGGGGGTTTTACTCAAAACCCCCAGGGTTTTGAGCGAAATAGGGGATGTTCAGGAGGACGATTTTTTTGACGAACGTCATCGTCTTATTTTCCGTGCGATTGTGGATATGGCAGATCATGGGCAGGGGGTGGACCCTGTCACCGTTTCAGAGTGGTTGGAGAAAAAGAAGCTTCTGGAAAGGGCGGGAGGGATCTCCTATCTTGCCCAGATTCAGGATGCCCCTGTTATCGTTTCTCATTTTACAGCTTATAAGAATATCCTTCTTGAGAAATCGCTTCTTCGGGCCCTTATCAGGGCATCGGAAGGGATTATTCAGACATGTTATGAGTCTCAGCGTGCTATTGAGGAGATCTGTAATGAGGCGGAGAAAAGCATCTTTGATGTGACGAATCGTCGTTTGAGAACGGATTTTGTGCATATCAAAGATGTTCTCATGAAGGGAGTAAGTACGGTTGAGCTTCACAAAAGGGGGGAGGTGGTTTTTTCCGGGTATTCAAGCGGGTATCATGATCTTGATGAGAAGATTTTAGGACTTCAGAAACAGGATATGATTGTCCTTGCTGCCCGCCCTTCTATGGGGAAGACGGCTTTTGCCCTCAATATTGCCCTTCGTCTCACCGAGGTTCACCCTGATGTAGCGGTGATGATCTTTTCGCTTGAAATGAGTAATCTTGAGTTAGCCTTTCGTGCTATTTCCTGTGCTTCCAGGATACCGCTTTACAAAATACGCTCGGCCAAGATTTCCAAGGAGGAGATGGATCAACTGGTCGATACGGCCGGTTCTCTCTCTCGTAAGAATATTTTGTTAGACGACACGCCGGCTATTTCTCTCAATGAACTGAGGTCCAAGGCAAGAAGGGCAAAGTCTCGTTATCCGAATTTAGGGCTGATTATCATTGACCATATTCAGCTGATCAGGACGTCGGATTCGATTGTGAGTAACCGGGTGCAGGAGTTGTCATATATTTCTCGTAATCTCAAGGCCCTGGCCAAGGAACTTGATATTCCGGTGATGGTGCTTTCTCAGCTTTCTCGTGCGGTGGATCAGCGAGAGGATCACAGGCCTATTCTCTCGGATCTGCGTGATTCAGGTGCCATTGAACAGGATGCGGATCTTGTGATGTTTCTCTATCGTGAGGAGTATTACAAGCCCAATACGGAAAAGAAAAACATTGTTGAGGTGATTATTGCCAAGCAGAGAAATGGAGCGGTAGGTTCTGTGGAGCTTGCCTTCTTTGGAGAAACCACTCGATTTGAAGAGTTAGAAAAGGGGTTCGTGTCTTCTCCGGAGAGACATGGGGGAGGAGATCGTGAATTTTAAGGAGAAAGTGATTCTTTTTTTTCATGAGATAGGGGAGTTTTTTCTCTTTTTGCTTGCGGTGGTGAAACGCTTCTGGCGTGGTATGCAGCAGTGGCAGGAGCTTCTCAGACAGGTCTACATGGTGGGCTTTGAGTCTATTCCTGTGGTGATTCTTACGGGGCTTTTTTCTGGGCTTATTATGGGGCTTTCGCTTGGGAATGCCCTTGAAAGTATCATCATGGGGACAGCTCAGTACCTGAGCGGGGGACTATCTGTGGCCCTGGTGAAGGAACTGGGTCCTGTGCTTACGGCGCTTATTGTGGTGAGCCGGGTGTGTTCTTCGGTAACAGCTCACCTTGGGACAATGAGGGTAACAGAGCAGATCGATGCCCTTGAAACGATGGGGGTGGACCCGATTGAGTATCTTGTGGTTCCAAGGGTACTTGCTGGTATGATTTCTCTCCCGGTATTGGGGCTGATCTCTATTGTCTTTTCCCTTGTTGGGGGATGGATGATGATATCAGGGGTTCATGGGGTTCAGACGGCTGTATATATTGAATGGGCTCAGATTCCTCTGAAGATCTCCTATATTTTTGAATCTCTTTTCAAAATGCTGTTTATTGGGGGATTTATTCTCCTTGTGAGTACCTTTGAGGGCTTTCGGGCCGGCGGAGGGGCAGCCGGTGTGGGAAACGCCACCATCCGATCAGTGGTGACGAGTAGTGTGATGGTGATCTTTTTAGATTATGTACTGGGCACCCTTTTTATGATTGTGAGTGGAGGGATATTCTGATGGCGGCTATTATTGAAGTCTATGACCTTCACAAAACGCTCAACAAAAAGAAGGTGCTGGATGGGGTGTCGCTTTCTATTGCTCAAGGAGAGACCTTTGTTCTCATCGGACAGAGTGGGGTGGGCAAGAGTGTGCTTCTGAAGCACCTGATTGGGTTGATGAGACCGGATAGTGGGGAGATTTATATTGATGGGATACGGCTTGATTATGATAATTCTGAGGTGCTTTCTTCTCTTCGTTGTCGGTTCGGGATGCTTTTTCAGGGAGGAGCCCTTTTTGATTCTCTTACCGTGGGGGAGAATATTCTCTTCGCCCTTGATCATCTGAGACCAACGATGAGCCAGGAGGAGAAACTCTTGCGGATGAGACGGGCCTTAGAACTTGTGGAGCTTCCGGGGATTGAGGATTTTGCGATTGCATCTCTCTCGGGAGGGATGATGAAGCGTGTAGCTTTGGCCAGAGCCATTGTAGCTGAACCGGAGATTGTGCTCTTTGATGAACCAACAACGGGGCTTGATCCTGTGACGACGGCGACCATCAATGATCTCATGGTGGATTTGAAGAAAAAACTTCAGATTACCTTTGTGGTGGTTACCCATGATATCAAGAGTGCCCTTTTTGTGGGGGATAGAATCGGGATGCTTTATAAGGGGAAACTTCTTTTTGAGGGGACTCCCGAAGAACTCAAACAAACGACAAATCCCTATGTGAAACAGTTTGTGGAGGGGAGATCCCAGGGGCCAATTACTGAAGAGTATCAGAAACAACTTCAGGCGATAAAAACATCGCCGCAGGCCGGAGGTGAGGTATGGAAAAACAGCTGAAAAAGAAAGCCCTTTATGTAGGGGTATTTGGATTTTTGGGCATTGTTCTCATTGTGGGGTTTATCATTTTTGCAGGAAAGTATAACGCCATCCTTGGTGGGGCGTACAAGCTTCACCTTGTCTATACCTTTTTAGACAATCTTCAGGTTGGGGCAAAGGTCAAGATTGCTGGTGGGCCATCGATTGGGTATGTGGATAGGATTGATCTCAAAGAGGGAAAGTTAGTGGTTACGGTCTATATCCAGAAAAAATTCAAGATCAACCGTGGGGCTGAATTCAATATCTATTCCACGAGTTTAGTTGGGCAGAAATACATCAATATTTCTCATTATAACCCAGCGACGACAGATTTCTATACCAACAATGAGGAAATCTTAGGGGTGACCCCTATGGGATTTTCACGGGTACTGGAAGTGGCGGGAGTAGGGCTTCAGAGCCTTGTTTCCGGTGAAAACGTGGATACCCTTTATCAGGTGAAGGCCACCTTTGAGAATACGGCTGAACTCATTGCAGGATTGAATGCCCTTGTCAAGGACAATAGCGCCGATATTCGTTCAAGTATGGCCAATCTCAGCAAAGCTCTTCGTTTCTCTGAGGATATGATCAAGCATGTGAATACCATCATTCTCAATCTGGAGGTAGCTTCAGCCCAGCTCAACAAACGTATTGAGGCGGTGGATGAGAAGCAGGTGGCCACGGCTATCAGGGATATTCAGACAACCGCAGAGGAACTTCGCAAGCTCTCCCAGGAACTCAATCGTATCGCTTCGGATAAAAATAGCATTATTGCGCTCTTGAAAGACAAAGAGATGAAAACATCGCTTGAAAATACCATCAAGAACCTTGAGGAGTTCAGTAAAAAGATCAAAGAAAATCCCAGCAAACTCTTTTTCAGGTAGGATCGTATGATACCAATTGGTGATGAAAATCCGAGGTATTCTTTTCCTGTGGTAAATACGGTGTTGCTTCTTTTGAATATTGGGATTTTTGTGTATGGTTTTTTTCATCCTGCTCTGTATGAAGCCTGGATGAGGGAGTATGCCTTTGTGGCCGGACTATTCTGGGCGGATCCAATGGCTCATGCCTATCGGCTGGTTAGTTATGCCTTTCTTCATGGAGGGTGGCTTCATCTTTTGGGGAATATGCTTTTTCTCTATATCTTTGGGGATAATGTAGAAGATAGAATCGGGCATTTTTCGTATTTAGTGTTTTATCTTCTTTCGGCGGTGGTTGGGGCGCTTGTTCAGGGAGCCTTTTTGGGGAGTTCCACTATTCCCATGGTGGGGGCAAGTGCCGCCATTTCAGCGGTGGTGATAGTCTATATGTTTTTCTTTCCGACCAAGAATGTGGTGACGCTTGTGTTTTTTGGGTTTTTCTTGGTGCCTGTTCGAATTCCGGCCTTTTTCTATATCTTTATGTGGGCCGTGATCCAACTTCTCAATTCTCTTCTCATGGTGGGAAATATTGAGTTCTCCGGTGGCGTGGCCTATCTTGCCCATGTAGGGGGGATGGGGATGGGACTGCTCTGGGTCCTTCTTGGACCAAAGCGTCGTCTCAGGGCACGTTCACGGTGGTGAGAAGAACCCTATCCTGGTGCCAGAAGAGGAGTTTTTCGCCGTTGTGAAGAGGGATAACATGGGAAACGACTCTTCCCTGAATGTTGGTGAGAAGAACAAAGATGTTATCCTGGAGTTTGAGAAGAGAGATCCCGTTGTATTGATCCGCAAGCCATATTCCCGCCGGGGTGAGGGCGATATCCATCGTGTTTCCTAACGCTTCATACACCGCAAGAAAAGAGGGGGTCCAGGGGGAGTGAATATCATAGGCTCTTACGCCGTTAATCCTATCAGCGAGGATAAGCCTTTTTTCCTGGGGGAGAACAGAGAGGGATCTGATGGAACCGATGATCCAGGAGTAGTTGGTTATCCTTTTTCGTTTCTGGTCTATGAGGGTAAGCCCTTTGTCTCCCTGAGCGATGTAGAGCATGGACTGGTATTGGGCTATGCTCCAGATACGAAAGGGATAAGGGAATGGGAGGGATTGGGGAGAGTTGGGAAGAAACGATGAGCTTGCGTCCTGGGAAAAGAAAAGTCCATCGGCGGCCCAGAAAAGGACATTCGAGATTTTTGCCATGCCGTATATCTGGTTGTAGGTAAGAGAGGCCTGGGTGATAATAGAAGGGGTATTGGTGTTTGAGAAGGAGAGGCCAAGAGAAAACCATACAAGGCTCTGGCTATTTCCTGTGGTTGTCCAGGCGATACCCTGGGCTTCATTGGTGTTGGCAGAGAGCCAGAGAAGGGAAATAAGCCCGCTTTCTGAAAAGGGGAGGAGTGTAATTTCATTTGGGCGCTCAATGGGGAAAAAGGCGATTTCTCCGGTATTGAGGGTGAGAAAGACAAACTCTCCTATGGCATGGGCATCTTGAATAAAGGCATTTTGAGGGGCCTGCCATTCCCAACTCACGGAGAAAGAGAACGAACGAGAAGGGTTTTTTTGTTCACAGGCCACTAAAAAGATAAACAAAAACCAAAAGATTTTTCGAAAAGATTTCATTTTTTTGCCCCGTTTATGGTATATTATAGTGAAGAAAGTGAAGATGTGTATACTATACAGATGCGGCGGGATTTTTGCAAAAAAATGAAGATATAAAACGAGCTCGCCGATACTGTAAAGAGAGAATGCAGGAGGATACTATGAGATACATCTCCTTTTTTGTGAGTCTGATGATAGTGGCATCAACGATGTTTGGAAGTTTTGAGGATATTGGCTGGACCATGCGAAGTAAGGGAATGGGAAATGCTATCTTTGGCGATTTTGATGGGGTAAATACCATGCATTATAATCCTGCGACGATCAGTATGGCCAGAAGCATTCAATTTTATACTGGATGGAATACACCCTATGCGGGATTTGATGATAAATCGATGATCAACGTCATCGATGTAAATCTCGTGGCCCCCTTCTGGAACCGTTTTACCATTCCTGTGGATAATTTCTTTACGAAGCGTGGAGCCATAGGACTCTCTTTCCATCGATTGAGTCTGATAGGTCCGGATGGTCTTTCTGACAATACGGTGGAGTATTACCATGAGGGAGTGTATAGTCTTGTCTATGCGAAGGATCTCAATGACGTACTTTCTCGTGGAGCCAAAATCTCTGTGGGAACGAAACTGAGTTTGTATGATATCGGGGTGGGTGGTTTCGAGGATACCACAGCCAACCCTGAACTGAAAGGGGCTATGGGTCGTTTGGGATTTGGTATGGACGTGGGGGTAACTTATGACTTCAGTGAAACGATTCGTTTGGGTCTTGTGTACAAAAACCTTATTTCCCCCAATGTCTCTATCCTCCCTGATGGGCAGGATGTGCTTCCATCGGAACTCCGTATAGGGGCCAATATGGAGATGGGAAATCTTTTTTTCATGAAAAAAGCCAAACTTGGTGTTGGATATGTCTCCTATGGTCGTGAATGGAACAAGGAAACAAATGACAACCGCCAGGCGGATTCTTCCTGGCATGTGGGATATGAATTTTGGCAACTGACGGCGGGTGATCTTTTCCCCACGAGTCTTTATAAGGGAGAGATGCTTGCTGTTCGTGCGGGGATGATCTTTGAACCTCGGAAGGTTGGAGATGAGATAGATCTTTTCGTAGCCAAATTGACCGGTGTGCTTAATTTCACCTTTGGGCTTGGTTTCACGTATGTTTTCAATTACAGCCATCAGGTGACGCTGGATTCTTCCCTTCAGTGGGGGGTCAATATGGGAAAACTTGAGCCAAGTGTGAGCCTGAATTATCAGTATCTTCTTCCCAACAGTGCTTTTGCGTATCGAGAAGAGGAGATCAAGGCCAGACAGCTTGAGGAAGAGGTCCAGAAGCGACAGGAGGAACTTCGGATTGAAGAACTCAAGAAACAGAAACAAACCAATACCCAAACCAATGCGGCTCCTGTGCCACCGACAACTCCACCTCCTACAACCAATACCAATACGCAACCAAAACCCACAACTCCTCCAAAGACTAAATAATCATGCCTCGAAGGCCCACTGGGTATCCAGTGGGCCTTTTTTGTGAAAAAAAGATGGAATTTTTGAGGTTACACCCTGAATTTGCGCAGGTCTTCTTTCACATAAAAAAATTTATTGCACCGTTCCTCAGAAAATCTTTTCAAAATATAGACAAAAAGCTCAAAAAGAGGTATAATACTTCATAAAGAAAATCCGGGAGGATAGCCTCTATGGAAGGAAAGCTTAAAGAACTTACCCAGAAGATTTATGCCGAGGGTCTTGAGAAAGCCCAGAAAGAGGGCCAGATGATTATCCGGAAGGCAGAAGAGGAAGCAAACAAAATCCTCGAGAAGGCAAAAAAGGATGCCGAACAGATGATAAAAAAGGCTGAGCAGGAAGCAGAACAGCTCAGACAACGCACCCTTTCTGAGGTAAAGATGGCTTCTGAACAGGCTATGGCAAGCCTCAGGCAGGAGATAACCCGTCTTGTGGTGGAGTCGGTGATAAAGCCTTCGCTGAAAGAAACCCTCTCTGATGAGAACGTGGTGGGAGAGGTGATTCTTACGTTAGCCAGGCACTGGTCAAACGAAGAGGGGCGATTTGATATCACTGTGGTTCTCCCGGAAAAACACAAAGAAAAACTCCTTGCCTGGTTCAAGGCAAAGGCGGCCGCTCTTCTTGAAAAGGGGCTTGATATCCAGTTTGAATCGAGGATGGAGGGAGGATTCAGGATTGTCCCCAAAGATGGATCGTTTGTTCTCTCGTTTACAGAGAAGGATTTTGCTGAGTTCTTCCAGTCGTTTTTGAAGCCACAGGCAAAAGAGATGCTCTTTGGAGGAAAGTAGTGCAGTATTACTACCTGCTTTCCAGTCTCTATGATATCTCTCTTGAGGCCGAGAAGGTTGGGAATACGCTTGAGGAAGTGTGGAATCTCTGTGCCGAAGAGATGACCGAGAAGGATTTTGAGGGACTCAGGTCTCTTTTTCTTTTCAATGATATTGCCAATGCGGTGAACTATGGCAAGCCGGATTTTGTGTATCAGTACCCCGCGTATTATACCCAGGAAGAGTTTGAAGAGAACATGAAGGATAGTGAGAGTTTTCTTCCTTTCTTAGCGGAATACTGGTTTGCCTATCAGAGTGAGAGACGGATCTATCCCGACCTTTTGCCTGAAGAGGAATTGACGGTGCTTTTATATGAGCACCTTGATGATTTCTCTGACGTCTTTGTCAGAGAGTACTATGAGCGCGAGGCGCATCTTCGCAATATCAAGGCCGGTCTTGTGGCCAGACGCTATCATCGGCCCATGGAGAGAGCTATGTTACCTGTGGGGGAGTTTTCAGATCTCATGCGTCGAAGCTCTTCTCCGGATTTTGGGGTGGGTGGAGAGTTTGAGTTTATCGAGAAGGCAGCCCAGATGTATGAGAGTGGACGACTCTTAGAAATGGAACTTCTCTTTGATGAGGTACGGTGGAAATGGCTTGAGGAAAGGGTGATGCTTGAACCTTTTTCTGCTCATGAGGTATATAGTTATGTGCTGAGACTTGCTATGGTGACACGCTGGCTTTCACTGGTGACAGAAGAGGGCAAGAAAAAACTCCAGTCTCTTATTCATTCTATTGAATCCAAGATAGTATTTTCACATGAATTCGACATCCGCCAAGGGAGGAAATAATGGTCAAGGGAAAAGTAAAAGGCATTATCGCCAACTTAGTTGCGGTTGAAGTGGATGGTCCTGTTGGGCAGAATGAGATTGCCTTTATCGCGATGCCGGATGCCCGTTTGATGAGTGAGGTGATCAAGATAACCGGAAATATAGCTTATGTTCAGGTTTTTGAATCCACCCGTGGGCTCAAGGTGGGGACGGAGGTGGAATTTACAGGCCATATGCTTGAGGTGGAACTCGGGCCCGGGCTTCTCTCCAAGAACTTTGATGGTCTTCAGAATGATCTTGACAAGAAACAGGGGATTTTCTTGCGTCGAGGGGAGTATACCGAGCCCCTTGATTATGAGGCCAAGTATGATTTCAAGCCCCTTGTGAAGGCAGGGGACAGTGTTCAGGCCGGAGACTGGCTTGGTTCTGTGAAGGAAAACTGGATTGACCACAAGATTATGGTGCCTTTCAAGCTGGAGGGCAAATGGCGAGTGAAGTCCATTGTGTCTGCTGGTTCCTACAGGGTGAAGGATGTTGTCGCTGTACTTGAGAATGAGGATGGGGTAACCGAGGAAGTCACCATGGTGCAGCGATGGCCTGTCAAAAAAGAGATTCGCTGTTATCGTGAGAAGCCCAGGCCCTTCAAGGTGATGGAAACAGGTATTCGTATCATTGATACCTTCAATCCCATGGCAGAAGGGGGAACGGGATTTATTCCTGGACCTTTCGGGTGTGGAAAAACGGTGTTGCAGCATGCTATCTCGAAAAATGCTGAGGCGGATTTGATTCTCATTGCGGCTTGTGGAGAACGTGCCAATGAGGTGGTGGAAATTTTCACTGAGTTTCCTGAACTCATCGATCCACGTACAGGTCGAAAACTCATGGAAAGAACCACCATCATCTGTAATACGTCAAACATGCCGGTAGCTGCTCGTGAGGCTTCGGTGTATACGGCGATGACCATTGCAGAGTACTATCGAAATATGGGACTTCGGGTGCTTCTTTTGGCCGACTCGACATCGAGATGGGCTCAGGCTCTTCGAGAGATGTCCAACCGACTGGAGGAACTTCCTGGGCCGGATGCCTTCCCCATGGATTTGCCTGCGGTGATCTCCAACTTTTACTCCCGTGCGGGTATTGTCTATCTCAACAATGGACAGACGGGATCGGTGACTTTTATCGGCACTGTATCTCCAGCGGGTGGAAATTTGAAAGAACCGGTGACAGAGGCTACCAAGAAGGCGGCTCGCTGTTTTTATGCCCTTGCTCAGGCAAGAGCAGATTCCAAGCGTTATCCAGCCATTGATCCTATCGATAGTTATTCAAAATACCTTGAATATCCAGAGATTCAGGAGTATCTCAATAAGCGACTTGGTTCTGACTGGGTGGAGAAAGTGTACAACGCCCGCAACTGGACACTGAGGGGAAAAGAGGCGTATGACCAGATTACCATTCTTGGTGATGATGGAGTGCCTATTGATTATCATGTCACCTACTGGAAATCGGAGACCATTGACTTTGTGCTTTATCAGCAGGATGCGTTTGATGAGATTGATGCCATTACGCCTTTAGAAAGACAGAAATACATGCTTGATTTAGTGACAGAGATTTTAGAAAGTGAGTTTGAATTTTCGTCTTTTGAAGAGGTAGGGCAGTATTTCAAGCGGCTCATCAATATCATGAAACAGATGAACTACAGTCCCTTCAAACAGGAGAAGTTTCTCCAGTATGAGAAGGAACTCCGTGAAGCCATAGCAGAAAGGAGGAAAAACGCATGAGTGGCCAGGCATTTCAAAAGATTTATACAAAGATAACCAAGATTACCAAGGCAACCTGTTCTCTGATTGCTGAGGGGGTGAGTTATGAGGAGCTTGCTTATGTGAATGGGCGGCCTGCTCAGGTGGTGAAGATCCAGGGTAATGAGGTCACCCTTCAGGTTTTCCAGGGGACAGCAGGGATTGGTACCAATGCCGAAGTGGTTTTCACAGGGGCTCCCCCGAAACTCAAGGTTTCTGATCAACTTGCCGGGCGCTTTTTCAATGCGTATGGACAGCCTATTGACGGGGGACCGGAAATTGAGGGTGAGGAAAGGGAGATTGGTTCTCCGTCGGTAAACCCTGTTCGTCGTAAACAGCCATCGGAACTCATCGCTACAGGTATTGCGGGTATTGACCTGAATAATACGTTAGTGACCGGGCAGAAGATTCCTTTCTTTGCTGATGCGGATCAGCCATACAATATGGTGATGGCCAATGTGGCCCTTCGTGCCCGTGCAGACAAGATTATTCTTGGGGGCATGGGGCTTTCCAATGATGACTATCTCTATTTCAAGCATCTTTTTGATAACGCTGGGGCTCTCAGTAAGATTGTTTCTTTTGTGAATACCACAGAGGATCCACCCGTGGAGAGGCTTCTGATTCCTGATATGGCTCTCACGGCGGCGGAGTATTTTGCTGTTGACAAGAACGAAAAAGTACTAGTGCTTCTCACTGATATGACGCTGTATGCGGATGCCTTGGCTATTGTGTCAAACAAGATGGATCAGATTCCTTCCAAGGACTCTATGCCAGGTTCCCTCTACTCAGACCTTGCCAAGATTTATGAAAAGGCCGTCCAGTTCCCATCTGGCGGTTCGATTACGATTATTGCGGTAACGACTCTTTCTGGTGGGGATATTACCCATGCTATTCCTGACAATACGGGGTATATTACCGAGGGGCAGCTTTTCCTTCGCAAGGATAGTGATATTAACAAGGTGATTGTGGATCCCTTCCGTTCGCTCTCTCGTCTCAAGCAGCTCGTGATTGGAAAGAAGACCAGGGAAGATCATCCCCAGGTGATGAATGCGGCGGTTCGTCTCTATGCCGACGCTGCCAATGCCAAAACCAAGCGGGATAATGGGTTTGACCTGACTGACTATGATGAACGCTGTATTCAGTTTGCCCGTGAGTATTCAGAGAAGCTTCTCGCTATTGATGTGAATATAGCCGTGGATGAGATGCTTGATACAGCCTGGGAACTCTTTGCCAAGTACTTTAACCGCAATGAAGTGGGTATCAAAAAAGAACTCATGGACAAGTACTGGAAAGGACAGTAAGGTATGGCGATCAAGTATCAGTTTAACAAACTGGCCATGCAGGCCATGCAAAAACAGATCAAGATACGCCAGAATGCCCTCCCTACCTTGAAGAGTAAGGAGACAGCTCTTCGTCTCACAGTAAAAAGGCTCAAGGAGGAGAGGGATAAAATTGCAGAGGAGTTTGATCGTTATCTCAAGGAGATGGAGGGAAACATCCGCCTCTGGGCGGAGTTTCCCGAGGGGCTTGTGTTTCTTGAGGAGGTGGTGATTACTACCCAGAAGATTGCGGGAGTGAAGACCCCTGATTTTTCTGATGTGAAGATGAAGGTGGGGGCCTATTCGCTTTTTCATACCCCTATGTGGTATACCGAGGGTATTCAGCAACTGGAAAAAATAGCGAGGATTCTCTCAAGGCTCAAGATCCTTGAGAGAAAGATGGCCATCCTGGATTATGCGAGAAGGAAAACCACCCAGAAGGTCAATCTCTACGAGAAGGTGCAGATTCCTGCGTACGAAGAGGCCATCCGAAAGATCAAGAGATTTCTTGAGGATGTGGATAACCTTGAGAAATCAGCACAAAAGATCACCAAGCAGAAGGTGATTGAGGGTGGGGAGGGATAGCATGATTGAGAAAATGCAGAAACTCTCCTGTTTCATTTACCATCAGGAAATGGAGAAACTCCTTCAGGATTTGCAAAACCTTGGGCTTGTGCATATTGAAACCATGACCACAGATGATGAGGAGATCAAGCGTCTTGAGGCGGAGAAGAAACTTCTTGATGATGCCCTGCGGATTTTGAAAGGGTATGTCAAAGAGGAGAAAAAGCTTCAGAAAGAGGTTATTCAGGATGTTCCCCTTGAGGTTGCTCGTTGGGTGGTAGAAAAGCAAAATGCCATCCAGCAGCTTCAGGCAGAGATTCAGAGTATGGAAAGGACGCTCAAAGAGATTTCTGTGTGGGGAGAGTTTGGTTCAGAAGACAAAGCCAAACTTGAATCTCTTGGGCTTTCTATTCGCTTTTATATGGCCCTTGAGTCAGCCTACAAGAGGCTTGCCACCGACCTCCCTGTAGAGAAGATCAACCAGGTGGGGAAAACGGTGTATTTTGTGGCTATTACCCCAATGGGGGAGGAGATTGAGGCGCTCAAACCCTATGAGGTGGCGTATCGCCCGATTTCTATGGAGGCCTTAGAAAAGGAGATTGCCATCAGAGAGGCGACGCTTTCTGAGTGGTTCCTTGAACTGGAACACCTTGTCCCGATGATGGATCTTTTAGAGAGGGAAAAACTCCTCATTGAGGATAGGTTGGCCTACAGGCTGGCTGAGGTATCAGCTCTCCCGGAGGCTGAGGGAACAGTGCGTTTCCTGCAGGGATGGTTTCCAAAAAAGAAACGGCCAAAGATTGAGGCGCTTCTTCAGTCTTATACCATAGTCTATCTCATTGAAGATCCAAAACCGGGAGAGAATGTGCCGGTGCTTCTCAGAAATAACCCTTTCAGTCGTCTTTTTGAACCTATTCTCACCCTTCATAGTGTGCCTTCGTATTATGAGATTGATCCTACGCCGTTAGTGGCCCCGTTTTTTGCGCTCTTTTTTGGGCTCTGTATGGCGGATGTGGGGTATGGGGCTATTATGCTTCTTATTACCCTTGCGCTTGTGTTTCTCACGAAGGGATCGGCCAGAAGACTTGCCTGGCTTGGAGTGGTGTTTAGTGTGATGACTATTGTGGCTGGATGGGTACTCAATAGCTTCTTTGGGGTGCAGCTCACCGGTATTCTGCCCGGCGAATGGAAAGGGACGGTTTTTTTTGCTAATATCAATGATGCCATGGCCTTTTCTTTGATGTTAGGAGTTCTTCAGTTGTCTATCGGTTTGATAGTGAAGATCATAAACAAGATCCGTATGGATGGGGTGGTGTATGCCCTTCATCCGTTGGGAACGCTTCTCTTGATGGGGGGTGTACTCATAGCCATGATTGCGGCGCTTTCTCCGGCGGGATTTTCTATCGGGCCATTTGCTGTGAGGGCGTGGGTGGAAGCTATACCCAATGCCGTCATGGTGGGGAGTGTGATGGCGGTGATTGGTGTTGGACTTATCCTTCTTTTCAATAATCCCCAGAATAAACTCTGGGTGCGACCTCTTCTTGGACTATGGGAGTTGTATGGGACGGTTACAGGTCTTCCGGGGGATATTCTTTCGTATATTCGACTCTTTGCCCTTGGTCTTTCCGGGGGGATGCTCGGGAGTGCCTTCAACCAGATTGCTCTGATGGCACGGGGGGATAACCCGGGGATTCTCAACTGGGTGGGAATGGGTCTGATTCTGGTGATAGGGCATGGACTGAATTTAGCGCTTGCTCTTTTAGGCGCTTTTGTTCATCCACTACGATTGACCTTTCTTGAGTTTTTCAAGACCATGGACTATCAGGGTGGTGGGAGACGGTATGAACCGTTTCGACATAGAGAATATATGCAAAAGGAGTAGACTATGGAAAACGCATTGGCTTTGATTTTAGGCGGTATTGGGCTTGGACTTATGGTGGGTATGCCCGGTGTGGGTTCAGCTATGGGGCTGGTGATCAGTGGAAGTACGGCTATTGGGGCTCTCAAGAAGCGTCCGGATGCCTTTGGTACGCTTCTGGTGGCTTCGGTGCTTCCCTCAACCCAGGGTATTTATGGGTTTGTGAGTTTCTTCTTCTATCAGAGTTATATGAAGCCTGAACTTACCCTTTTGCAGGGTGCGGTGATGCTTGGGGCCGGGATTATGGTGGGACTTGCTGGTCTTGTGTCGGCTATTTATCAGGGAAAGGTCTGTGCCTCCAGTGCGGCGGCTATTGGATCAGGCCATAACACCCTTGTGCCCGGTCTTGTGATGGCGGCTCTTCCTGAGTTCTATGCTATTCTTGCCCTTGTGGCAGCTATCCTTATGACAGGGTTGATGGGATAAGTTCTTATTTTGATTTTTTAGTGGCTGTCTCTTCTCGTTTTTTGATAGTCTGGATATGGACAGAAAGAGGAGAAGGGACAGCCTTTTTTCAAGAGAAGAGGCCATTGCGATGTGCAATGGCCTCAAGAAAGTAATAAAAAAGCACAAAGCAGTATAAAAATATTCCTTTCTATAA
>FQKF010072579.1_pt1 | contig 24547 bp, 19 predicted proteins | sample 1504521 | NCBI WGS metagenome assembly FQKF01 (sample SAMEA4475357, study PRJEB15587) | soil metagenome | biome: Soil; feature: Field | place: India | collected 2015-03-11 | depth 0 m
GTAGTCCACCCACAGGCCGCCCATGGTGTAATGGACGGCGGGGTATATGCGCATCGGCGCTTCGTAGGGGTTGTCGCCCGTGATTTTCTCGTACATTTCGAAGAGGTTGCCATACCGGGCGGCGATGGTGTCGCGGCCATAGCGCTTGATGGCGTCGGCAAAGTCGAGATAGACGGCCAGACCTGTAGGGCCAACGCCTTTGCCGGCATCGCACTCGGCTTTGGCGGCCCGGCTGGCGATGTCGCGCGGCACTAAGTTGCCAAAGGCCGGGTATCGACGCTCCAGGTAGTAGTCGCGTGCCTCTTCGGGTATTTCATTGGGATGCTTTTTTGCGTCGGCGGGGTCTTTGGGTACCCAGCAACGCCCGTCGTTGCGCAGCGACTCCGACATGAGGGTGAGTTTGGACTGGTAATCGCCCGAAACGGGGATGCACGTAGGATGTATTTGTGTAAAGCAGGGGTTGCCAAAGAAGGCACCGCGGCGGTGCGCACGCCAGGCCGCGGTTACATTGCACAGCATGGCGTTGGTGCTCAGGTAGAACACGTTGCCGTAGCCGCCCGTGCAAAGCACAACAGCGTGGGCACCGTGGCGCTCGAGCTCGCCCGTCAGCAGGTTGCGTGCGATAATACCACGGCATTTGCCGTCCACGATGACCACATCGAGCATTTCGTGGCGATTGTACAGCTTCACTGTGCCAAGCGCCACCTGACGGCTAAGTGCCTGGTAGGCGCCGATAAGCAATTGCTGCCCCGTCTGGCCACGGGCATAAAACGTCCGGGAAACGAGCGTACCGCCAAAAGAGCGGTTGTCCAGTAAGCCGCCGTACTCGCGCGCAAAGGGCACGCCCTGGGCTACACACTGGTCTATGATATTGACCGACACTTCGGCTAAGCGATGCACGTTGGCCTCGCGGGCGCGGTAGTCGCCACCTTTGATGGTGTCGTAAAAGAGGCGATACACTGAGTCGCCGTCGTTGCGATAGTTCTTGGCCGCGTTGATACCGCCCTGGGCAGCAATGGAGTGCGCACGGCGGGGGCTGTCGTGAAAAGTGAACACCTTGACATTATAGCCCAGCTCCCCCAGCGATGCGGCTGCCGAGGCACCAGCCAAGCCTGTGCCCACGATAATTACATCTATGCGGCGCTTGTTATTGGCCGATACCAGAGGCACATGGCCCTTATAATTCTCCCACTTTTCAACTAAAGGCCCTGAGGGAATTTTGGCGTCCAACTTAATGTCGGTGGATGTCATATGGCTGCGCTTTGAAAATTGCGGTTAAAACAATGAATGAAGAGAGGGCGGTCTTATCAACCTTTCAGGTGCATAATGACCGGAATAATGGCAAACAATAAAGGAATAGCTACGGCATAGGCCATGCCGAACAAGCGAACAACCGGCACGTATTTGCGATGTCCCAGACCAAGGGTATGAAAAGCGGACCAGAAGCCGTGCCACAGGTGGATGCCTATCACGACCATGCTCGCCACGTAGAAAATCACGAAGACGGGGTCTTGATACGTTGCACTCACAAGTGCGTAAAGGTCTTTCACTTCGTGCGGGTAGGCAGGATAGGTTACCATTTTGAGCTCACCCCAGTGCATCTGGAACCAGAACTGGTAGAGGTGGATGAGTATGAAAACAAAAATAATGACGCCCAACCAAGCCATGGCACGCGCTGGACGTTCTTCGGTGCGCGAGTAGGCCACCGCATAGCGTTGCTGACCACGTGCCGCCCGGTTGTAGCGCCAAAGCAAAACCCCCTGGATGCTGTGCAACAAAATGAAGGTATAAAGCAGGTACGATACCGTTTTGATAAGCGGGTTAGTCGTCATGAAATGGGCGTAGATGTTAAACGCCTCACCGCCGTCCTGCTTAAGCAATTGAAGGTTGCCGGCTAAATGCACGGCCAGGAACAGAGTCAGAAACAGCCCTGTAAGGGCCATGACGAATTTCTGACCTATAGAAGAGGTGATAAATCGGGCAAACCAACTCATGCTTGTCGTCAAGTTTTGAAGTGTAGTCAAGGCTATAAAATCGGGCATTCTTTTGCCGCAAAACTAAAAGGAGAAACGCAATGACCGCGGGGCGGTTTGGAGTACACGTCGAAGGGCGTTCAATTTAGACGCGCTCTAAATGGAGCGAAGCATTTGGGGGCCAAAGGCTAAAGGCAGCAAATCTGCAGCGCGCTCAAACACCCATACAGGGCCGCTTTGGCCTCGTAAAACAAGGCGCATCGGTTGGCCGAACTTTTGCTCAGCCTCAAGGAGCACCTGTCGGCATGCGCCGCAAGGCATTGCCGGCGACGCAGTTGGGCGTTCTTGTGAAGCGGCAGTTACAGCCAACGTCGTGATGTGTGCTTCGGGGTGTTGGCTTACGGCTGCCGCTAACGCAGAGCGTTCGGCACACAGGCACATCGGATAGGCCGCATTTTCAAAATTGGCACCGCTCACTATCAGACCGTTAGACAATCGGGCGGCGGCCCCTACGCGAAAGCCGGAATAAGGTGCATGGGCTTTTTCCAAAGCCTGCTCTGCCACTGCCAGTAACTGACGGTCGCCAGTCGAAAGAATGTCCGGACTTTCGTATTCGGTGAAAGCGATTTGAACAGTACGGCGCATGCCTCGGAGGGTTTTAACGGCTGCAAACGTAGGCATTTGCCATTTCTCAACGCATGTTCATGGCAGTCCCTATGCCGGGCGCCGCCCCCGCCATATTTTTTACCTAACGGACAGCCAGCCGCCGCTCCACCACTCCATCGCGCGTGTATATACGCAACACGTACAGGCCTTTGCGCCAGCTATGGGTTGCCAAGCGCGTGGTGTGCACGCCCGTTGGTCGGTGGTTTTCCACTAAGCGTCCCAGCATGTCGAATACCTCTATGCGCTCCAGCGTAGTATTACCTACAGCCACCCAGGCATCGCCAGCGGCAGGGTTGGGATAGACGACGGCCTGCACCTCCGGAGCAGTGGTGGGTGTTTTTTCGTTGACTATCTGTCCCAGGATAACCCAAAGTGTATCGAGTACCGCCCCGCGCAGTGCTAAGGGTTGACCTTGCGCATTGATGCCGCGCACACCCATTACTGGTATGGTGAAGGGCATCCGCAAAGAGCCTGTGCGTTCAATGACGTCAATGATGATAACGAAGTCTGCGGTAAAATTGACTCTCGCAATACTGCCGTAGCCCGATACGGATTGCCCGTTTTTGCGGGCAAAGCCCAGGTCCATCTGGCGGCGCGAGTAGATGTCTTTGGTCAGCAGCAGGATATCGCCAAAGGCGCCCAGAAAGGAGTTGTTGCTGTACAGCACTTCCGGGTCGTGCCCGATAAATTCGGGATATTTAAGGGCGAATGCTAGGCCATACAGCTGGTGAATGGGCGCCGCAATGTGCCCTATTTTGACATCAGCAGCTATCAATACTGGCGCCGGACTCTGGGGGTTGACGACGATGGAGTCTTGTACGAAACGGAGCCACACCGGCACGCCGGGTTCTCCTTTCGAGGGTTCGGCGGCCTCGATGGGCGTATAGTTTTGCTCAATGGCAGCGCGGTCAAATTCATTGATGACGCCGTTACCGTCCGTGTCGGCGTGTTTGAAGTTGACCGCTGAGTTGGCCGCTGCCGACCAGTTGGGGGCGAATTGGGGTGCCCAGGCAGTGGTGGCAAAAGGGCGCGGTGCTCCCATGCGCGTGAAGCCCAGCCCCAGCTGCAGTAAATCGTACACATTAGCCCGTCGGTCGCCGTTGGCGTCGCCTGGGAAGACGTAATCCGTCAGTGTCGGGCTGTTATCGGCCTGCCAGCTGGCAGCGTCGGTGGCTACGATGCGCTCGACGGAGGAGACGCACTGGTTGTTGCGCCAGACAGTCAGGTTGGCGCGATACACTCCGCTTTTAGCGTAGTAGTGGTCTATGATGGTGTCCACTGCTGAGCCAACCCATATAGGAGAGCCATCGCCAAAGTCCACCTGGACGATCTGGTAAGCGCCTGCCGAGCGATTGTACAAACGCACCCAGTACCCGCTTGTGGGAGAGCCGAAGAGCGTCTCTGTTCGTAGGTCAGCAGCGCAGTTTCCGTTACCCGGGGCACCGCACTCGCCCGCCCACCATTGCGTGATGCCTGCTGCCATGGCTGCGCACTCGTTAGGGTACGTAATGCCGTTGCACCCGCACACCGGCGAAAAAAACGATGGGCACATCTGATTGGCCATCAGCTGCGCCAGTAAGGGCTGCATACACTGCGAAGAAGCCACCGTAACCAGCTGGCAGCGCGTCGCCGCACAGGCCGGATTTGCCGTTTCGTACTGCGCACAAATATAGTAAGTGCCCTCTCCGGGAAGCACGGTGGTGAACGCAGGCGTATTCGACAAAGTCGCGCCCGTCTTGGCCAGAAACCACCGCACTGATTGGAGCGTTGGCGAGGGCGTGTTCAGCGGTATCAGCTGACCGTTCAATTTGGCACCTACGGCCGTCAGCTGAACTTCATAACCGCAAGCATTCGGATTGGTGGCGCTGACCCACATCGAACGGCACTGCTGGGTTTCGCAGCCATGGTTGTCGGTGAGCGTCAGGCATACGTTGTAATAGCCCTCCTGGGCGAAGGTATGCTGCACAGAGCGGCCTTCGGCAGTGGCACCATCGCCAAAGTCCCAGCGGCACGTTTGTGTATTAGGGTCGTAAATGCGGGCTTCAAAAAACAGTCGGAAGGCGTTCTGGGGGCTGACGGCATACGTGAAACTCGCCTCACAAGGCAGCGTGTCCGATATACACGTAAGGGCTACTGCAGGCAATGCTTCGGGCGGGCAACTCGAGGGCGATCCGGCGTAAACCATCGAAAAGCGAAACACTTTGCCCGCCGGCAAGGCCTCCGCTCCTGATACGGCCAACAGTAACTGACCGCTGTTTAAATCCACAATGCGCGCTCCGCAGCCCATGTCGGCTGCCATTACCCAGCCCACACGCTGGCATTGCGCCGACAGGTCAGAGGCCGTTTGCCAGGCGAATGCAAAGGGCATCAGAAAGCCTAAAATCAGACGCGTTACCTCTTTTTTCATGGAGCAGGTGTTTGAAAGGACTTGGATAATGCAAAAATGCGGGCTCACCCACGCGCATGTCTCAACTTTTTACGAAACTTGTCGGCCAAAAAAAGGTTGCCCTATCTTTTATTTTTTTCTGAAAACCAGAGTGATGCCTTTGTCTCGCACAGCGCTTTTTTTCAATGTTAAGCGACAAACTGCTTTCCCTACTGGGCGCGCTTTCAAAGCCTGAACGCAATCGCCTTCGCAAGTTTGTGCATTCGCCTTACCTCAACGACCAGAACGACGTCAGTCGTCTGTTCGATGTACTGGATACGGCCCTGCGCAAAGCGCCCGACGAGACTGCCGTTTTAGACAAACCTGCTGTTTGGAAGGCACTTTATCCCGGCCGCCCCTACGACGACGCTCACTTGCGGCGCCTGCTGTCAGACCTGACGCAATTGACCCAGCGCTTCTTGGTGGCTGAAATGCGCGCGGAAGACCCCTTGGACGAAGCCCTCGACCTGCAGCGAGCGCTCGAACGCTTCGACCTGCCCAAACATATGGCAGCTACCGAGCGAACCATTGACCGCCTCATTGAGGAATACCCGGGCAAATCGGTCGAGTATCACTACGCTCAACACCGCAAACACTGGAATATTTTCACGCGCGCATCCAAACAAGTAGCAACTGCCGGATTTTCGGAAAAGCTCGTCGCTGCTGACTTTCACTTAGAATGCTTTTATTTGGCCCAAAAACTCAAACTCTACATTGACTGGTTGCTTTTTCGAGGCTTCCGCGTCAGCGAACACGAACTGCCCCTCATGCCGGGCTTTTGGGATTACCTCAACGACCCGCGCTTCGACGAAGCGCCACTCATCCGCACTTTTCAAAAAATCATCCTCTGCTTCGCCGAAATAGACAACGAAACCCATTTTGAGCAACTCCTCGAAACCCTGGATAAAAAGGACAGCCAGCTGTGCCGCAGCGATCTGCGCGAGTGCTTTTTCATTGCCCAAAATTACTGCGCGCTCAAAATCAACCAGGGCGATACGCGCTATTACTACCGCTACTTCGACCTCATACGAAGCATGGTGGAGCGCAACCTGCTCGTCGAAAACAACCAGATACCTGAGGCCGTATTTAAGAACTTCATCACCGTTAGCCTTGGCGCCGGTCAATACGAATGGACAGAGCAGTTCATCCAGAAGTACGCCGACTACCTGCCCGCCCGCATTCGCGAAAACGCCCGCACCTTCAACCTGGCTTATGTCTATTTTTACCAAAAAAATTACGGCCGCGTCATCGAATGCCTGCGCGATGTGGAATATAGCGATGTCGTGTATGCCCTGGGAGCTAAATCCATCCTGCTGCGCACCTACTACGAAATGAACGAATATCTGGCACTGGACTCGCTCATCGAGAGCTTTCGCGTCTTTCTGCTGCGCAACAAGGTCATTTCCAAAAACCTGAAGCGCGAGTACATGAATTTTATCAGCCTGGTCAAGAAGCTTGCTACGATTGCGCCCTCCGATAAAAAGGCCCTCGAACAACTGCGCCAGCGCGTCGGCCAAACCTCCTATGCTATGCCCAAAAACTGGCTTTTGAAGAAGTTGGCAGAGATAGAGGCGGGCCGTCGGCGTTAGGGCCAGGCAGGTTTGAGTAGGAAAAATTTTAATGGTTCGGCTTAAATTAACACAGACACCCCGACCTTTTATTGCATATTTGCCGCCTGTTGCAAGAGTTTTTTTAAAGTTATCTCATTCATGGAGGAAAAAAAGCGCCGGCCGCGCATTCAAAGGCCCGCAGACTCGCCGCTGAAACAGCGCTCTGAGTCAGAAAGACCCGCAGAACAACGACCTTATCGCGAGCGAAGCGAAGGACGCCCCTACGAGCGACGCGAACGACGCGACACCAACGAAGGGCGCCCCTACGAACGTCGCACCCACAACGAACGTCGCCCTTGGCAAGACCGCAGCACAGGAGCGTCTGACCCCGCAAGGCGTCCCTTCCGCGAGCGTTCGGACGGTGGATATCGAAAATCCTCTGGTCCGGATCACGGTGGTTTCAAGAAAAAGCCCTTTGGCAAAAAACCTGCCCCAAAAGAGACCTTCCACCTTGAGCGCAAACCCAAACCGCCGCTTCCCACGGGCGTAGGCATGCCGCTCAATAAGTACCTGTCGCACTGCGGCTTAGCCTCGCGTCGCAAAGCCGTTGATTATATCGAAAAAGGTCTGGTAACCGTCAATGGAGAGGTTAAACTCGAGCCTTATTATCGCGTGCAAGAAGGCGACGTCATCCACTGCGACGGCCAACTGATGCAGATACAGGAGCGATTGGTGTACGTATTGCTGAACAAACCTAAGGGCCTTATCACTACCACCTCTGACGAACACGGACGCCCGACCGTCCTCGACTTGGTGGACCCCAGCTTCCCGGAGCGCATCTATCCGGTAGGGCGCCTCGACCGTGATACGACTGGCCTTCTGCTGCTGACCAACGACGGTGAACTGGCCGCCAAGCTCATGCACCCCAGCAGCCAGGTGCAAAAGCAATACCGCGTCGGCCTCGACCGACCGCTGTCTCAAGCAGACTTCGACCGTATTGCTCAAGGCATGGAACTTGAAGACGGGCCACTACAAGTCAACTGGATACGCTACTCCATAGAACAGCCTAAAAAGGACGTTGTCGAACTCGAAATCACAGAGGGCCGCAATCGCGTTGTGCGCCGCCTCTTCGAGACCCTCGGCTACCGTGTCCGAAAACTCGACCGCTTCTACTTCGCCGGCCTGACCAAAAAGGACTTGCAGCGTGGAGCCTTTCGCGAACTCACGCAGCGCGAAGTCATCATGCTCAGGCATTTCACCGGACACCCTTCCACCGCTCGAAAAGTATTCGCTGACGGCATAGACGACACCGCAGAGCCGGAACAGGACGCCGATAATTAACCCGGCACAGCCGCCTTATTCGATTGAGCGGCTAATCTCTGGTTTCACTCGAACTTCACCTCTTCGACGCGCTCGAATTCATCTTCGGGCATTTTAGCCAGGCGCAGGATGTCGGCTACCTCTGCTTCGGTGAAGCCTACGAAGTCGTGCATGTCAAGCTCCGGCCACAGGTTGGTGCCGAGGTTGAAGCCGTTCGTCAGGCTGTCCGACGTTGCCGGCAAAACATCCGTGGCAAAGATGCGATCAACGATGCCGCTTTGGGTGCCCTTTTTTGCCACCTCGAAGCACTTATGCACGATGCCGTTGCGGCCGATGATAGTCGTATTCGTCTATGAGCAAGTAAACCGTTTCACTCAGGTGGCTTCGGATTAAAAATGCTAACAGGCCTCCTGTGTATTCGTTCGCCAACAGTTCTTTCTCCTGATGGCTGTGGACCATCTTTGAGAAATACCGGGGAAAGTACCCTGCGAATGGAAGAACGTTTCGTCGTACCTTGAGTGTAAGGCGCCATTCAATGGCTTTTGGGTTATTGGTCCTAATCCCACCAAAGTCAAACTTCAGCACCAAATAGGCATTTGCCCCCTCCGTCGGGAGCTGTCCGATGTCATAATGCCCAAACAATTCCTAAAACTTCGCTCGGCGCTGCTCGTCGTAATAGTATTTCATGACCGACACCGCCGGACTCTTGTCAAAAAGATGTGGACGGAGGAGGAAGTGCTCGAGCATGTCCGGGTCTTCCACCTCGGCCAGACACATGGCTCTGTCCACGCGGTGCTTATCCATCTTGACTAAGGTCTCGAAGTTGCTGATACCGTGTGGAAGGCTGTGCGTTTCGTCATGCTTCAAAAATCAGATGCTTTTCGACATGGGAGTTGCTCTTTTTGTGCTCACGCATGTCCTTGTCAAACAACATAACGCCAATTGCCATTTAATGAAAGCCATCTTTTAGCACAAGTGAAACTCTTCCATTTGCAACACGTGCTGCAAATACGTTTGTAGGCGGATGCGCAATACGCCGCTAAGAGTAGGGTCGTTAGGATTATTCTGCCACAGCAGCCAGCCGTAAGTCCAATAAGACTCATCGGGCAGGTTCGACAGCAAGATGGCTTTGAAAGAGTCCTTAACCTCCTGCGATACTGGTAGTCCTAGAAGCAGTTCTAACGACTCCTCTATCAGCGCATTGACATTAGAAGGGTTGGTTAGTGTAGCGGCCCAAGCCAGCGGATCAATGGCGACGCGGCTGTTTACACCAAATACGCCGGTGTAGACCATAGTATCGGTGGCTTCGGCACGCTTGGGCAGCGTGGCGGTGTTAATCCAGACCTTGTCGAAGAGCGGCTTTTGATAATAGGCCTGCCACCCCGACACGTTAGGCGGATCGCCGAGGTGCTGCATCATGCCGGCCATGGCTGAGTTGATCTGAAAAGAAATGGCTAAACGGTCGAACAGGTCTGCCGTAGCGGATATCTGGATACCGAAACAGCGGAACAGCCCTACCGTCATATCCGCCGGGCTTTTGATGACAGCACCGCGGTTGAGCGGGTCAAAGAAATGCTCGCTTTGGAAGAGCGCCTCCAGCACAGGCAGGATATCGTAATTGTTGCTGCGGAAAATGTGCGCTAATGGCTCGATGACGTTCTGCTCCACTTCGGGGCTGATGTCGTGATAGACGAAGAACCGATAAATTTTCCGACAGATAAAGCGGGCGGCTTCGGGATGCGCCAGCAGCATGTCTAAGAACTCATCGAGTTCAATAGCGCCGGCATTGGGCCCGCTGCGGCCTTTGATGAGGCGGTGGTTGTAGAAGGCGGAGAACTGCTTATCGCCCACGTCGTGGTGGAAGGGCGAAAAGGTGGTGGTGAAGCCATCGGTGCGCCAGCCGGTCAGGAGGCGGGCAGCGGCTTTCACATCGTCTTCGGTGTAGTGTTGAGGCAGCTCTTTACCGATGACGAAGAGTTCCTGAATTTCTCGCGCGTAATTTTCGTCGGGCGCCTGGCGCGAGTTGAGGTAACCGTTGAGGTAGAAGAGCATCGCCGGGTCGAGCGTGATGGCCCGAATGAGGCTGCGGAAGTTACCCAACGCATGGTTGCGCAGGGTTTGGTTGTAGCGATACAGAGCACTGCCGAGCGGCACGATGGAAAACTCCACCGGGATATGGTTGTGCCAGAAAAGGGTCATTTTTTCTCGGATGCTGCGCCCACTGTTGAGCAAGAGCCGGAGCCACCAACCGCGCACGCTTTCAATGCGGTAGGGCTCAGCTAAGGGATTGAGCGGGGCGTTTACAAAACTCTGACCGGAGGGCACCTGCGGGTCGGTAAAGTTCGGGTTGTTGTAATCATTGACCGGCACAGGCGGCGGTGTGTATGAGGAGTGCAGGATTTCGTGTACAGCCTGGACCATCGTTTTGCCCAGAAAGTAGTCCACATCAGCCTTTGTTGGGCCGAACAGAGCACGACGCAGCAAGTGAATAACTTCCGCACGTGTCCACGGCCCTGTGTAAGGAGCCAGCCCTGTAGTAGGCGGGTCGGCCGATCGCCATTCTCGCAGAGCTTCGAGTGTTGGGGAAAGAACAGGTTCGGAAAAGACCTCCGGGGCAGCCGCCCCCGAACGCCTGGCGGCGAAGAGAGTCAGAAAATCGCGTCGGTGCAGGTAACTCATATGCGGGAAATGGAAAAAGAAGTGATACCTCGAAATCGGACACAAGAATAAGACTTTTGGCCAAATATGCGGCGGGGAAAATGCAGCCAGGCCGCCCGGGCCGACGAAAACAGCGGTAGTCCCTCCCGCCTGTTTGCACCTATCTTTGCTGCCTATGACGCTTCGCTGCTGCACTATCTTGTTCTTCTACTTGGGCTGGCTTGCACCTGTCGTTGGGCAGGTGGAAACGCCGTCATCGCGCGCTATCCCTAAAAAGACCTGGGAGCAGGCCTTGCAGCGTTTGGACTACAGCCGCGATGTGCCGCCACCTCGACGCAGAATACAGCCAGTCTCCCCCTCGAATGCCCCCGACCAGCCGGATATGGATGGGCTGGCGGATGTGGTCAAACTTGCCTTGCTGGGGCTGCTATTCCTCGGCGTGGGTTGGTTGGCCTATTCCCAACTGCTGGCCGCCCGAAACCGTGCGCTGGGGCAGAAGGAATGGGCTGCCGATACTGAGAATTGGGAACAACGCCTCTGCGATAGCGACCTGAATGCCCTGCTACAGCGCGCCATCGCTGCCGAAGACTATCGCCAGGCCACGCGCATCCATTTCTTGATGGTTATCAAATACTTATCTGAAAAAGGTACTTTGCAGTGGTCGCAAGAAAAGACCAACCGCCAGTATATGCGCGAAATGCACGGCTGCCCGCAAGCCATAGACTTCCGGCGCGCTGTATCGCTATACGAATACGTCTGGTACGGAAACAGCCCCATCAGCCGCGAGCGCTACAACACAGAAGTTGCTCCGTTGCTCGACCGCCTGCTGGCGCATTCGCCTTAGCCGCGAATGGCCGAAATGCCGGGCAGCTCGCGTCCTTCCAGATACTCCAGCATGGCGCCCCCGCCGGTGGAGACAAAGCTGATCTTTTTGCCCAACTTCAACTGGTTGACGGCTGCCACCGAGTCGCCACCGCCTACCATCGAAAAGGCGCCCTTCGAGGTGGCGCGCGCAATGGCTTTCGCAATAGCCTTGGTGCCCTCAGCGAAAGGCTCCATTTCAAACACCCCCATAGGCCCGTTCCACACAATCGTTTTGCTCTGGCGAATGACGCGCGCAAAGGACTTGACCGCCGAAGGGCCGATATCCAGGCCCATCCAGCCGTCGGGTATCGCATCGCTGGGATACACCTGCACGGCAGCGTCGGCAGCAAAGCGATCACCGCATACCGAGTCTTTGGGGAGCAGCACCTTGACGCCGGCCGCCTTAGCCTTTTTGAGAAATTCTTTGGCCGCCTTGACGCGGTCGGGCTCGACCAGTGAGCTGCCCACTGCGCCTTTTTTGGCCAGGAAAAAGGTGTAGGCCATGGCGCCACCGATGATGATGACGTCGGCAAAAGTGAGGAAGCGCTCGAGCAACACGATTTTATCGCTCACCTTGGCACCGCCAACAATGCACGTAACCGGGTGCGCCGGATCCTTCAGCACACGGTCGGCATTCTCGATTTCGCGCTGCATCAGGAAGCCAAAGCACTTGTTTTCCGGGCTGAAATACTGAGCCACCACCGCCGTGCTGGCATGAGCGCGGTGAGCCGTGCCAAAAGCATCGTTGACATAAACATCGCCCAATTGGGCCAGCTGACGAGCAAACTCGGAGTCTCCCTTCTCCTCTTCGGGATGGAAGCGGGTGTTTTCCAGCAGCAATACCTGCCCGGGCTGAAGAGACGCGGCCTTGGCACGGGCTTTTTTACCTATACAGTCGTCCACGAAAAAGACGCGCGTCTTCAGCTTGCGGCGCAAATGGCCAACCAAATGCTTGAGCGTGAATTTCTCGCGGTTAATCGTGCCGTCGGCATTGAGCTTCTGCAGCGGGCGCCCCAAGTGTGACATTAAAATAACCGAACCTCCAGCATCCAGAATGTGGCGAATAGTGGGCAGAGCCTCACGAATGCGAGTGTCATCGGTGATGCGGTACTCTTTGTCTAAAGGCACGTTGAAGTCCACACGGACTAAGGCGTGCTTGCCTTTGAAGTTGATATTCATGCGTCTTGAACGATTTGGTAAAAGAGATAACCGCCCGGGCGGTTTTGCCGGCAAACTTCGGAAAAATTGGAAGGCTTTTCTTTTTCGGGCAGAAAAATGCCTCCTTGCAAGCCGTTCCAGACTCGCCGATGCAGAAAGTCCCTATTAAACGGATACTTCTAAGCCTGATCTGAAGAGGAGGCCGGGCAAGTGGAAAGCCCTACCAAGCGGTAGAGCGGGCAAAAACCCACGGCACTGGTCAACAGGAAGATGACGGCCACCACTAAGGCCACTATGCCCATCGTACCCGTCAGCACATTGGCGAAGTACAATGCTGCTGCCAACAGAGCGACAACAATGCGAATGATGCGGTCGAGATTGCCCATATTCTTTTTCATAAAGAAAAGCGTTTAGGAAAGTGAACAACTACGAAGGAGCAAAACGATAAGGCCGATGGCAGCAGCACAAAGCAGGCAGGCCAGTAAAAGGCGCGCAACTGAAACCTGTTTGGGAGAAAGCATGAGACTGGCGCGGTTGAGCACGGATTACTCGCCCTGAACCGCGCAGCAAATGTATCAAAAGGTATGAGGCTCAAGCGCAATATCATTCACAAAAATAGACGGCCCGGACGGGCCCTGATATTCTTTGGACAATAAAACTGCGGTACTCAGCAAGACAATTCGCCTCGAAGCCGATAAACTTGAAAGAGTATGCGTTTCTTTGCTCAAATTTCCGACTTGCGTTTTCCGGCCTTGCAGCGGGCATCGGTAAAAAGACTGTAATCCGGCTTTACAAGCATGAAAATTGCCCTCGTTCTCGATAGCATCATCCCTACGCCCAAATACGGTGAAAGCGAACGCATCCTGTGGTGGCTCAGCCGACAACTGGCAGAGGCTGGGCACGACGTGGTCCTGCTGGTGCAAAAAGGCTCTTCTTGCAAGCATGCACCGGTGCTCGCCCTGCAGCGCAAAAAGGCCATTGCCCGACAAATACCACCAGACGTATCGCTCGTCCATTTTTTCCATGCACCTGCTGAACAGGCCATGGAAGGGCTGGATAAGCCCTACCTGATTACCCTTTTCGACAATGTTGCAAAGCCCTGCCAACTCGACCCTAACACCGTGTTCCTTTCAGCCAGCCACGCAGCGCGCCACGGAGGCCGGATGTACGTATATCCGGGCATAGACTTCCGCGACTACGGCGAAATGATTACCGATTGGCCGCGCAACTACGTCCATTTTCTGGCCGAAGCCGAACTGCCAGGGCGCAATCTTCGCGATGCCATCACCATTGCCTCACGAGCGGGCATTCCTATCCACATCATCGGCAGCCGCCGGTTCGAGCTGATACCTACCCCACGCCTTACGCTCAACCCTAACGCGCGTTTCCATACCCTGATGCACCGCGAAGGCCGCAATACGCTTATTAACGGCTCGCGCGGCCTCATCTTCCCCATCGCCTGGCACGAGCCTTTCGGCCTGCCCGTCATCGAAAGCCTGTACCTCGGGTGCCCGGTATTCGGAACCCCCTTCGGCGCATTACCCGAAATCGTATGCGGCAAAACAAACACGACCTCTGGCAAATGGACGGGCCTGGTGGACGGCTGCTTCTCCGACTTTGGGTGCCTGTCCGTCCGACACGGCGAACTCACTGACGCCGTCAGGCACAGTGCAGATGCTTTCTCACCAGCGCTTTGCCACCAGTATGCGCGCGAGCACTTCTCTGCCGAACGAATGGCATACCAATACCTACGACTGTACGAACAAGTGCTCGATGGCCAACTTCTGCACCCCGAGCCTATCGGCGTCAAAACGCCCGTTCAGGAAAAATTGCGCTTAGAACCCTGAAGCCTCCGCCTGCTACTACACAACTTAAAAATAAGACAGCATGGAAAACGACTGGAAAACCCTTCGCGACCGGTACCTCCAGGAGCGCGTGCAAGACCAGATCAGCTGGTACGAACGTAAAAGCGCCTTCAACAAACGCTGGTTTCACCGACTACGCACCACAGTCATTGCCGCCGGCGCGCTGATACCGCTACTGGTGGGCTATGCTAATGGCCCTTACGAATGGCTCAAGTACGTCGCCGGCGCCCTGGGCGCAGTGGTTGCCATATCCGAAGGCATCCTCTCACTGCAGCGCTACCGCGACTTGTGGGGTGCTTACCGCCTGGCGGCTGAGCGGCTCAACCGCGAGCGCTGGCTGTACGAAAACGGTGCCCTCGAAGAGTATGCAGCCAAGGATGAGGCAGCCTTCCGACGCTTTGTTCAGCGCGCCGAACAGATCATGGCTTCCGAAAACGACGAGTGGAAGTCTTACTTGCTGCAAACGCCGACTTCTGAGGGTAACAAATAGCGAAAATATGCTCACACTACTCTGGGTGCCAGCAGTTTATACAGTACCGGTGTAACAATGCGCGCCAGCAGGGTCGAGGAAATCAACCCTCCGATGAGCACATAGGCCAGTGGCGAATACAGCGGGCTTTCCTCTACAGCAATGGGCAAAAGGCCGCCGATGGCTGTCAGTGCCGTGAGTAGAATGGGCACAAAACGCACCTCGCCGGCTTCTTGGATAGCGTCGTCTAAGCTGCGTCCTTCGGCACGCAGCTGGTTGGTGAAGTCCACCAGCAAAATGGAGGTTTTCACCTCGATGCCCAGTAGCGCGATAAGGCCCACTACGACCGTGAACGAAAATGGGTAGCCCACGGCCAGCAACATCAGCACGGCACCGATGAGGCCCAGCGGGATGACCGACAGCACAATGAGCGTGCTGCGAAACGTCTTGAACTCCAGCACCAGCACAGCCATCAGGCCGAAAATAGTTAAAAGAACAATAGCCCCCATGCCGCCAAATGAGCGTTGAGCGCTCTCCTCTTCGCCCGCCACTGCGTAGGAGTAGCCGCGTGGGAAGGTCATCTGCTGCAGCTTCGCCCGAATTTGTTGGTTGAGGTCGGCGGCGTAGTAGCCGCTGCGCACAAAAGCCGTTACGGTGGTGAAACGCTCCTTGCCATAGTGCTCGATGTAATTGGGAGAGCGCTTGAAGGCCACATCAGCTACCTGGCTTAGCGGCACGGCGCGGCCAAAGACGTTGTTGACGTACACGCTTTTGAGCACGTCTAAGGTGGCAAAACTGCCCTCTTTGGGTACCGTTACCGTCAGATTATAGACCTCGCCATCGGCAGCAGTAGTGAAATTGCCCACATTCAGACCGGTAATGGCCAAGCGCACCATGCGTTCCACCTCCGCCACGGGGATGCCGAGCATATTCGCTTTTTCGCGATTAACGCGCACCTCCAGGTCGGTCTTGACCGTGGCGATGGGGTTATCCACGTAAATAGCACCCTCGGTGTAGCTGATGATGTTTTCCACTTGTGCGGCCAGGTGGCGTAGCGAGTCGAGGTCGTTACCAAAAATACGAATGGCAATGGGCGCCTCAATGGGTGGCCCTTGCTCGAAGTCCTTGACGTTGATGATGGCGCCAGGCACGCTGTTGAAGCGTTCGCGCAATTCGTCAATAAGCGCCTGCTTGACGGGCGGCGGCGTGCCGCGTTCCAGCTGGACGAACACCTGCCCGTAGTTGGCGGCCTCTATTTCGCGGATGACGTTGTAATAGACGCGCGGGTTTCCGCGCCCCGAATTGGAGGCAAACCAGACGATTTTGGCCGGCCCATCTGTGTATTTGGGCGCTTTTGCAAGCGGAGCGGGCGGCTGTTCGGGTTGCAGGGCCGCCTTTCGGACCAGGTACTGGTTGCTCAGTGCCGCCGGCCGAAAGGCAGGCACGGTGTATTCACTCAGCACGGAGTCCACCATGGCCACTACGCGCTCCGTCTGTTGGAGGCTCGAGCCGGCTGCTGTTTCAATGTCAATGTAAAACATAGGCCGTTCGCTGGCCGGAAAGAGTGCGAAGCCGGCCCGACTGGCCATGCTCATCACACCGATAAAGATAAGCCCGGCCACAGCCAGCGTCGTACGCGGCCAGGCCAGTGCCAGATGTAACAAACGCGCATAGGTACCGCTGATGAGCCACTTCAGCCCGCGCAGAAAGAGATTGCCCTGTGGATTGTGGTGTTTGGCCAACAGGCGGCTGCTCAAAAACGGCACAATGGTCAGCGATACCAGCATCGAGGCCAGCACCGTCAGCACCACTGCCACGGGCATGGAGCGGATAAAGTCGCCCGATGCTTCGGGCAGAAAGACCAGCGGTAGAAAGGCCAAAATGAGCGTAGCCGTGCAGCCCAGCACCGCTAGTCCAATTTGTTTAGTGGCCAGAATGGATGCCTCCCGCCGGCTGTGTCCTTCGCGCAGCCAGCGCTCAATGTTCTCCACCACCACAATGCTGTCGTCCACCAGAATGCCCAGCGCAATGATGAGGCCCACAATGGACAACTGGTTGAGCGAATAGCCCAATAAGTCCAGCGAAAACAGCCCCAGAGATATGCTCAGTGGGATGGATACCATGACCACTAACGAAGCCCGCCAGCCCAACGGCAACAGCGTAAGCAATACCAACAAGACAGCAACACCAAAGTCCTTGGCCAACCGCCCCAAGCGGCGCTGCACAGACTCATTCTGGTCAAAGACCAGCGCGTAGTCCATGTTAGCCGGCAGGCCGGTACGCCATTCGTCCACGACCTGATTGACCTGCCGCCCTACGACGAAGATGTTTTGCGCGTCCTTCATGCGCGCCGTTACCCACACGGCCCGCACACCATTGAGGCGGGCCAGATGCTTCGGCTCTTCGTAAGCCCACCCCACTTCAGCGATGTCTTTCAAATACAACACCTTGCCCTCCGCGCCGGCGACTACGGTGTTCCGAATTTCATCCAGTGTCTCATAGCTGCCGCTCGTTTCGATAAAAAACTGACGGTCGCCCACCACAACACTGCCGCCGGGTATGGAGGCGTTTTCGCTTTGCAAAGCCCCCAGCACGCGGCTGACGGGAATGTTCTCCGCAGCCATTTTAGACAAATTTAGAGCAACGCGCGCCTCCCGTTTAGGATACCCCCACGTATCAGCACCCTTAATGCCGGGCAACTTTTCCAGCAGCGCTTCCAGCCGCTCCGCCTCGCGGCGCAGCTCGGCATACGAGGCGTTTTCCGACAGGATTGCTCCCTGAAAGATGGCCACATCCGACGAAGAAAAGCGCTTGATGGTGATACGGTAAATGTCTTCCGGAAGATCAGGACGCACGGCATTGACCTCGCGCACCACCTCTTCGTACTTTTTATCTGCATCTTCGCCATGCTTAAATTCCAAAATGGTAATGGCCATACCGTTGAGCGATGTAGAACGCAGGCGCTCTATGTTCTCCAGCCCACCCAAACGCGCCTCGATCTTGTCGGTAATCCTGCGCTCAATCTCCGCCGGAGCGGCGCCTGGATAGACCACCACGACATTGTAGCCCGGAGGGCTGAACTGAGGGTCTTCCGCGCGCGGCATGTTCAACAACGACCCGACGCCCAGCGCCATGACGAAGCAGAACATGATGAAAGTAAATTGGGAATTCTTAACCGAAAATTCAGCAATTTTCATGACTGTGTATGTTGAAATGGCGCTAAACGTAAAAGAAAAGCATTAGATGTCCGGGACCTTAGTCATTCACCTTTTTCACCTTTTTATTCTCGTTGAGGTAAGGAGCACCCGCAGTGATGACCTCGCTGACGCCTTCCAGCCCGGAGGCAACAACGGCGTAGAAGTCTTCTACGAAAGCCACCCGAATGGGCACTTTGCGCACGCGTTCGCCGTCGGGCTGGAGCGCAAAGACATGGGCCGAAAGGCCCTCGCCTTCCACAATGGCTTCAATAGGCACCACCGCAAAAGTTTTTGCCGTTGGCGGCGCGATGCTGACCTGAGCAAAAAGGCCGGGAGCGAAGCGTTTCCCGGCTTGGGGCGCTACCTTTATTTCTACAGCATAGAGCCCGCTGGCCGGGTCAGCGGCAGGCGCCAGGTTGCTTACCTTGCCGGCAAAGGGAGTCTCCGGGTAAGCGTCGAGCGTTACCTGGGCGTTGGCACCTAAGCTGAGGCGTGCCCAGTCGCGGTCGCTGAGGCTGACTTTGACCACCCAATCGTCGGCACCAGTCTCGAACAAGACGAACACCGGTGTACCCGGGCCGACAATCTCGCCCTCGTTCATCATCTTCCGAATGATCTTGCCTGGGCGCGTGGCGCGGATTTCAGCGTATTGCTGATTGAAGCGGGCGATGCGTTCGGCCTCACGCGCCACATCGCGCGCGGTGGTGGCATTTTGCAGCAGCTCGAGCGTGGCACTGCTATCGCGGTACAACCCTTCCACACGCGTCAGATCGCGCTCGGCTTTGGCCAATGCCTGCTGCGCTTGGGCTACCTGGGCGTCTATTTCCGTTTTGTCCAAAACGGCCAGGATTTGGCCGGCACGCACGGCGTCGCCTTCACGAACGTAGATTTTGCGAATGACACCGCCGATTTTGAACGACAGGCGCTGCTCGGCCGACGAGGTCAGGATGCCGCTGGCTTGCACGGGCAGCGTCAGATCGCGTTGCTCCACCCGTGCCGTGCGCACGGGAATGCGTTCGTCAGTGGTAGTGGCGTCGGCTTGCTGTTGGTTAGCCGAGGCGTCGCCACAGGCCGAAAGCCCCATAAGGGCGAAAAGTGCCGGCGCTAACAGGCTGGCAAAGAGGGTTTTATTGAAAATGGGCTTTTTCATCGTGAGCCAGTTTATGCAGTGAAGGGAAAGGTGGGCTGTGAAAAAGAAAACAGGGTCTGCCTACAAGCCGGCGGCCCGCCGCAGGGCGGCTTCTTGGAGCAGAATGTCGTACCAGGCTATAGACTGCTGCAATTGGGCCGTAGCTAGGCGGTTTTGCGCGTTGAGCCATTCGATGAGGAGCGTCTGGTTAGCGCGGTACTTATTGTTCACAATGCGGTAGGCTTCCTCGGCAGCGCGCACGCCCATTTGAGCGGCAGCGTAGGCCTGTTTCGCGGCCTGCCAGGTGTTCCAGGCCTCGGTGGTTTGCAGGGTAATTTGCTGTTCCGTATCAATCAGTTGCGTGCGCAGGCGCTCGGCCTCTATGCGCGCCTCCTGGGTGCGGCTGCGGCGCAGGCCGCCATCGAAGAGGTCGTAGGTCATGCCCACCCGCACGAGTGCATATGCTTGTTCGCCATCGAAGCGGTAGCCAAAGCCCTGGAAGCCCAGCTCGCCGCCCACGTAAAAGTCCGGCACGCGCAGGTTGGCCGCGTTGCGCCGAACGTCCGCTTCCGCCGCTCGAATGCCGGCCTGAAGGGCTGCAAACTCGGGGCGCTGAGCGAGCGCCTGAGTCAGCAGAGGCTCCAGTGCATACACAGCCTCGGCGGGCTGCATCAGGGCCGTATCCACCACCACCTCGCTCTGCAGGTCGCGGTGGAGAAGGTAGTTGAAGTACGCCCGCGCTGTATGTTGTGCGCCGCGCAGGCGGGCTATCTCGCTGTCGGCCTTGCTCAGTTCATAGTCGGCGGCCGCCACGGCGTCGCGCGTGGCAACGTGGTGCGTTACCAATGACTCATTGAAACGCCGCAGCTCTATCAGCACCGCGCGGGTATTTTGCCAAATTTTTTCGCCCTCTACCGCCTGCAGGTAGCCCAAATAGGCCGCTGTAATGCGGTAACGCAGTTCCACCTCGTAGGCCGCTTTTTGCGCCGCCTGGCTGGCGTACAACTCCTCCCGAATGAGGCGGTTATACTTCAGGTCGGTATTGAATAGCGGATAGCTGAAGCGCACCTTTGTCTCATGGAAGTCGTCGGGCAAAAACTGCTCGTTGACATTAGGCACATTCGTTGGATAGTCGGGCGAGCCAGGCTGTATCAACTCGTTGATTAAGTTGAGGTTAGCATAAATGGGATTGACCAGATCGCCCACCGGAAAACGGATGCGTCGCCCGCCAGCGGCCCGCATGTAGTTGGCCTCGAACTGAATGGAAGGGTAATACAGCGCCTTCGCCTGCCGCACCGACTCTTGGGCCTTGCGCAGCTGCCAATCCTGTTGCTGAAGCGCTAAGTTGTTAGTCAGCCCAGTCTGAATATACTGCTCCAACACGACCGAGCGCTGTCCATAGGTGGCCAAAGGCAGAAGCAAGGGTAGCACAAACAACCACGCGAAACGAATGGGAAATGTCATAACCCGAACGGCTTTAATTTTATGAACGGTGTTTATTGAAATGGCCAAAAAAGTCTGAACGGCAAGGAGGCGAATAACCTTAGAAGCAACGGATGTTTTACCCTGCCGCGTTTTTTCTTTTAGGAAAACAGAACCCTGATTTTCTTACCTCTGTAAAAAGATGAGCCGCTGTGCATACCGAGAAAGTAGCCCAGAGCTCTCTTTCTGATTGCGAAACGGAGCGCGGTAAACCTATGCCAAGTAAATACCACGCCATTCTTCAAAGCAATCTGCCTTTTGGCATCCGCTTGAAGTACGGCAAGCGACGGAGCATGCTCCCGGAAGTTGCGCTCCAGATGGGCCACCGATACCAGCCGCCGGACCTGTCCATTTACCCAAAAATGTTGTGGGGGCAGGAGGAAATGCATATAACACAAATGCCCCTGGGAGTAGTGGAAATCCTTTCTCCCAGCCAGACGCTGGATGCCCCCACCCAAAAACGCCAGAGTTATTTTGATGCCAGCGAGCAATCGTACTGGTTGGCACTGCTCGATTTGCAGTCGGTTTATGTGTTTCAAAACGCCGAGAACTGCGAAGTATTTATGCATCGCGATGTGCTGAAAGACAGGGTGTTGGATATAGAATTAGACTTGCGCGAGATGTTTGCCTGAAGCGCTGACCTATCCTCTCACAAAACCTTAATCATTTCTGTAAGCATAGCGAAGGACTTGCGCGCCAGTTCCTCGCGCTTTTCGGGCGGATACATGCGCATGCGGTCGCGCACGAAAAGGGCAACAACGCCGTGAACGTAGGCCCAGAGCGTGTAGGCAATGGTCTCCGTATCGGTGCTTTTGAAATAGCGGGCATCCACACAGGCCTGCACGGTTTTAGAAAAAAACTGGTGTGTGGTCATACCCACATTCCAGCATTGCTGGTTTTCCACATGCTCCATGGGCGCGCGGATGATGAAAATCAGGTCGTACAGGTCGGAGTGCTTCAGGCCAAAATCAATGTACAGGCGTCCAAACTCGACGAGACGCTCCCAGGGGTTTTCCAGCTGCAGCAATGGCTGGAAGTGGTTGCGCATGACACTGGCCGCCTCGTACTGTAGGGCCGCGAAAATCTCACTCTTGTCCCGGAAGTACAGGTAAATGGTGGCCGGGCTGTATTCGATGGCGTCCGCGATGTTGCGGATGCTAACGCTGTCGTAGCCTTTGTCGCGGAAGAGGCTTAGCGCTGCACTCAAGATGTTGCGACGCATTTCCTCCTTTTCGCGCTCTTTGCGCCCAGCAATACTCACGGTGTTCGTTGTTTAAATTTTTAACGATGTAATTTTTATGAACAATGTTTATTTTCGAAAATAACATCGACGAAAACATCGCTTTGGACGCTATTTCAACTACTCTAGACCGGCGAATGGACACTTCTGGTTTTTGGGTGTCACCCTTGTATGGCTTCCCAGATTAGCCAGATATTGGCCAAGGCGTAAGTGATGAGGATTGCCATCCAGCTGCGCCGGTCGAAACGGGCGGAGGCTTCTGGGTTGCCGTTTTTCCAGATGCGCAGCGAGGCCACGGACAGCACAATGCACAGCAGGAGGAAGAAGTACGTCAGCACGTGCAACTTGTCCACGAGCGTAAAGGTGGTGGATTGGGGCAGGATGGAGTCCACAATGTACTTATTGCCCACAGCGGCAAACAGCCCGCCCACGGATAGTCCAAAGCGCGGGTCAACGTCCACGGGGTCAATGAAAAAGACCAACCAAGAGATGAAGAAGGAAACGTACATGCCCGTAAAGAGCGAGAAGAACAGCCCCAGCGTCTTGCGCCGGATATAAAGGGCAAACTCTGCATGAGCATAAGCGCTGCTTTCCGTGAGCGTGGGGTCGCCGTAAGTGGTATCGTACCTTCGGGCGCTGGTAGTCAGCTCGAAGCGCTCGATTTTCCAGCTGGACAGGCCCAGCCGGGGGTCAGTCTTCGTGTTGGCCACATCGGGCACATACACCAAGTCAGAAGTATCGCGGTCACTTTCCTCGATTTCGACGACCATTTTCTGCACGTCAAAAGGGAAGCGGCGGATGTCCCAGTCTTTTTTAAAGACAGCCGTAATGCGCTTGCTGGCCCAGCGGATACCACCTTTTTCTTCGGAGTAGGCCAATTGCTCGTTTACCTCCTTGGCGTTGGGGAATTCCAGCGTTTCCTCAGGCCGCAGTGTAGAGTCGCGGTAGTTGAGCCACACCCAGAACTGGGCCGAGAAGCTTTTCTCGCTCAGGTTAACGTCATAGATATCATTGACATACAGCCCGATGCGAACTGTGTCGGGCTGAGCATCAAGCCCGACAGCAGTACTGAAAAGCAGGAGAAAAATCGGGACGAAACGACAGGAATACGAAGGCATACTTAGGTGCTTTTGGCGGTGAAAATACGCCGTCCCTGATTTGTCTGACCTGGTTGCAGGGGCGTTCGTGTGCTCATTTTCGTTTTTCCGGGTCCATTTCGCATTCTCTCGTAAGCATCTGGCGCTTTGGGCTACCTTTGTGCCGTCCTTTCGGACACAGTAAACTATCCCTTCATTCTTTCTTGTTTTCTGGCAGCAATATGAGCGCAATACGAGACATACTGGCCCGCGAGATACTGGACTCGCGCGGCAACCCGACCATAGAAGTAGAAGTAGTCACGGAGGCTGGTTTTGTAGGCCGTGCCGCTGTGCCCTCCGGCGCCAGCACCGGTGTACACGAAGCAGTCGAATTACGCGATAACGACCCCTCGCGCTATTTGGGCAGAGGCGTCCAGCAGGCGATACGAAATGTGGAGAAAATTCTGCGCGAAGAGCTGACAGGCTGCGAAGTAACCGACCAGATCAAAATAGACCGCCTGATGATCGCACGCGACGGCACGCGCAACAAAAGCCAGCTGGGCGCCAACGCCATCCTGGGCGTATCGCTGGCCGTAGCCCATGCTGCCGCTGATGAACTGGGCCAACCACTGTACCGCTACTTAGGCGGCGTGAATGCCCACGTACTACCTGTGCCCATGATGAACATCCTTAACGGCGGCGCCCATGCTGATAACGGCATTGATTTTCAGGAATTCATGATCATGCCTATAGGTGCCGATACCTTCCGCGAAGGGCTGCGCATGGGTGTAGAGATTTTCCATCACCTCAAAAAAGTCCTTAAAAGTAAGGGCTATGCCACCAACGTCGGCGACGAAGGCGGCTTCGCCCCCGGCATCCAGAACAACGAGGAAGCCATCCAGATGGTTATGACTGCCATCGAGGCCGCCGGCTATCGCCCCTTAGAAGACATTGTTATCGCCTTGGATGCCGCTACCTCCGAAATGTACGACCCTCAGACGGGTGAGTACGTGTTCAAAAAATCGAGTGGCGAACGCCTGAGCCGGACCGACATAGTCGCCTTCTGGAAAGACTGGTGCAACCGCTATCCCATTTATTCCATCGAAGACGGCTGCGCCGAAGACGACTGGGACGGCTGGAAACTACTCACCCAAACACTCGGCCACCGCATCCAACTGGTGGGCGATGACCTGTTCGTTACCAACACCGAACGCCTCCAGCGCGGCATTGATGAGAAAATCGCCAACTCCATCCTCATCAAAGTCAACCAAATAGGCACCCTCACCGAAACGATTGAAGCCGTCAACCTGGCCACGCGCAACGCCTACACCTCCATCATCAGCCACCGCTCAGGCGAAACGGAAGACCACACCATCGCCGACCTGGCCGTCGCCCTCAATACCGGCCAGATTAAAACCGGCTCGGCCAGCCGCTCCGACCGCGTAGCCAAGTACAACCAGCTGCTCCGCATCGAA
>FQKF010245489.1_pt1 | contig 24491 bp, 21 predicted proteins | sample 1504521 | NCBI WGS metagenome assembly FQKF01 (sample SAMEA4475357, study PRJEB15587) | soil metagenome | biome: Soil; feature: Field | place: India | collected 2015-03-11 | depth 0 m
CCGGTTGCCCAAAAAACCTCCAGTATACTGTCATATTGATTATTGTCAGGCTCAATGGTATCAAGTATTCGACCCCGACAGAAAGGATATCCCAGATAGTCTATAAATCCTCCAGAAGCACCCGCATATTCGAAATAATTTTTTTTAGTATAACTTAATATTTTTGGCATAACTGCTGCAACAGTGCTATTTTGGTCGAGAAAAGCAATTAGGGGTTGAAGCCAACCTGGTGTAACTTCTACATCGCTGTTGAGTATGACATAGTATTCGGCTTGAATTTGTGAAAGAGCGCGATTATAGCCTTCAGCAAAACCATAATTTTTGTCAAGCTTTATGACTCGTACCTGTGGAAATTTCTGCTTTAAAATATCCAGTGAATTATCAGTCGATGCATTATCAGCTACTACAAATTCAATTTCTGGCATATGTGTATTTTGCAACAAAGAGGGTAAAAATTGTTGCAAGAAATTTGATCCATTCCAGTTTAATATTACTATGCTTGCTTTATACATTATCAGTTTTTTTATGTTTCCAGCGACGATGTGTCCATAACCAATATTCAGGTTGTTGGCGAATTAAATCTTCTAAAGCCCTGACATGGGCCTCGGTTATTTCATGTTCCGATACATGGTCAACATCTTCGAATAGTTTAACTATCTCGATTTCGTAATAACCTCTTTTAATGGGTAAAATTTTTAAAAATACGACAGCCTGATGAAATGCCCTGGCAATTTTTTCAACACCCAGATAAATGGGTGTGTCCTGATTTAAGAATTTTGTCCAATATTGTATTTGTGATTTCATGGGCGATTGATCGGCAATGAAACAGGCAAGAACCCTTGTTCCTTCTTTTTTGTACATAACCATTCGCCGCATGGTTTCTTTTATTGGAACTAAATGAGCACCAAATCGGGTCCGAACTTTAGTTAAAACTTTCTCAAAGTATTTATTTGAAAGTGGTTTATAAAGCGACATGTTTTGATAGGGGGTGGCATCTGAAACACCGCTCAGCCATTCCCAGTTTCCATAATGTCCCATAACAGCAATAATATCGTATCCTTTAGCAAAGAGCTCATCAAATACCTCTGGATTTTTAAACCGAATGCGCTGTTTGTATTCCTTTTCACTGATATTAAGAAGTTTAATGGTTTCGACAATAATGTCGCAGAAATAATGATAAAACTTTTTGGCTATCCATTCAATTTCTTTATCAGTTTTTTCGGGAAAGGAATTATGTAAATTCTGGACAACAACTTTACGTCGGTAACGAACCACATAATAAATAATAGGAAAAAGTATATAATCGGAAATGTAATACAAGACTTTTAAAGGTAGTAATGATAATAACCATATGATAGGATAAAATATGATAAAACCTAAAAGATGCATTATAAGAACCTTTTTAATTTTTCGAGAAAGTCATTATGTATTTTTTCGTTCGAAGCTACTAATTCTTTTCCAAATAAATAATTATTTCCGCCATTAAAATCAGTGACTTTTCCTCCGGCTTCGGTAATAATTATTGAACCAGCAGCAACATCCCATGGGTTTAAATTGTACTCATAAAATACATCGAATCGACCACAAGCTACGTAAGCCATATCAATGGCAGCTGAACCTAATCGGCGTACGCCATGTGAGTGTACAAAAAAATAGGCCAATGACTCCATAAATGGCTTCAATCGATCAAACGCAGTATATGGAAAGCCAGTAGCAATTAAGGCATCATCTACTTTATCAGTATTAGTTACTTTTATAGGTTTACCATTTAAATAAGCACCACCATTTTTCCATGCATAAAAGCATTCGCCGGTAAAAATTTCATATACAACTCCTAGAATTACTTCATTGTTTTTATTAATAAGTCCTATACTGATAGAATATGGTGGAAGACCATGAATAAAATTAGTTGTTCCATCGAGTGGATCAATTACCCAGCGGTAATCACCTGCATCAGTGGCTGAACCCTCTTCGGTGATAAACCCGGCTGATGGTAATATATGCCGTAATCCTTCGACAAGTTGATTTTCTGAGGTTTTATCGACATATGTTACAAAATTGTTAGTGCCTTTAATTTCAATATTTTCAGCTTTTATTTTATCGGCCTCGTTCTTTATCCATTTCCCGGTTACTGTTGCCAATTCACATACACTGTTACAAATTTTTTCTAAATCCATTTAATTAACGTTTAATATATTAAAAATTCATTTGATAAAAATCAATTGATTGAATTTGAAATTATTACACTACAAGTTTCGTTATTGGTTAATTTATCAAGCAAAACATTGCAAGTTTTGCCAATTAAACTTTTCTGAAATGGGGCCTCTACTTTAATGTAATTCGATGTAAACCCGAACATTAAATTTTGTCGCATTCGCGATTCAAAAATAACTTTTTCTGGTTTTCCTAAGTTTGATGAATAAAATTTTTTTCGTTTTTGTTCAGATAATTCAATGAGCACTTTACTGCGACGCTCTTTAATTTTTGGGTCAACTTTATCAGGAAGTTGAAATGCTTTTGTATTGGGGCGGTCGGAAAATGGAAAAACATGCAGGTAACTAATATTGAGGTTATCAATAAATTTAAAAGTGTCATCGAAGTCGTTATCTGTTTCACCCGGAAATCCAACAATTACATCAGCTCCAATGCAAGCATCGGGTAAAACATTTTTTATATAATTGACACGCGATTCAAAAGTTTCGCGTCGGTATCGCCGTCCCATAGCTGCCAATATTTTGTTTGAACCCGATTGTAAAGGAATATGAAAATGAGGTGCAAATCGGTTCGATACGGCCACAAAATCAATAATTTCATCGTGTAACAGATTAGGTTCTATTGATGATATTCGAAACCGTTCAATGCCTTCGACCTTATCAAGTTCTTTTATAAGTTGAAAAAACGTTTCGCCTGTGGTTTGTCCAAAATCGCCAATATTAACACCCGTAAGAACAATTTCTTTTATTCCTTTTTCTGCAATTTCTTGTGCTTGCTTAACGATGTTTTCGATTGATGTATTACGGCTAATTCCTCTGGCCAATGGAATGGTGCAATAAGTACAGTTATAGTCACAACCGTCTTGGACTTTTAAGAAGGCTCGTGTTCGTTCACTGATTGAATATGATGCTTCGAAAGTATCTACACTAAAAATATCGCATGAATGTATTTTCTGGGTTCTACCTTCAAAAAGCTCTTCAACATGGTCAACCAGATTAAACTTTTCGCTTGTTCCAAGAACCAGATCAACGCCCTCAATGGCTGCTACTTCATCGGGTTTAAGCTGTGAATAACAGCCAATTACCACTACTTTAGCACCTTTGACTGTTGCTTTTTTTATGGCCTGTCGACATTTTTTGTCGGCAACATGTGTAACTGAACAGGTATTTATTACATAAACGTCAGCATCTGATTCAAATGGTACTGCCCGGTAACCGCGTGCAATAAACTTTTGTTGCAGCATGGCCGATTCGGCAAAATTAAGCTTGCATCCAAGTGTATAAAATGCCACACTGCGCATAGCAGTTGTATGTTGATTATTTGATTCATTCATAATAATGGTGCAAAATTAATACGAACTCATGAAATGAAGTTTGAAACTAACACACTTATTTGAATTTTGTTCTGTAATGAAGAGTTTTTTATACGAAAACTCTAAATACTATTTTATTTTTCAATAAGTTTTGTAGTTTTTAGTTTAATATAAAAAATGATCGTATGGATATCGTGTAATATGAATTTCTTTAACTTTCTGGTAAAGCATTTCGCGGAGCTTATCAATATTAATTTTTTGAGTGGCCGAAATAAATATGCAGGGTTCATTTGATTTGGCTATCCAGCTGTTTTGAATATCATTCAGTGTCCAGTTTTGACGAGTTTTTTCTGTTAAATCGTCGGGGTCTTTTTCAATAAATTGGTATGCATCAATTTTGTTGAAAACCATAATAGTTGGTTTTTGTGCGGCACCCAGATCTAAAAGTGTTTGATTTACTGTATTGATTTGATCTTCGAACGATGGGTGAGAAATATCAACTACATGCAATAAAATGTCGGCTTCTCTTACTTCATCGAGGGTCGATTTAAACGATTCGACCAGATGATGGGGTAATTTGCGAATAAAACCAACCGTATCGGAAAGCAGAAATGGTAAATTGCCAATCACAACTTTACGAACAGTGGTATCGAGAGTGGCAAACAATTTGTTTTCGGCAAAAACATTACTTTTACTCAGGAGATTCATTAATGTCGATTTACCCACATTGGTATAGCCCACCAGACTCACTCTCACTAATTCGCCTCGATTTTTTCGTTGGGTGGCCATTTGTAAATCGATTTTTTTAAGTTGCTCTTTCAGACGAGCTATTCGATCACGAATTACCCTGCGGTCAGTTTCAATTTCGCGTTCACCTGGGCCTCGTAAACCAATACCTCCACGTTGACGTTCGAGGTGGGTCCACATCCCAACCAGTCGGGGTAATAGATATTGATATTGTGCCAATTCAACCTGTGCTTTAGCATGTGCCGTTTTAGCCCGACGGGCAAAAATATCGAGTATCAAATTGGTTCGATCCAGTACTTTGCAACCTAACTCTTTTTCAATATTTCGCAATTGACTTGGCGAAAGTTCATCATCGAACACAACAAAACTTATGTTATGTTCTTTCACATATGCAGCAATCTCGGCAATTTTACCTTCACCTACAAAAGTTCGTGCATTCGGAACTTCAATTCGTTGTGTAAATCGTTTTTTTACAATAGCTCCCGCCGTATCGGCTAAAAATTCCAGCTCATCAAGGTATTCCCGAACTTGTTGTTCGTTTTGTTCGGGTGTAATTACTCCTACTAAAACTGCAGTTTCTGTGACAGGAGTAGTTGAAATCATATGTTCTTTGTGTTTTCTGAAACAACAAAAGGCCGTCCGTAATAAGAACAGCCTTTACTATTTATATGTAAGTGAATATTTATGCTTTGTGCTTATGTTCGTCTGACACAGTGAGTTTATAACGACCTTTAGCTCGACGACGAGCAAGAACTTTTCTTCCATTGGCTGTCGACATTCTTTCAAGAAAACCATGTTTATTTTTTCTCTTTCTGTTCGAAGGTTGATATGTGCGTTTCATCTTATTTAGTTTATTTTTAATTCTTTAAATTGCGCCCGCAAAGATAATGTTTTTTTAAAAGTACCAAAAATGTTTTAAAAATTATTTTTAAAGTACTGAATTTTCATTTATTCTATGTGGTTTAGTTACAAGATTAAATAATTTAAAAGTTTATATTATGTTTGTAATTGAAAGTAAATATATTTTAAAACTGTAATTATGCCTAATGTTTTAATTACCGGTTGTAGCAGAGGTATAGGTAAACAACTGGTTTTGCAGTATCTTCAGCATTCTTCAAATAAAATAATTGGAATTTCGCGTAATCCCGATATTCAAAAATCCGAGTTCTGGCAAACAGATATTGACCAGAAATTTTTACCTATCACGTTTGATTTACTAGAAATTAGTGAAAAAAGTGAATTTTTATTAAAACGAATTACCGAATTCATCGATTCAATAGATATATTAATTAATAATGCTGGCATATTAATTAATAAACCTTTTGAAAATTATAGTTTTAAAGAAATAATGTATCAGCTTGAGACCAATTTGGTTGCTCCCTCTTTACTTATTCAAACGTTGTTGCCTTTATTAAAAAAATCGACCAATGCTCATATTATTAATATAGGCAGTATGGGTGGTTTTCAGGGAAGTAGCAAATATGTTGGTTTATCATGGTATAGTGCCAGTAAAGCTGCTTTAGCTTGTATGAGTGAATGTTTGGCTGAGGAATTTAAAATGTATGGAATTAAGGTAAATTGTCTGGCTTTAGGAGCAGTAGAAACAGAAATGTTACAATTAGCGTTTCCTGAATATAAGGCTCCTGTGAATGCTCAAAATATTGCTGAATTTATTATCTATTTTGCTGAAAACGGACATCGTTTTTTTAATGGAAAGGTGCTGCCTGTTGCGCTTGGTAATCCTTAAAATTTATTAAAATATTCGACTAAATACATAACTGTCATAAAATAAGTATATTATAAAGGTAAAATTTTGACATTCTTTGAAGCATAGCCATTAAAAAAAATATTACATTAGCGCCCATAAATTTGCCAAAATGGAGGTTAATAAAGAACAAATTAAAAAAATTGGCCTGGTTACTACATCGGCATTTGTAATTGCCAACATGATAGGTACAGGCGTTTTTACCTCGTTAGGTTATCAATTAAAAGGTACAGAGAATGTAGTTACGATATTAATATTATGGATATTAGGTGGGGTTATTGCTCTAAGTGGTTCGCTGGTATACAGCGAATTAGGTGCATGTATGCCCCGATCGGGAGGAGAATATCATTATTTAAGCCAGATATATCGGCCATGGGTTGGTTTCCTATCGGGTTGGGTATCTATAACTGTTGGTTTTGCAGCTCCTGTAGCACTCGCTTCTATGGCTCTTGGTAGTTATACATCAAGAATTTTTCCATCACTTTCGCCCGAAAATATTGCTTTGTCTGTATTGTTGATAATTTCACTAATTCACGCACTCGATGTCAGGTTGGGCGGAAATTTTCAAGTTATTTTCACTGCTTTTAAAATATTGTTAATCTTATTTTTTATTTGTTGTGGACTTTTTTTAGCACCAAATCACGAAAATTTAAGTCAATATTTTTCTACTTTTAAAGCAAGTGAATTAACGCGTCCCGACTTTTTTGTATCATTAATTTTTGTAACATATGCTTTTTCGGGCTGGAATGCTTCGGCTTATATAGCTTCCGAAATTCGTGATCCACAAAAAACTATTCCTTTATCACTATTAATTAGCACAGGTTTGGTTACCATCCTGTATTTGTTGTTAAATTTTACTTTTTTACTTACCACACCAACTATTGAATTAAAAGGACAGCTCGATGTAGGATATATATCGGCAAGTAAAATTTTTGGACCAACAGGTGGAAGTATAATGGCCATGCTAATTTCAATTTTGTTAATATCCACTATAAGCTCCATGATATTTGTTGGGCCTCGAGTTACCCAGGTAATGGGCGAAGATTATAAAATTCTTGGATTTTTGGCCGAACGTTCCCAACGAGGTACTCCTGTTTATGCCATTTTACTTCAGTTTGCTATCAGTTTTTTTATGATTCTTACATCAACTTTCGAAAGTGTGTTAACTTACGCAGGTTTTACACTAAACTTATTTACTTTTCTTACAGTATTAGGCATTTTTATTCATCGATATAAGTTTAAATATATTGAACGACCTTATAAAACATGGGGATACCCTGTTGTACCTCTTGTATATCTTACTGTAATTATTTTAACTCTTGGTTATTTAATTTATGTTCGACCTTATGAATCTTTAATGGGTTTTATTACGCTTTTTTCAGGTATAATATTGTATTTAATAAACCAATGGTACATAAGAAAAAAATAATGAATATGAGATTTGACTACAGAGGCTTACTGGTACTTTTAATTGGTCTTTTATGTTCCTGTAAAAATTCAACTGAATTAAGAAGTCAAACTAAAAAAGTTTGTATAAACCATGGCAATTATAGTTTTAATCAAACTGCACGTTTTATTGCCGGAATGCCAATTGATAGTACTTCAACTTATTATACATTAAGTCAAAGCAAAGATTGGAAAAAATATGTAAAAGAGACAGATGAGGGTTGGAAAAAATTTTCGAATGTAGCTGAGAAGTATAGAAAATTTGCACAAGCCGAAATTAATCCCCCCTACGATACTGTTTCGACACTGTTTTATCCCTTCAGTGGCCCTGATTTTTTGTTTGCGAATATCATGTTTCCGAATGCAAAAAAAATGATATTAATTGGGCTCGAAAGTCCAGGTAGTATACCTGATTTTGCTCATGTGGGAAAAGATTTAGCATCTGTTTTAGAAATGTATAAAATTGCCATTGAAGATGTGATACGCTTAAGTTTTTTTCGAACCCTCGATATGAAAGAACAGCTTGCTAATGAAGCTATTGATGGTACAACTCCAATATTAATGCTTTTTCTTGCCCGATCGAATAAAATAATTGATACCATCACCTATTTTCAACTTAATGAAAAGGGAATTATGGTTGATATTCCATATAGTGAACATAAGAAAGCAAATGGTGTAGCAATTCGTTATTTTTCGGAGAACGACACAGTTGTGCGTACTATATATTATTTATCTACAAACCTGGCCGATCCCGCTTTAAAGCAAAATAAGGCATTTTATAATTTTTTGGATCGGTTAGATTATAATTGCGTTACTTTTGTGAAGTCAGCAACTTATTTAATGCATAAGTCGTACTTTTCAATAATCCGTAATACATGTCTAAATCATTCTATTTTTATTTTACAGGATGATTCTGGAATTGCTTATAAATTCTTCGATAAAAAACTCTGGGAAATACAACTTTATGGTAAGTATACAAAGCCAATTAAGCTTTTTGAAGAGTTTTATGAACCTGATTTATATGAGGCATATCAAAAAATGAGAGTTAAACCATTGAATTTCAGAATAGGGTATTCCAATCCTTCTAATTTGTTAATTGCCAGAAAAATAAAATTACAGCATTAATGACTAAGTATTTTGTAACTTTTATATTAACTTCCTTTCCAACAATATTAGTAGGAAAGGGATTTATGAATGAAATTAATCCAAAGGTAGAAGCATCTATAACCGATACGGTAACTGTATTACAGCCCGATAGTATTGAAATTGCTGAACAACAGGAGAATGAATTTCAGGAATTTATTGATACGGTCTTCATGAGTGTCGATACCTTTTATTGGGATAATAAAATGATTAACTCAGGAAGGTTCGACTTTAAATCAATGACCGATACGATTCGAATTCCGCTGGCTGAGCTATCAGATTCGAACACTACTGTTTTACAATATTGTCATCCTTTTAAGAATTATGTTACCAGTAATTTTGGCCCCAGGCGATTTATATTTCACTATGGTGTAGATATTAAATTATATAAAGGCGATCCGGTTTGTGTAGCTTTCGATGGAATTGTGCGATTAACAAAATACGATCGACGTGGCTATGGGAATGTAGTAGTAGTAAGGCACCCAAATGGTCTGGAAACAATTTACGGACATTTGTCAAAAATACTGGTTAGCCCTATGCAACGAGTTAAGTCGGGCGATATAATTGGCCTGGGAGGCAATAGTGGGCGGTCAACTGGTTCGCACTTGCATTTCGAAATTCGATATCGGGGAGAGCCTTTTGATCCAAATTGCTTTATTGACTTCGAAAATTATAAATTAAAAACCGATACTTTATGTCTAAGCTTTGCTAATTTCGAATATTTAATTGAATTACGAAAAGCAAAATATCATGTAATCCGAAAAGGCGATACATTAGGTAAAATAGCCCGACGATACGGTACAACCGTTTCTAAATTATGTAAGTTGAATCATATCTCCAGTAAAACCATTCTTCGACCCGGTAGAAAAATCAGATATCAATAAAATAAATGTTTTTCATGGCAATGAATAAGATTGAAAAAGAACCCCCAACATACTTACGATGGATAGTACTTTTGGTTGTTAGCATTGCCATGATGGGTAATTATTATATTTACGATAGTATTAGTCCTCTTGCCGATTTATTAAAACAACAACTTGGATTTACCGATGCAGCTATAGGTACGTTAAATGCAATTTATAGTATTCCAAACGTTTTTATGGTATTATTAGGCGGAATAATAATTGATCGTTTGGGAATTAGAAAAGCTGGTTTTATTTTTTCGATTTTAATTATGATCGGTGCTTTCATTACTGTTCTAAATGGCAACTTATTTTTAATGGCTACCGGTCGACTTATTTTCGGGTTAGGTGCAGAGTCCATGATTGTGGCTGTAACTACCTCTATAGCTCGATGGTTTAAAGGAAAAGAGTTTTCGTTCGCTTTTGGGCTCAATCTTACTATTGCTCGCCTGGGCTCATTTATGGCATTAAATTCACCTAGTTGGGCTAATAGTTTTTATACTGCAGGCTGGAAATATCCTTTATACATTGCTGCATTTGCCGGAACGCTGGCTTTGTTATGTATCATTTTATATAGCATAATTGATTATTTTGCCGAACGACGGTATAATTTGCCTTCCGAAGGGACTACCGACAGAGTAGAGTTGAAACAAATTTTTAGCTTTCCAAAAGCCTTCTGGTACATTAGCATGTTATGTATAGTTTTTTATTCTGCCATATTTCCTTTCCAAACTTTTGCAGTGAAGTTTTTTCAAGATGTTCATCATACTACACGTGAGGCTGGTGGACTCCTGTCAAGTTTACTAACTCTTTCGGCTATGATTTTTACCCCACTATTCGGTTATTTAGCCGATCGTTATGGCAAACGAAGTTCAGCCATGTTTATTGGTTCGCTTTTAATCGTTCCCGTGTATCTTTGGATGGGTTATGCTTTTAATATAACTAATTGGTTTAATATTCCCGAACAATTTCATATAGGTATTTCATTTCTAAATATTGAAGCTATAGTGCCTGTTAACCTTTTAATACCAATGAGTATAATGGGCTTTTCGTTTGCCCTTATTCCTGCTTTAATGTGGCCATCGGTGGCTATGATTGTCGATAATACTAAACTGGGTACTGCCTATGGCCTAATGACTATGATTCAAAATATTGGTTTAACTTTATTTAATCTAATTATTGGCTTTTCTAATGATCTTTTTATGGCTGGTCCCGATAACCCTCAAGGATACATTGTTGGAATGTATATTTTTTCTATTTGCGGTATTTTGGGCATGATTTATTCTTTATTGTTGCGTAAAAGTGCACCTGATCTTGAAAAAGGATCTCTTATTTCTAAGAAAAATTGATTTAATCAGTTCCTTATAATTCTTCTTTTACTTTAAAAAATTGTAATAATTTTTTAGCTACATGTTTATCGATGGGAAAAGTAAACTGTGCTGGTTTTAATTTTGAAATGGGTAGCCATCGAAATACAATTGTTCCATTTGATGCGTGTTTATTAATTAAAGGTTTATCTGATGTTGGCAGTTCAATTGGCTTATCTAGTTCAGCAAAATAATAAATGCTTATAATTTGCTGGTAATCGGTAAAATGATCTTTTTGAAAAAAATCGGTGGTGTAAAAATGAGACACATTGGTTATTGATGTCTGTAATTCTTCTTCCATTTCACGACGCAAACATTCAATGGTTCCCTCGCCAAAATGCAAACCACCTCCAGGAAATTTAGTCATAAGCATATTGCGTTGAAATTCGTCGGCTACCAATATGGCTTGTTTACCAGCATCAGTGATTATTGCATACACCCGGATGTTAAATCTATATTTATCCATTTTGTTTTACCACATAAATTTGGCCTGCTTCGGTTTTCTTTACCAATACCTTTGTGTTGGGTTCAATAAAGCCCGATTCTGATTTGGCATCATAAATATTACCTTCTATTTCTACTTTCCCCGATGGTCGAAGAACGGTTATGGCAACACCAGTTTTACCAATTAATGATTTTAGTTCTTGAATGTCTACTCCAATGTAACCTTCGTCTTTCTTTTGTTCGGCGTATAATGCTACTTTTAACTTCTTCGATGCCAAAATTTTTGCGCCAGTGTATAAAGAAAGCAGGAAAGATAGAGTGATTGAAAAAATTACAAGTGCAAAAGCTTTAAAAAGGGGTAATAAAGAAGGTATGTGCATGGGTTCTTTTGGTAATTTATCGACCATGGCTAAAGTTAATCCTACAATTACTAGGACAATACCGGTAATGCCGGCAACTCCAAATCCGGGAATAACAAATATTTCAATTGCGAGTAGAATAAGCCCAATGATAAAAAGAATAATTTCCCAATTTTGTGCCAGTCCTTCCAAATATAAAGGTGCAAAATATAATAATGCAGCAGTGACTGCAGCAATTAATGGGAACCCGATACCTGGTGTTTGTAACTCGAAATAAATACCTGCCACAATAATCATTATTAATATTCCCTGTACGGCAGGATGCATTAAAAATCCAAGTAATTTGTCTAAAGTGGTAGCTTTGTATTCTTTTATTTCGTAATTATCAATTTTCAAATTATTTATAACTTCTTTTATATTTTCAGCTTTACCTTCGCAATATCCAAGATTTATAGCTTCATTAACTGTAAGGGTGAGCACTTTGCCTGTATCAATAACTCCTTTGATATATATGCTGGGGTCGACCATAGCTTCAGCAATTTTAGGGTCACGATGCCAGACCCATAAAGTATCTTTTCCTTTTACAACAGGCTTTTTACCATGTGCCTCGGCTGTTGCTCTCATAATTGCCCGCATATAGCTCTGGTATTTATCTGGAACAACTTTTCCCTGTTGATCCACCACTGTAGCAGCACCTATGCTTGCACCTTCCCGCATATAAATGCTATCGGCTGCAATTGCAATTAAAGCACCAGCCGATGCTGCGTTATTGTCAATAAAAGCAATTACAGGGATAGGGCAGTTTAATATTTTTGTACGAATAGAATCTGCTGCATCTACTAAACCTCCATAGGTGTTTAAACGCATAATAATATAATCAGCATTTTGGTCAATGGCCTGCTCAATTGCTTTCTTGGTAATTCGCCATGAACCAGGATTTATTTCTTGATTAATTTCAAATTTATATATTAGAATTTTTTCTTCGGCATGTAATATGTAGAAGAGAAAATTAAATAATAAATAAAGCAAAACAGCTAAAATTCTCATAGGAGATAGTTTATTAAGTAACTCATTTATAATTAACACAAAGTAAGCTATAAATTCTATTGCTTACATATTATTAGTTGATTATTTCAGGCAGTAATATCACCCCACGATAAAAAATATTCAGTTACATTATCATTTTTCGATAGTGACTTGGTAACTACTACTTTTACATTTTTACAACCTGATTTTTCTAATGCACGTTCCATCCAACCAGCAATGTTTTCTTCAACTATAGGATCAGAGTCAGGGAAGAGTGTAACATGTACATATAAATTATTTTTTTGTACATTAAGTACAATCATTTCCGATGGCCGAAAATAGGTGGCAAATACCCTACTTCCACGTTCAATAATATATTTGGGTGAACCAAATTGAATAAAAAATCGGTATATTCCACCTAATGCCACATCGGCACTGAAACGACCCATGGTACGTGCGGTTTTTACATCATCGCCATTATAAAATATTTTGCTAATGACTTTCATCGGAATTATTAAAGACTCACGCAACGGGTACCAGTTATTTGAAAATAAAAATCCTGACATTATTCTTCTTGATTCATCAGGTAATGCATTTAACCATTCTTGCTTACGAGTAGGGAAAAATTTATCAACAAACTCGATAATTGATCGTACAGATGTGCCTTTAACTTCCATATAGCTTATTTTATCTTGTTCGGTTTAAAGTTAATAAAGCTTTATAAATAAAACCAAGTTAAAATGTAAAAATAATTTTCAGAAAAATTACTTACTGTATTTTTAAAGTTAAATCATTTTTTTTAAACCAATGGTTTAGAATAATTCTATAATTTTTGACCTTATCAAAAGCGTATTTATATTGAAATGCCTTATCATCAAACATTGTTCATTTGGGTGAGCGATTTTTCTATTATAAATATTATTTTCGTGTGTATATTTGTATGACAAAATTAAAATTATTGAAAGTTATGGAAAATCAGAAAGAAGGACACGAAATTCAGATTGAATTAAAAGAAGACATTGCCCAGGGAATTTATTCAAATCTGGCAATTATAACTCATTCTCCATCCGAGTTTGTTATTGATTTTGTTCGAATTATGCCTGGTGTGCCAAAAGCCGATGTAAAATCGAGAATTATTTTAACTCCCGAACATGCCAAACGTTTACTTTATGCACTGAAGGATAATATAGCCAAATATGAGTCGGTTCACGGAACTATCAAAAATGTTGAACCTATTCCACCTATAATGCCCATGGGTTTTAGTGGACCAACAGCTCAAGCATAGGTGTTTACTCAATAGTAATGAGCTTTATCAATGGATAGGCCTACTTATTTTTAAAAGTGGGCTTTATAAAATTTTATTTTTAACAAGTAGATCTTCCATTTGCATTTGTATTTTTTGGGCTTCCAGAGCTGAGAATTGTTGGAAATCTGTGCCGGAGTTAGCATATATAATCTGTCGAGAGTTATTTACCAATAGACCGCAATCAGATGTAATTGCATTTTGAGCTACTTCTTCTAAACTACCTCCTTGAGCACCTACGCCCGGAACCAATAGAAAATGCTGAGGAATAATTTTTCGAATATCTTGTAACATAGTAGCTTTTGTTGCTCCAACTACGAACATTAAGTTATCGATGGTTCCCCAATTCATGGCCGTTTGAATTACTTTTTCAAAAAGTCGTAAACCACTGTTTTTGTCAATTAACATTTGAAAGTCGTTAGCGCTCTGGTTTGAAGTAAGGGCTAATATAATTACCCATTTATCGGGATATTCCAGAAATGGTTTAACTGAGTCGACTCCCATGTATGGTGTAATGGTTACTGCATCAAAGTTCATATACTCAAAGAAAGCCTTAGCATACATTTCACAAGTATTTCCTATATCACCACGTTTAGCATCGGCTATTAAAAATATTCCTGGGTAGTTATTACGTATATATTCAACTGTTTTTTTTAAACTGTTCCAACCTGCCACGCCTTTTGCTTCATAAAATGCTAAATTTGGCTTATAAGCCACAGCATATTTACTTGTTGCATCTACAATGTGTTTATTAAATTCAAATATGGGATCTTCGAATTTGTGCAAATGATGGGGAATTTTATTAATATCAGTATCTAATCCTACACATAAAAAACTCTTTTTCGACTTTATCAGTTCAACTAATCGGTTAAAATTTTTCATTTTAAAATATTTTGAAAGGCTTATGTTTTTTATTATGTGAATAAAATTATAGTCTTATTTTACCCGATTGGTATAGGGACAAAAAATAAGAAATAGACCTATCGTATGTTCTTTCGTATTCAGCTGGAAAGTAGCATGCTGGGAGCTCTCCGTTTGACCGATGATAGGCTAAACAATCACAACAAATTCCTTTTCGTGAGCATGGATATGAACAATTGCATCTGCCTTTATTATACTCTTTTTTACATTCCATACTTTTATATTTTAAATGTGCGTTTAAGCTTTTTGTTCCTTCTTGGGAAATATCAGACTTGCTAAGATACTAAGCATCAAAACAGAAAGAATAAAATACAGTGAATATAAGTTTGTAAAACCAATGTCATCGAGCCAGTGATGGAAAACAAGCTTTAGCCCCACATATACCAAAAGTATTGATACCCCCACTTTAAGGTAATGAAAGAGTCCAACAATGTTTGCCAGCAAAAAGAAAAGAGAACGTAACCCAATAATTGCAAAAATATTGGAAAAAAATACAATGTAAGGATCTCGGGTAATAGAGAAGATAGCAGGAATAGAATCGACAGCAAATATTAAATCAGTAAACTCAATCATTAATAGAACAATAAATAAAGGTGTAAAATATAATACTCCATTTATCCTTTTCCAGAAATGACCGTTTATGTAATCAGGGTATATTCTGAAATGATTAGAAAGATATTTCACCAGCCAGTGGTCTTTAATATTAATTTGTTCTTCTTTATTTCTGTCGAGAAACATTTTAATACCAGAGAAGATGAGGAACGCACCAAATATATAAAGAAGCCATTCAAACCGAACAATTAATGCTGCACCGGCAAAAATAAAAATGAAACGTAAAACTATTGCTCCTAAAATTCCCCAGAATAATACAGTCTTATAGTTTTTGGGATCTACTGAGAATGAAGTTAAAATCATTAAAATGACAAAAATATTATCGAGCGAGAGTGTGTATTCTAAAAAGTAACCAGCCAGATAATCCATGGCTGCCGATTCACGATAAATTTTTAACGCCTCCTGGAAATCATTAGTATTGATTTTTATATGCGGAGAGTATAAGGCTACATATGCTTTTAAATCTTCAATGGTAGTTATTTGATGAATATGATCTCCATAGATTCTAATGAAAAAATAAAATCCTAATGAAAGTGACACCCAAAGTGTTGTGAGTAGTAACGATTCTTTAATGGAGATTACATGTTTGTTCCGTCCAACCAATAATAAGTCAATAAGTAGTACTCCTAATATAACTGTTGCAAATACAATGAAAAAAATATTTTGCTCAATAAAATTTACCATAATTAACAAATTTTACATTCGAAATTTAAATCAATAGCATTAAAAGAAAAATATTTATTTTCAGATTTTTCATGAGTAACCAAATAGTTTAAGGTTTGTGAAGCAATAATAGTTCCTACCATTCCACAAACAGCGCCTAATAAACCTTTTTCATTAGTTTTATTGTACTGAAGATAATTTTGTAATTGCAAACTGGGTTTGAAACCAATCAAAACCTCACCATAAAATCCTTCAGCATTACCAACAATTAAGGGTATTTCTTTGTTTATTAAGTAATTAATTAATAAATGGTTTGTATCTAAATCGTTTGTTGTGTCAATTATTAATTGATAATCGAGAAGTATTCTGTCAATATTTTCTTGGTTGATTTTGATGTTGTGGATTTGATAATTCACATAAGGATTGAGGAGTAAGAGTTTTTCTTTTGCTACAATAGTTTTGAGTTTTCCCAGGTCACCAATTCCAAACATAATTTGTCGATGAAACTGTGACTCATTAACTGAGGCATAATCGCAAATTCCAATAGTGCCAACACCAGCTGCTGCCAAATATTGCAACACGGCAGTACCCATGCCTCCAACACCAATTAAAAGAATTTTTGATGATTTTAATTTTTGCTGTCCCTCGAGTTGTATCTGGGTTACCAGTAACTGCCGGGCATATCTTCGTAATTCTGATTCAGTAAGTTCAGTATTTTTAGTGTTTGCCATAATTATGGTTTTTTTATTTGGTTTTATGGAACACTTAACTTAAAATTTTTCTTATTGTTCAAGTAAGTTTTTAAAAAATAATTTCAATACAAAATTTAGTCCAAAATGTTTATTGATTTTTATTCACAATTTTTCTGTTTTAAAATAAAACTTGTTTTTCTATTTTTTGCTAACTTCCATTGTTTTATTATTGTAAAAGTAGGTGGAATTAATGAAAACATTATAATTGCTAAAACTACCATTGTAAAGTTGTTTTTAACAAATTCATTATTGGCAAAAAAATAACCAGACCAACAAAAAATATTTACCCACAGGATATTACCTAATATTGTGAAAGAGAAAAACTTGACATACTTCATTGAACCAACACCTGCAACAAAAGGAGCAAATGTTCTTAAAATAGGCATGAATCGGGCTAGAACAACTGTTATGGCACCATATTTTTTATAAAATGCCTGTGTTTTATCAAGGTGTTCGCGTCGGATTAGCTTATAGTTTTTCTCATATACTCTATGTCCAATAAATTTACCTATTAAATAGTTTGAATTATCACCCAGAACCGCAGCTAAAAAAATAATTAGTATTAATACAGTTATGTTTAATACACCCATGGTTACAAACGTACCTGCTGCAAATAACAATGAATCGCCCGGTAGAAAGGGTGTGATTACTAAGCCTGTTTCGCAAAATACTATGAGAAATAAAATTAAATATGTCCAGGTGTCATATTTTGTTATAATTTCACTTAAATGAACATCGATGTGCAGGATAAAATCAATTAAATAACGAATAACCTCCATCTTTGATTTTTTTGTCGAATTTGCGGGCTAAGATATGAATATTTTAATAATTAACTATAAATTTATACCTCATACATTTCTTTGCCGCAATTATTTCAGCTATGTATAATCCATTTTGAAGGTTACATAAATTAATAGAAATTGTATGTTTAAACTGATATGTTGATAAGATACGCCCGTTTATATCAATAATTCTTAATATATAATTTATTGCATCAATGTTCTTTATGCCAATTTGTAATTCTTTGATATCGTTAACATATTTTATTTCAATAAACTCTTCATCTCTTTCAATTTTTAAATCGGTTCTGATGTTTATGCATTCATTATTTTTTGAAAGAGGGGTTGGTATGGCTGGAAAACAATAAATGCCTGTTACATCGGGGTATCTGACAATGCTGTATGGACCATATTTATTGCTAATTTTTATGCTATCAATTAATTGAAATTCGTTACCAATTTTTTGATACACTGCAAATAAGCGATTTTCTTTTAAATCAAATGGCAAATGAAAAGGACCCTGAAAGGACTGTCCATCAATCCATAATAGTTTATATGCAAATGGAGGTATAATTGTCACATTTTGATACCACTTACTTATTTGATATTTTGCAGGTTTTTCCAATGAATCAGTGAAAAAATAATTACATAATTGTAAACTATCGCGACTGTTATTATATAATTCTATCCATGGATCATATTCGCCAAATTCGTCGGCTATTACATTGTTATTGTGTGTTATTTCGTTAATAACAAGCGAATTATTTATTTTAGTCGGTTCATATTCAGCCCAGTATTCTATATTTCCTGATAAAGTATCGATATACTCAGGAGAAGAAATAATTTGGGTCGATTTGTTACCAGCTATCTCACCTATAATTTCCAGATCGAAACTTATATCACTACTTGTTGAATTTGATTGGTGAATTTCAACTGCAATGGTGTTTTCACCCGATTTTAAATACGAGATATCTAAAGGGAATTCGAAAAAAGAAGTTTCATCTGGTGCACCGTTTGCAAAAGTTGAATAATCAATATTTGAAGTGTCTGAAAAATTAATTGCATTCCATTTTGTTCCATTAATATACACTACTGCTCCATCGTCATAAAGTATGCGTAACGTTAGGTTTGTCCAATTTTTTGATGTGTCGAAATTGAATGTTTTACGAAAATAGGTAGTTACATATTTGTTGTTGGCATCATTTCCATATGATAACACTGTCTTTTCGTCTCCATCGCCATAACCCAATTGTGAGGGTCCTTCTTTCCACATAGAATCATTTATTTGATAATCTGGCAAATACCAATCAGGGTCAATCCCCTGTCCTTGATCCCAATATTTCCAATTATCGCCACTTTTAATTATATACTGGTCATAGCTTGAATCCAATTTTCGAATAGCATACTTAAATTTATAGCCAGTGGGGGGTATAAAACGAACAACAGTGATGGTGCCTAACGGAAATGTGCCATAATAGCTGGTATCAACTGATTCAATATTGTCGAAGGCAATTTTACCTTTAGTGCTTGATAGGTTATGATATTCAACATCAACATCGGCATTTAAGCCAAACCAGTCGCGAAGTTGTTGTCTTACAATACCGGGTCTTTGCTGAGCGGCTGTCTTTAAATTATTAATATTATTTTGCCACGAATTATAGTCTAACCCCCATCGTTTACAATGATTTGGCATTTCAGATTTATAGAGATCGGTAACACTGTCGATAGTTTTTATTACATGTTCGGGTTTAAATGTGGAGTTTATGTGAGCATAAAACCGATTTAAAAACTTTTGTTTAAACTTTGTGTTTTCTATTAATTTTCGCGGTAAAATGGTCGACCACAACGGATTTGGCCAATCTTGTGCAGTGGTTGTGTCAAAAATCATTCGCACTGTTTCGTGGTTCACATTGCTATACAATCCAAATCCAAAGTCGGTGTCATAAACTATCCAGCGCCATTTGCCTGTTGGATTTTTTGGCCGCCATATTTTTATATTATTTCCTGGCCAATCATGATTGCCAATATATATTTGAAATATTAGATAGTCAATGTATTCATCCATATCAATCCGATCTGCAACATATTTGAAATTGGCAGCATTTGAAAGCGAGTTATTTGTTACAAAGCTGATTAGGTTATTATAATCGGTATTTGAACCTGCTATTATTCTTCCGAAAACATCAACCATGTCTATTTTGTCATCAGTAAGCCCATATTTAGCTTCGACTAAGTCAGGACCCGAACGTTCATATATAGTTTGTACACCATAATATTGACCATTTATGAATAATACAGCAGGTTGAAATTCCTGATGGTCAAGGTTCATGTTTCTATCAGTTAATTCCTGAAAAATACCATCTCTAAATAAGGTATTGTTCCAATCGTTTCCACCATTTCGTAAAAAAATGCTATTAAATTCAGTATAAGTTCTATCTTTAAAAAATGGATAATTTAATCGGCCTTTTCCATATTTGCTTCGTGCGTGTATAGTAAGCGATTTTTGAGGAAGAGTTCGACTACAGGCACCGGCAATTTTTATGCCTACCATCTGATTTAATATTTTTAAATGATTTTTATCGAAAAATTCAAAATTTGCAGCACGCTCCCAGTCTCTATTCCAATTAGCCCTACCATAACAATTTCCTTCTATGCCGTTAGTGCCCACCACATATATGCCTAAAGTATTATCGGTTAGGTTTTTTGGATCTGTGGTTAATGAAACTACAGGCATCAATGGTTTTCGTTCATTTATGAAATAAGTTTCAGTAATAATTTGACTTGGAATTTTATTATACTCGAATGCTCGTGCACGAAGAACTGTGGTCGAGGTAATTCTGATTGGTTCTTTGTATACTTTCGAAAATTCAGTGGGTTCTGATCCATCTGTAGTATAATAAACTGTAGCATTCCTCGAATAACCAGAAAGCGAAACTGTTATGGAATTATTATAATAACCTCCTTTTAAATTAGGAATAGGCGTATATGTTGCATTGGTTAAAATAGTTGAAGTTATATTGCTTTTTTTTCGAGAGGGGGTGTAAAAATAGTAAAAGGTTGATGAACCATCTGGAATTCTACCATACGATATATTATAGGCTTGAGTCCCGTATGAAAATCGGTCTATTATTTTGTTCCCTTTTGATAAAAATAAGGTTCCTCCTTCAGCATTTGGTTTAAAATTGGTATGCCAACCAATATTTGTACCGTCAACGTATATAATTAAAAAACCTTTTGGTGCTATGCTGGTTGTAACCAATTCCCATTTTTTTAACTGGGTCGAATCATCCGATAAATACATCCCTGTAGTACTTAACACAGTATTCGATGAATTATAAAGTTCAATCCAATTGACATAATTATAATCTGGTGTAATTAAGTCGGCTGAACCGTTAGTAAGAAAAATCTCGTTAATAACTAACTGAGCATTAATGTTTTTTATTATTAATAGAAAAACGATGATACAAATAAAAACTTTTACATCAATATTGTTACTCCTCATTTATGAATCTTCGTTTCTTACATTAAACTACTTTCAGGTGAAAAACTTTGTAATATTAACATTAATTCTGATTCATTTTTATAGAATTTTACGAATAGAAAAAAAAATTGTTTTTGAGTTCAAAAATATAATAAGTTATTTTTTTTAAAAACTTGGAAAATTCGTAGAAAATGTTACTTTTGCAATAGAGCCTTTCAATACTGGATTTTAATAGGTTATAACAAACTTACTCATACTAAACTACTAAAATTTGCATACTATGAAAAACTACTCGACAGAACAAATTAGGAACATAGCATTTGTAGGCAGCTCGGGGTCAGGTAAGACCACCCTTGCAGAAGCCATGCTTTTCGAGGGTGGCGTTATAGAACGAAGAGGTTCCGTGGATCAAGGAAACACTGTATCGGACTATAACGAGATCGAACATCAAAACAAAATTTCAGTCTTTTCGTCGGTATTATATGCCGAGTATAACGACAAAAAAATAAATATACTCGATAATCCGGGAATGGACGATTTTGTAGGTGCCACTATTTCATCGATTCATGTTGCAGATGCTGCAGCAATGGTTATCAACGCACAAAATGGTATAGAAGTAGGTACTGAAATTCATGCCCGACATCTGGAAAGGTTAAAGAAACCAATGATTTTGGTGATTAATCAGCTTGATCATGATAAAGCCAGTTTCGAGAAATCGATTGAAATGGCATCTGAGCGTTTAGGCAAAAATGTCACTATTGTTCAATATCCTGTTAATGAAGGTAATAATTTCGATACCATTATCGATGTTCTATTAATGAAAATGTTGAAATATCCTAAAGATGGAGGTAAGCCTGAAATAACTGATATACCTTCTTCGGAATTGGATAAAGCCAATGCATATCATAATGCTTTGGTCGAGAAAGCAGCCGAGAACGATGAGCAATTAATGGAACTTTTTTTTGAAAAAGGTACATTAACCATCGATGAAATGCGTAATGGTATTCGTGCTGGGCTTTTAAATCGTACATTATTTCCTGTGTTTGTTTGTTCGGCTAAGAAAAACATTGGAGTTGGTAGACTCATGGAGTTTATTGGTAATGTGGCTCCCAATCCATCTTTGGGAGGTGGTGTAGAAAATACACAAGGAGAATTAATAAAGATTGATGCCAATGCTCCAACCTCTATTTTTATTTTTAAAACTTCTATTGAACCGCATATTGGCGAAGTGAGTTTTTTTAAAGTAATTACAGGAAAGCTCACTGAAGGAATTGAACTAGAGAATAAAAACAATCAAGTTAAAGAAAAAATAAATCAATTATTTGTTTCAGCTGGAAAAAATCGTACTAAAATTAATGAATTGGTTGCAGGCGATATTGGAGCAACCGTTAAGTTAAAAAATACTAAGACAAATCATACTCTGGCTGCATCTTCTTATAATCATGTATATAAAGCTATACAATATCCGGAGCCACGTTATCGTGTGGCTATAAAGCCCAAAAATGAAGCTGATGAAGAAAAACTGGGTGAAGTATTGAATAAAATTCATATGGAAGATCCCACCATTGTCATTGAACATTCCAAGGAATTAAAACAAACAATTATATCGGCGCAGGGAGAATATCATATTAATACATTAAAGTGGCATCTCGATAACGTTCACAAAATTGAAGCTGAATTTTTCTCACCTAAAATTCCATACCGTGAAACTATTACAAAGGTGGCTGCTGCTGATTATCGGCATAAAAAACAATCGGGCGGGGCAGGCCAATTTGGAGAAGTTCACCTTGTGATAGAACCATATGTTGAAGGAGCACCTGATCCAAGTGGCTATAAGCTTCCAGGAAAAGAAATTAAACTTAATATACGCGATAAACAAGTTATTGATTTACCATGGGGCGGCAAACTGGTATTTTATAACTGCATAGTTGGTGGTGCAATTGATGCACGATTTATGCCATCTATTTTAAAAGGTATAATGGAAAAGATGGAAGAAGGTCCTCTTACCGGATCATATGCACGCGATATTCGTGTAGCTGTTTACGATGGCAAAATGCACCCCGTCGATTCAAACGATATTTCGTTCCGCCTTGCAGGAAGAAATGCATTTAAAGAAGCTTTTAAAAATGCTGGCCCCAAAATTATGGAACCTATTTATGAGGTAGAAATATTAGCTCCATCGGAACGAATGGGAGATGTGATGAGTGATTTGCAAACCCGTAGAGCTATGGTTTTAGGAATGTCAAGCGAAAGAGGTTTTGAAAAGATTGTTGCAAAAGTACCTCTGGCCGAAATGGATAAATATTCTACTACATTGAACTCATTAACACAAGGTAGAGCTACCTTTACTATGAAATTCTCTGAATATGCTCAGGTTCCTGCTGAAGTACAAGCCGAACTCCTTAAGGCATACGAAGCCGCCGAAAAAGAAGAATAATATGATGTTACAATGAAGCAAATATGGTAGAGACGTTACATTACAACGTCTCTACCTAATACAATTTTATTATTCACGTATTTCGCCCAAATCCGGATCGTTGTCGATAATTATCCGTTCATATAAATCTGTTTGTTCGAAAATGGTTGGATTGTCATTATGGCAATCAGGTTTTTATGATCATATAATTCGTAATGTAAATCGTTACGTACATCCGAAATTATATCGTGAACAATCCAACTACATGGAATTATGATAAAAACAATTTTAGCATGGTGTTGAGGTAAAAAACTTAATTAGGTTTCAGGCAAACTAAATAAAAAAAAAAGACATACAACTACTGCACACGTACCATATTATATTTATAGTACAGATAAAATATGAATCTTTAATGAAATAGTTTGTAATCTTTTATTTATTAAAAAAAGCTTCACTAATTGAGAATAATTAATGAAGCTTTTTTATATTTATGAATATTAGCGACTAATTTCAATAATTTCAAATGATACTTTACCGGCTGGTATAGTAACTTCAACCACATCATTAACTTTCTTTCCAAGTAAAGCCTTAGCAATAGGACTATTCACCGAAATTTTTCCTTCTTTTAAATTAGCTTCCGATTCAGGTACTAATAAATATTCTAAAATCGCATTCGTTTTTTTATTTCGAATTTTTACTTTGTTCATAACTTGTACCTTCGATGTATCGATTTTCGATTCATCTATTATACGTGCGTTAGCAATTAAATCTTCGAGTTTTGCTATACGCATTTCAAGCATACCTTGAGCATCTTTAGCTGCATCGTACTCGGCATTTTC
>FQKF010003550.1_pt1 | contig 24277 bp, 23 predicted proteins | sample 1504521 | NCBI WGS metagenome assembly FQKF01 (sample SAMEA4475357, study PRJEB15587) | soil metagenome | biome: Soil; feature: Field | place: India | collected 2015-03-11 | depth 0 m
GAGACCTTCGCACATTCGTGCAAGGGTCTCGTTATTTGTAATCTCCAAAAAGCCATCATTATTCTAATACCTTCAAAAGAATATTTGAAGATATATTTTGGTACAACCATTCTTGTTTGAGCCCCTCTGTCTTAATTTGTTCTTTTAAAGATAAATATCTTTCTAAAGCCCGTAAATAATTAATTTCAGCTTCATGAATTCTTCTTTCCGCTTCCATCAATTCGAGATAATTCTTTTTTCCTACCTCATATTGTTTTTCTATATTATAATAGTACCTTCTCTGTAATTCCATTTCATTAGAACAAATTAACACATTACTATAACTATCATATATTTCTTGTTGTTTTAAAAGAAATTCTGTTTTTACTTTCTCTTTTTCAATAAAAAGATTTTTCTGAGTATTAGTATATTCTATATCCATTTCCCTCATAGCTATTTGATAAGACCTTTGGGAAGGAAAATTCAAATTCCCACCCATACTCATAATTAGAGAATTTGAAAGGTCTGTATTCATCTTTGAAACCATGGAAAAACCACATATATCATTATCAAAAGTCCACGAAAGAGAAAAAGAAAGACTATATGAATGAAAGTCAGAAGTCTGTCCTGATAGAGAAACATTCCATGAGGAAGTTGTACCTAACGGCCATTCAACGGATATACCCACACTCCAAAAAGGTCTCCAGTTTGTAAAATAACCATCTGAATAAATATCACCATTAAAAAACAAAGAAACTTTTGGGTAAATAGATTGTCGATTAATGTGGTATTGAAGTTCTCGAAGTTTTATCTCCATTAGGATTTTCCAGTATCGAATATTATTTTCCGGACATAAAACATCACTTTCTTCCATTCCAAATGAAGAAAAAAATACTTCCTCAAGAGAAATTTCTTCAATAGGTAGATTTGTCCTACACAGAAATATAAGAAGGTCACTAAGCTTTTTTTGATACTCTATTTGAGAAGAAAGTATTTCATTTTCACTTCTTAAATAATATAGTTCCGTTTGTTGCTGTGTGTACTCCTCAATTTTACCTTCCCTATACAAAAGATATATGTTTTGCATAGCCTCTTTCATTTGTTCTCTATAGGATTGGCATTTCTTTACAATTTGTTGGGCAATATATACCTCACAAAACTGTTGTTTCGCCTGTGCCTCAATCCACTTTTGAGTCCAGTAATATTGCAAAAGTAAAGAACTATATTCCAATTCCAGTATATCCAGTTTTCTCTTTCTCAGTCCCCTATCATAAATAACATAATTCAGATTAAAACCCATCGAAACAAAAAGTGATTCTTCTATCCTATTGGGATTTAATAAAGTCCACGTTTTTCCCACTTGGGGAGAAAAAATTAAGTAAGGAAAAAATAATAATTTCGACTTCCCTATTTTCATTTTTTGCAGTTCCATTTTTTGGCTTAAGTACCATAATTCCGGTTTATTGGTTAAAGCACTTTGAATTACTTCCTCAAATAAAAGAGAATACGCAGAAGTAATTGTAACAAAACACAGAAAGAAACTTTTCAGTAAACTATACAAAAAGGAAACTCTTCTCATCCCTTCATCCTCTCAATTGAGAAAACTCCAGTCCACATAAGGCTGTGAAAACATCTCCGATGACAGGAGCCATTCTGCCCATGCCCTTTCCCCCTCCGAAAAAGTCCTCCCAAACACCGCCCGATATTTCTCATCAATAGCCGAGGCGGTATCCGTATATTCAAGGTTTCTTAAAAATCTTGCCATTTTTTCTTTTTCTCCCAAAATAAACCAGTGGTAATAAATAAACGAAGCGGCTATATGATAATAGTTTCCTATGGTGGGGTTTTCATGACGACGCATGAGAAGAGACACAACATTACACCCCCCTGGAGAGATACCACAACCCTCAAGGTATTGACGGGCCACAAAATTCACATTCTGTTCCCGGTAATCATAATTCCCCTCCTTCTGAAAACACTGGGCTACCCCCTCATTGAAAACCCAATTACTGATAATCACAAGCATATGGATAATCTCATGGGAAGACGCACAATCCCAGGAGTCAAAGATCTCCCCTCGCCACGGAAAAGCCCACAACGCCGAACGAGAATTCCCTGTAAAAGAAATGGCATAATAACGAATCTTTGGTTTCTGAAGCTGTGGCTGAAAAGGAGCAAGCAAGTTGGTCAAATATCGATAGTATTTTTCCAGCTCCTGAGTCCTGTCTATGGGAAAAGGCCCATAGTATTCAAAGTGTTCACTCACAAAGACAAAACGTCTCCACAATGGTTTCTTTATACCCTCTTTTAAGGGCCGTTTCAAATTGAGTGTCCCTCCCTCTACTTCTACCGATGAAGCAAAGGGATCTATCATTCCCATACCATCGGCATTAAAATAATAGAATATCTTTTGGCTATCTGCAAAAACAGGCACCCGAAAATACCAGAAATGATTTGTTTTTGCCCGAGGTTCTATTGTCAGCGCAAACCTCTGTTCCGGAAAATAAAGATAAAGAACCACATTCGTGTGGTAGGTCGAATGAAAAAGAATAGTGGCCTCTTGTATTTTCTTTTCTTCTTCGGAAAAAACAAAAGAAAATCCTAACCATAGCAACACTACCATTTTTGTTTTCAAGCTTTTCATCCAGAATCTTTCCCACATATTGTTTGACTCCTTCTTTTATGGTAAATTGAAAACCTTTTTCAAAAACGTTTTAGATTTTGTTCGAATTTTTGCTCGTAAGGAAGTATTTAAAAAATAGACATCAAAATGAAATTTTTCTCCCCGCCATTCAAAATCTAATAATCGGTTGGTAATAGTAACCATAGCTACAAACTTGCCTTCGATGGAAGATTTTGATATTTCAGTAATTTTTCCCTCAAAGACCTTAAACTTTTGATAAGGAAAAGGCATAAAATAAAGAAGTACCTCATTCCCTTTACTAACCTCGTATATACGATTTTCAGGAATAAAGAGCTCAGCTTGAAGAAGAGGAGAAGGTATAATATAAAACAACAAAAGTCCACTTACTACATACGTGCCTTCCTTTAGAGAAATTTTCAAAAAAGCATCTTTATTTTTCTCCAGGGGATTAAAATTATTAAGATAAATAATATAACCATCTATAGGTGAATAATAAATAGTATTACTTAAATTTTGCAATAATTTTTCTCTTTCTAATTTTAAGTTATTGATACGATTAGAAATAGATATTATTTGATTCTTAATTTCAAGAAACATACGAGAATAACTTATTCTGGAATTTTCCCACTCCAATTTACTTCTTTCATAAACCTCTCTTGCTACTACCTTTGCCTGCCACAAACGTTCATTCTTTTCAAATTCGTTCTTTGCCTGACGAAGGTTTAATGAGGCCTCTTGCTGAAGAATGTGTTGTTTTTTCAAGAGAAGATCCAATTCATTTTCTATATAGCAACTTTGTAATTCGATATCCCGAAGAGCCAATTTAATTTGCTCATTCTCTATATCAAAAAGGAATTCTCCTTGAGTCACAAACTTTCCATCATAGACACAATTACTCATTACCACCCCATTGGCTTTAGCATAAATCGGAAAATAATCAATGGGGATTAATTTTCCCTCACAATCTACATACGAGGGAAGAGCGGCAAATATTACGATTCCAATTAAAAAAAGCAGTAAAAAAACAAGTGGCATTATCAGTACAAAGGAAGCATCAATTACGTTGAACTTTCTTTTTCTAAGAAAAGAATGTCCTGTTACTATAATTTTTCTCATTTCTCTTACCCTATCATTCCCATTTTCGTATAAAGATCATAATAAAAGCCTCGTTTGCCCAATAATTCATCATGGGTACCCATTTCATATATTTGTCCATCTTCAATCACGAAAATTATATCAGAGTTCACAATGGTGCTTAGTCGGTGAGCTATAGTGATAGTAGTCCTTCCCTCCATGAGTTTTTGTAAAGATTCCTGAATAAGTCTTTCATTTTCTAAATCTAGAGCACTGGTAGCTTCATCCAAGATCAAAATCGCCGGATTTCTCAAAAAGGCTCTTGCAATGGCCAATCTTTGTTTCTGGCCACCAGACAAGTTAATACCTTTACTGCCATAAAGAGTATAAGGACCCTGTGGTAGCTGATTAATAAAATCATAAGCATTCGCAAGACGACAAGCATCTATAACCTGGTCTATTGAAACGTCTCGCCTACCAAAAGTAAGATTGTCAAGAATTGTTCCATCAAAAAAATAATTTTCCTGTAAGACGACTGCAATATTATTTCTAAGCTGCCTTACAGGCAATTTGATAATATCATGATCGTCTATATAAATCTTTCCTGAAAAAGGATCATAAAATCTTAATAATAAGTTGATAATTGTTGTTTTTCCAGACCCACTTCTTCCCACCAATGCTATTTTCGAGCCAGCAGGAATAGTAAAAGACAGCCCCTTAATAACCGGTTCTTTTGGATTATATCCAAACCATACATTTTCAAAACAAATATTGCCTTTTACTTTAAAATTAATACTATCATCATATTTGCCATAAAATTCTTCGGGAAGTATCATAATTTCCTCATAACGAGAAATGGCATTATAAACACCAACAACATTTTTCATAATACCAAAAAAACCATTCAAACTTGCAATAGCTTTTTCTGCCAGAATATTAAACGCAAAAAACTCTCCAAAACTTAGTTTTCCCGCAATCATTTGCGCTGCCGCAAAAAACAAAACACTGCTATTTACTATATCTCCTGTGAGACCACTGGTAAAGGACCAAAAATAGTTAAAAAGCTTCCTTTCCACAGATAATTTCCTTTGTCTCAAAACAAGTTGTTTCATCTTTCGCAAAACTCGATTTTCCAATCCGAACGCTTTTATTACTCTCACACCATGAAATGTTTGATTGAAGTGATTGCTTACCAAAGAACCCGCTTCCCAGTTGATCTGTTCATACTCAAGATCTTTTTTTACAAAAAAACGACTTATGAAAATAGAAATAGGGAAAGCAATAATTTTTACCAAGGAAAGTTTCCAGTTTATAAAAAAAATGGCCGGTATATACACCAGAATTCCAAGTAAATTCTGATAAAAATCTACTATAATAACATGAATAATACCTCCTATAGCTGTACAATCTTCAACCCGTTTCATTAATTCTCCGAAAGAAATTCTATCATGAATTTGCTGAGGTAAACGTACAACGTGAAAATAAAAAAATGTTTGAATATTATAATTTATCCCTTGATTGACCAACGTAATCAGATAATCCTTCAAAGAAGTAAACCCAAAAATTATCATTCCAGAAACTATAAGAGCAACAAGTACATAAATCAAAACCTGTAAATCCTTTGCAGGAATAACAACATCAAATAAAAATCGAGTAAGAAAAGGTGGAACTAATGAAAGCAAATTAATAGTTAAAATGTATAGAATTATTATGAAAATAGTTTTTTGGAAAGGTCTTGCATGAATAAGATACGGCCACAATTTCTTAATCAACTTCCACATCGAACTTTTCCCCTTCGAATACTACAAAAGATCCATCCACACTTCTCTTGGAGGGGATACTGTTTGATAAATAGATACCAAATCCAGATCTTTAAAAACATCATCCTCTTCTTCAATTTCTTGAAACCAACTCCTTAAAACAGTTCCTTCCTTAATCTGGGCAATCAAAAGCTTGCTTCTCTGATAATGTCTTTCAATTCTTTTACGAGCATAATTTACTGCTCCATTGTTCGAAATAATAAAAGGAAAATCACTGGATAAAAGCAATAAAAGTTCTCTTAATAATTGAGTTACCATTCTTCTTTTTACGTCAGTCAAATCTTCCATTTTAAGATCTACCACAAATTTTATAATCTCGTCTATTTTCAACCAATAATCATAATTACCAGAATGACACCAATAATCAAAATAGCCACCATAACCCCATGAACTAAAACCAGGACATCTTTCTTGTACTTTCTCATAATAGTTATCATGACACATTTCTAGGGAAACAAGTTTTAAATCTTCATCACGAATAATATAACTCAAGACATAATACAACCATTCAATGCCGTCACGCCACCAGTGTCCAAATAGTTCTGCATCAAAAGCAAGAACAGAGATTTCTTTGTTATCCTGCTTCAAACTTTTGATAAAATGAGAAGCATCTCTTACCGCTCTTTTCATTGCCTCCCAAAAGAAATAATAACCCTTTTTTTCCAACGGCACATCTGTGGCTGTTACTTTATGATATTTCACACCTATAGCATGTCTTATCTCCGCCTCATAATCAAGACTATTATCATAAACATTTTCTCCAAGACTATCAAAAGTGACATCCCACCCTATATCTCGAAAAAATTCCCTATACTCTCCATGTGATGGATATCCCCATTCTTTATTCCAAACCAGTTCCGTATTATCAATATCTCGCAGAAAAAATCCCATGTGATCATATCTAAAATAAGGATTTTCTCTCCATTCTCTTCCCATAAGTGAATTTGGCTCTAATACAGTATACTCTAACTGATTCTGACGAAGCAAATAGAGGAGAGAAGTAAAATAAGCTTCTTCCGGTAACCAGCAACCACGAGGAGAATCTCCAAAGCACTTTTTATACATTGCTACTCCAACCTTAAATTCAAAATCAAGTATCAAAGAATTATTTACCATCGGAGAAAGACAATGAGTAGCCGGTTGACAAAGACATTCTACAATACCTTTCTTTTTCATATGTTGAATATGTCCAATAATTGGAGAAAGAGAAGTGTATCTTTCTTTCAATTCTTCATAATATCCCAAAATAGAATTCGCCCTTAAGAAATTTCGATGGGCAGTATCCTGAACCTTCCAGAAATCTTTTTTCAGCAGAGACATTCCCTCTTCTGAAAAAGGAAATCGTTGAGAGTGAGCATATTTTTCCAGAGAGCTGCACCTTTTTTGTTCTCTTTTGACCAACCAGTTCATTTTCTCCAGATAAGACTCAAAACCAGCTTGATGATACTTACTTTCCAGCATACTTAAAATAGTAGGACTTACATTCAACACAATCTTTACTTTCTCTTCTCCGTACCGTCTTACCAACCTATCAAGACACATCAAAAGAGGAAGATAACTCTCAAAAACCGCCTCATAAAACCAAACCTCCTGAAAATTCCCCCTCTTCTTATCAGAAGAGGGATGTTTAATATATGGTAAATGCATATGGAATACAAATACAACATTCCTTCCCATAAAAAATCCTCTTCATCATCTCCACTATCTTCTATTCCAAAACCACTGTTTTCACTATCGCCTCGATTAATTCTTTTTCCTTTTGTCTTTCACCCTCGTAAGGATACCCATCCACATATTCAAAAGACATATCCAGAACCAAAAGTCTTTTTCTATCAGAACGAATCAGTGCCACCACATCTCGCTTCCCAGAACTCCCGGGTTGAATGAACTCATAGGAGAAACACTTTGCCTCCCCGGAAACAGTGGTTATCTTTTTCTCCTCTTTAAGCGAAAGAATTTTCTCAAAGGCCGGATGATTGATGATTTTCTTTCCGCCAGTAGAAAGAAACTGTTCATATAACATCTGGATAACCTCAGGCGTATCCTGATAATCATATATCAGCAAAAAACCTGCATGGGTTCTACCCCCAAAGAAACTTATATAAAGAGAATAACCCTGTTTCTCTCCCGTTTCCCCCCTCAGAAAAAACCATGAAGGAGGCACCGCCAGAGAAAAACCAGAAAAAACTCTTTTGCGAAGTTCCATCGTATCTATCCAGTCAGGCTTTTGACCTCTGTTGGTATTAATCCTCCCTATATCTGTTGTCATTTGAAATCCAAAACTCGTTAGCGTCACTTTTGTCCCATACAAAGGGGTATACTGTTCCACAAGTCCTAGAAGAGGAACCTGCTCACTCATCACCACCTCCATTGGTGTCTCTTCATCCCCGACTCCTTTCACCATGATCCGGAGTTTTTTTGCACTGGTAATATCCCACCTCTGCATTTTGATATTGGTATAGTTTCCCTGTTGTTCTTCCCGTTTTGCCAGGAGTGCCAGAGAAAACATATTGTACACTTTCCTGTACTCCTGCTGAAGAACTGTGCTCGGTATATTTCCCCGGACAGGCATAACCCCTATAGCCCGAACATCCTTCCCAAAATCAGCAAAATTGTCTTTCACCTCTAAAATATAGGAAATCTCATAGTATTCAGAAAGAATAACCGCTCTGACCTGATTCCAATCCCCCTTTTTTTCCAGGACAGTGAGATGATAAGCCTCCCAGCGCCCACCTGGAATCTCCACAAGATAGTTCACATATTGACCCACCTCCCATCTCCCTAAAGAAATATCCCCCCATGCAAAAGAAACAACCAATAATCCTATGATGACGATTTTTTCCTTCATGTTCTTCATCTCCTTATAAATCAAAATGATTTCTTTTTCTCCCCCTCACCACCACCCATTGGTCCATCGCGTCACATACGCATCAATATCCTCCCCCCAGAAATAACTTGTATCCACCACACCCCGATGATCCGACCCTGTTCGCCAGAGAACACCATCGGCCGTCACCACAAGACTATGAAGATACCCACACGCTACCTCCTCAGCATTCGAAAACACCTTCGTCCAGTTCGTCCTCGCATTCGTATCCCCTGTCCCCAACTGCCCATAACGATTGTCCCCAAAACCCCACACCGTCCGATTACTGAGAATCACCAAACAGTGAAGCGGTCCCCCTGATATCTTCCACACATTCGAAAGTACCACCACCCACCGATTCGTCCCAAATAGATCCCCCGTTGCCCACAATCGCCCATCACCCCCAAGAGCAAGACTGTATTTCTTGCCCCCTGCCGCATCCACAATATTCGACAACACCGCATGCCAGCGGTAACCCGCCTCCCGATAGTCCCCCTTTCCTATTGCCCCCCAGCGGTTTCTCCCTGCCACCCAGAGAATATGATTACTTTGAATAGCATAACTCGTCCAGTATCCCGCCCGAATTTTCATCACATTGGTCAAAACCTGAAACCATTCCCCATACCGTTTTCCTTCCATCTCATTCAACGCTGGTAATACACCGTATTCTCCCTCCCCCACCCCCCATGCACTCCCATCGGGTCTCAAAACAAGCGTATGGAACCCACCAAAGGCTACATCCACTACATTGGACAGGGATACCATCCACTGCGTGATATACGATTTCCCTACCTTCTTCTCATCAACTCCCAGAAGAAAAAGCCTCCCCGCCTTGACATACAAAACATTATTCTCAGAAACAAGTGCACGAGGGGTCAACCCTCCTGCCAGTCTTTTACCCCTCGATATCGTCAAAGTCCATTTCACGTCTCTCATCTCGTCATCACTGATATCATAATCAAAAATACCCTTATACCCAAATTCCCACACACTCCCATCCCTCAAAATAATACCACTCCACTCATAACCAGCTGCCACCTGGCTCACAGGTGCAGGGGCAACAGTTGTTTTTTGATAATTCTGCCTGATTTCTCTACCACCCTCCTGACCATAAAATCCCTTTCCAACACACACCCCCATCACAAAAACCATCAACCACTTTATTTTCATACTCTCTTGCTCCTTTTTCTTTCTCTCAGATCCCGCTGTGTCTTCATTTATATTCCTATGTCAGATTCATCAAGTCTTATTATTTTCCACTTTTTTCCCCTTCTCTCAAAAAAAACATACAATGCTGGTCTCTCTTGCTCCGGAGCTATCTCATTATACCACTCCCGAATATCATAAAAGGCCGATACCCTTACAACAAAAGAAGAACTTTTTTCTTTGCCAACGGAATAATCTATGCTTATCTTGAAATCTACTTTTTCACCCAGAGAAGCCTGCTCTAAAAGCGCCCAATAACTCCAGAAAAAGAATCGCTCGAATTTTTTCATCATCACATCCTTCGCTGTCTTCTTTATTTCTTCATACAATTTGCCATCACTATGAGAGCGCAAAAAATCATACAGTTCTTCAGAAGAGCGTCGAAAAATACAAAAATGCAACTCATCAATCAGATCAAAAAGCTCCCTGTCAAGAGGTTTCTCCTTCCGATCCAGCATCCCCGAATTCGATAAACATTTTTCTATCTCCTCCTGCGTATAATAAAAAGGATAACCCAGATAGTAGTCCTGATAGTAGTCCTGTAATTTTTTCTGGCGATAGGGCTGTGTCAGACGCCCTATCGCCTCTTCACTCACTCCCTTTTCTGCGTAGCAACCCGTCAGAAACAAAAGAAGAAAAATACAATACCATCCTGTTTTCATCGCTCTCTCCCATTATCTGCATAGGATACACCAACACCAAAATGTCCCATGATCACTGATGGATCATAGTAAATATATCCATTATCTCTTGTTTGTCTATCCTGAGGCAAGGCAACAAGTGAATCAAAATATTGTATAGCAAGAGTATCATTCCGACTGACTCGCAATTCCATATGTAAATGTGCACCACGAGAACTTCCTGTGTTACCGGAATATCCCAACAATTGCGACTGAATTAGCCTATCGCCCGCCCGATAATTCGGTTGTTCTCGCAAATGCATATATCCTACTTGAAAAGTGATTCTTCTCCCTGGAGAAACCTCTATAGTATATTCTACTCTTAAAAAATATCCCCCCAAATTATCCCACCCTACACCCACCACTTCTCCACCAGCCTGTGCATACAAAGGTGTCCCCTCCGGCGCCCGGTAATCATCCCCATAATGCCACTCTCCATCCCTCATACCAAAATCACTTGTCTGTGTAACCCCATTGTCCACCCACCTCGCCCTGTACGGATCATAACTCTGGAAAGGGGACATAAGATCATCATCCGGCATCGGAGGTTCATTGTTTCGCCCAGAAACGCCGGAACCAGAACTACTTCCAGAAACAGAAGATGATGAACTGGTTGAATTCCCTCCTGAAGTTACCCCAGAGCCTGTTGTATCCCCATTACTCCCCCCCGAGGGCACAACCGGTACAGTACCTACCTGAACCACACCTCCTGGTTCTATCGCCCCTACCAACCCTCCTAATTTATCTCCATCAAGAAAATAATACTCATTTCCTCTTTTGACCATAGGAAGCCCCCCCATTATTCCATTTATATATCTAACATAAATAGGCTCACCGGGTATCAAGTCACTTCCTCCTCCACTCCCACTGTCAGATGGTGGAAGCAATCCCTTACCACTACTGCTTCCGCTACCACTCCCACTCGCACTGCTTGCAAAAACCACTCCACCTCCTGCCACCTTTTCAGACACCTCCACATATTGAAGCATTTTCTTCACTCTCCGTTCCATATATTACCTCCTTTTTATGAATTGAGAGAGATTTTCCATTCACCATCATTTACGTCTTCCATTCGCAGGGGACAAGAAAAAGCCATTACTTTTCTATTCAGCCGATGAACAAGAAGCGCTAAATACACCTTCCCCCGGGGAACATCACAAAAAGCAAAACTCCACTTCTCGTGGTATTGTCTGGGAAGTAAACGATAGATAAAGTTTTTTTGTTCCCTTTCAAAAATAGTAATCGAAGGTTGAGCATAAAACTTTAAAAGTTCTACCATCGACAGAGAGGAAAAACCCATAAGAAGAAGATCTGCCTCCTCTTCTTCTGGCACATCTTCTCTTCGATAGCTGAGAAATATCCTTTCAGGATTCACAAGACGCATCTGAATACATCGTTCTTTTTTCCTGCAAAGAGAAAGAATAACCTCATGATTCACCATGGCACAGGCATAACTGGTACTCATCGAATGCGATACTATTTGATTTTGATACCAGACAGAAACATTTTGTTCCGGAAGTATTATCCCGATATTTTTAGCTATATGAGGATGAACATACCCCTCAAAAAGCCCTTCATTCGCCACAGGTATAACTGTATCAAAAGCTGCGGGATAGCTTAACTCACCTGTCGCGGCTGTAAAAATGATCACACCCCGCCGAAGAGCCCGTTTTGTAATTTCATAAAAAAGCGGAGCAATTGAAGAATCTCCTGTACCAACACTCATTACTACGGTATCTACACCCTCATCTAACAAAAGCTGAAGAGCTTCAGGAAGAAGAGAAGAAGGAGCTCTTGTTCCAATACTTATGATAGTGAAAATAGCTGTCGGATTATACTGACGCACCAGATAAAGAATAGCATCACCATGCCCCGTGCCTGAATCCCCAAAAGATTTCACGCTCTCCTCAAAGGAATACTTTAAAACCTCCACCTCTCCACCTGACAGAAGAGAAAGCTTCAACACCTTTTGAAGAGATGTCCCACACTTTTCTAACATCTTGCCGGAAAAATCTTCATCAATGATACCAATATGAAGTATTTTTTCCACTATTCTTTCCAATTCACAATTTCGAATTCATTGTAAAGCAAAAAAAAAAAAAATGTCAAGTGGCATTTCTCATATCGCAACTCATAATCGTGCAATTCTGAATTTTCTAATTCCAAAATCGAGTAAAAAACGAAGAAAACCCTTTCCAAATAAATCATTATCCCCCTATCCCTTCAAAAACTCCATCAAAAAACCCGTCGAGCCCTGAGTTAAACGTTTAACCTTTCACCTTTACTGAAAACACACAACCAACTTCGTCGTTCTTTTCCTTCAGCAATCCCTGTGAAAATCAAAGAAACATTTTCAGCCCGTTTTTTTCTCCCCTCTGAAACGCCGGTCCAAAACAAGACAATTTTCTCTGCAAACCTCTTATTTCCCTACTTTTATATTCACTAACTGATACCTATCGGGAAGATTCTCCGTCCCATCCTCCATGATAGTCTTGTTGAGAAAGACCTCGGGAATCCAGTAGTTGTCCTTTTGAGTAAACTTCAGGATAGTGGAGGTGAGAAAACCACTCCCCTTGAAATCAAGCCGCTGGAGACGAAGTGTCGTTTTGTCAATGAAGAGAATATATTCATTGGCCGTATTCTTTGGAGAAAGGGAGAGAATCACACTTCTGTCATCCTCTGCGACGGTGGTCATGGTATAGTTTTCCCATGTTTTTTCTGTCGGGGCACTCAAGAGAAGCGGTCCAAGAGTAAACACCTTCACATACGGTTGAAAGATATCCCCATACAGTTCCTGACCCTCCTCCGTAAGCCCAATAACCTCCAGTTTCATCCCCTGATTCTTTTTGTAGGAAATCCGTACCCTTGCCTTGCGTCCACTCTGAACCATATCCTTGGGAATAGAAGCAAGTTTCTTCTCGATAGGCCCTCCCTGAAGCTCTGCCTCAAAAGAAGGAGGAAGCCCCTCAACCAAAGCCCTGTGAAACTGGATCAAAAAAGCCCTATCTGCCGAAAACCCTAAAGAAACCATTCCTAAAAGAAACACCATGAGTCGTCTCATCGGAAACCTCCCGTTTATTCTCTTGTTATTATACCCTCAAAAACCAAAAATATCAACAAAAACACTCACTCTCTCTCCCCCTCTACATACCAGGGAAGAAGCATTCCATTCTCTTCATCATACCACAGGACACCTTTCACCTCATACATAACAAGAGCCGGGAAAAAAGACTGAAGACACTCTTTCTTGCCCCACGAAAGGGGGCGTCGAATAACCGCCCAGATCTCCTTTTGCCAACGGACAAGCCATTCTACCTGGAGACTCACATCCAAGGGCTCCTCAGGAGTCATAATCCTCACCCTCTCCACAGGACGATAGGCAACGATCTCATACCCCCGGCTACGAAGCCTGTACCAGAGTTTTCTCTCCCGTTTGGGAAGGGCCATAAGCATCCGAAGCATCTTTATTCTCTGGTAGCGGGCCCTCCACAGATAAAGACTCCCTCCCCCGACAAAAACCACAAAACCAACAAAGGCCATCCAGAATCGCTTGTCCATGAGACCTATCCAAGAAGAGAGAGGGCTTCTTCTACCGATTGGGTCATTTCAAAAACCCCGGAAAGCCCAATAATCTCCAGTGTTTTTCGAACGTTGGGCTGTATTCCCGAAAGAATCATACGCCCCCTATGGGATTTCACCTCACGCAAAAGGGCAAGAAAAGCCCGTGCCCCGCTGGAATGAAGATACCCCACCTCTTTCAGATCAAGCACAAGAAAGATTTTCCCCTGCTGAAGAAGATTTTTCCCCATCTCTTCTAACGACTGAGAATCCGAAACATCAAGGTTCCCTGAGATATGCAAAACAACCGCGGCTCCCCGGGGTTCAAGGGAAACCATCACATCCTCCTATGACTTGAGCACCTTGAGCGCATCAGTGACTGTTCCCATAATCTCGAAAAGACCATCAAGTTCCACAATCTTGAGTGTTTTATGAACATTTGGGGTGAGATTGGCCAAAATCATTCGTCCGTTATTTTCCTTCAGCTGGCGCATCGTCGCAATAAAGACACGAATACCACTGGAGCTGAGATAATGAACATCCCCCAAATCAAAAACTAAGAACTTCTCCCCTTGATTGATATGGGCATTGATGGTTTCTTCAAGTTCAAGAGCCTGATTGATTTCCAGTCTTCCCGAAACACGAATCACTACGACATTATCCCTTTTTTCTACATCAACCATCGTGATACCTCCTTTTTGCGCCTCTTCATTGTAAAGAAAAGTCTTCCACCTGTCAATTATTTCAAGAAAAATCTTTACCATAAAAGTCATTCCAGAGGGCACTTCCCCCTCGTGCAAAGGTCTCATTTTCCACTCCTGGAAAAAAGGAGAAGAACTCTCAGCCTTTAGGTTTTTATGAGAATGCCGATAGAAACAATAAGACAGGGATGTCAAAAGAACCAAGGAGGGTTATATGGATGCGGTCATGACAAAGCCAATGGATGAAGCCATTGCTATTTTGAAAGAAGAGGTATCTCTTCTCCAGCGAGTCCTTTTTTTGGAAGAAAAAAAGTATCAGGCTCTCAAAGAGGTAAATCTCGAGGATCTTATGAACATCAACGATCAAGAAGAACTTCTTCTCCAGGAAATACACACCAAAGAAGAAAAACGCCAGCAGGTTTTTCAGAAGATTAACCCACAGACAACGGACTTTCATGCCTTCCTCTCTCAGATAGAAGAAGACACCATACGAGAGTCCTTCCAGAACCTCTATATTCAATTGGCAGACCTGCGCGATCGTATCAAGATGCAAAGCGAAGAAAATAAGCATCTTATACAACTCAATAGCGAGATCATCAGTATGACATTAGGGCTTTTTCAGAAAACGCATGGAGAAACCTATCACTCTCCACAGGCACCGGCTAAACCAAGCCCCGGTGGAAGTTTTTTAGTCAATCACGTGGTATAGGAGGAACGCATGTTTTCCACATTTCACGGTATCGAAGTCGGAAAAAAAGGCCTCATGGCCAACAACACGGCCATCCAAACCATTGGTCATAACCTCGCCAATATTGAAACCGAGGGATACAGCCGTCAAAGGGTTCATCTCAAAACCTTCATTCCTATTTACGAACCAACAGCCAACCGTGTAGAGGTACCCGGCCAGATCGGTACTGGTGTTGTTGTGGAAGACATCCAAAGAATTCGTGATCAGATGATCGATGACCGCATCTACTTTGAAAAGGCAGGATTAGGGAGTGCTGAAATGCGACAGCAGTTCCTCCATCAGATCGAGATGATTCTCAATGAACCGGATAGACCCAATATCCGAACCGTGATGGACGACTTCTGGGAGAGTATGCAAAAACTCGCCGCCAATCCTACCGAAAGAGCAGCCCGTGAGGAACTCATCCAGAGAACCAATACGCTCTCTGATACCTTCAGACATACCTACAATTCTCTCCATGACCTGCGCGTTCGTGCCAATGCCCTGATTGAACAGCGTATCAGTGAAGTGAACCAGATAGGAGCAGAGATTGCCTCCCTCAACCTCCAGATTGTCAAATCAGAAGCCATGGGCGACAATCCCAACGACCTCTACGATAGGCGCGACCTCCTTATCGAAAAACTTTCCAAAATCATGACCATCAAGGTCGAAAGAAACAACCGTCATGAATACATCGTGTATATAGGGGCTGAAAACTTTGTCCAGGGAGGTCTTGTCAATCCGATTAGCGGTGTAGGAAACACAGAAAATGAAGGCTTTGTCGATGTTCGCTGGGCTGATGGAAGACTTGTCAATCTTGGCAACGGAGAACTCGCCGGGCTTCTTATCGCCCGTGATGTGGATATTAAAAACGCCATTGAAAACATCAATACCTTGGCTATCAACCTCATGGATAGCGTCAATGAAGTCCATAGAGACGGTTTTGGTCTCAACCTTTCCACCAATCTCCCCTTTTTCAAAGAGGTTCCCCTCTCTCCCTATGCCAATGGGGATTATGACTTCAACAAAGATGGAAACATAGATGGCGTGGCCATTTTCCGTGTTACAGGACGAGAAAAACTCACGCCGGAAACCACCATCGGTAGTGCTGGAGTTCTCAACTTTGGTCCAACCTATCCCAATGGCCAGGATGTGCTCGTCACCTACAACCCCAATGATACCATCAAGGATATCATTGATCGCATCAACAAATCCGACGCCGGTGTAGTCGCCTACCTCAATCACAAGGGACAGCTCGGGTTCCGTGCTCGATTCCCGCTCTCAGACCAGCATCCTGAATTTGTTATCCGACACTTAGAAGATTCCGGAAACCTCCTGGTCGGTATTGCTGGTCTTCTCACCCAGAGTGGCCCAGCGGGGGCTTTTGACTACCAGAATCCCGGCGGCATTGTGGCTCTCAATGTTCCTCGGGAACAGATTGGTTTCACCCCAAAAGAAAACCCATCCTTCTGGATGGCCATCAATGATCAGCTGGTGTACAATCCCGATAACATCGCGGCGGCTGGTGGTATCGATATGGATGGTGATGGGAGCCCCGATCGTATCAGCGGGACAGGAGACAACCGTATTGCCCTTGCCATGGCTGAACTTCGCCATAAGCCCGTCATGATCGAGCGACAGGCCACCTTTGGAGACTATTTCAAGTCCATCATTGGTGACTTTGGAACCCGTTCTGAATCCGCTCGCATCAGCAAGGAGAAAAATGAAGCCGTGGTCACCAGCCTCCTCAATCTCAGGGAACAAATCAGTGGGGTTAACGTGGACGAAGAACTTTCCAAACTGCTCATGTTTCAACATGGCTACAATGCTTCGGCTCGTATGGTCACCACGGTGGATAGAATGATAGAAACCATCCTCAGGATGGGGGCATAACAAGGAGGTAGTGTATGTTAGGAAGAGTGACCCAGGGATACATGAAACAGGATTTTGATTATAACCTGCACAGAAGACAGACCGAGATGCAGAGTGTGGAACGCCAGCTTGCCTCTGGTATGAGAGTGAACCTCCCCTCTGATGACCCTGTGGCCAGTATCAACTTCATGGATTATGATAGTCGTCTCAAGGAAATGTCTGTTTACAGGTCTCAAATCAGTTTTGCCCAGTCCAAACTCAAGACCATCGATTCCTCTCTTGATACCGTAACCCAGATTCTCCAGCGGCTGAGAGAACTCGCCGTTCAGGCAGCAAACGGTGTCTATACCAAGGAAGAACGAGAAAAAATCGCCGTTGAAGTGGATCAACTCACCCGGGAGATTTTAGCCCAGGCCAATAGTTATTACAAGGGAGAAGCCCTCTTTGGGGGCACCATGGTTTTTGACACTCCCTTCAAGGCTCAATATCGCATCAATGAACAAACAGGGATTGAGTTTCTCGAAGACGTACGTTATATTGGAAACTCTCAGGCCCAACTCTTAGAGGTTGAACGTTCGATCAAGATTACCATGTCTCAGCCGGGAAACCAGATCTTCTGGGCACAGGATATGGGCATTTATTCCACCATCTCCGTCTCAGGATATACGGCTCCAAAAGATTCCAAGATTGTCATTGATGGTCATGAGATCCAGATTCGTGCAGGGGATAACATTGAAACCATTGCCAACAAAATCAATGGAGCGGGACTTGCCGTGAAAGCCACCATCCAGACCCAGGCCGGATCAAGCTTCTTCTCCATTGAGACCACCAGCCCCCATCAGGTGGTGATGTATGACATGGAAGGTGGCAGTGTCCTCCAGGATTTAGGACTGGTAGATAACGGGATGTATCCCCCTTATAACTACTCACCAGCCGCGCGGGTCTATACCGGAAGTATCTTTGATGTTCTCATCGACTTCCGAAAGGCTCTTTTGAATGACAATATCCACCAGATTGGGGGAACAGCGATTGCCGGTATCGACCAATCCCTCGAAAATCTCTTGCGTTACAGAGCTAACCTTGGAAGCGTATCTTCTCGACTCGACATCATCAACGAACGCTTCCTTGCCGATGAGGTGTACATCACAGAAGCCAAAGACAATGCTGTGGCCACTGATATTCCGCGCACGATAACGAAACTGAAGATGTTAGAGTTTTCCCATGATGTAGCTCTCAATATTGGAGCAAGAATCCTTCCAAAAACGCTATTAGACTTTTTGCGCTAAAGAAGGAAACCAATGAAGAAAAAACTCTTCATTTTCTTGAGAAATTTTTTATTTCTGGTTAAAGTATAAGAGGAAAAGGGAGGTCCCTGTGGAAACCATCAAAACCAAGGCATACGGTGAGATTCAGGTTGATCCCTCGTCTATAATTCTCTTCAAGAGAGAGATTCTCGGCTTTGAGGGACTCACCAAGTATTATCTCATCGAAATGGGAGACTTGCCGAATTTTTACTGGCTTCAATCAGCCGAAGAACCTGAACTCGCCTTTGTTGTGGTCAATCCCAGACTCTTTCAGGAGGACTACAAGCTTGTACTCGATGAAATTGACTGGGGGCTTTTGGAGGTTGGTCCCAACGATGAAGTGATCGACTTTGCTATTGTAAACATCCCTGAAGACATCCACAAAATGACCATGAACCTCTTGGGTCCCATTGTGATCAATGCCACAAAACGTATTGCCATCCAGGGTATTTCGATGAACAATTCCTACGGAACCAAAGTACCCCTGTTTTCCAAAGAACTTACACCGACACACACATAAAGGGAGGGTCCTCGTGCTTGTTTTATCGAGGAGGGAAGAAGAATCCATCATCATCGATGACACCATTGAAATCAAGATTGTTGGTATCAAGCAGGATCAGGTGAAGATTGGTATCATCGCTCCGAAAAATGTCAAAATCTTCCGAAAAGAAGTTTACGAGGAGATCCAGGCAGCCAACAAGGCCGCTGCAGCGAGTGCTCTCCCTGTTGAGGATCTGAAAAATGTTCTCAAGAAAGATAAAAAGACCGAAGGAGGCCGCTCATGATTTCACCAGAAAAAATGGAACTCCTCAAATATTATAACAAGGGTCTGGATCTCTATCGAAGTCGCTCCTTTGCTGAAGCCAAGACCTACTTCCAGAAGTGCCTTGAGATTATCCCGGATGATGGTCCCTCTCAACTCTACATAGAACGGTGTGATTACTTCATCAAAAATCCCCCTCCTCCCGATTGGGATGGGGTCTTTGTGATGACCACCAAATAAGAGCAATAAATAAAAAGGAGGAACTATGGCTCCCAATATTGATCGTTATCGTGATTATCCGACCGTTACTCGTTTGAGCAATACTTCCCAGTGGTCTGGAACCATGCGCTTCAAGACCTCTCTACGGATTGACGGAGACTACGAAGGCAAAATCGATGCTCAGGGGCTCCTTGTCATTGGACCGAACGCCAAAATCAAAGGAGACATCATCTGCGATGAGGTGATTGTGGGTGGGGAAATCCACGGCAATATTCACGCCCGCAAACGTCTCGAACTTTTTGAAACAGCCAAACTGTACGGAGATATCAAAACACCCAAGCTCAAGATGGAAGACGGGGTTATCTTTCAGGGTAAGTGTGAAATGCTTTCCAATTCCTGATCCCCTTTTTTAAGGGCTCTCTTACCCTTTTTCTTCCCCTCAGTTGCTCAGTTTTCCCCACCATGTCTTCCACAAAGATACCATAAAGGGAGAGAAAATGCACTTTTCAAAGGTTTTTCATCTTCCTCTCACGGATCCCCTCCTCATTTTTCTTCTTCTTTTAGGAAGTGCTTTTTTCGTTCAGATAGTGAGTAGAAAGACAAAAATCCCGGATATTATTGGACTTATTCTCATCGGAATGGTTATCGGTCCCTCAGGCCTGAGTATTCTCCAGAGAAACGAAATCCTCAAGCTCTTTTCTACCGTGGGGCTTCTTCTCCTGCTTTTTTTAGCCGGCTTGGAAATTGATGAAAATACCCTGAAGAAAAATCAACAAAAAAGTTTCATCTTTGGGGTCTTCACCTTTTCTTTTCCGCTACTTTTAGGTTTTTTAGGGGGATATTTTCTCTTCCGCTTCAATTTTCTCACCTCCCTTCTCTTTGCCTCTCTCTTTGCTTCCCATACCCCCCTCACCTTCTCCCTTCTCCAGAAAAAAAAGGTCTCTCACGATGAATCGGTGAGCACCACCATTGGGGGAACAGTCCTGACCGATATTGCGGCTCTGCTTATTCTGGCCATTACTGTCGCCATTTACAGAGGAGAATTCGGGGCCGGTCTTGTCCTTCAAATGAGCCTCTCTTTTGCCCTTTTCTTTCTCCTGACCATCTTTCTCCTCCCTGCCTGGGTGGGAATTCTCTACCGAAAACTGGAAAAAAGAGACGACCTTCTCTTTCTCTTCACCTTGATTCTAGTCTTCGGGTTTGGAGTTTTAGCTGAAATCGCCGGTATTGAACCCCTTGTGGGCGCTTTTCTTGCTGGAATAGGAATCAGTCGTTATATCGCCCAGGTCTCTCCGCTGGCCAATCGTCTGCATTTCTTTGGAAATGTGCTTTTTATTCCCGCTTTTCTGATAGCCGATGGGATGCTTATCGATCCTCTCTCCTTTTTTTCTGATCCCCGTTCTTTAGGTATGGCTCTTTTTATGACGTTCTGTGTGATCATTTCAAAATGGTTGGCCGCTTTTCTCTCTTCTCGTCTTTTTGGCTGGAAAAAAGCCCAACAGTTAGTTATGTTTGGTCTCTCCATCCCTCAAACAGCAGTTACCTTGGCCGCTGTTGTGGTAGGATACGAAATCGGGATGTTCGATAACGCTGTTTTGAATGGCTCGATCGTGATGATTCTCTTGTCGGTCATTATCGGTTCAATTATCACAGAAAAGGGAGCTGATGGACTTCTTTCGGATTCTGCCCCTGTCTCTCTCTCATCACCCCTTGTTCTCATAAGTCTCCTTGAATCACCGAAAAACATCCAGAGAACATTAGAATTAGCCGTAAACCTCCATGAGACGGCTTCTGTTTTTGTGCTTCCTCTTTTCCCTCGTGAAACCACAAAAGATGAATCCCCTTTTTCCACCCTTCGTGAAGAAGTCGCCACCTATGCTCTTGCCACAGGAAAACCTGTGGAAATCCTTTTGCCTTCTTCTCCCAATATCAAAAAGGGAATTCTCTCGTTTCTCACCACCCACCCTACTACCGATATTTTCCTCTCCTTTTCCCCCACTTCCTCTATGATAACCCCAAAAACCCTGTACCTGATGAAAAAAATTCTTTTTTCCCCCTCCTCTCCTTCCATTTTCATTCCCCATCTCACCCAATCCTTTTCTACCTTTGAAGAAGTTGTTCTTCTCGTTTTTGATAACGACCTCTCCCCTGCTGACCTGAAAAGCCCTCTTGAGAGAGTCTCTCACTTAACCAAAGCCACAAGGGCATCCCTCGTGATCGCCGCTCCTCCAAAAACCCTCTCGTCTATCCAGAAAACCTTCTCTTCCTCCCCCAGTGGAATATTCTTCACCCCAAAAGAGACCAGCGATCCTCATGCCCTCAAGGAAATTATTTCTTCTTCCTCAAATGCTCTTTTTGTCATTTTCTCGCTGGTAAAAAACAGACAAGTCCCTTTCTCAAACTTCGCCACAGTTTTCTCTTCTCTTGGGCCCCCTTTGAAACAAAAAGACTATCTTTTCTTTTTTTCCACGAAAAAGAAAATCTGAACTCCTTTCTTCTCAACAACCATCCTCAGCATAGGGGAAAGACACCACCGCTTTTGTTCCCCCCTCTGAGAAGAAGGCACATTTCCCTCCTAACTGAGCGGCCAACATCTCAATCAACTGAAGCCCAAATCCCTTCTCTTTCTTTTCCATGGAAAACCCAACCCCATCATCCTGAATACTCAGCGTAACCATACCCTCTTTCTTTTCAAGCCTCACCTCAATACTTCCCCTCTCCCGCCCCTGAAAGGCATACTTGGCGGCATTGGTGATCAGTTCATTGACAATAATTCCCAACGGGAAAAGCCTTTTCACATCTAAGGGAAAGTCCTCTATGGCCACTGAGAGAGCTATCTTCCCTCTATCGGGGAAGATACTGAGAATAGCCTCTAAAAGCTCCTCAAGATACGGCTTGACCGAAAGACTACTTGAATCAGGGACAAGAAGAAGCTTGTCATACATCACCCTCATACTCTCCACGCGGCTGATGGCATCCTGAAGGATAGACTTCGCTTCAGGATTTGTCACAGCATCCTCTTGAATCCTGAGAAGACTCATAATAGACGTAATATTGTTCTTGATACGATGATGGGCCTCTCTCAAGATGAGTTCCTTCTCCTGAATTTGACGCCTGAGTTCCTCTTCTGCCCGCTTCTCCTCTGTCACATCCTCAAAAACCCCCTCAATCCAGCCCTTTTCAGGGTAGAGACGGGCCGAGTACCGTGCCCAGAAGGTAGTCCCATCCTTTTTTCTGTAAAGAACCTCATAATTTTTCACTTCACCTGTCTTTTGAATTATCTCAAGCATCCTCTGCCTGACGGAGATATCCACATAGTTTTGAGAAGAGACCAACTTTCCAACCACATCCTCTCGTTTTTCATACCCGAAGAGTTTCGCAAGCTGGTCATTGCACTCTAAAATAAGCCCATCAGAAATACGAGAACGAAAGAGTCCCACAGGAGAGTTCTGGAAAAGATTGCGATAGGTTTCCTCACTCTCCTTGAGTCTCTCCTCCATCTCCTTCCTGTCGGTAATATCCCTCACCACTCCTAACACCCGTCTCTCATCTATACGTGAATGGCGTGCCTCAAAGAAGCGATTCTTTCCTCCAAGGAAAAGGCTATACGAAAAAAGCGAAACCTCTCCCTTCTCAAGAGCGTGCTGTATCGCCTGCATTGACTGAGAAGCTATCTCTGGTGGAAGTACTTCCGTCACCTTTTTACCAAGAAAATTTTCCGGGGAAGTATAAAGGGCTGTTTTCTCAGAAGCACGGAAGTCTAAAATCCTCCCCTCGCCATCGAGAATAAAAAGGATATCCGGAAGCGCGGCAAGAAGAGCCTCCCTCTCCTCAAGAGCATCGTGAAGTCGCTTTTCCACCAACTTCCTATCCGTGATATCCATCACAGAGAGAAGCCCTGCGGGTTCTCCCCCAACAAGAAGCCCTGTCCCATAGACCAATGCCCAGTGAATAGAGCCGTCTTTGTGAATCACCCGTACCTCATAGGTTCGGGGAGTCCTATCCCCGTGCTGACGACGACGCCCCAACTCCAGGGCCATCTTCTTGTCCTCGGGATGCACAATATCCCAGAAATTCATCTGAAGAATCTCTTCCCGACTATACCCGGAGATAACCTCCGCCGCCCGATTGGCATAAATCCATTTGTCATGCTGATAAATCAGAATGGCAATCGGTGTCGATTCGGCCAAATTGCGAAACCGATCCTCACTCTCTACAATTTTTTCCTGAGCCTGTTTAGTTTCAGTAATATCCCTCATAATGGTACAGAGAAGAGACTCCTCTCCACTCTGAACCCTGAAGGAAAGTGTCTGTACAAAACGTATCACCCCATCAAGCCTGGCTATCTTCTGTTCACGAAGATTCCCTTCCCAGCCTGTTTCATGTCCGTACACAAGCTGCATAAAACCATCTTTCAACTGATGATAGAGAGAAGGGCTTTTCATCTCCTCTGGCACTACCTGTACCATCACTTCCCAGATATACTTGCCCAAAGCCTCTTCCCTTGCAATCCCGGTAATCTCAGCCATCTTGTTGTTCCACTCCACCACCTTTCCATCAGATGAAAAAAGCCCTATCCCATCAAAAGACTGGCTGACAATGGCCTCATAGCGATTTTTGCTCTCAAGAAGGGCCTGTTCAGCCCGCTTCCGATCCGAAATATCCGTATGCGTCCCCAAAAAACGAATAGGCTTCCCCCCCTCATCCCTCTCGACAATATATCCCCTGGCCAAAATCCACTGCCAGGAGTTATCCTTTCGCCGGAAACGGAACTCAAGAACAAATCTCTCCGTTTCTCCACGGAGATGTTTCTCCACCTCCTGTTGAACCCGCTGCGTGTCATCTGGGTGAACCCGGGAAAAAA
>FQKF010062258.1_pt1 | contig 24273 bp, 22 predicted proteins | sample 1504521 | NCBI WGS metagenome assembly FQKF01 (sample SAMEA4475357, study PRJEB15587) | soil metagenome | biome: Soil; feature: Field | place: India | collected 2015-03-11 | depth 0 m
CTCGATTATCTCAACCCCGCCTCTCTCCAGATAACTGAAGCTTATTGCGAACCTTACATTAAAAACGTTAAACCTGAAGATAAGTTCCAGTTTGAGCGAATTGGCTATTTCTGTGTTGATAAAGAATCGTCTCCCGAAAAAATTATATTCAACAGAACGGTTACGCTTAAAGATACCTGGGCAAAATTGAACGAGAATAAAGCTTAATAACTGTATATATGGCTGACAGGCAGAACGGCGAAATGACTTTTCTTCAACATCTCGAAGAATTGCGATGGGTTATTATCCGTTCCCTGATAGCTATTGTCGTTGCCGGTTCTCTGGTCTTTTTGTTTAAAGACTTTGTTTTTGATAAGGTTTTACTGGCACCCCGTGAACCTCAGTTCTTTACCAACCGAATGTTATGTAAAATTGGAAATTTAATTCATTCCGAAGGGTTATGTATTAATCAACACCCGGCTGTGCTTCAAAATATTACCATGGGAGGTCAGTTTAATATGCATTTATGGGTTTCAATTGTGGGTGGTTTTATAGTTGCCTTTCCATTTGTGTTGTTTCAATTCTGGCAGTTTATTTCACCTGCCTTGCTCCCTAATGAACGAAAATACGCTCGTGGCGCTGTTTTTTATAGTTCTCTGTTATTTATTCTGGGTATACTTTTTGGCTATTTTGTGCTACTGCCTTTCTCTATCGACTTTTTAACTAATTATCGGGTTAGCGATCAGATTCAAAATAATATTAATTTTATTTCTTACATTTCAAATATAACTGCTGTGGTACTGGCCTGTGGGTTGGTTTTTGAGTTACCTATAGTGGTTTACTTTCTATCGGCAGTAGGATTAATTACACCAGCTTTTATGAAAAAGTATTGGCGCCATGCGGCTATCGTTATTCTGGTCATTGCAGCAATCATAACCCCTCCCGATGTGATCAGTCAAATTTTAGTTTCGTTACCTTTGTTTCTATTATATTGGCTTAGTATTTTTATTTCGGCCTATGTAATAAAACGAAAAGAAAAACAGTTTAACGAAATAGTTGGGTAATTTCTTGAATATTAACAATTTTTAGTTATGATATTACGTACCGAAAATTTGGTTAAGCGATATAAAAATCGTACTGTTGTAAGAGGTGTATCGTTTTATGTCGAAAAAGGTGAGATTGTGGGTTTGTTAGGACCCAATGGAGCTGGTAAAACCACTTCGTTTTATATGATTGTTGGGTTAATTCTGCCCAATGAAGGAAAGGTGTACCTGAACGACGAAGATATTACGCACGAACCCATGTATCGACGTGCTCAAAAAGGCATTGGTTATCTGGCTCAAGAAGCTTCTGTTTTCCGCCACCTTAGTGTCGAGGATAATTTACGAGCTGTACTGGAAATGACTAAAATGACTAAAGAAGAACAAGAAGAGCGTATAGAATCACTATTAAATGAATTTGGGCTTCAAAAAATTAGAAAAAGTTTGGGTATTCAGCTATCAGGAGGTGAACGCCGCCGTACCGAAATTGCTCGTGCACTGGCCATTAATCCCAGTTTTATACTTCTCGACGAACCTTTTGCAGGTGTCGACCCCATTGCAGTTGAAGACATTCAGGCCATTGTAAAAAAATTAAAAGAAAAAAATATTGGTGTACTTATTACTGATCACAATGTGCACGAAACACTTTCAATCACCGATCGTGCTTATCTGCTCTATGAAGGTGAAATACTTAAATCAGGAACAGCCCATGACCTTGCCGAAGACGAAGTAGTTCGCCGAGTATATCTGGGCAAAAATTTTGAATTGCGCAAATATGATATTTAAATCTTTATGGCAACTATGAGTAAATCGTTTTGTTGCCGTATATCTTTTTGAAATGTTTTTATGGTATTTAAAAATAAGTTTTTTTGTTCGGAAAAGCTTAGTGTTGCATTTTTCTTTATGAAATCAGCTAATGCGCTGGTTATTAAAACGTTTGCTGTATCAGTTTCAACAAAACCATCGCGTATGGCATAAATAATATCTCCTTTCTGAAGTTGTATACGATTACTCGAGCTATCGAGTGTTACCATTCCGGAAGTTAGTTCTATAAGTTTATTGTTCTGAAATAGTAGTAGCGGAACACAGGTGCCTTTGCTGTAGAGTGTTAAATTATCATTATTAATGTAACATAACATAAATTTAAATTGAACATCGGAGGCTAATTGCTGGTAATCGGCTAATAAATGCTGGAATGCTAAATTGATATCACTACAATCGGGGTGATTTTCAAAAAAACGCTGAAATTTTTTATCAATGGCTGCCGATAAAAAAAACGACTGAATTCCTTTTCGGTCGTAACATACCATGTTAAACCATATACCGGTCGACACTTTCTTCGCTAATATACAGTGCGATGGTATATCCAATACTGGTATAGAAATAATGTAAGAATCAGAAAAACTTGTTTGAATAATTTCATTCTCAATATAATATTGCTGATGAAATGTTTTAGCCATGCCAATGGTTGCAGTAAGCTCTTTTTTTTGCCTTATCAACGTATCTTTTAAATGTTTTAATTTTTCTTTTTCTACTTCAAGGCTAATAATTTCTTGTTGTATTGTATCGTTTGAACCATGGTCAGCAGGCTGATGTTGAAGTTTTTTGGCATTAATTACTTCGAGCAAATTGTTGACACGGGTCATGAATTCTTCCTTCTGGAATGGCTTTTGAATAAAATCAGTTGCTCCGTGTCGGAAAGCTTCCGATACGGCTTCGGAGGCAGTTAACATGACTACCGGAATATCTTTGGTCGAGTCATCATTTTTGAGCTCTTTTAAAGCATCAATACCCGACATATTGGGCATTTGCCAATCCATTAAAATCAAGTCGGGTTGTTCGACCCTGGCAATTTCAATGGCTTCCTTACCATCGTAAGCCACCAGCAGGGTATTTGATGGATTTTGCGCTCGCAAATAGCTCGATATTAACGATACTATAAGCTTTGAATCGTCGGCTATTAAAATTTTATTCATTTAGTTCAGGGTTGGTTTGTTTTTGTTTTACAATACAAAGTTATTTTTTTTGATGAAATTTTGACCAATCAATGGCAAATTTATAAAAAAAATTAATGTGCTTCTAGCCAGTTATTTCCTGTACCCATATCGACTTTTAAAGGAACCCTTAGAGAAATAGCATTTTCCATTTCGTATTTCACCATTTGTTTAAGACTTTCCATCTCATCGGGAATTACATCAAATATGAGTTCGTCGTGTACCTGAAGTATCATTTTCGATTTAAATTTTTCTGATTTTAATCTCTCGTGTATACGAACCATAGCAAGCTTAATAATATCGGCAGCCGATCCTTGAATGGGGCTATTTATGGCATTTCGCTCAGCCATTCCACGTACAATAGCGTTCTGCGATTGAATGTCGGGCAAATATCTACGACGTTTTAATAATGTTTCGACATAACCGTTTTCCCGTGCAAATTGTATGGCACTGTTCATGTATTGTTGTACGCCAGGAAAGGTTTTAAAATATTCTGAAATGAGTTCAGCAGCTTCTTTACGTGGAATATTCATTCGTTGTGCCAGCCCAAAGGCCGAAATTCCATAAATTATTCCAAAATTAGCTGTTTTAGCCTTGCTACGCTGCTCACGGGTTACATCTTCAAGCGGAACTTTAAAAACTTTAGCGGCTGTGGCTGAATGTATATCCACATCCTGCAAAAATGCTTCAATCATATTGGCATCGTTGCTCATATGTGCCATAATCCGAAGTTCTATTTGTGAATAATCGGCCGATAATAAAATATTTCCTTTATCGGGTATAAAAGCTCTTCGAATTTCACGACCTTTTTCATCACGAATCGGAATGTTTTGCAAATTAGGATTATTTGAACTTAAACGCCCCGTAACAGTTAACGTTTGATTAAAAGTAGTATGAATTTTATTTGTGTCAGGATTTACCATCTTTGGCAATGCCTCGACATAGGTGGAGAGCAACTTGGTTAATCCCCTATATTCTAATATTTTATCAATAATGGGATGTTTATCGGTTAATTGTTGTAAGGTTTCTTCGTTTGTTGAATATTGCTGGGTCTTGGTTTTTTTCCCCTGATAAGGTATTTTTAATTTCTCAAATAATACTTCTCCCAGCTGCCGTGGCGATGCAATGTTAAATGTAGTTCCTGCAAGTGAATAAATCTCTGTCTCAAGTACAGAAATTTCATGCATTAATATTTTTTTATATTCATTCAGGTAGTCCACATCAATTGAAAACCCACTTTTTTCAATATCTATTAAAACATCCAGCAACTTTATTTCAAGGTTGTAATATAGGTTCTCCAATCCTGTTTCTTTTAATTCCCTTTCTACAATTGGCTTCAGGCGCAATGTAACATCAGCGTCTTCGCAAGCATATTCACAAATTTGTGTTAGCGGTACCTGTTGCATATTTAATTGCCCCACCCCTTTTTTACCTATTAACTCTTCAATAGGTATAGGGCTATAATTTAGGTATTTACGAGCTAAATTGTCGAGCTTATGACTTTGTTCGGGTTGTATCAAATAATGAGCCAGCATGGTGTCGAACTTCGGGGCTTCAACTTCAATGCCATAACGATTTAAGAATAAGATATCGAACTTCAGGTTGTGGCCTATTTTAAGTTTATTCCGATCGGAAAAAATTGGTTTGAATTTTAATAACAGTTCTGAACCCTTTTTAAGATCAGGAGGTACAGGTAAATAATATGCTTCGAAAGGTTTTATACTAAACGAAACGCCAGCTAACAGGTCCGTATGAGGCGATAGTCCCGATGTCTCAGTGTCGAAACTAAATGCCTCAGCTTGCAGCAAAGCATTAAGTAATTGATTCAATTTTTCATCATTGTCAACAAGATAGTATTGATGTGGGGTATCGGACGATGTAGAGTATACATTTGTTTCTTGAATTAGACTCTGAGGTTCATCAAAAAGACTGAGTTGTACAACTGATGGATTTTTACTGCCCTGTATTTGATTATTAGACGGCAATAATCGTTGTAGCATTGATTTAAAATTGAGCTCTTCCAGTATTTTTCGAAGCCCAGTTTCATCGGGGTTTTGTCGAATAAATTGAGACTCGTCAAATTCAATAGGCACTTGCGTGTCAATGGTAACTAACTTTTTACAGAGCAACAAAAAATCGGCCGATGATTCAATTGCAGCACGATGTGCTGGTTTTAAATCTTGTAAATGTTGCAAAAGATTCTCGACCGAACCATATTGAGCAATTAGTTTTTTTGCGGTTACTTCACCTATGCCTTTTACTCCCGGAATATTATCGGCCGAATCGCCCATTAATGCCAGAATGTCAATTACCTGGTCAGGTGTCGATACCGAAAACTCCCGTTTTATTGCTTCTATGTCAAGTATTTCAGCTTCATTACCTGCCTTCTTTGGTTTATAAATTTTAATCCCGTCGGTGACCAGTTGCGCATAATCTTTATCGGGAGTAACAATAAGGACCGAAAATTCTTTTTTTCGAGCCTTGTAGGCCAATGTGCCAATTACATCATCGGCTTCGTAGCCTTCCAGCTGAACAATCGGAATTCTAAGATACTGTAAAATTTGCTGAATAATGGGTACTGATTTTCTAATATCTTCAGGTGTATCTTCTCTGTTAGCCTTGTAATTAGCATATAATTTATGCCTGAAGGTTTCACCACTTACATCAAAAGCAGCCCCAATATGTGTGGGATTTTCTTTACGAAGTATTTCTTCAAGTGTGAGCAGAAAACCATATATTACCGAAGTGTTAATCCCTTTGGGACTATACATGGGTCGATTAATAAAGGCATAGTACGAACGGTAAATTAATGCATAACTATCTATTAGAATAAGTTTCTTTAACGTCATATATGAAAATAAACGATATTATTCATTACAAGCACAGCGACTAATACATTCGAGCATCTGGTTAAGATGTTGGTGTTTAATAAAATAGTATATGTTTTTGCCTTCTCTCTTTGCACTTACTATGCCCTTGTTTTTGAGTATACTTAAATGATGCGATGCAGCAGCCTGACCAATATTTAATGTTTCAAAAATTTCGGTAACTGTCATTTTGCCTTTCTTATCAAGTTCTTGAAGTATAGCAATCCGCAAAGGATGAGCCATAGCTTTTAACATTTCAGAAGCATATTCTAATTGTTCGGCCTGCAGTTGAATCATTTCCATTTTAAACAGTTAATAGTAAATTACTTATGCAAACCTACATAAAAATTATAACTTTGAAAAGTTTTGTTCAAATTTTATTATGTACATAATTATATTTTTTAATTTTTATTCAGTAATAGAAAAAATCTTGTATTCGTCAGGCAAACCTACTTTTTTCGACAATAAATCATGATTTGCTTGATTATCTTTTATTTTCTTTAACCACAAAATGCACCGCAGAGATATAATTGCTGTGTTTCGTTGTGCATATCGGTACACTCTGTGGTGAGAATGAATTAAGGTTTTCACTGTTATCTACACAAAAATTTACTATATAGCAGATATACTAATGTTTAATAAATATCATAAAGCACCACATTATCTAATATCATTGTATCCAATCTAAAAGTTTAATTAGATGATTAAAATATTTAACCACGGAGATCACGGAGAAACACAGAATGTTTTTTTCTCTGTGTCTCTCTGAGACCTCTGTGGTGAGTTGATTTTCTTCAATGCAAACATACGACCACTCAGAGAGCACTAAGAGAGCCATAGAGAAGAATCTTTAAGCTTATTTGCGTATATTAAAGTGTAAAAAACTATCAATTATTCCTCTGACTAAGTTACAAGTTGTACCAACTTTATTTTTTGTCCATCAGCAATCTTCGTGTTTAATAATTATCGATTGATGTTTAAGATAAACGCCTTTTTAAACCTGTAATTCTATTAAATATTACAAACTACCATAAATTAATCCTGTAATAGTGGCCATAATAATAACCAGTGAAACATACACAATGGTTTTTTGAGTTCCTATAACCCCACGAATTACCAACATATTTGGAAGTGAAAGTGAAGGACCTGCCAGTAGCAATGCCAATGCGGGGCCTTTGCCCATACCCGAAGCAATTAATCCCTGCAGAATTGGAACTTCGGTTAATGTGGCAAAATACATAAAGGCACCTACTACAGAAGCAAAAAAATTAGAAAACAATGAGTTCCCCCCTACTAAAGTGGCTATCCAATGGTTTGGTATAATTCCAGGTAAGCTTTTGCCGTCATGTGTCGATCCTAATAAAAATCCAGCTATTAATACACCTAAAGCAAGCAAAGGCATTATTTGTTTTGCAAATTCCCACGATGCCAGTGTCCATTCTCGGTTTTCAGCTTCATTTTTGTCGAATAGTGTAATAATGCTTAATGAAATTACCCCAACAATAAAGGGAATTAAAGGAACCAACTTGAGATTTGTTATAAATAGGTTGGAAAAAAGAGCTGATATTCCCGTAGCTAAAATTGCCAGCAAAACCCATTGCCATTTTATTTTCAGAATATAAATCAGAGAAACAGCCAAAACCATGCTAAATAATGCGGTAATATACCATTTAAATGACCAGATATAATACCAGATATCATGATTATTAGTATTAGCAGGTGCACCCCAGTTAACAAAAACCAGGATAAGAACCAGTGTAAAAAAATGAAATGCTGCTTGCCAGAGAGGACGTTTTTCAGGAATGGATTTTATTTGCATTTGCTCTTCACGTTTCTGTTTTTCTTCTTTCCGATATATGAACGACATAATAACGCCTATTATAATACTAAATGCAATGGCACCAATGGTACGTGCAATACCCATTTCTAACCCCAAAATACGTGCGGTTAAAATAATTGCTAATATGTTTATTGCTGGTCCTGAGTATAAAAATGCAATGGCAGGTCCCAGTCCTGCACCTCTTTTATGAATACTTGAAAAAAGTGGTAATATGGTACATGAACAAACTGCTAAAATAGTTCCCGACACTGAAGCTACAGTGTATGCTACCCATTTTTTTGCCTGCGCACCAAAGTATTTAATTACCGAAGCTTGTGATATGAAAACGGAAATTACACCTGCAATGAAGAAAGCTGGTAAAAGGCATAATATCACATGTTCGCGTGCATACCACTTAATTAAATCGAACATCGACATTATCGCTTGGTTAAAAGCGTCACTTTCGATAGGTAAAAAAAAGGAAAATAAAAATATACCTACTATCCAACTTAAAATTTTAATTTCATTCTTTGTATCCATTGTTTCATAAATATTTGAATTATAACACTTTCTTTAAAATGTATAAAGTATCAGAGAAATTTATTCTTTATATTACGTAATTCGTAGAATAACGAAATTTATAAATATCTTAACCACCAGCATAAAAAATTTATTTTCTATAAAAAGTTCTGAGCACAATAGTAAATTCCTATGCCAATAAATAAAACAGCAATAAATCGTCTGAACCAGATTTCAAATAATTTTATTTTCTGGTAGGTTTTTCCCACCCCCGATAAACTGAATGCAATTAAATAGGCAAAAATAATCACAGGAATTCCGGTTGAAATGGCAAAAATAATAGGAAGATAAAGTCCAGACGCTGAAGATATAGTTAATGGAATTAGCATTCCAAAATACAGCACTCCACTGTACGGACAAAAAGCGAGGGCAAAAACCATACCCAATAAAAGCGCATCAATGTAGCCCCATTCTTTTTTATGCTGCATCCGTTCAGTAATTTTTGTTAAAACAGGGAAATTCATTTTAATCACATCGAGCATAAACAGCCCGATAATAATCAAAATCGGGCCAATAAACTTTTCACCGTATTGCTGAAAAAATCCAGCAAACTTAAACTGATCGGCTCCGGCATAAATTATTAAAGCAATTGCTGTATACGATATAGCCCTTCCGAGCGTATAAAACATACCATTAAGAAATACCCGGTGCTTATGTTCAATATCACGACTAATAAATCCAATGGCAGCAATATTGGTTGCTAATGGGCATGGACTTATACTGGTCATTAAACCCAATAAAAAAGCGGTAAGCCACGGAACCGACGAATTTTGCAACAGTTGAGTTAAAAATTCCAACATTATACCAAGGTTTATTGATTTAATAATGCATCAATATTTTGCTTCATAATCTGTCTGAATTTAGCGGGTTCATACATGGCATACATAAAAGCCTCGTTGGTAAGATTTATTTGCTTATTGTTTTTAACAATTAGTAACGTTTGTCCATAAACCTTTAATTTATTGGCGAGTGGTTTATTATTTTTGTCATCAAGATTGATGGCAGCAAATGTAATTAATCCCTTCTTGACAAATTCGGGATATAATGTTTGAACGTTTTCTTTAGCTTTTTCTTCAATAGTTCGGCATGTAACACATCGGGCAGTAAAATGGAAATAATAAACCTGTATATTATCCGATTGGTTCGATGTAGCCTCTTTGCTTTTATTTTGTGCATTAACGAAAGCTAAAGAAAATAGTAAAACGATAGATGCCAAAACCGTGCGTTCCATATTTAAAATTTTTAAGGTTAATAATAAATTTCAGAAAAGAATTCGATTTTCTAATTTGATGTATGTTTGCTCAGCAAATCTTTCAGTTCATTTACTGAGGGTACTCTACCTGATAAAATTACTTTTTCATCAATAACCAATCCAGGAGTATGCATAATACCATAATTCATGATATCGACAATATCATCTACTTTTTCGAAGTTTGCATCTAAATTGAGTTCTTTTGCTGCGGTTCTGGCAGCTTCCTCTAATGCCTTGCATCGAGGGCATCCTGTTCCTAATATTTTTATTACCATATGTTTAAGTTTTATAAGTTAAAAAATTCTGTAAACATTTTTTTGGCTTCTAACCAATTTTCTCTATTAATGCAGTATTTAATATAGGGTGCATTTATTTCTCCTTGAATTAAACCGGCTTCTTTTAGTTCGGCTAAATGTTGAGATAATGTTGACCGGGCAATTGGTAAAATTTCAGCCATATCACCACTGTAGCAACACTTTTGCGTGTTTTCGGCAAGATATTTCATTATGGTAATTCTTACCGGATGGCCCAAAGCTTTGGCATACCGAGCCAACTTAACATCATCCTGATTATATGTTTTTTGTTTTTGCATCTTTTATTTCAATAAATGTTTTAACTATTTTATTTTGTATTTCGCAAAAATACGAATTTTTCCATAAAAAGATTCTATAATAAATTTGAATATTTTGAGGCTATTATTATAGAATTTAATAGATTAACCATAACTAATTAACTTTAACCTTAATTTTATTTTTTCACTCTGATAAATTTGTTTCTCTTAAAAAGTAAAACATTTGTTTGAGTTTTTAATTTAGACTTTATTTAAATAAAAATTTGAATATAAAATAATTTCTTTTTTATACATTTGCGTACTGAAATACTTATTTAATTTCATTATGAGTGAATATATTAACAATTCGGAACACCGAAAGGGTCTACTACGCCATATGTTATTACAACTTCATGAAGGCGTGGCCCCGGAACAGGTAAAAAAACGTTTGAAAGAGATTTTACCTTCTATTCCCTACAATGAGGTTGTTGAAGTAGAGCAGTCACTTATTGCTGAAGGTATTCCAGTTGAAGATATTATAGCCCTTTGCGATGTGCATACCCAGGTATTAGAGGGAAATATTGATACTACCAATGCCAGAGAAATTCCTGAAGGACATCCAGTGGATATATTCAAACACGAGAATCGTGAAATAGAAAGAGAAATTAAAAGCCTTCGGACTTTAACTAATGGTATAAAGCACTATACAATTTCAAATGTTTCGACAACTGTGTTACAAATGCGGAGCATTTTAAATAATATTTCTGATATTGAAAAGCATTATTTGAAAAAAGAATACTTGATATTTCCATTTCTGGAGAAGCATGGCATAACTGGCCCTCCAAAAGTTATGTGGGGAAAACATGATGAAACCCGACGATTACTTAAAACAGCCCGGGAATCGCTGGTGTTCGATGGTGAGGCTACAATTCAAGAATTGGCATTGTTAATTGATGTAGCTGTTGAGCCAGCAATACACGCAATAGAAGAAATGATTATGAAAGAAGAAGAAATACTTTTCCCCATGTGTATGGATACATTTACAGAAGAGGAATGGTACGAGATATACCGACAAATACCAGAAATTGGCTATTGTTTATACGATCCACCGGTAACCTGGAAACCCGAAGGTATATCTTTAAAAGCTGACAAGTCAGGCCAATTGAATCGAATTGTATTAAGTACGGGATCATTTAGTATTGATGAGCTCGAAAATATATTGAATACATTACCCATTGACATCACATTTGTAGATAGAGAAGATAAGGTTAGGTACTTTTCAAACACTGCTGATAGAGTGTTTACACGTAATAGAGCCATTTTAGGACGAGACGTTCGACTTTGTCACCCTCCAGGTAGTGTACATATAGTGGAACAAATTTTATCTGACTTTAAATCGGGCAAAGAAAATAGTGCAGCATTCTGGATTAACTTCCGCGATAGGTTTATATATATAGAATATTTTGCTGTTCGCAATGCCAATGGCGAGTATTTAGGAACTCTGGAATTTACTCAGGATGCTACAAAGATACGTGCATTGCAAGGCGAACAACGAATTTTAAATTATCAAAAATCATGAACCATGATACAGATTACTCCTCAAACTAAAGTTGGTGAACTTCTTGAAGCATACCCCGATCTGGAAGAAACGTTATTCGCATTATCGCCAAAGTTTAAACATTTAAAAAATCCTATGCTTCGAAAAACTGTGGCTAAAGTTGCAACGCTTCAACAAGCAGCACAAATAGCAGGAATTTCTGTTGAATTTTTGGTCAATACCTTACGAAAAAAAATGGGACTTGATACTTTGAACGTTGCCGATACTTCATTGAATCAAAATGAAATACCCGATTGGATTAATGAAAATCAGGTAACTGAACAATTTGATATAGGTCCGCTAATAGAATCTGGTCAACATCCACTTAATGAGGTGATGAAACGGTTGCATACGTTACCCGACGGAAAAATTTTTAAATTAATAGCCCCATTTTATCCAGCTCCATTAGTTGATATGGCCAAAGAAAGAGGTTTTAAAGTCATTAGTAAGAATAATAATGATGACACAAAGGTTTTAATTTATTTCAAAAAAGATAAATGAATATTGTTGAAAGTTAGTTTTTAGTTCAATGCTTAAGTATGAACAGTTGTTGATTGTATAATTAATTGATTCAATTTATTCCAATTTAACAATATTCCATTCATGTGTTAGCATATTGTAAATCAACATTCTGGAATTTAATACCTTATCTTTATTGAGAATAATTTTAATGATTTCTCCAGCCATCAGGCAGCCAGTTAACCCCACCAGTGGAGCAAATACACCAATTGGAGTTTGATTATCGGACGGTAAATCTCCAAATAATGCTCTGTAACTGATTTTAGATTGATAATGAAAAACTGCAACCTGACATTCAAATTCATAAATTGAGGCATGAACAAATGGTTTGTTGAATATCTCACAATATCGATCAATAGTAAGACGTGAACCAAAATTATCGGTTGCTCCGGCAATTACATCGTATCCCGGGAAAATATCCATTGCAATGTTATCATTGAGTTTTTGAGGAATGACCACAAACTCGATGGTACTATTTAATTGTTTTAATCGGTTCACAGCACATTCGGCCTTGTTTTTTCCGATATCGGCTTCGGTAAATAATATTTGCCGTTGTAGGTTCGATAACATCACTTGGTCATAATCGACGATTCCGATTTTACCGATTCCCGAAGCTGTTAAATAATAAAGCAACGATCCTCCCAGTCCACCCGCACCAATTACCAGCACACTTGACTGCTTTAACCGAAGCTGAGATTCTTCCCCAAAGTCAGGAATAATTAAATGTCGGATATACCGCTCTTTTTCTAGTTCAGAAAGCATAAATGACGTATTTAGCAAAAAACCTTATCCCAGTCTTTCCATACAGGTTTTAAGCCTTTTTGTTCTACAGCTCTGGCAACCAGTGCTGGATGTCGGGCATCGCCTATTTCAAACTGTGCTAATTCATTCACGGCATTGGCGTATCCTCCTGGATAAGTGCGCGAACCAGCACTTAAATTAGTAATCCCGTAGGGTAAAATAAGATCTCGTAACTGCGCTGATTCTCGAGTGGATAAAGAAATTTCAACATCTTCAAAAACAATACGGTAGGCACAAATTAACTGAAGCAGTTCTTTATCAGAAATTGGGCTTATAGGTTGAAATTCACCGGCCATAGGTCGTAACCGGGGTAGTGAAATGGAGTATCGGGTCGACCAGTATTTTTTTGAAAGATATGAAACGTGAAGCGCAGTAAACCATGAATCGGTCCGCCAGTCGTCGAGACCCAACAAGCAACCCACACCTATACGATAAATACCAGCCTGTCCAATCCGATCAGGTGTTTCGAGCCGATAACGATAGTCCGATTTTTTTCCTGCTGGATGAAAGGTAGGATAACTCATCTGGTTATATGTTTCTTGATAAATATACACACTATTTAACCCTATTTCTTTTAACAACTGGTATTGCTCGGTTTCCATGGGAGCCACCTCAATTGATATTTGAGAAAACATGGGACGAAGTAGCTGAATGGCGTTTTTTAAATATTCAAAACCGCATTCGGGGTGTTCGCCTGTTACAAGCAAAATATGTCGAAATCCCATTTTTTGTATAGCCTGAGCTTCTTCTATAATTTGCTCAGTGTTTAATGTAGTACGTTTATATGAATGCTTACGGTTAAAACCACAGTATATACAGGCATTTGTACATTTATTCGATAAGTACAATGGAACATATAATTGTATGGTTTTCCCGAACCTGCGGCGGGTTATGTCTTTGCTAAGCATTGCCATGTGTTCAAGATAAGATAATGCAGCAGGAGAAATTAGTACACCAAAATCGTCGAGTGTAAATTTCGACCTGCTCAATGTTCTTTTCACATCGGTCGAAGTAGTCTGGTAAATTCTGTTTTTTACTTCGTCCCAGTTAAACTGATTGATAAATTGATAAAAAGTTTCCATAGCACTTATTCTAAAAGTGATAAAATAGGGCTGGTTGCGTCTGCAAAAATTGATTGCGATGGCAATCCAATTTCAAATGCCATACGGCCGGCCTCAACTGCCAATTTAAATGCTTTAGCCATTTGTACAGGATTGTCAGCAATGGCAATGGCTGTATTAATAAGCACAGCGTCGGCGCCCATTTCCATTGCTTCGGCTGCGTGCGATGGAGCTCCTAAACCGGCATCGACAATTACCGGTACATTGCTTTGTTCTATAATAATTCTAATAAATTCCTTGCTCTTCAATCCCAGATTAGACCCAATGGGTGAACCTAATGGCATAACGGCAGCAACACCTGCATCTTCGAGCTTTTTACATAACACCGGATCGGCATGAACATAAGGCAGTACAACAAATCCATCTTTTACAAGAATTTCAGCTGCTTTAAGTGTTTCCTCCCCATCGGGCATTAAATATTTTGGGTCGGGATGAATTTCGAGTTTTACCCAGTTGGTGTTAAAAGCTTCACGGGCTAACTGTGCTACTAAAATGGCTTCGCTGGCATTGCGCGCCCCCGATGTGTTGGGAAGTAATTGAACTTTTTCCAGTGGTATATGCGTAAGCAGATCATCGTCGGTATCACTGATATCAATCCGTTTTAAGGCTACAGTTACCATTTCGGTAGCGGATTCGATTATTGCGCTGTGCATTTCTGTATGATTCCCAAATTTTCCAGTGCCTATGAATAACCGCGAATTAAATGTTTTATTGGCTATAACTAATGGTTTCATAATCGGTACATTTATCTGATTTCTATTTTTTCAGTTAAAGCAAGCTTTTCAAAAAACTCAACAAACTTGTACATATTCTCTTCAAAATCATTGCTACAGGCAATTGCCGTAGATACCGCAACCCCATATATACCTGTTTCGACTAGCGGCTCTAAATCAGAAAATTGAATTCCCCCAATTGCAATAATGGGTATAGTAATTTTTGCCTGATTTACCTGTTTAATAATATTTATATAACCCTCAAGGCCAATAATTGGACTTAAATTTTGCTTGGTAGTCGTAAATCTGTATGGTCCCAAACCAATGTATTCAATAGGCATTGATGAGAGCTTCAGAATATCTTGAAAAGTATTGGCTGTGGCACCAATAATAAAATTACTGCCCAGTATTTTACGGGCATTAATGGGATTCATATCGTTTTTGCCCAGATGCACACCAGTGGCTCTACTACTGGCTGCAATATTGACAAAATCGTTGATTATAAGTGTGCGTTTAAATTCATGAGCAGCATTTATAGCTTTTTCAACTTCTTTAATTACTTCGGCTTCTGGTTTATTCTTTATGCGAATTTGAACCCACCTACAACCAGCATGATAAGCTCTATAAACCTGATCGGAATGAGAAAGCCGGGGATGATCGACCGTTATGTATTGAAAACGAGATATTTCATTACTTTTATTCATCATTTTTTCATTTAAAATATTAAAACTCGCTTCATTTTTCATTGTATATTCCTTATATATCCTAATCTGATTTTTTTAATGTTGGGCCATTATATAAGCTTCGGTATATTGTTTAGCTTTCCGAGCGGCATCAGGTAAATCATAACCCAATACATGGTAAGCAGTTAGTGCCGATGAAAACACACAACCACTTCCATGGCGACTGCGATTTTGAAATGGTTCGCCGTAAATTTCGGTATCACCGTTACGGGATATTAAACAATCGGTACCCTTTTTATCTGCTCTGTGTCCACCTTTTAAATAGATATAAAACTGCATTTCGTTTCGCAAATGCTCAATTCCATCCGGCCATAAGGTATTGAATTCAATGGAATTGGGGGTAATTACACTTATTTTATTTAAGGTTGTTAATTGAACCTGCCAGTTCTGGTGAAACACAAAACCAGTTGATGAAAATAAAACAGGGTCCCAAACAATAAAAGGATTTGAAACAAAGTCGTAAATGCAATTTAGAACCCCATCGAGTTGTTCAAAATCTTTAACCAATCCTATTTTAAAATGAGTAATACGATACGTTTTTAACAGGGTGGCTAATTGTTTTAAAATGGTTTGATTATTGAACCATGTGATTTCTTCGAACGAAGCATGGGTTTGAATGGTGTTTGCCGTAATTACAGCATACGGGCTGGCCCCGATGGAATGAATTGTTTTTGCATCGGCTAAAATACCTGCTCCTGCCGAAGGATCGAATCCTGCAATACTTGCTACGTTAATTGAATGATTCATTTATTCCTGTTTTTTGGTAACTATTTATTTGTTTGATAAAGTCGTAAGCAGTTGATAAATGCTGGGTCTTAAAATAATTCATCCAGAAGTCACCCAAAAATGCAGCATCGTCGAACCCTGCTTCCAATACTTTATTGTAGTTATTTAAAGTTATTCCGCCCAGGGCTATGTATTTTATGTCATTTACTTTTTGGGTTTTAAAAAATTCCGATAACAAATCGAGATTCCATTGCGAAGCATGTTTATGTTTAGAAATGCTGTCAAAAATGGGCGACACCAGTAAATGTGTATATACCCTGTCGGACGGTTCAAGTTCGGTTATATGATGAGCCGAATGGCTAATCCACGAATAATTATTTTGAATAATGGGAGACGAGTATCTCGAAATATGAATTCCTCCTAAATTATATTTGCTGGCCAGTGGATAATAAAAATGCATAATTAGACGTTGGTGAAAAGCTTTATCAATTTGCTCCAGTAGTTGCTCAACCCTGAGAATGGGTTTGTATGGTTTATAAATGTGAAGCCAACTTATGCCCATTTCGAGCAAGTTATTTAAAACATTGGCTTCATCAGGGAAAAAATCATGCCATGTATAAAGAATCATTGTTAAATTAACTATTTTTAATTAGTTACTTATGGTTTGTATTTTTTGTGTGGTCCGCATGGAACAGAAATTTTCTCCACACATAGAGCAGTAATTTTTATCTACTTCGTTTTCAGGCAAGGCTCCATGGTAAAATTGCATAGCTTTATCGGGGTCTAAAGCCAGTGCAAACTGGTCGTTCCACTGAAAATTAAATCGGGCTTTACTCATAGCCAGATCACGCAGGTATTCGGCAAAAAAACCTTTAGCCATATTAGCTGCATGGGCTGCAATTTTAAATGTTACAATCCCTTCCCGCACATCTTCTTTAACAGGTAGTCCTAAATGTTCTTTACAGGTTACATAACAAAGCAATGAAACACCCTTCATAGCAATGAGACTTCCCCCAATAGCTGAAGCTATATGGTCGTAACCAGCAGCCACATCGGTAACCAGAGGCCCCAGTGTATAGAAAGGGGTATCGCCACAAAACTTTTGATGCATTATAACATTTTCGCGAATCAGTTGCAGTGGCACATGTCCTGGCCCTTCAATCATTACCTGTATGTGATATTTATTGGCTATTTTCACAAGTTCACCCAACACTTCTAATTCTGCAAATTGGGCATAATCGTTTGCATCGGAAATGGAACCTGGCCGAAGACCATCACCCAACGAAATGGCCACATCGAATTGAGACAGGAGCTTACATATTTCTTCGAAATGCGTATACAAAAAGTTTTCTTTATTATGAACGGTGCACCATTGGGCCATTATGGCACCTCCACGGGATACAATACCAGTGGTTCGTTTTATAGCATATGGAATATGTTTTTTTAACAATCCGGCATGAATGGTAAAATAATCAACCCCCTGTAAACATTGCAACAAAAGCACATCGCGATAAACTTCCCACGACAATTGCTTGATATCGCCTCCTACTCTCTCAAATGCTTCATATATGGGCACAGTCCCTACTGGAATTGGCGAATTACGTATTATTTTTTCGCGAATTTCCGAAATGTATTTACCCGTCGATAAATCCATAATGGTATCGGCACCCCATCGAATAGCCCAAAGTGCTTTTTCTAACTCCTCATTCATACCGGAGCTAAGTGTTGAGTTACCTAAATTGGCATTAATTTTGGTAAGAAAATTTTTGCCAATTATCATTGGTTCAGATTCGGGATGATTGATATTTGCAGGAATAATAGCCCTTCCGGCAGCAATCTCCTCACGTACAAATTCGGGCGTAATTTTATTTTCGGCAACTTCAGTCAGATGAATCGAAAATCCAAACCTTTTTTTTAGCTCTTCAAAACGTTCTACTACCTTTTGCTGCTCGCGGATAGCCACGTATTCCATTTCGGGTGTTATAATTCCTTGCCGGGCATAAAATTGCTGAGTTACTACTTTTCCCGGTTTGGCAATTCGGGGGTTAAATTCGAAAACCCAATTTTTTCCATGCATTGTTCGATTACGAGAATGACTAATCACGGAATAATCAACGGGTTGGGTATCGAAGCGGTTTTCAATCCAATTCAAACGTGTTTTTGGTAAGCCTTTTTCAAAATCAATTGAATATTGATTATCAGTATATGGCCCCGAGGTATCGTATAGGGCAATGGCAATAGGTTCTGACTCGTTATCTAATTTTACTTTTACATTTCGCATACCCACACGTATATCGTGAATGTGACCCGGCACATAAACCTTACTCGACTGAAAATAAGGTTCGAAAACCTTTTTATGATATTTACATGTTTGTGTCATTTATTCTAAAATTTTATTGTATGTTACATTTGCGCTATATAACGTTGACTCCAGCCAACATGAACTGCAATACCTGTGCATAAATTCTTTCATTTCGTTATCCACCTCGGGTAGCTTTAATGATTAGAATATCATCGTTCGGCGCAATTTTTTTATGTACCCACTCATTTCGAGGAATTACCTCGTTGTTTACTGCCACAGCAATTCCTGCTTTTGAACCGGAAACATAATTATTAACTACATCCTCAACCGAGGTCCCTTCCTGGATGGAAGTTAGCTGCTGATTAATCCGTACTTCAATCATAAGTATGAGAATTAGTTAAAATTGCTATAATTCAGCCACTTAAACACACCACTGGTTATTGCTGCCTGATTGGTTGACAATGCTTGCTCCAGTATAGCTAATATCAATTTGGCCAGTAGCAATAATTGTATCAGCTATAATGCCAGCATAACGCATCAGCGCTCAACCAGTCATCAGCAAAATCGTAAATTTACAGAGGATGGTATCTAAATCCCTTGGCAGCATTACCTGCCCAGGTTCGAAGGGTATGATCTCAGCCCGTATTTATTAAGGCACCCCTGTAAAATGTGCTACAAAAATATAATTTTTTTTATAAAGTGTTCCTGAGGAAACCGCTTTTAGTGCATAAATCTCTAAAAAAGTAAAAACCTGCTTAAAGGCAAGATATTATAACATCGTCTGATTCATTTTGAGCCTATTAAATATGTATATTAATGATTGAATCACAATTTTTCATATCATAACCTGAAAAAACATTTTATCTTTTACCAGAAAAATAAATTTTTTATCATATTAAAATATTTCTTTAATTTTGAAAAAGATTTAATTATAATCAAAACTTTTGCAATGAAAAAACATATCAAACGAGAAATATACGAAGCTAAAATACTACCTTTTATCGGAAAGGATTTGATAAAAGTAATTGTTGGACAGCGGCGCACCGGGAAAAGCTACTTTATGTATCAGGTTATGGATCTGGTTCGACAACTCAATCCTGAAATCCAAATTCTTTATATAAACAAAGAAGATCTGGCATTTGACTCCATCAAAACATACACTGATCTTGTTTCTTATGCAGAGAAGAATGTGATAAAAGGTCAAAAAGCGGCTATATTTATTGATGAGATTCAAGATATTGATGAATTTGAAAAGGCACTGCGACATTTCCATACCACCGGGATGTGGGACATATACTGTACTGGAAGTAATGGAAAGTTACTTTCGGGTGAATTATCAACATATTTGACCGGACGATTTGTTGAAATTAGAATATACAGCCTATCATATCCTGAATTCTTACTGTTTCACCAGTTAGAAAATAATCCCGAAAATTTCAACAAATATTTACGATTTGGTGGACTTCCTTACCTTGCCAACCTAACATTGGAAGAAAATATAGTATATGAGTACTTAAAAAATATTTATTCTACTATTCTGTACAGAGATATTATAACCAGGTACAACATCCGAAACCCTGCTTTTCTTGAACGTTTAATTATTTTTATTGCTGACAATATTGGTAATGTTTTTTCGGCTAAAAAAATAACCGATTACTTGAAATCACAACACATCAAATTTTCGAACAATATAGTTCTCGACTATTTAAATTACCTGCAAAACGCATTCCTGATTTCAAAAATTTCCCGGAACGATTTAAAAGGGAAACGAATATTGGAAATTGGCGAGAAATATTACTTCCATGACACAGGTATGCGACATGCTATAGTATCGTATAAGCCAGGCGATATAAACCAATTGTTGGAGAACATTGTTTTGATACATATGCTTATACATGGCTACAAGGTTACCATCGGTAAATTAGGAGATAAAGAAATTGATTTCATTTGCGAAAAAAATAAGAATCGAATTTATATACAGGTAACGGTTTCCCTGGCCGATGAAAATGTCAGAAATCGTGAATATGGCAATCTACTTGAAACAGGCGACAATTTCAGAAAAATTGTAGTTACAGCCGATGAATATGCCATTGAATCATATAAAGGAATTGAAACCATAAATATTAGACAATTTCTTACTGGAAATATAATTTAGTATATTTAATTAAGCTAATTTTCAGAATTATTGTATGTTCACACTTTGCAATAAATTTTTGCGGAAATATATCAATAAATGTCCTTTCGAAGGGTAATCACTCATCACTTAGGTTGAATGCACTTTTTTATCTTCATCTCAATAAATATGATTTTTGTTCATAGCTTGAAATTCTGAATTTAAAGAAGGCAAAATATTTTATAAAATTGTATTAATTAGTTGGTTAATTCACAACTAATACAATAGTCGTTTCACAAACAACCGACCAAGCCATTGTATTGTACAGAAAAATTCTTTAGGTTATTTTTGTCTAAACCTGATGGTAATAAACGGTAATTTTATTTAAAATTGTATTAAAAAATTAGGATCTGCTTCATCATTTAAAATATTCGAAACTAATATGACTAAAGAGCAGCAAATAGAAGAAACTTTAATTTTTAAATTGATCGATCTCAAATATACATATAGGGCCGACATTCGGGATAGGCTTTCACTTGAAAATAATTTTCGTGAAAAATTTCAGGCTCACAATCGGGTTAAGCTGACTGATTCTGAGTTTGCAAGACTCTGTGACGAAATTATAAATCCCGACGTATATATATCTTCAAAGCGATTAAGAGAAATAAACACATTTATCCGTGAAGATGGAACACCATTGCATTACTCTTTGGTAAACATTAAAGATTGGTGTAAAAATGAATTTGAAGTAATCAATCAGTTACGCATAAACACAAAAAACAGCTATCACCGCTATGATGTTATTTTGCTCATAAACGGAATACCTGTTGTACAGATTGAGTTAAAAGGATTAGAGGTTAGCCCACGGAAAGCCATGCAGCAAATAGTAGAATACAAAAGTGACCCCGGTAATGGTTACACCAATTCACTGCTTTGTTTTATGCAGTTATTTATTGTGAGCAACCGTACCAATACCTATTACTTTGCCAATAACAACTCACCACATTTTAGCTTTAATGCTGACGAACAGTTTTTACCCATTTATCAATATGCCGATGAAAACAATACGAAAATTACGCATTTAGACGACTTTGCCGAAAAGTTTTTGAGCAAATGCACCCTTGCAGAAATGATAAGTAAATACATGGTTCTGGTTGCAAGCGAACAAAAATTGCTGGTCATGCGACCATACCAGATTTATGCAGTAAAAGCTATTGTTGACTGCATACATCAAAACAGAGGAAACGGATATATCTGGCATACTACAGGAAGTGGTAAAACGCTTACTTCATTTAAAGCTTCTACATTACTGAAAGATAACCCCGACATTGAAAAATGCATATTTGTTGTTGACAGAAAAGACCTTGACCGGCAAACCCGCGAGGAGTTTAACCGCTTTCAGGAAGGTTGTGTGGAAGAAAATACCAATACAGAAACTTTGGTGAGACGGTTAATTTCCGATGATTATGCTAACAAAGTAATAGTTACCACTATACAAAAACTGGGCTTAGCACTTGACTCCAACAACAAAAATAACTACAAGGAACGACTTGAACCTCTTCGGAATAAACGTATTGTTTTTATTTTCGACGAGTGTCATCGGTCACAGTTTGGCGAAAATCATAAAGCCATTAAAGAGTTTTTCCCAAATGCACAGTTATTTGGTTTTACCGGAACACCTATTTTTGAAGAAAATGCCATTTATAAGCAAATGGACGGAACGTTGGGTTCTTATGTAACTACAAAAGATATTTTTCAGAAACTACTTCATGCTTATACCATTACGCATGCCATTGAAGATAGAAATGTATTGCGTTTTCATATTGACTATTTCAAACCCGAAAAAAATATAACTATAGGTAGTACAGAACACAAAAAAGCCGTAGTAAATGCCATTCTTAAGAAGCACGATGCAGCTACCCACAACAGACGGTTCAACGCATTGATGGCAACAGCTTCTATTAACGATGCCATTGAATACTACGAATTATTCCAATCCGTACAGACAGGGCACGCCCTGTCTCATCCCGATTATACACCTTTAAATATTGCCTGCGTATTTTCTCCCCCTGCCGATGGAAATAGAGACGTATTGCAATTGCAGGAAGACTTAGATCAAGAAAAAGCCGACAACAAAGTTGAACCCGACAAGAAGAGAAAAGCACTGGAAGCCATTATTAGCGATTACAACAGGCAGTATGGTACCAATTTTAGTATTAATGAATTTGATTTGTATTACCAGGATGTACAACAGCGTATTAAGTTTCAAAAGTTCAGCAATGCCGAATATCCACGCCATAACAAAATTGATTTGGTAATTGTGGTTGATATGCTGCTTACAGGCTTTGACAGCAAATACCTGAATACCCTGTATGTAGATAAGAACCTGAAATACCACGGATTGATTCAGGCCTTTAGTCGCACTAACCGTATTTTGAACGACACCAAACCCTATGGAAATATTTTAGATTTCCGTCAGCAACAAAACGAAGTGGACAATGCCATTGCGCTGTTTAGCGGCGAAACTGTTGCCGAACGAGCTAAAGAAATTTGGTTGGTTGAACCTGCACCTAAAGTCATTGAAAAATACGAAGCAGCCGTTAAAGCCATGGAAAAATGGATGCACGACAAAAACATGGTAGCCGAACCTCAGGAAGTGTATAACATCAAAGGCGATGCAGCAAAAATTGAATTTATCCAACGCTTTAAAGAAGTGCAACGGCTTAAAACACAGCTTGACCAATACACCGACCTTACAGAAGAACAAAAAACATATATAGAAACCTTACTACCCGAAGAGCTATTACGTTCATTCCGAAGTTCGTATCTGGAAATTGCTAAACAGCTGAGAGACATTCAACAAAAAGAAGGAGACAAAGCTCCCGAAGCTCTTCAGCAGCTGGACTTCGAATTTGTGCTGTTTGCTTCGGCCATAGTGGATTATGATTACATTATGAACCTTATTTCCAGATACACCCAGCAACCACCCAAAAAACTAAAACTTACCCGTGAACAATTGATAGGTATATTGAGCAGCAGTGCCAATTTAATGGAAGAAAGAGATGACATCATTGACTATATTAATACATTGGAAGTAGGAAAACCACTGAATGAACAGGAAGTAAAAAACGGTTATCAAAAATTCAAAGAAGAGAAAATAGCGAAACAACTGGAGGTAATAGCACAAAAAAATGGTTTAGAAGTTGAAACGTTGAAAAAATTTACCGATACCATCATCAGCAGAATGATTTTTGATGCTGATCAATTAAGTGAACTCTTTGCTCCTTTTGATTTAGGCTGGAAAGAACGTACCAAACGCGAATTGGCATTGATGGAAGAATTGATACCTATTTTAAAAAAGAAAGCCGAAGGAAAAGAAATATCGGGGTTAAAAGCGTACATGGTCTGAAGCAGGATTTACAGGATGAAAGAATGAACAGGATTTTTTAATCATGAAATGAAAATATGAATTTAGATGAGTTGACATACAAAATAAATGGTTGTGCAATGAAGGTACATAACACCCTTGGCAATGGCTTTCAGGAAGTAATTTATCAG
>FQKF010121580.1_pt1 | contig 24206 bp, 21 predicted proteins | sample 1504521 | NCBI WGS metagenome assembly FQKF01 (sample SAMEA4475357, study PRJEB15587) | soil metagenome | biome: Soil; feature: Field | place: India | collected 2015-03-11 | depth 0 m
GGGAAGAAAACACCCGCGCAAGGGTCTCAAGAGGGATTTGCCTTGTTCTTTGCTTTTTTTCCCGAGAAGAAGTATAATAAATAACCATCGATATACAAGGAGCGACTATGGGCTCTTATGACCGTTATTATCACCGAATGCCTGATGGTACCGTAAAACAGATTAACCCCTTTAACCAAACAGAGGTATGGTCTGTTTCGGAGAGGGGGTACAAGGCCTTTTTCCCAAACGGGCAAGAAAAGGAACTTCTCACAGAACCTGTGAGAGAACCAGAGGATTATTGCCATTTTTGTGAGAAAAATTGGGAATATATCACGCCACAGAAGGCGAGACATTTCTTTGATGGGAAAGAGTGGAAAACAGAGTATTGTCTTCTTCCTCATCAGGTGAAGGACTCACGAGGGATCCACTTTCGCCGTGTAGGCAATCTCTTTGAGATTGTGGGATACAATTACTGGACGAAAAACTATCAGTACCGTATGACGGAACATATCAGAAAATGGAGGGATGCTTACCTCAGTGATCCGGAAGGCATGAGGCACGTGATGAATGTGCTTGCTCTCAAGTATGAAAAATTGGGGATAAGTTTAGAGGACAAGACCTTTAAAGAAAAGTTGGAAAGAATTGATGCCTTTTTTGGTGGGTGCCATGAACTTATTTTAGGGCTCAGGCATTATAAACCCGGGGCAAAATACGCCACTGATCTTTTTTCGGCGGGCGATTTTACTCCGGAAGAACACTTTCAATATATGATGTTTACGATTGATACCATGCGATCTATCAAGGAACAAAATCCTTTTGTTCGTTATATCTCTATCTTTCAGAACTGGCTCAAGCCAGCAGGGGCTTCTTTTGATCATCTTCACAGGCAATTAGTGGGACTTGATGAGTGGGGTGTCCAGCTGGAACGTGAGATTCGGGAGGTGATGAAAAATCCCAATATCTACAATGAGTTTGGGGTCAATTTTGCCATTTATAATTCATTTTTGCTTTTAGAAAATGAATTTGCTATTGGGTATGTAGAGATAGGCCATAGGTATCCTACCATTGCTGTGTATTCCAAGAGTCGAGAAGGGACCCCTCTTCATCAGACTCCTCAGGAGGTCCGTGGCATGAGTGATCTTGTACATGCGGTTCATGTGGCTTTGACGTCGGAGATTACCTGCAATGAAGAATGGTATTATACCCCCTTTGACTCGTTGTATGTGCTTCCCTGGCGAATCCTTGTAAAGCTTCGCTTCAATGTGCCTGCGGGTTTTGAGGGTAACACAAAAATCTATATCAATCCTATTTCACCGGAACAACTCACAGAGATTATGACGGAGAGGCTATTGAAGGCCAGAGAAACAGGTCGTTTTGCCCCGGGGATTCGGATTGGGGCTGAGGTCAGCAGAGAACCCAATCCACTTCTGTACTCACGGAGATAGTATGGTGTGGATAGAGATATTTTACACTATTGTCTTTCCTGTTTTGTTGATCTTTGGGATCGGGTATATTTTGGGCAAAATTTTTCACTGGCATCACCAAACCCTCTCCACGTTGTCTTTGTATCTTTTAACTCCTGCCCTGATCTTTCAGGCTATCTACTCCCATCCTGAAGTGATCAATCTCTATTTTCTTCGACTTCTGGTGGTGGTATCTCTTCTGGTCGCACTATCCTTTGTCCTTATATGGTTCATAGCTCGTTTTTTCAAGTGGGAAGAGGGTATCACAAGAGTAGTTGTTCTGACGACTACCTTAGCCAATACAGGGAATTTTGGTCTTCCTATTACCGAAGCGGCGTTTGGAGGAGAAGGGCTTGCTGTGGCTTCACTTCTTCTTGTGATTTATTCGTTTTTTACCCATACGTTTGGGGTTTTTGTTGCCGCTAGAGAAAAGTTTCACTGGAAGGATGCGCTCAAAGCCGCGAGTCAAGTTCCTGTTTTTTATGCTATTTTAGTGGCTTTACTTCTGGTGTTTTTGAGAGTAAGACTTCCTGATCCTGTTTTTAAGCCTATTCAAATGATAGGGCTCAGTGCTATTCCTCTTAACCTTATTCAGGTAGGGCTTCAACTTGCTTCTGTTCGTTTTGGAAAGCAGAGCCTTTTTGCCTCTCTTATCAGTTTTGTAAAATTGGTTGTAGTTCCTCTTGTAGCCATTCCGCTTTTCTGGCTTTTGAAGGTGGATGGGATGTATTTCAAGGCAGGGCTTCTCCAAATAGCCATGCCATCAGCGGTCTATACGGCCATTCTCACCACACATTATGGAGGGCGTTCAGAAGTTGCCAGTGAGATTGTGTTTCTCTCTATTCTGATGAGTACGGTCACCTTAACCGTCTGGATAGGACTCCTTCAGAGAGGATTTTTATGAGAAACGGCGAAAAAAGCATAGTTTTTGGCCAAAAAAGCCGAAAATAAGAAAAGGATACAAAAGGAGAGAGCCATGGCTTTTCTTGAGTTTCAGGTTCCTACACTCATTGTGTATGGGATGGATTCTCTTATCCGTCTTCCGGAACTTGCCACGCCAAATTCAGAAAAAGTAGTCATTGTCACAGACAAAAAACCCCATAATTCGGCTGTTGCCCAGAAGGTGAAGCGAATGATTGAGGGATATGCCTATGGGGTGATTATGTATGAAATGAAGCGTTACAACACCCAGGATCTCTTTGAAGGAGTGAACATCACCAAACACGCGCGGGCTGATGTGGTGATAGGCATTGGAGATTCGACGGTGCTTTCTATTGCCAAGGTGATTGCTCAGTTCAGTACTCATGAGTTTCAGCAGGAAGAGGTCAAAAGTCATAGAAAACTTCTCATGAAAAAGGTTCGCTATATTGAGATTCCCACCCTTCAGACCATATGCTGGGGACTTCTTCCTCAGACGTATATCACAGACGATACGGACAAGATAAAAAAACCTTATATTGATAAGGAGTCCGTAGCCCATAGTGTGATCATTGACCCCTCTCTTAGCGAAGAGGTTCCCCTCAATGATATTATCTACTCAAGTCTTGAGGCTATTGCTTATTCATTTGATGCCTATATTTGTAAAAAGGCAAATCCTATTTCTGATGCTTTTAGCCTTCGGGCCATTGAGTATCTCAGTGTCAACCTCAAACGACTCGCTGTAGAAACAGCCAATACCAAGATCAAGGGAAACCTCAGTATGGGAAGTCTCCTCGCTTCATTGGCTATCTACGGCTCTGCGCTTGGTACCTGTGCGGCTACCTCTATGGGACTTGAGTCTCAGACAGGAGTTTCTCAGTCCATTGGCGCGGCGGTTATTCTTCCTCATGTGATGGAATTTAACCTCACCGCGGCTGCGAACAAATTTATTCAAATTGCGGCGGCTTTAGGTGAGAAGGTGACGGATATTTCCGTGATTGAAGCGGCTATTATGGCAGTGGAAGCCATGCGGCGTATCATGCTTGATCTGCATATTCCCCAGCGCCTTTCGGAGTATGGGATAGAACAGGACAGGCTTGAGGCAGCCGCCCGTGTAGCCGGTCAGTATGAATTTTTGACCTATATTCCCCGTCCTGCCAGTAAGAATGAACTGGTAGAGATTTATTCAGCGGCGTATTAAGGAGAAACCTATGGCCCTTGGTCTTCAGGACCTCGAAGCGATCCTTGACATCAGCCAGAAAATTAACTCTCTTGCCAAACCAAAGGATATTCTTCAGGATATTGCGCTTTATGCGGCTCGACTGTTGAATGCAGAGGGAGCCTCTATCTTGCTGGTGGATCAAGAAACGGGAAATCTCCACTTTGAAGTGGCGTTTGGTATAAGTTCTGACAAGCTTCTCTCCCTGGTGGTACCAAAGGGCAAGGGGATCGCAGGACAAGTGGCTCAAAGTAAGCACTACCGTATTGTCAATGATACCAGTCAGGAAAAAGACTTCTATAGTGGTGTGGACAGAATGACCCAAATGCAAACGCGAAACCTTATTGCTGTCCCCCTTCTCCGAAATGATATTGCGATTGGAGTCTTAGAGGTAGTGAATGCCAAGGATGGGGGGTTTGATGAAGAGGATGTGCTTCTTCTCCAGAGTTTTGCCAATCAGGCGGCTATCGCTATATGGAATGCCTTTCTCTATCAGGAGATCAAAGATCGAGCCAAAGAAATGGAGTATCTCTACCGAATCAGTAATCTCACCACTTCATCGTTTAATCCCAAGGATGTCTTCTTTCAGATTGCTTCACTCATTCGAGATGTCTTTGAATCGGAAAGAGTCTCTATCATGTTTTTGGATGAGAAGAAAAACAGTCTTGTGCTTATCGCCGGTACGGGAATAGATGAAAACCTCACAGAGAAGGTCCAGATTCCTCTTGAATCGGATCGTATTTCTGCGATGGTGATGAAAAAGAACAGGGCCTTCTTTACCAACAATATTGAACAACAGGGTCTCAAGAACAAGCGACTCAGGTACCAGAAAGGGGCCTTCATGGCTGTGCCGATTCGCAGCAAAAATATTCCAGTGGGCGTATTGAGCGTGAGTGAACCAAGGGAGGGAGTAGTCTATTCTCTCGACAAGGTGAAGCTTCTCCAGACCATTGCTTCCCAGGTGGGATATACCCATGACACGCTCAAGATATACCAGGAACGCATTGAGCATGAAAAACTCAGACGAGAGATTGATATTTTGCGCATGCTTCAGAATGCCCTTCTGATCAAGGATTTCACAAGGTTTTCCAAGCTGTCCTTGGCGGCACGTATGACACCTGCAGAGGTGGTGGGGGGAGATTTCTATGATGTGTTTGAACTTGATGATAAGCATATAGGCTTTGTTATTGGTGACGTTTCTGGAAAGGGCCTTCCTGCTTCTCTTTTTATGGCTGTTTCTCGAAGTGTTCTCAAGGCTTATGCGTATCAGTTGCGAGAACCGAGTGAAGTGCTCAGGATGGCAAATAACATTCTCTATGATGATTCACGGGTTGGTATGTTTGTGACGGTATTTTATGGGGTTTTAGATCTCGAAAGTTGTGAATTTCGTTATGCCAATGCAGGTCACAATATGCAGTATGTCTATAGGGGACAGACCAATCAGATTCATCTCCTTTCAGGTCGCGGTATTCCTTTAGGCATACAGCCAAAGACGGAATTTGAAACCCAGTCGTTGATATTGACCCCCCATGATCTTGTTTTCTTAGTGACTGATGGGGTCCTTGAGGCAAACAATCAAAATGGGATGGAATTTGGTTTTGGGAATCTCAAACGGGTGGTAGAGAGCTATGGGAATATGAGTGCCTCAGCCTTCGTACAGGCCCTGTTTCGGGAAGTAGAAGAGTGGAGCGAAGGGGTGGCTCCTTGGGATGATATTACTGTTCTTGCGTTTAAGTTAGCATAGGATATGACAAAACATCCACTTGTTCTCTATCACCACTCTCCACTCATGGGAAGTACGGTGAGAAGCTCCCATGAGTATGCCTACCATACGGTAGAAACACCCGAGGAGTGGAATGCCGTCACTCTCTCACGAAAAAGCCTTGGAGAAAGCTTAGGGTTTCCAACCATAGTGACACTTCATCAAACTCATTCTGCTACCATTCACCGAATTACCGAAGAAACGCTTCCTTTTTTTCTTCAAAATCCCCTGATTGAAGGAGATGGTCTCTGGACGACGCTTGATGGTATTTTGTTAGGTGTTTTTACCGCTGATTGTCTCCCCATTTTCTATTGGGGAAAGAGTGTGATTGGGGTTGTTCATGCAGGGAGGAAGGGAGTGTATCAGGAGATCCACAGGAAGATGATCCTTCAACTTGCCGGGGCTGGATACGAACCATCGGATATTCGTGTTCTCATTGGGCCACATATCAGAGCCTGTTGCTATGAAGTGGGGGAAGAGATTATTCAGGAAGTTTCTTCTGAGTATGCGCTTTTTCGAAATAACCGGTGGTATCTTGACCTTGAAACCAAGGTGAAAGAAGATCTTGCCAGAGATGGGGTAAAAAGAATCGAGACTATTCCTTTCTGCACCTTCTGTGGGGATAGCCGGCTCTGGTATTCCTATCGTCGTGGAGAAAGAAGATGTCGTCATCTTCACTTTGTAGGCAAAAGACAATAGATATGAGACCCTTGCACATTCGTGCAAAGTCTCATCTCTCTAAAATAAACAAAAAAAATTAGGATTTTTGGCGAAAAAATGCGTATATTTTTTATACAGAAAATTCACGTTCCAAACACAAGGTGGCAGATAAAACGACGATGATTCCTGATCATATTCGAGACAGAATTCTTTCCAAGGTTTCCCTTGTCGATGTTATGGAGAGGGAGGGTATCAAGCTTGTTCGTCGTGGAAGGCAATATACAGCTTTGTGCCCTTTTCATAAGGAGAAAACCCCTTCTTTTTCTGTGAATAATGAGGAGGGGCTATACTACTGTTTTGGTTGTCATGCCAAGGGAAATGCTATTACCTTCCTGCGAGAGTACAAAAATCTCTCCTATCTTGAAGCCATGGAATATTTGGCTACGATGGCCCATGAGGATATCAAGCCCTACCTTTCTTCCGATCGGGGAGCAGAAGAGAAGAAGCGAAACTACACCGATATGTATCAAAAGGCCATTGAGTTCTACCAGAAAACGCTCTGGTCCGAAAAGGGAAAGGCTGTTGTAGACTATCTTCTTTCACGGGGACTCACAGAAGACACCATAAAAACTTTCCGAATAGGGTATAGCCCTGGACCCCAGGGACTTGGGGAGTTTTTGCGTTCCCACGGTTTTGAGTATGCCCAGATGGTGAAGTATGGACTTCTCTCCACTTATGACCACAAGGATAGGTTTGCCGGGCGTATTGTGTATCCTATTTATGATAGGGAGGGTTCTCCCCTTGCCTTTGGGGCACGTTTATTCGGGAGTGAGGAAGGGGCCAAGTACATCAATAGCCCTGATACCCTTTACTTCAAAAAAAGTGATGTTTTGTACGGATTTTTTCAGGCCAAAGAGACGTTAGCCAAGGAGAAAAGGGCTTTCATTGTAGAAGGGTATATGGATGTGATAGGGCTCCATCAGGCTGGTATTACCTCAGCCGTGGCTCCTCTGGGAACAGCCCTTACCGTCTCTCAACTTGAGTTATTGAAAAGGTATGTCGATACATTAGTGCTTCTTTTTGATGGGGATAATGCTGGTTTACAGGCAGCCTCACGGTCACTTGATCTCATTGTTGAAACCAAAATGGAGAGCAGGGTGGTGATATTACCTCAGGGAATGGATCCCGATGAAATGGTCATTGAACGGGGCAAGGAAGGAATGCATGCTTTTGTAGAAGAGCAGGCGATGGAGCCTGTGGACTTCAAGTGGATGCATATCCGTCAATATCAGATGAAAAATCAGCCTGAGAGTAAGCAGATAGAAGAGATGTTTCGTTTTATCCAAAAAATACCACTCCACAATGAACAGGTCAAGGCTATCCAGAAAGTGGCTTCTTTTTTGCAGGTATCGTATGCTATCCTTCATAAGGACTTTGAGCAGTTTGTTTTTCGGACTACCAAAAGGCGTCAGACAAACGAAGAGGCTTCTCCCCTTGCCGCTCTTACCTCTCAGACTCAGGCAGAGGAACATGAAAGGACGCTGTTAGCGACGCTTGTGAACGCCAGTGACCCTATGGTTTTGGATATGGCCCAGGCCCTTGTAGAAGAAGAGATGTTTACGAGTGAACGCTATCGAAGATGGTATCATATTCTTATCACAGAAAAACCATCAAAAACCTCTTTTTATGAGATAATCAAAGAGGACAATGCCCTGTATGAAAAGCTTTTTTCTTTTCAACAGGAAATACCCGGCGAAGGGATTATGGAACAGATTTATACCTTCCTTGTTCATTACTTTCAGAGAAAACATCACGAGTGTACACTCAAGATTGAACAGGCGGAGAGAAACAAAGAGGATTTTGAGACGGTGAAGTTACTCCAGCAGGAAAAGATAGAGTGGCAACAGAGGATTTTTGAAGCCAAAAGGGCATTGGAAGAGCTTCATGCCCAGGTGTCTTTTTGAGAGAAGAGAAAAACAAGGAGGAAAGATAGATGGATTTCGAAGGTATCGATATGGAAACCCTGATGCCTTTGATCAAGTATGGCAAGGAGAAAGGCATTCTCACGTATGATGAACTTCTCCAGAGGCTTCCTGATGATATTGCTTCTTCCCAGGAGAAGGTGGAATATGTTGTCCGGATTTTAGAGGAGAATGATATTACCCTCACCGAAAACATGTTTGAAGAGTTTGAAGAGTTCTTTGATGATGAGGATTTAGAGAGTTTTATCATTGAATCAGAAGAGGACCAGACGGATAACCCCTTGCGGGTTTACCTCAAAAAGATTGGCCGTGTTCCCCTTCTTAGTTCTGAACAGGAGATTGAGATAGCCAGAAAAATCGAAGAGGGCCAGCTCAAAATTCGGACAGCTGTGCATGATTCGGGGATGTTTATCCCAGAAGTAGAGGAAATCACTTCCCGTTTGCTGGATCCAAAGAGTGAGGGAAAATACACAGGACGTCTCTATGATTTCTTCAATCTCCCCAAGATTTATAACATGAATCGCAAGGAAAAGCAGGAACGCATGAAGATTGTGGAGAAAGTAGGGGAGTTCTTGGCGGACTATCATCGTCATGTAGATCCCCTCAAGGAGGCATGGATTACGGCTTCTCCTGAGGAGAGAAAGGCTATCAAAAAGCAAATCAATGAGTTTAACAATGCCTTTTTGGCCTTTGTGCAGAATATTGACCTCAATCCCAAGCTCACAGAGAACGCCGCCGCTAAACTCCAGATGCTTTACCGGGAGATCCTGGAGGCCCAAGACACCTTGAGACTGATTGAAGAGAATAACAACATGAAGATTCCTGATATTCTTGCTCTCAAGGAAAAACACCCTGATAATGAAAGTTTGCAGGCGGTTATTGCCACCATTGAACGGATCCAGCAAAAATTCAAAAACTATGAACGAATGTATACCGCCAGCTTAGAAGACCTTCTTCACTGGGGACAGGAAGTGACTATAGGCCAGCAAATAGTGGACGAGCACAAACAGGAGCTTGTCAATGCCAATCTTCGTCTGGTAGTTTCTATTGCCAAACGGTATATCAATAGAGGGGTCCACCTTTTTGATCTCATTCAAGAGGGGAATATGGGACTTCTTCGTGCCGTGGAGAAATTTGATCACAACAAGGGATACAAGTTTTCTACCTATGCCACCTGGTGGATCAGGCAGGCGATTACCCGATCTATTTCTGAACAATCGAGAACTATTCGTATTCCTATCCATATGATTGAGCAAATCAACAAGATCAAAAAGATCGAGATGGACCTCACCCAGGAATTGGGATATTTCCCTTCCATTGAAGATATTGCTCAGAGAATGGGATGTTCTCCGGACAAGGTGAGAAAGATCAAGGCAGTGGCGAGCGATCCTGTTTCTCTTGAAACACCGGTGGGACGGGACGAGGATTCTTCCTTGGGTGATTTCATTGAGGATAATCGAGCCACCAGTCCCCTTAATTCCACCATGTCCAATATTCTCAGGGAACAACTCTTTGAGATCATCAATCAGCTTCCTTACCGTGAACAGAGGGTTCTGATTCTCCGGTTTGGGCTTGAGGATGGTTGTCCTCACACCCTTGAGGAGGTAGGATATACCCTTGGGGTTACCCGTGAACGTGTTCGTCAGATTGAATCGAAAGCTATCCGTAAACTTCGCAATCCCAAGAATGTGAAAAAGCTCTTAGACTATTAAAAGAAAGCCCCTTGCAGACGCAAGGGGCTTGTGTTTTATTGCCGATTTCTGATAATCATGGTGGGGAGATGATACCTTTCAAGGCGCCTCTGGCTTGTATAGGCCTCTTCTATGGTGGCAAAATACCCCACACGAACCCGGTAATAGGTTTTTCCTTTCACTTTCACCTTCTGTTCAAAGGCATTCCAGCCTGCTTTTCTGAGCTGCTGAATGAGGCGTTGGCTGTTTTGCCTGTTTCGAAATGCCCCGACTTGAATCACATACTTTCCCTGCGAAACAGGTTGCCATCTCTCTACCGCATTGGTAATGGTGATACGATTGGTGAGAACGATGGTATTGGTAACAAAATTGGTCATCACCAACACATTGGTACTGATATCCGGGAGAGAAACCACTTCCGTTTCCTGGGGAACTTCAACCAGAGGAACTTCGTTGGTGATTTCATTGGTGAGGGGAGGTGTCTCTTCAGCAACCACTTCGGCGGTCACAGGGGTGATTTCTTTTCCGGTAAGCCATGGATTAAGAGATGGCCCTGCGGTGAGGGTTTCTTCCGCCACCTGAATTACGGATAATATTCCACTTACGGTGGCAATCACTATCTTTCCATTTACTAAAATGGGACTTGAACGCACACTTCCCCCAAGGGAATACTCCCAGAGAATACTTCCCGTTTCTGCATCAACGCAGAAAAGCCTCCCTGAATAGTCAGCCACATAAACTTTATCCCCTCCTAACACAGGAGAGGCTTCAATAACATTGGAGAGTTTTGTTTGCCAGAGGAGTTGTCCATTGGAGGCTACAAGGCGGGAGAGATAGCCATCATAGCCGCCAACAATGATACTATCTTTGTATATCACAGGACTTGCCGAGAGAGGTTTGGTATTACTGATTCGCCAGGCGACAGTTCCTGTGGTGGTGAGAGCGTAGAGGTTTCCTGTGGACGAACCTATGAAAATGAGATTATTCCATTTGACAGGGGAGGCAAAGAACTTTCCCCCGAGGTTTGTTTGCCATACCAGTTGACCTTTTCTATCAAAACGGCTCACAAATCCACCAAAATCGCCTACATAAACACTCTCCTCATCTACATAGGGACGACCATACACACTTCCTTTGAGGAAGGCATACCACTGCATGATCCCAGTATTGGCGGTAATAGCATAGAGGGTGTTACTCACACTTCCTGTATAGAGGAGATTATCCTGGCTTGCGAGAGGACTTGAAAAACTTTCAGGGAGAGCGACTTTCCAGAGGATGGTGCCATTTTCTGCATCAATAGCATAGAGAACTCCATCTAAGCTTGTAATATACAGATAATTCGAGAGAACAAGGGGTGAAGAGGTAAAAGGGGCATTCCCGACGACACGAAAGAGAAAATTTCCCTCAGGAGAAAAAGCCAAAACCTCCTTTCGGTAGGTAGCCACATAAATATTTCCGTTATAAGCCGTAGGTGTAGCCACAATGAGGCTGTTGAGATTGGTCTGCCATAGAAGAGTCTGCCCCCAGCCACAGGTTATGAGAAAAACCCCCACCACAACCAAAAAGCGAGTCATAAAAACCACCTTTTTAGAAAAGAGTTATTTTATATATCGACAGAATCAGAAAAAAACTGAAAAAACCTTCTCCTTTTGACTTTTTCTTCCTTTTATTGTATACTATTTTTTGATTCTGTGTTTCTGGAAATTGACAAGGAGCTTTCCCATGGCAACAAAAGGCAAAAAAGCTTCCCCACGATCCTCTTCTCGAAAAAAACTCGTGGTGGTAGAATCGCCATCCAAAGCCAGTACCATCAAGAAGTATTTAGGCAAAGACTATGAAGTGCTTTCTTCTGTGGGGCATGTCATTGATCTTCCAAAGTCTCGTATGGGAGTGGATCTGGAGACCTTTGAGCCTGAGTATATTGTGATGAGAGATAAATCCAAAGTAATAAAAGAACTTCGCCAGGCTGCCAAAAATGCGGAAGCGATTTATTTGGCTTCTGATCCTGACAGGGAGGGAGAAGCCATTGCCTGGCATATCAAAAACGATCTCACCAAAAATGTTCTTCAAAAGTATAACCTTTCTATTCCAATACAGCGGGTAAAATTTAATGAGATTACCAAGAATGAGATAGAGGAGAAAATCAAATCACCTGAGGATATCAATGAGAAGCTTGTCCAGGCCCAGCAGGGACGACGGGTAATTGACCGTATCTTTGGATATCAGCTTTCTCCCCTTTTGTGGAAAAAAGTGAAATCAGGTCTTTCTGCCGGTCGTGTGCAATCCGTGGCTCTCCGGCTTATTTGTGAGAGAGAAGAAGAAATACGACGTTTTGTTCCCCAGGAATACTGGGAGATAACGGTTCATCTTCACAAGCAAAAAAAGAAGTTTGAGGCTATTCTTTCCCGTATCGATGGGAAGAAGACAGAGATACCAAACGAAAAAGAGGCAAAAAAGATTGTCGAAAGGCTTGAAAAAGCGACCTATATGGTAAAAGACATCAAAAAGCGCGTGAGTAGCCGACAATCCCAACCCCCTTTTATCACCAGTACGTTGCAGCAGGTGGCAAATACTGTCTATGGCTATTCTACAGCCAAGACCATGCAGATAGCCCAACAGCTTTATGAAGGCATTGATATTGGTACAACCCGTACCGGTCTTATCACTTATATGCGAACTGACTCGACACGTATCTCTCCTGTAGGGATAGGTCAAGCACGTTCATATATTGAAAAGAACTTTGGCAAGGAGTATCTCCCCGAAACAGCCCGAGTCTTTTCTAACAAACAGAGTGCTCAAGATGCGCACGAGGCTATTCGTCCGATCAATGTGGAATATACCCCTGAGAGCATAGCCCAGTATCTCACCCCTGAACAGTACAAAATATACTCTCTCATCTGGAAGCGTTTTGTAGCCTCCCAGATGACAGCCAGTCAATATGAGCAGATCTCTGTGGAAATAGAGGCTGATGGTCTTACTCTTGTGGCTAGTTCTTCGAAACAAATCTTTGATGGTTATCAAAAGGTTTACGACATAGGAAAAACAGAAAAAGAAGAGAAACCACGAACCCTTCCAGAACTCAGTGTAGGGGAAAAGGTGGAGCTTGTTTCGGTTGAACCAGAACAGAAATTTACCACGCCTCCGGCTCGTTATACGGAAGCCTCATTGGTCAAGGAAATGGAAGAGAAAGGTATTGGACGTCCCTCAACCTATGCTCCAACAATCAGAACCCTCTTTGAACGTCATTATATCAAAAAAGAGGGCAAGAGTCTTGTTCCCACCCTTCTTGGGGAAAAGGTCAATGAACTTTTAGTGAATCATTTTCCTCAACTGGTTGATATTTCCTTCACCGCCACCATGGAATCAGAACTGGATGATGTAGAGGTGGGGCAAAAACCGTGGAAAGAGGTAGTGAAGGATTTTTATATCCCCTTTTCTGAAGTTCTGCAAACAGCCTATACCCATATTGACAGCATCAAGGGAACGCTTGATGAACCAACTCCCTATGTTTGTGAACTCTGTGGGAAACCAATGGTAAAAAAATTGGGACGATATGGGTATTTTCTTGCCTGTACCGGTTGGCCGGAGTGCCGAAATGCCAAACCTCTTCCGTTAGGAAAATGTCCTAAATGTGAGAGTGGGCTTGTTGTGGAGAAGAAATCCCGGGGTAAAAGGGTTTTTTATGCCTGCAATCGTTATCCAGAGTGTGATTTTTCTACTTTTCTCAAACCCGCCACAAAAGAGAACCAGCACCCAAGTTGCCCTACCTGTGGATCCCTTCTCTTTGTGAAAACAGAGAACAAAAAAACCCGTTTTGTGTGTTTGAAAGAAGGATGTGGATATGAAGAAGACGCTTCTCTTTAGCTTGCTAATCATTCTTTTGAGTTCAGTTACCTGGGGACAGGATGTTTCGTTGGTGGATACAGCCTTTCTCTTTGAAAAGCCTGAAGAGACTACACCAACGGCTTTTTTGCCTGCAGGGAGTATAGTACAGTTGAAAACAAGTAATGATTCCTGGATACAGATAGAGGGCTATGGTCTCAAGGGATGGACAAAAACCCCTGTTCTTGCTGTTCCAAAAGAGTGGAAAATCACCCAGGATCAACCACTTCTTCTCTCTCCTAAGATCATGCTTGATCCTACTCCTGTAGCTCTCTGGATATACAAAAACTCCCTGTGGTGGTATAACCTTGATACTAGAAAGGTGATAAAAAAAGAACCGGTGGATCATTTTTCTGCTATTTATGGTTTTTATCGGGATAGATGGCTCCTTGTGGAGAAAACCTATACTGATGGAGAGGGAGAAAAGCCTCTCACCATGCGAGAAGTCTGGCTCTATGATACCAAAACAAAGAAACAGGCAAAAATCGGTATCTTTGACAACAAACAATTGTTCTTTGATGATTTTGTGGTTTCTCCGGATAGCCGTTATGCTCTCATACGCCTCATAGGGAGTCGAAGGTCATATACCTATCTCTGGGATCTCAATACCCTTCAGTGGGTAGGGTGGGTCACCAATATCTCCCAGGCACGATGGGTGGGCAATACGCAGATCCTTTTTCGCTCAGGGAATGATCTCTATCTCTCTGAGGTAACCTCCTGGCTTCAGACCAAGGGGAGTAGTGAAGCGAGTAAACTCTCTCTTCCTGCGGGTATTCAGAGGTTTACCTCATATCGACTGGAGAATACAACCATTTACCTTCTTGTAGAGAAGAAGGTGTATAAAAGAGACATAAACGAAACAAACTGGTCTCTCACAGACCTTCGTAGTTTAGAATGGAACACTGAGCAGAGTCTCAATGTCTATGTGGACTCCACCGGTGGCCATCTGTATGATGTGAGACAAAAAAAGCTTGTCAAGGGTTTTTCAGGAGAAAATCCGGAGAAAGAGTTTATAGCCTTTACCTTAGATGGCCTCATTGTTCAGCAGAGTTTTGCAAAGATTCCAACGCTTTTTCTCTTCTCGGACGACATTCAAGAAATCTACCGCTACAAAGCTGTTGACAAAATTCATGCAATGGATGGAAACGGTACTCTCATAGAGGTGGTCAATGAGGGTGGTGTCCTGCTCTTGATTGTTGAAAGGCCTCAGAAAGGATATTATTTTATCTTTCCGGAGAGACTTTAGAAGGGCCAAAAAAGACCAATTAAAAGGCTCCAGAGAATACCCACCAAAGCCCCTGAGAGAATCTCTCCTAACGTGTGTCCCCGAAAAGGGGGATCAAAGAGTTTTTTTCCAGCTAAAGATTCAAGCTTTTTCTGGGTTTCTTCTATAGCCCGGCGCTGGACAAGGGCATCGGAGATAACAATCGCTGAGAAAATGACTCCTATCGCAAAAGCCGGAGAGGACCATCCCCCTGTCATCCCGGAAGTAAGGGTTCCTGCCACAATAAAAGCCGTATGAGCCGATGGGAAGTCTCCATATACCGCTATTCTATCAAATCGAATACGTCCTTCTTTGTACCAGGATCGAATTACCTTGAACCCCTGAGAGGAGGCCTGGGCTCCCAAGGCGGCAATGAGGGTTTTATTACTCAAAAGTTCAAGAAAAAAAGACATGGGTTTTCTCCTAAGGTTTGACTTTCAAAAGAACAGGGCTCAGGTTCTGGCTATAGAGTTTGTTGAGAACCTTTTGTGCCTCATCCTTTGTGGTGTAATATCCCACCCGGACGCGAATATAACGGGTATTGTTGACCACTGCTTCCGAGGTAAAGGCTGGAAGACCCATAGAACGCAGATTCTGATAAAGGCGAAGCGCATTGTCCTGTCTTGTAAAAGCCCCTACCTGAATGACATACTTCTCTCCTGGTTGAAGGGTGTCCTGGGGAGAGACACGGAGTTCCTCTTTTAGCGGTGTTTTGGAGGTGTTCGTTGAAGAAGGGGTGACGGGACGGGTTTCAAGGGGGATAACCCTTTCTTCCGGGAGAAGAATGTCGCTGAAAATAATCTGAGGTTCGGAGTTGGAAACGTTAACCGGTTTGGTTTCTTCTTTTGCTATAGAGGAGTTGGTCTTTTGTCCAAGGGCTGGGACAAAAATCTCCTCTGGTTCGTCCAGGATGAAAGAAGGGTTGGGCTTTGGTTGAGTGACGGGTTTTTCTTCATAAGGTACCACAATAGCCTGTGGGGCCGGTGTCGTCGTGTAATTGGTCACAACGACGCTATTGGTCACATAGTTTGTCACGACAAAAGGTTGATTGGCTTGAGGAAAGGAGGCATTGGTATTGGTAGGAGAGAGAGATGGAGAAGAGGTACTCTCCTCTCCTAAGCGAATGATAGTGACTTTCACATAGGCGGTTCCTTTCTGGAGAAAGCCGAGATCTTCTGCGGCTTTTCGAGATACGTCCAAAATACGATTATCCACAAAAGGACCCCGGTCATTGATGGTAAGCTGGACCTTTTTTCCGTTTTCAAGGTTTTCCACCTCAACTAAGGTGCCGAAAGGAAGGGTACGATGAGCGGCTGTATAAAGGTTTGGATCATATGTGCTTCCACTGGCGGTTTTCTTTCCAGCGAATTCATCGCCATACCAGGATGCCACACCGTAGAGATATTTGGGAAATTGCTGTCCCCATCCTATAGTTATCGAAAGAAAAAATCCTATTATCCACTTCCTTTTCATACTTCTCTTCTCCTCAAGCCTTTTGCTCTTATTGTGCGTATCGGAAATTTCTGAGAAAGGTTGAGCCTCTGGGAAAGCTATTACGTTTATTCATAACTGTGAGAAATACAAGGCTTTCAAAATATTGACAGAAAAAGAAAAACCATCTATAATTTACTGGGGGATGAAAGAGGAGCAAAGGAGAAAGAAATGAGCTGGTATTTCTGGATTATTTTAGGCGTTGTGTTGTTGATTCTTGAGATTTTTACGGCGGGGTTTTTTGTGGCTTTGATTGGTGTGGCAGCTCTTCTCATGGCCGTTGTTTCGCTCTTTATCTCTACCCTGTGGCTTCAACTTCTTATTTTTACTCTTCTTTCTGTGGGGATTGTGTGGATCTTTTTGCCCATGATACGTCGTTCTTTAGAACACAATGCGGTTCCTACCAACCAGGAGGCTATGATTGGCAAAATCGTTCTTGTCACAGAAGAGATAAACAATACCCTTGGAAAGGGGTATGTCAAATACTATGGCGATTTTTTCCCCGCCAGGTCCGTCGATGGAAAGGTGATTCCAGCTGGAAAGGAGGTTATCATTCGTCGTATTGAGGGGATACGGGTATTTGTGGAGGAAGCGGAATCGAAATGAATGATATAGGTGTTGTAGAGACAAAATACCTCCCATTATCGGAAATGGGAGTAGAAGAAATCGTTTTAGAAAGTGGTCTGACATTTGGTCCTATTACTATAGCGTATGAAACCTACGGTACACTCAATGAACAGGCCAATAATGCGATTTTGATCTGTCATGCCCTCTCAGGGGATGCCCATGCGGCTGGCTATCATGAGCGTATTGGCCACAAAGAAGGATGGTGGCACAATGCCATTGGTCCAGGCAAAGCTTTTGATACAGAAAAGTATTTTGTTGTGTGTTCTAACGTTCTTGGTGGATGTCAGGGAACCACAGGACCATCTTCCTCTGATCCAAAGACAGGGAAGCCGTATGGAATTCGTTTTCCTGTTATCACCATTGGGGATATGGTGCAGGTTCAATCGTATTTGATGAAGCACTTGGGAATCTCTCGCTGGCTTGCTGTGGCTGGTGGATCCATGGGGGGTATGCAGGCTCTTGAATGGACTCTTAAGTATCCAGACAATGTCCACGCCGCTCTGGTGATAGCCTCGACGGGGAGATTATCACCCCAGAGTATTGCCTTTAATGCGGTGGGAAGAAACGCAATTATTTCTGATCCCAATTGGTGCAATGGTGATTATTATGGCAAAGCGATACCAGAGAAAGGGCTTGCTATTGCCCGTATGATAGGACATATTACGTATCTCAGTGAAGATTCCATGGAAAGAAAATTTGGCCGTAAACTTCAGAATAAAGAGGCTTTCAGTTTTGATTTTTCTACAGAGTTTGCGGTGGAGAGCTATCTTCATTATCAGGGACAGAAATTTGTCGAACGTTTTGATGCCAATACCTATCTTTATGTCACTAAAGCCATGGATTATTTTGATGTGGCTTCTAAGTATGGAAAGGGAAGTCTCAAAAGGGCCCTCTCTCATGTCAAGGCAAGAATGCTTCTCCTTTCGTTTTCGTCTGATTGGCTTTTTCCCCCTTCTCAAACCCAGGAATTAGTGGATGCTCTGATGGCCAATCATAAAGATGTTACCTATTTTGATATACCTTCTTCCTATGGACATGATGCGTTTCTGCTGGAAGTGGAGAAAGAGACGGCCATTATTCAACGCTTTCTTGAGGCCAGCCATCGTCTCTGGAAGGAGGGAAAGCGATGAAGAGGATTGAAGAGCTGCTTGGGATGCGAGTTGATCTCAGCGTCATTGCCCAGTGGATTACCCCAAAGAGTCGTGTCCTTGACCTTGGGTGTGGAAAAGGCGAGCTACTCTCCTATCTCATTCATCATAAAGATGTCCGTGGGATGGGTGTTGATATTGATGAGGAAAGTCTCTTGGCCTGTGTGGAAAAGGGGATACCCGTTATTCAACGAGATATCAATCTTTCTCTCCAGGACGTTGAAGATCAATCGTTTGATTATGTGATCATCAGCCAGACGATTCAGCAGCTTCAAAAGCCGGATCAGCTTATCCTTGAGAGTCTGCGAATAGGACGCCATGTGATCCTGAGTTTTCCGAATTTTGGACATTATAGAATACGCTTGAGCCTCTTTTTTTCAGGTCGCATGCCCAAGTCGAAGACACTTCCCTACGAATGGTATGATACCCCAAATATTCATCTCATGACCCTTCGGGATTTTCAGGACTTTTGTCATCGATATGGAATCCGTGTGCATCAATGGTATTATTTCTGGCAGAATAGGGGAGGAAGGTGGATACTTTTTCCCAACTGGATAGCCAGTGGGTGTATTGCCATGATCAGTCGGAGGGAACCGTGAAGAAAAGGCCAAATCTCAATTTTGATGAGCTTAAAAACCCTCAATATACCTACCACTATTCGCGAGAAGAGAGGCTTCGACGAAGACGAAATTTTCAAGAAGAACAACCAGTGAAGTGGTACTACCGCCTGTTAGGAAACAATCGTACAACCCTTCAGCTTCTTGTTTTTTATATTTTACTTGCGGTGGCATTCTGGTTTTTCTGGTGGGCTATCCGTTCCCAGGCCGAGGACAAACGGGTCTTTCGGATAAAAGAGGGGTGCTTTGTTGATGTGAGGTGGATAGAAAGTGAGCAAAAAAAGGGGTGGAATGTACTCTTGGACAATAAGTCAAAGAAACTCTGGCAGGTGAGTTTTGTTGAGGCTACGGTGGAGAAAGAAGTGATTTTTACCACCAATGTTGCCTTGCAACTTGAGGCAAACGATTATGTGGTTTGGTTTTTCCCCTGGGAGGGGGAAAAACCAGACATCACCAGGATGAAAGTAGTGGTGAAGGAGTGAGTATGTTTTACAGGATGGAAGCCATTGTTTCTGGAAGGGTGCAAGGGGTTGGTTTTCGTTTCTTTGCTCAGCGAATGGCCGTGATGCTTCAGGTCTCTGGATGGGTATGCAATCTCCCGGATGGTAGGGTCAAGGTTGTGGCTGTGGGGACGCGAGAGCAGGTAGCCGAGTTTCTCATGGTTCTTTCTCGAGGTCCATCGATGGCAGAGGTGGAAAACGTGGATCATACCCTTCAGGAGACAGAGTGGAATCCCTATGAGAATTTTGAGATTCGTTATGGTTGTGACGAGGAGGCATAAGGTATGGAAAAAGCAGCCTACATGAAAACATTCTTTGACTCGATGGTTCTTCCCTATCGATGTCAGGGAGATATAACCGTAGAAAAAGGGAAGTGGTATGTGGTCAATACACGCTTTGGAGAGGATATTGCCTACAGTATGTCCGGGGTAACGGAGATTTCTCTTGAGATTCTTCACCGTTATTTTCACAAACATGAGAACCACGTACCCCAGGCTCAACAGGTAGAAGGGATTGAGGTAGATGACAAAAGTATTCTTGAAACCAAGCAGGAACATGCTCCTGTAGAGATTGAAAATCTCTTTGTGATTCGAGAAGCCACCTCTCAGGAGGTTTCTGAATGGCAGGCCTTAAGAAAAGAGGCGGGAGAAGCGTACAATTTGGCCCTGAAAGAGATACGAGATCTTCAACTTGATATGAAGCTTATCAATGTGCATTTTCTGATGGGACGGAAAAAGGTGATCTTCAATTTTACTTCTGATAATAGGGTAGATTTTCGCCAGTTGGTGAAACGCCTGGCTGCTCTTTTCCGTACTCGTATTGAGATGCGTCAGATCGGGGTACGAGATGCCGCGAAAATAGAGGGTGGCTGTGGTATTTGTGGTATAGAACTCTGTTGTACAAGATCAAATTGTCATATGAGTTCTATCTACCTCAAAATGGCCAAGGATCAGGGTTTTTTGGTGAATTCAAGTAAACTTACAGGGGTCTGTGGCCGATTATTATGTTGCTTGGCCTATGAAGTGGATTTTTATCAGCAAGAAAAGGGATTTTATCCCGATGTTGGCTCAAGAGTCAGGGTGGGAAATTTAGCCTATAGGGTTATGTCTGTGAATCTCCTCCGAAAAGAGGTGGTTATTGTGGACGAAAACCATCATATGAGAAAGGTGGCTCCACATGAATTGAAAAAGATGACAGACAAAGAGGGGGTATACTACCAGCTTGTGGCTGTACCCGGGGAGGATATGAAGAGGTGATGAGAAAAACGCATGCCGTATGACAGAGAGGCTATCCAGCGAGCAAAAGAAAAGGGTATTCTGCAGAATGGGGTTTTTGATGCCAAAGCACTGGAACTTGATGAACAGGAGAAGGCCCGTCTCAAAGAAGAACTCACCAAAGTTCAATCACGGGCTCCTTCAGTTGAGACAAAGGCTCCTCTTGAGCAAACGAGGATAGGGGAAGAGGGGACGGAAGCCGCGGCTCTCCTTCCTTCCCTTTCTCTGTGGGACAGGATTGTACTTTTTTTCCTTGCTCTTTTGGGTATTCAGATGCAGGAGAGTTATCTTCAGTACAAGGCTCTCAAGCAGGTGTACAAAGACCTCTCCCTTATTCGTCCTGCGATTTACAACAAAAAGAATAGAACCGTTACCAGATTTTTTGCCTACAAGGTACATGACCTTCAACTCAAACTTTTGTTCTTTAAGCCCATATTTGAAATGATGGAGACCCCTTCCTGGGATAGTGGAGAACAGGGGAAAACAGGTATCGAAAGGCTCTATGAGTATCTCATGGATGTTGACAGGGAGAGGGTTTTTAGTCTCTTTGGGTATGAGAGTATCCTCTCAAAGATCAGAAATAACCTTTCTTCTCAGACAGTGGCTGCTCTCAGACAGGAGGCGGAGGAGTTTTTGTCCTCTCTTCCCAAGGAGAAAAAAGAGGCCGCTAATCAGGCCTATACTCTCCTTATGTATATGAAAAACCTTGTGTTCTATGAGTTTGATTGGCTTCTCAAACGTTTTGACCCTGCGTACACGGTAGGCTCTGAGGCTCATTTTACTGATATCCCTGCTGAAGCCCTTCTTTCGTACTTTATGACGTTAGAAGAGGCACTTATGCAGATTGATCTTCAACAGGACTTTCGAAAACCCTTTGAGGCTTTGTTTGCGATTTACCAGGAAATGCTCAACAAGGCGGAATCAGAGAGTGAGGATAACATTACCCAGATGAAACTCACCTTTTCTGCTCAAGTCGATGCTTTGAAAGCCTCTCTTCAGGAGTTTCTCTATCGACAATATCTTACCCTTCTTATCAGGGTAGTGAAAAAGAATCCTTCCTATGTGCCGTCGTTTGTTCATATTCGCTTTGATCTCAGTCAGAAGTATACCGAAATTGTGGGAAAAAGACTCAAGACCATGATTGAAAAAGCCATGAAGCAGGTACGCTTTGAAATGGTGGAAAAGAATATTCACGCGTATTTTCCCAATCTCTCTCCTGTAGGAGTCTATACCGTGGATAGGGCAAAAGAACTGGAACAGGTAGGTCTTCCTCCTTTTACCCATAGTTATGCGCTTGCTATGTTGGTGCATTTTTTCAAAAACTATTATCAGCAGTGGTTCCAGCCTGTGTTGAATATAGTAATGATGAACGGGGTATTCTCCGACGAGTATTTTCGGCGAAGTATTTCTGATGCCTTTTATGCCGTGGATAAATACCAGACAAAACTTCAGGAGCTGGTGAGTTCCTTTGAACCCACGGGAGATACAGGGAGTAAGTTTCTCCTCCTTCTCAAGAAACGGGAAGGGACAGAAAATAAAAGATCTTTAGAAAAACATATCGTCTCTATGAACGGCATGGCTTCGGATCTTTTCCGGGAATTTTATACCCATTATGTCTCTCTCAAGGATATTATTGGTAAACTGTGGGCAGATGCCATGGCACCGGTACCCAAGTATCTTCGTAATGCTCATAGTGTAGGTGGATCCAAACATTCCCTTTACAAAGACCAGCTCAAAAAATCTTTTGACTTTCTCCAGTCGTTTGAAACTATTATCCAAATGCTTCGGGAGATGCCGTCCTGATGAAGGTGCTCCTTGTTAGTATCATCGAAGGGAAAGAAAATCCCCTTCTTCATCAGGTGGCTATGGAAGAACTGGAGGATCTCACAAAAACCGCAGGTTATGAGATTGTGGATCGGGTCATTGTGCCCATTCGTGCTATTGACCCAAAAACCTATATAGGAAAGGGAAAGCTCGAAGAACTGGTGCATTTTTATGACACCCCTCATCTTGACGGTATCATCATCCAGCAGGAAATCAGTGCTTCTCAGATACGGGCTATTGAGGAAAAAACCCTCTGCGAGGTGATCACCCGAACCGAATTGATTCTCAGGATTTTTGCGCTCCATGCCAAGACCAAGATTGCGAAAATGCAGGTAGAACTTGCCCAGCTCAACTATCTTCTCCCTCGTCTTGTGGGGAAAGGGGTGGAGATGTCACGAATCCGTGGTGGAATCGGGATGCGTGGTCCTGGTGAACAGAAACTTGAGATGGACAGAAGGCTTGTCAGAAAACGAATCTACCAGCTCTCTCAGCGATTGGAAGCCCTTGAAAAGGGCATGCAGGAAAGAAGAAAGAAACGACGAAAGATGCAGCATAGTGTCGCCCTGGTCGGATATACCAACGCAGGAAAATCCTCTCTTTTGAATGCTCTCACCCATTCCCAGGTCTATGTGGAGGATCAGCTCTTTGCCACGCTGGATACCACTTCACGAAGGCTGTGGCTAACAGGAGAGAAGGGAGATATCCAGGTTGTAATCACCGATACGGTGGGATTTATTCAGGATTTACCCCATACCTTAGTAGAAAGCTTTCGATCTACGCTGTTAGAAACCATAGATACTGATTTGATCATTCATGTGGTGAATAGTGTCCATCCGGCCTATCTTCAGCAAATAGAGATTGTTCAAAAAACCCTCTCCGAGATCCAGGCAGAAACGGTTCCCCAAATCCTCTGTTTCAACAAGATTGATAGGTTAGAAACAGAGGTTTACTTAGAACTCAGAAGAAACTTCCCCAAAGCCTATTTTCTCTCCGCCAAGACAAAAGAAAACCTCTCGCTTTTGCGAGAGGCCATCTATCGCTTTTTTGTAGAGGAGAAGGGAAAAAATCCTTAGATAGTACTCTTTAAGGGTATTTTCGCAAGGGTTTATACTCTGCACTAAAAGGTATCTCGATGCGCGCCATGGTCTTGCCCTCAACCACTCCTATACGGAAGAGCCTGGGATCAATGCCAACCTCCCTCAGAAGATGTATGATGAGCATCAGACCAAGTCCGGCTCCTTCGTGATTCTCACTCTCGGTGTAATAGAGGGTAAGGTTTGGATTTTGGTTTGAAAGAGCCTTTTTGAGAGCATCACGAATGGTTTTTTCTTCTTCTTCCCAGAGGGGATGGTTATTGTACACCTTGATAACAATTCCACCCTCTTTTTCTTCAAATTCAGCCTGCACATAGGCATTGTGCTTTTTGAGTTTTTCTCTGAGGTAAGCAAAATATTTGTCAGTCAGGATTTTCTTGAAACTCTGTTTCGCCTTTTCATAAATCTCTTTGTCTTTTTCGTTGATCTGAGCCTCGATAAAAAAGGTCTTTTTGATATTGCTCTTGGAGGCATTGACCATAAGCTCCTTGAGACAGGTGTAGATCACATCAATGTTTTCCTGACGAGAAAGAGGATGGTCATACTTCTTGACAATCTCTTTGAGAGTTTCCTGGACAGTATTTTTTACACTGTCATCTAAGGTGTAAAAAGAAATCGTTGTCCTTTCAGAAGACGAAGAAATATGAGGTTTTTCCATAGTATCCCCCTGTGTTCTTTTTGATTGTATTATCGGTTTTTTTGGTGTTTTCTCAAGGCTTTTTGGTTAGTTTTAGTATAAGGAAACGAAAAAGAAAATGCAAATCAAACCATGGGAAAGAAAAAATGAGACCTTTGCACGAATGTGCAA
>FQKF010018086.1_pt1 | contig 24152 bp, 15 predicted proteins | sample 1504521 | NCBI WGS metagenome assembly FQKF01 (sample SAMEA4475357, study PRJEB15587) | soil metagenome | biome: Soil; feature: Field | place: India | collected 2015-03-11 | depth 0 m
AGCATTATCGGTAAAACATATCCAGCAAATTCAACAGAGGTTCCCATGGGTCAGATTTTACTCAATGTACGAGCTTACCGAGACAAAGCGCACCCTTTACCTCCCCCCAGAGCAGTTGAGCATCCGCCCCCAATCGGTAGGCATCCCCATTCCAGGTACCGAAGTTTGGATCGAAGATGACAGTGGACATCGCTTGCCCCCTGAAGAGGTGGGAGAGTTGGTAGTTCGCGGACGTCATGTCATGCGTGGATACTGGGCAGATGCGCAAGCCACCGCTGAGCGTTTTCGGCCAGGGCCCTTACCTAACGAACGAGTCTGCTATACAGGCGACCTTTTTACCTGCGACGAAGAAGGGTATTTCTACTTTATTGCTCGGAAAGACGATGTTATCAAAAGTGGCGGGGAAAAGGTTGCCCCTCTGGAAATTGAAAGGGTCATTTCTCAGATTCCAGAAGTGTGTGAGGTTGCCGCAATCGGCGTGCCCGACCCCATCTTAGGAGAGGCAATCGAGGTGTACATTGTCTCTCAAAGCCCTCACTTAACGCGGAATGACGTCATCCAGTATTGTATTGCGCATCTTGAGTCCTTCAAAGTCCCCAGAGAAGTTCATTTAGTAACAAATTTGCCCAAAACAGACAGTGGAAAGATCAACAAGAAGGTACTTAAGGAAAGTACACCTTCAACTATCTAAATTTCTTGTTCCTAAACTCAAATTACATTTCAGGAGGCCCCCATGAATTCAATAGAAGAACTTATTCGAACATACATCGCTCAAAACATTCTGTTTTCCTCTAATGGATTTCCCTATCCAGATGATGCTTCGTTTCTGGAAAACGGCATTGTGGACTCGATGAATGTGCTTGAAATTGTGATGTTTGTCGAGGAAAAATTCGGCATCAAAGTCGAGGACGCAGAAATCATTCCAGAAAATTTTGACTCCGTCACGCAGTTGGCGTCTTATATCCGTAAGAAACAAAACCTGATGCTTAACCAATAGGTACAACCAGAGGCAAAAATGAACACTGCCGATTATCTGTTACAAAATGGGAAAGATGACGCCATAGCCCTGATTTCTCCCAATCATCAGTATACATATGGCGAAGTTCGTACAGGAAGCGCACGTATCCTCGGAACGTTACGGCGATGTGGCGTGCAGGTGGGAGATCGGGTTGCCATTCTGGGCTCAAATTCCTTATTCTGGGTATGTTCCTACCTGGCGATTTTGAAACAGGGCGCTATTGCTGTTCCCCTCGCCACCACTCATACTCCTGAGGAAATACAACGTTTCATTGAATTTACGGGATGTCGAGTTGTCCTTTCGGAACAACGGTTATACCCAAAATTCCTGGCTTCGTTGAATGGGCGTATCGGTACCCTGTTTGAGGATGTTCTTCGTGAGGAATCCTCTCCTGTTTGGGATGAACCTGCTTCTGATTTTGACCTGGACCAAGACGCTGCGCTGATGTCCACATCGGGCACTACTGCACGTCCCCGAGCCGTGCGGGTCACTCATCGGAATATTCAGGCGAATACCAATTCAATCATTGCCTATCTGGAACTGGACTCGTCAGAACGGATGATGGCAGTGCTTCCGTTCTATTACTGCTTTGGAACTTCCTTGCTCCATACCCACTTGCGCGTGGGAGCCTCTCTGGTCTTCGGTGGAACTTTCACCTATCCGGAAACTGTTCTGGATCTCATGGAAGCCACCCAATGTACCGGGTTTGCTGGTGTACCTTCGATTTATCAGACTCTTCTGAGGAATTCCAGTTTTCCCAAACGTTCCTGGACACACCTGCGTAAACTTCAGCAAGCCGGCGGAAAATTACAGAACATCTTGATTGAAGAACTGGTGCATGCCGTACCTCACGCAAAAGTTTTTGTCATGTATGGACAGACAGAAGCCACAGCCCGGTTATCTTACTTGCCTCCCGAATTATTACCCCAAAAAATTGGTTCTATTGGAAAAGGAATTCCAGGGGTGACATTAAGTGTATTGAACGAGGAAGGAGAACCTGTAAAGCCTAATGAAGTGGGAGAAATTTACGCGAGAGGAGAAAATATCTGTCCAGGGTACTGGAATGACCCGGAAGCGACCGCCGAAAAATTTATCAATGGTGAATTGAAAACTGGTGATTTAGCCACCGTAGATGAAGATGGTTTCATTTACGTCGTAGACCGGAAAGCCGATTTCATAAAAACTTATGGTTACCGGGTTTCAAGTCAGCAGGTAGAAGCCGCATTAATTGAAATCCCTGAACTGGTGGCTGCTGCCGTCATCGGTGAACCCGACATCGTTCGCGGAGAAGCCATCGTTGCCTTTGTCGTACTGCGAGACGGCGCCGTTTTAACAGAAAAAGATATTCTAGCCCACTGCGCCAAGCGATTACCACATTACATGGTGCCCAAAGAGGTTTTCTTTGTTCCTGCCCTGCCCGTTAATGCACACGGAAAAGTGGTAAAGACAGAGTTACGTAAGCAAATTATTCAAAGAGACTCTTAATCCATGTGCGGTATTGCCGGGATCATATCAAAAGAACGCCAAACCTCCGTCCAGCAGGAAGACCTGCTAGGGATGGTCTCCATGCTTCGACATCGAGGGCCGGACGAGTTTGGCTTGTATCTGAACGGTCCGGTAGGCCTGGGAAGCGCTCGTCTGAGCATTATTGACCTGAGTGGAGGACAACAGCCAATCTCAAACGAAGACCAGACTCTGTGGATTGTGTACAACGGAGAGATCTTCAATTATCCCGAGTTGCGGGCGCGTTTACAAGCCTTAGGACATACTTTCACCACACGTACCGATACAGAGGTCATCCTTCATCTCTATGAGGAATATGGGGTAGATTGTCTGAAACACCTTAATGGGCAATTTGCTCTCGCCATTTGGGATGAAAACAAACAACGGCTGTTTTTAGCAAGAGATCGATTGGGTATTCGACCTTTGTATTACACTCAAGCACCCCTCGGCTTTTTGTTTGGCTCAGAAATCAAAAGCATCCTGGCATACCCAGGTATCCGTGCAGAAATCAATCGGGAGGCTCTCATACAAACGTTTGTGTTCTGGAGTGTACAACCTCCCCTCTCGACTTTTTCGAATATCTTCCAAATTCCACCAGGTCATTTCTTAACTTACCAGAATGAAAAAATCGAATTGCACCCCTACTGGCAACTGGATTTTTCGAACGGTTTTGAGCCATTATTCTCTCTTCGCGCAGGATTGGAAGAGTTAAAACGTCTACTCCTCGATGCAACTCTGATTCGCTTGCGGGCAGACGTGCCCGTTGGAGCGTATTTGTCTGGTGGACTGGACTCTTCTCTCACCACCGCTCTGATTCAGAAATATTCCCAAAGCCGTTTGGAAACCTTCTCTATTGCTTTTTCTGATGCAGAGTACGATGAAAGTGCTTTTCAACAAAAAATGGCAGATACCCTGGGAACTCGTCATCACATGGTACACACCACCTATGAGGATATTGGAAGGACTTTTCCGGAGGTCATCTGGCATACAGAAACTCCTATCCTGCGGACTGCCCCCGTGCCCATGTATCTGCTTTCCAAACTTGTACATCAACACGGTTTCAAGGTGGTGATGACTGGAGAAGGAGCCGATGAGCTGTTTGGCGGATATGACATCTTCAAAGAAATGCTCATTCGACGATTCTGGGCACGAGATCCAGAATCCAAGTTGCGTCCTCGCTTACTGGACACACTCTATCCGGAAATTGCTGGTCTTTCGGACTCGGCAAGGAACTTCTTCACTGCATTCTTTAAGATGGATTTGCTTTCTACCTCTTCACCCTTTTATTCCCATATGATTCGCTGGAAAAATGGCATCAGGCTTCTGCGATTTCTTCAACCACAACCCAACACTTCGTGGGAAGAGTTAGCCCAGAGCCTGCCAATTCCTGAGCATTTCAGTTCCTGGAATGCACTTTCCCAGGCACAATATCTGGAAATCATTACCTTCCTCTCCTCGTACTTGCTTTCCTCACAGGGAGATCGAGTTGCCATGGCACACTCTGTGGAAGGACGATTTCCCTTCCTGGATTATCGGGTGGTGGAATTTGCCAGTAAGTTACCTTCAAATTGGAAACTGTACGGGCTCACTGAGAAATGGATTTTGAGACAAATCGCCCGAGAACTCCTGCCTGAAGAAATCTGGAAGCGAAGAAAAAAGCCTTACCGCGCTCCCATCCATAAAAGTTTTTTCCATTCTCATCCTCCCGATTACATCGCCGAGGTCATCTCTCCCGACTACCTGGAAGAAACCAGTTTGTTCAATCCATTGGCAGTCCATCAGTTATTCCAAAAGGCCCTTCATGGTGCTTCTCTCAGTGAATTGGAAGACATGGCCATTGCAGGAATCCTGTCCACCCAACTGGTGTACAGGCAATTTGTTCAGAATTTTCCCCACCCCAAAACCGACAGCACGTTACCCATCCCATTAAAAATTGTGCGAAGAAATTCAGAAGGGACTCACCTATGAACGAAGTATTTACCCGTCAGGCGCTGGAACTTGATGTTCAACAAGAAGTTGAAAGAATCACCCGTTTTTTGAGAGAAGAAGTTCTTCACCGGCTGCGGAAGCAAGGCGCAGTTGTTGGAATTTCAGGCGGAATTGACTCCTCGGTGGTTTTAGCTCTTGCTGTGCATGCATTTGGCGCACAGCGCGTAGTAGGGATTCTCTTGCCAGAGAAAGAATCCAGCCCTGAGAGTGCAGAACTGGCTCACCTTCTTGCGGAACAATATGGTGTGCAAACTGTCACCGAAGATATTTCTTCTGCGCTGGAAGGATTTGGTTGTTACCGTCGCAGAGATGAGGCTGTGCAGAGAGTTTTCCCGGAGTTTGAACCCTCCTGGAAATCAAAAATGGTTCTGCCCGGCAATCTGCTGGAAGAAGACCGCCTGAATATCTTTTCACTCACCATGATTAAGCCTGATGGAACTGAATTGAACCGGCGTTTACCCCTGCAAGAATATGCTCAAATTGTTGCAGCCTCCAATTTTAAGCAAAGAACCCGCATGACTATGCTCTATTACCATGCAGAACTGCGGAATTACGCTGTGATTGGAACACCTAATAAAAATGAACATGATTTAGGGTTTTTCGTCAAGTATGGAGATGGGGGCGCCGATGTCAATCCCATTGCGCATCTCTACAAGACTCAGGTTTATCAGATGGCTCGTTACCTGGATATCCCCAAAGCCATTCAAGAGCGCACTCCCACAACCGATACCTACCCGGCTGGCAGCACCCAGGAAGAATTTTTCTACCGCATTCCTTTTCATTTGCTCGATTTAATCTGGCTGGGATATGAAAAACAGATTTCCACAAAAGAAATTGCAGAAGCCGCTGAATTGACCGAAGAACAGGTGCAACGCGTTATTGCCGATATTGAAAGAAAGAAACGCGCCACTCAGTACTTGCGTGCTCATCCTGCCCATCTCGAGTAGAAAAATGATGTTTCTAAGACGTTTGATCTCCCTTTTTGTTCTCCTTTTTTTGTTCTTCTCCATTGGATGGAGTCCAGCCTCTGCTCCTGTATTTGCTCAAAGCCGTGCGAATCGCTGGGATACACCTCAAAACATCTCAAAAGCCGGGGAAAGTTTGAATCCCATTTTAGGCGCAGATGCAAATGGAGATTTACATGTCTTTTGGGCAGACCCCAGGTCAGGGGTTTATTACGCTTACACCACCCCTGAAGGATGGTCCGCACCCCAAAAAGCCAGTTTCCCCATCCCCCGCGAGGTAATGAATTCGACGCTTGCCTTCCAGCACGCCAACCCAAGGCTGGTGCACAGTATTGGTACACGCATGTACCTCTTCTGGAAAGATGAAAATTTTCTGGTTTTCAATATCGGGAATGTAGGTTCTGCCGAAAAGTTAACCTCCTGGATGCCTACTCGATTGATTGCTCGCCTCGTCACGCATTATGATGTACAGGTAGATAGCGATGGGATTATTCATCTAGCGTATCTGCAAGCCGAAGACTATGCGAATAACCCGGCGGGAATTTACTATACCCGCTCATTAGACTTTGGCGGAACCTGGTCACTCCCACTATTGATCTTGCCCTCCATTTATTTTCGCAGCCTGCTACCCGTCATACAGGCAGGAATAGAACCGCCTCAACCCATCATGAATTCTCTGGATCTCTCCATCGCTCAACATGGAGAACAGAAAATCATCTACCTGGCGTTTGACCAACAACCACGGAAAAAAGTTTGGATTGCTCAATCCAATAATGGGGGACAAGATTGGAATGCTCCCATTGAAATCGATGCTGCCAGCAGTTCGGGGGGAATTTCTTCTCCTGAAAACATTCATGTGGCTTCCATGCAAGAGCATGCGGTGCTAGTATGGCAGGGCAGGGAATCAGAGACGGGATGCTTTACGTATTTTAAGCAAAGTGATGATGCCGGAAAAACTTGGAGTGCCAGTCAAAGGTTGAACACACCATTCTTAACCTGCGCGGATCATATTGAGTTTTTAGAAAATCCCAACAACCTGCCACTTCTTTCTTTTTACACCCAAAAACTGTTGTACTTTACCACATGGGACGGGAGAAATTGGAGCGAAATTTTTAACGAACCTTATGCCTTAAGTTTTATGGATCCGGAAACGTCCAACGGAGTTTCACTGAATCTCTTTAATCTCACCTCCATCCATCCCGGGAAGATTGCACTTACAGGGGTGGATATCAATGCCAACCATGATATTTGGGTCAGAAGCGCAAATGTAGAAGATATTTCTTCATGGCTGCCACAAAATCCGGGGTGGAAGCCCTCTCAAATCATCCAGACAACGGACAATTCCATTTCAGACCTGCAAATTATTGAAGACCAGCAGAAACACTGGCATGCGTTCTGGCTTCAGGACGAGATTCTTGAATTGCCGCCCGGTACGCTGGTAAGACCTCAACCGCAAAGAATTGCCTACTATGCTTTTCTTGATGGCACTCGCTGGAGTTTCCCTATCGCCATGTTTAAACCTCTTGCGAGTTCAGACACATCTCAACGTATCGAAGAGCAGATTGCCCGACTGAAGGTCACGGTTGACGCAGAAAATCGCTTTCTTGCCCTCTGGCAAAATCAAATCGGGGGAGAAGTTTTCTTCAGTTGGAGTAAAGGGAAGGAATCTCTTTCAGCCTTAGACTGGTCCCCACCGACACTGATTTATCCCATCCCCAACGAAGCCACAGATTTCTCAATAAAAACGTCTCCAGAACACTCCATCAAAGTAGCCTACACCATCCCAATCAACGAAAATCGAGGGGTGTATATTATTGAATCAAAAGATTCAGGAAAAACCTGGACAAAACCTGTACCTGTGATTAATGGTGTCTCTCTTGGATGGGAAACAGTTTCCAAACCAGTGCTGACATTTACCACCGATGGTGGGCTTCATCTCAGTGCCATTAATCAGTCCTTACGAGAAGGCAATCCCGATAAAGGATTATATGAAACCCACTCTTACGATCAGGGAAACTCCTGGACAACCCCAGAAAAGGTATCTTCCAATCTAATTTTGTGGAATACCCTGCTCGCCTACGGGAACACTCTTCATAGAATCTGGGCAGAAAGAGAACCCGGGGATAACCGCGCTGTGCTGCTTCATCAAACCTCTCAGGATTCGGGACGCACATGGGGAAAAGTTACCCGCATTACCGAATGGAACGACCCGTCCGTTGCTGTTCAAGCCACTACGGATGAGGCTGGTCAAGTACACCTGATCGTTCTAAGTACTCAACCTCTGGGAAATGACACACTCCGGTACATGGTGTGGACTCTCGCTGGTTGGGATGAAATGGATACCCTTGACTTTGGTGTGATTGGGAAAACAAGTCAAGAAATCCCTCTGGATATAAAGGTGCGCAAAGATGGATTTGCAGGATTCCTTATAGGGTTGAACCTCTACAATCCCCAACAGAATCGGGACGTGATGACACTGCTGGGCAGTGATCGAACAGTGGAAATCCCTCCTGTCCCAGTTTTGCCCACAAGCATTCCAGAAACTCCTGTATTGCCCTCTCCTACACTCACCTCTACACCCTCACCTACAACAGTTTCCGAACCTACTTTCACCCCTCATTTACAAAGCACAACCGCGCCCCCTGCTATGTCTATCTCCACGCCATTCTCAAGTAGCTCTTTTTTCCTCATTGGGGGAGTGTTTTCCGGACTTGTCTTCCTCACCGTCCTGGGGTTTGTGGGCTTTCGGTATCTAAAGAAGAAAAGAAGTTTCTAACATTAGTGAAATTCTTCCCAAGGAGAATCGGTTCACCTCTCTATAATAGAATTGCAATTCATTTTAGAGATTATTGGTCAACATAGTTGTTCTTATGGTACGGATTCAATGAATAGACGACTTTTTCTAAAGAAATTATCAGCGCTCTCACTATTGCCATTCCTAAAGGCATTGGGGGTGATCACAATAGGCGGTGGTAGCACATCCTGTCAGCCCAAGAATATGGAAGCAACCGGAGAAAATCCTGCAAACGATTTTGAAACCCTTCCCTCTGCTCCTCCAGAACCTACTCATACCCACTCCCCAACTCCCATAACAACAATTCCCACTGCCACTAATACTCTTCAACCGACCTTCACCCCAGCCCTTCCGGTAAAAGCAGATTTTGGGCACAGGGTGATCCACGTCCATCACGCTCAAGCCACAAATTGGAACGCGCAAAAACGCTACTGGGAATTTGTGGATCAGCAAGTGGTAACTCAGATGGTAGAAAAAGGCATAACCGAACTCACAGGTACAACCACTGTAGAGGATGCCTGGCGAAAGTTACTGCCGGGTTATCAACACGGAGAAGCCATTGCCATTAAGTTGAATTTCAATAACACTATTTGGGAAAGTTGTACCGGGGAAAGTGGACAGATTAATGCCCTGCCTCAACCAGTCAATGCAGTCATTGCCGGGTTGAAATCCATTGGGGTTGAAGAAACGGATATCTGGCTATTTGATGGGGTTAACCGGATTATTCCTGAGTATTTTGTCGCCGGAATTGCTTTTCCAAAAGTTCGTTTTTTTGACCGATGTCATGAACCTGTAACATACGATTCTCAGGAAGACTCAGCTTTTGTTTCGTTTCATCCTCCTGAAGGGGTTCAAATGCCCACGCGGCAAAAGATTGCGGACATGCTCCTCCAAACCAAATATCTGATTAACATGCCTATCCTCAAAAGCCATTCTTGTTCCAGCATCAGTCTGGGTTTCAAAAATCATCTGGGAAGTATTGACAATCCAGGAGGACTTCACAGCCACATCTTCCTGGTTTCTGCTTGCGGAGGTGGATTTACCCCTCAGTACAGTCCATTGGTAGATTTATACCTCAACCCCAACATCCGAGACAAGACCATCCTGATCATTGGAGACGGTTTATTTGGGGCGAAAGGGAGTGAAGACGCATTTCCCTCCACGTGGTCAACGTTTGGTGGCAAAGTTCCCAACAGTTTGTTCTTCTCTACAGATCCGGTTGCCATAGACAGCGTCATGGCTGACTTCCTGCGAGCAGAACCCGGTGCAGGGATTATGAAACAAGCCGATGAATATCTGTTCCTTGCCGAACAAGCCGGCTTGGGAAAAGCCGAACGAGGAGATCCTTGGGGTAAGGGATATCAGGAAATCGGATACCAGAAAGTCGAAGAATAACGGATGACAGGAAAATCCCCTATGCACAGATTTCGGATTGTTTTACTGGTGATGATTCTGGGTGGACTGTCTCTGATCAGCAACTTGCCGGTCTACGGCATGCTTCCTCCCTCAGAGCTGATTCAAATTGAGCAACCGGCGGGACCGGTTGACCAGGTGATTGAAGCCAGTCCCGAATCTATCCCCCTCAGTGAATGGCCCCAGGTGCAACGCGATCCTCAACATACAGGATATTATCCCGAGAACCTGGGAACCAATTTTCAGGTGGTTTGGCGACATGCCTTCCAACCCGAAAAGGTTTTTCCCCAAGTGCAGGCCATTATCTCCGGGGGAAGGATTTTTGTGGGAACTGAAATGGGGAACATGTATGCCTTCAATGCCACTACAGGTGAGCAAGCCTGGAAAGCAAGCATTGGTTCTCCAATTTTGAATAGTGTTGCGGTAGATGGTGGTAAGGTTTTCTTCGGCGCACTGGACGGCGCAGTATATGCTCTCAATGCCACAAATGGTGCTCAAGTTTGGAAAAACCAATTATCCACACTTCAAGGTTTCTCAACCGCACCAGTTGTAGCAGATGGAAAAGTCATGTTGGGAGGACGGAATGGCATTTTCTACGCTCTTGATCCGAGTAGCGGCCAAGTGCTCTGGTCCTATCCTGTAGGCAGTCCCATTCTGCAAACCGCCGCATGGAACAACGGAAAAGTGTATTTTGGCGCTATGGACATGCGGGTCTATGCGATTAATTCTGCAAGCGGAACCCTGGCATGGAAAAGCGCCCAACTTCCTGGAATGACTTTCAAAGATTACTGGCCCCTGGTCTTAAATGGCATGGTTTATATCCGTCCTATGGGATACGGATATGTAGGAATCAGTGAGATTCCTCCCGCTAATCAGGTATTAGACCCTGCCATTCAGCAAAATATTCTGGCGGATTATGCCGCCAACCCACAAAAATACTCTCCCACTTTGTTCCGGTTGTACGAAACCAACGGTGAACAGGCCCCCATGGTTATTCACTACAATTTTCAAACCATGAACGGCGCCACCCCACCACCTTGCGTCGACCGGGATGGATATTTGATTATGCCCTCATGGACCCCTCAGGGGGGATACTCTTCCGGATGGTCACGATTGAACCCAACTACTCGCATTCTGGTAGACGCTCTGGTAGAAGTCGGTTCGAACGAAGGGAAAGGAAACCAGGATGAAACCATGAATGTGACGTGTTCTAAAAACCTTATCCTCGCCATGCACATCGAGGAAGAAAACGCCAATTTTACCGGTTACTACAACCTGGATACTCATCAATGGACATTGATACCTGCTGGAGCCTCCAACCGCCAAATGCAGAACAATACTCAGGGTGGCGGAGGGAATCCAGCCTCAATTGCCAATGGTTGGGTCTATCACATCACTTACTACGAACTGGTAGCACGCCGCACCCAACCGTGAGGAAAAAAGATGAAATTGCTTAAGGTAATGCTCAGTTTGTGGCTTACAACCATTCTTTTGCTCTCAGAAGTACAGATACAGGCTTTTGCCATGGCTTCTTCTCAAACTCTCAGCCCCAGCAGTTGGCAAACCGGAGCCACGGGATTAAGAACCACTCAAAACTCAAACGCACAAACTGCAGGATTGGGATTCGTAATTACAGCCGAGTCCTGGCCATCATTGACCTTGCGAGGCGGGGTCATGAATGCGGATGAATCCTATGTAGGTCCTCGATTAGCAGGCCCTATTGGTATCCCCTTAGGGCAAATTCGCGTGAGCGGTGCAAGTGGAAGTTTCTCTTCCCAAAGCGCGGACTGGGCACACAATACGCTGACCTACTCTTATAGCGGCGGTAGTCTTCAAGTTACCGCCAGCCGCATGAGTGCAGCAGTGGCTATACAGTCCAGTGCCACTTCTCTAACCCTGTTTACTGGGAATGTGTCCCGGTATAGTTGGAGTTCAACCAGAGTCAATCGCCTTTCTGATGGACCCATATACCCCAAATACGTTGCCTACACTTCGGGTGGTACCCTCCAAATCAGAACCCTCAGTACAACCTCAACTTCCTTAAGTGGCATGGACAGTTCATGGATTCTTCTCTGGTTTGGAGGAAACAGTCATTTTGTAGATACCCGCAAGCCTCTTTCTTATGAGTGGACACTCCCGACAAATGACGCCTATCAGGCAGATGCTCCGCTTCTCATCGTTTTCCAGAATAAGCCGAGTGCAGTTAAACACGCCTCAAGTGGGGGCATTGAACTCAGTTTTCCATCCTCTCTTGGTGCTCTGAGCCTCTTACCCATTGACGGTAGATTTACTCGCCCTACTTCGGAAACAGAAGGCTGGGCAAGTGGATTACCGCAGGCAATGCAGGATAAAGTGAATTTTTGGGCGAACCGTTCATGCGAATTTCCTCTAACGGTAACAGAGACTTATCAGTATATTCCTTCTACCGATACAGCCAGAATTACGGAGACTTTTACCTTTCTTTCAATTTGTTCCGGAGGGACACGTTTTGCTCCAATTCCTCCATTTCTTTCCATTGCCACAAACAATTTACCCATTCAATTTTCCGGAACGGTGAACCGCAATGGAAATCTCAATACTGAATTTGGCCCAGTTGCAGGGATTGATGGCGTCTCTTCATACACGTGGAGCATGAGCGGTCTAAAAACCTATACCAACGAAACCCGCTCTGTTCTGAATGGTAGTGTACCCGATGAATTAAGACAAAAATTAGAGGCAGAGGTTCAGAAAATCATCGCCTCAGGACATTATGCTCCATGGATTTTTCTGGATGCTGTACCTGTCCATAAAAGTCGGGGAGATCTTTACTGGGCAAATCCTGCTGATGTCCTTCTTCACCTGATTGAGATTGCCGAAGCGGTAGAAAACCCATCGCTGAAAGCCAGCCTTATGCAATACATCCAGAACGAAAGAAATAATTATCCACCGGAAACGGTATATAACCTGAGCATTACAGAAGGAAAAAGACGGGGACCCTTCTCCTTCATTGATGGTGCGGTCCAGTACATCTGGAATCCCAATGCCACTCAGGAAGACACCCGTCAGGATTCTTTCCTGAAAGATGTTCCGCTTTACTCATTCTATGCCTTAGCCCGATATTACCAGTTTACTCAGCAAACCTTACCCTCCAACACATGGCAAAAAGCCCTGGAAACTCTCGACCGCGATATGCGAGAACAAGATTGGGCAACATTTTACTGGTTTGCTAACTACCAGGATCGAAGGATAGCCGTGGAAAATGCCAATCGTCATTTTGCGGGAATGATTGGCTTCATTCGCCTTGCCCAGATGTCGAGAGACAGCACAAATGAGGAACTTGCCCGATGTCTCTTCCTGAAAGCCACCGTTTTACGCTCTGCTATGGCACAATATCCCCGCTATCTGGGTAACACTGGATTAACCGCCCTTCCCCCTTCTCCCTCCTGGATGCCTACTTACCGAAGTCATCCGTTCATCGGTTATCTGTATAACTATGATTGGCGCTCCTCCAGTGACGACTCTCGACAGGTGGTTTACCTGAATCAATTTTCAGTAGATCTCAACGATTACAACCATCTCCAGGTCGTCTATAACACATTACGAGACAGGGACACATTTAACTATCGTGGACAGGATTCTCCCTACCTTGCTGCCTTTAGAGACATCACTCCTGAGTTAGGCAGATATCTTAAAGACTGGAATTTCTCGGACGTATCGGTGGTGCTTAACAAAGTAAAAGCCCTGTATCCTCACTGGTATGCGGCGTTTGCAGAGGGAACCCTGGGGTGGGAACATAATCTTTCTCACCCAATTGATTCCTTCCAAATCTTCATGGCACATGCCTGGATTTTAGACACCCCGGGAACTTCTCTTGCCAGATATACAGATATTTCATGGCTGTCAGATGGGGACTTCTTCTATTTACAAAAAATCGCTGAGGCAGTCAAACACTACCGGGGAATCCAATGGAGCAGTTCTATCTCTGTGCAAGCCTGGGCAGTACCAGGCAATCAAACCATACGATTTTACTGGTGGATCTACCCCGATCAAAACGATGGTTATACCTGGAGGATTGATCTCAGCGGTCCTGGCAGTCCCTCCCCTGTAACAGGGATTCCTTTTACCACACGCACTTACCTTTTCACCGGCTTGACGAATTATGCGACCTACTCTGCAACTATCTCTCTGGTTGATCAAGAGGGAACTATTCTGGCAACTTCACGCCCTGTTCAGGTAATGCCCACAGATTTAATGGTGAGTTTACCGATTGTTTTCAAGGCGCCCTAGGAGGTACGATATGGGTAAGAAAATCTCCAGACGTAAGTTTCTCGCACTGGTTTCCACAGGGGCAATTTCAACATGGATCGGTATCACACAACTTAGAGATCAATTGGTTCATGGACAGAGTTCCTCTTCTGAGGTGTTCCTCCCCATTATTCTCAAACCCAACGAGCCCACCGTAACCCCCACCCCCTCACCAACACCTACACCAACCAGCACCCCAAAGGTAACCCAACCTCCTCCTGCCAGCGCTCGCGTAGTGCACGTGCGCCATACTTCAGTCACCAACTGGACGGGCAGTCCTTATGATTATTGGAATTACGTCAATCAAACCAAAGTGAATCTTATGGTCGAACAGGGTCTTAAGACCCTGACCGGACAAAGCAACCTGGTGAATGCCTGGCAGGTACTCTTACCCAATTACGTTCAGGGACAAGGCATCGCTATCAAGGTCAACTTCAATAATGCGATGCAAATGGCTTGTGGAAATGAAACCGGGCAAATCAATGCCCTTCCGCAACTTGTGATTGCGCTAATCGGTGGCTTGAAGGCAAGAGGAGTAGCAGAGTCGGACATTAAGATTTACGACGGCGTTAACCGAATCTTCCCACCTTATTTCATCAATGCGATTCACAGTCAATATCCAAATGTACAACTCTTTCATGCTTGTGCCGACGACAGCCACAAAGTTACTTACAATTCAAGCAACCCCAGCGCAACGGTACAGTTTTCTCCTCCCTCCGGGGTACCAAGCCCTGCGCCACAAAAAATTGCCGATGTGCTGGTCAATGCCACCTATCTAATCAACATTCCCATTATGAAAAACCATTCTTGTGCTGGTATCACCCTCGCATTTAAGAACCATTTTGGGACCATCAGCAATCCAGGCGGGGTACACAGCCACGTTTTCTTCAATGATGGGTGCGGGGGGGGCTTTTACAGTAATTACAGTCCATTGGTGGATATTTATAAAAATTCCAACATCCGTAACAAAACCATCCTGACAGTAGGAGATGGAATCTTTGGCTGTTTGGGCTCGGAGGATGGTTACCCATCTTTCTGGATAAACACGTTTGGACAGGGAGAATTTCCTAAAAGTTTGTTCTTTTCCAGAGACCCTGTAGCCATTGATAGTGTGATGGCAGATTTCCTCCGCGCAGAATACGGGTATTTCGGTGATTCTGACAAATACCTGCAATTTGCTCAAGATGCCGGATTGGGTACCTATGAACGTGGTAATCCATGGGGCAGTGGGTATAGCCGAATCGATTATCAGAAACTTGTTCTCTCCTGAATATTTGCCTTCCAAAACATAAAAATTTTTCCTGTTTCTGTATCCCATCCTGAATATTTATTCAGGATAGGATGTTTTTCATGTAAACCATCTCAAAGGATTTTCCCGTGGCAAAAAGGCTTTTCTGGCTCAATGGAATAGCTATCCTGGCTGTGGTTATCAATCATGCGATTGGATGGGGATTTACGGCATTATTCTGGTGGACAGACCGCTATCGGGGCGTCTCTGTCCCTAATTTTGATGCCATGGGCTCACCGGGTTATGTCCTAATGGTCATCCTTAAGCAGATTACTCCTTTCAGTCTACCGGCATTCGTGGCCGTATCGGGATATTTCATTGCCTTTGCTTCCCGGGGTGGACTGACATGGAAAATGATCAGAACACGTATAGGAAACATTCTTATTCCTTACACTCTCTGGTCATTACTGGTCATCCTCTTTGACCATCTTCTTCTGGAGACACAGATCTCACTGCTCGATATCCCTACTAAATTATTAACCGGAAGCGCCAGCCCTATTTATTACTATGTGCCTCTCATCTGTCAGTTATTTCTCCTCTCTCCCTTTCTGGTTCGAGGAGTCCGCAGTTCACAATGGAAAAAACTTCTGCTCGGCATGGGGATTCTCCAAGTTGTCACAGTGGGATGGAGTTATCTGGTATTGTTCAGAATTCTCCCATGGAAACCTGAATGGTTTTTTGGAAATTTGGGATTCATTTTCACTCTGAGCATCGCTCTCAACCTTCGTGGGGAAGAGATTCTCCCCTGGCTGAAAGCCCATCGCAAAATTTGGCTTGGCTTATTGATTGTCTCGCTACCACTCGCTATTGGAGAAACGGAGTGGTTTTATCAAACCTATGGCATTGACTGGCGCGGGGGAGTTGAAACCCTCTTTGCTACCGTCTTCACCCTCTCTTTCCTGCTAACATTCATCACTTACGACTTTTCCCTTCCCCAATCTACCGTGCTTTATAAATTGGGACAGAGAGCCTTTGGTATTTACCTGATGCATCCACTGGTGCTTGAAATTGCCGCCAAACTGGTATATCACCTTGCTCCTGTACTTTTGGGAATCCAGTGGGTTTTCCTGCCCTTATTGATTACCACCGGGATTGTTGTTCCCTGGTTTGCGATGAAATTCATGAGTGAAACTCCTCTGAGAAAAGGCTACGCCTACATCTTTGGTTAATGAGGTGATACATGCAAACGCTTAACGTAAACAGACAAAAATTCCGCATGCCTTCCTTCCTTCTGGTGACGGGGGGAATCTTTGTTCTGGCTTTCCTCATCTTACTGGCAGTACGGGTTATCGGTGGAAAACCTCTGGGCATTCGCTCTTTTGTTGAAATCCAAATCTGGAAAGCCAGCGCTCTGGTGAAATCCCTGCAATATTCTAGTGAAATTAAGAGCCTCAGTCAGGGGAAATACACCAATATCATTTTCCTTCACCACTCGGTGGGCGACAACCTCATCCGGCAAACCGACTTTCGAGACCGGTTAACCCAGGCAGGGTTTTCCTTCTGGGATCATGATTACAACTATTACGGGTTAAACAACCCCGATGGCGAAAATCTGGGATTTCATTTCAACGTCCCCGAGGACAATACCGATCCTGTGGGGCTTGCGAAGTTGTTTTCGCAGAAGGTCTATCCACTACCAATAAATGCCCTGAGCGGGTTGATGCAGTATGAAGTTATCATTCTAAAATCCTGCTTTACCGGGAATGTCCTGCCCGATGAGCAAAGCGTAGAACAAACAAAACAATATTACGAAGTGATGCACCGTTTTTTCGCAGAGCATCCCGAAAAACTTTTCATTCTCCTTACCACCCCACCCCTGAACTCTGCTGAAGCCGATGCAGCCATGGGCGCACGAGCTAGAGAAATCTCCGAATGGCTCCAATCTCAGGAATATATTCGGAAGTTACCCAATTTATATGTGTTTGATTTGTACAGTGCATTTGCCGAGAATAATCCGGATTCACCGAATTACAACAGACTTCGCGAAGACTATAAAGAAGGAGTAGATAACCACCCAACAATGAATGCGAATCAAGATGTTGCTCCCGTTTTAGCACAGTTCATTATCGATGCGATTAATGATTTCCGTTCCAAGCAAATTGGTCTTACATCGCAACCTTATGAAAACTAAGTTCTTTTGGATTATTTTTCTGGCGTTTACTTGCCTGATCCTCTGGAGTAGTCTCCTTTCTCCAGAAACGGCGAACGCCCAAGGGGGAACCGTTGCATGGGAAGACCCCATCCCACTTTCCGATTCATCCGTGCAAGCCTGGCACCCCACCATTGCTGCTGACCTAGCAGGAAATGTACACATCATGTGGTCTCAATCGACATCCATGGAACGTCCGGTAGGCTATGGAGACACATTGTACTATACCCGTTGGGATGGAAAGAAATGGATTGCACCTGTGGATGTCCTGGTATCTCCAGAAGCAGGTCTTGGGGCAGAGTTTCCCGACATCACCATAACGCCTGATGGCACCTTGCATGCCATTTGGGGAACCGGTGGAATAAACAGCCGCTTGTATTACTCGAGAGCCCCTGCTTGCTGTGCAGAAGATCCTCGAAATTGGAGTAAACCCTTCATGATAGGCATTGGGGTTAACGAAACCAGCGCCTTAATCCATGACTCCAGGGGCAGATTGTATGTCATGTATGCCTCACTGGATACCAAGGAACCCATTTTTTTACGCTCCGATGATGGAGGGAACACCTGGTCAAAACCTGTGCGGTTGGTATCGGGAATACGTCAGAGCAATGAGTACACGGCCTACACGAGATTGGCAGTGGACGGGCGCGGTGTTTTGCATGCCGTGTGGACCGTCATGCCTTTTCCGGGAAAGCGGGTCGTCTATGCACAATCTTCCGACCAGGGAATGACATGGACAGATCCCACCAGCATAGATGAGTACTCTCCGGAAAAGTATCTGGAAGGGTTTGGGCCATTCCTGATTGATGTTGAAGCAGTGGGAGAACAGGAAATCCATCTTACCTGGGATGGTGCTCCAACGGTAGAACGCCACCATGTCTGGTCGAGGGATGGCGGGAAAACATGGTCTGAACCCGATACTTTCATTCCTGAACTGACCGGCGGTGGTCGCGCTCTATGGAATGATATGGTTGCCGACAGTCAAAACACCTTACACGCTGTATCTATTAAGCAACCATGGCATGCTCAGTGGCTGGGAAATGGATGGACTCCATCTACTCCTATAGGACAGCGCGGTTTTGCTGAGAATATGCGCATTACAGTGAGTGAAGGCTACATTCTTCACGTCGTCTGGCTGGAAGTTGTCGAAGGCATTCCCAGTGTGGTGTACTATAATCGCGGAATTACCCAGGCTCCGCCTCTTCCCCAACAAACATTGCCCCCCTCTCCACTTTTAGAGACCGAAACCCAGTTTGCTTCACCCTCCCTTTCCCCAACGGATACCTTCATGCCCACCATTGTGAATCCCATTCCTTCCAAGAATGCTGGTACCAATCCGGCTCTGGGAGCCTTTATCAGCCTGGGTGTAGTCAGTCTGTTTCTGATAGGAATAGTTTTCTGGATTAGTCGTAAACATAGCCGGTAGTTCATTATGAAACTCTCAGTCGTGATCCCTGTTTACAACAGTGAAATGAGTTTGCCCGAACTCATTCAAAGATTGAATACAGTTCTCCCCAAGATTGCAGAGCAATATGAAATCCTGATGGTTAACGATGGAAGCAAAGATGGAAGTTGGGAATGCATTCGAAGATACTCTCAAGAATATCCATGGGTTCGGGGAATTAACCTGATGAGAAATTACGGCCAGCACAATGCCTTGCTGTGCGGGATTCGAACAGCAAAGTATCCTATTACAGTGACCATGGATGATGACCTGCAGCACCCTCCGGAAGCCATCGCTCAACTACTTGAGAAAATCCGCGAAGGGTTCCAGGTGGTCTATGGGCGCCCGGTGAAAGAACAGCACAACTTATGGAGAGACCTTGCATCCCAGGCAACAAAAATTGCTCTTCAAAATGCTATGGGGGCAGAGACAGCGCGGAATGTGAGCGCTTTCCGTGCCTTTCAAACCCAAATTCGCGAGGCTTTTTCCCAGTACCAGGGCTCTTATCCCTCCATTGATGTTCTTTTAACCTGGGGAGCCAACCGGTTTACTTCTGTCCCTGTGCAGTTTCAACCCCGACGGTACGGGAATTCCCAATACACATTTGCCAAACTGGTGCGTCACGCCATAAATATGATCACTGGGTTCAGTATTGTCCCGCTCCAACTGGCCAGTTTGATTGGATTCTCGTTTACATTGTTTGGGCTGGGTGTGCTGGCATACGTCATTGGCAGGTATATCCTTCAGGGGGGAAGTGTGCCGGGTTTTCCTTTCCTGGCATCCATCATTGCTATTTTTTCCGGGGCACAGTTATTTGCCCTGGGGATCATCGGAGAATACCTGGCGCGCATGCATTTTCGACTGATGGAACGGCCCACGTACACCATTCAAGAAGTAACCGATACCAAGGAGCACATTTCGGATGAATCATGACCCTGCCCCGCCAGTTGAATATCTTCCCTGGGATTCGGCTTTCTTCGGAAAACGTATTGCTCGAATTAAGCGAGATACTCTAACCCCTCCAGATGTTGAAGCCATTTTTAACTGGGCAACCGAACAACAAATCGACTGTTTGTATTTACTTGCCAACCCGGAATCCCGTGAGACCACTCTGCTGGCGGAACAAAATGGATTTCATCTAACCGACGTTCGAATCACTCTTGAGAAAAAGATATTTGAGGAGAAAGAGCCTGTCGGTGTGGCTATACGCCCAGCCATAGAAAGTGATTTACCCATCCTGAAATGGATTGCCAGACAGAGTCACCGGGATTCCCGTTTCTACTATGACAATCATTTTGCAACAGAACTCTGCGATAAATTGTTTGAAATTTGGATCGAGAATAGTTATAATGGTTTTGCGAATCAGACTCTGGTTATCGATATTGATAGCAAGCCCGCAGGATATCTTACCTGCCATGTAGAAGATAAAGAGGGAAGAATAGGTCTTTTAGCGGTTCATCCAGACCATCAAGGTAAGGCACTAGGGTCTGCACTCGTGAATGCATCTCTAGTGTGGTTTAAAATGCAGGGGGTTACTCAAGTCTCTGTTGTCACTCAAGGTAGAAACATTCGAGCCCAAAGGTTGTATCAACGCTGTGGGTTTATCACCCGCTCTCTTCACATTTGGTATCACTGGTGGAATACCCCCAAAGGGCAAGAACCATGAGCAATACCTCGCAGAATATTCGCATTCCTTTTAACCGTCTTACTGTGGTAGGAGAGGAATTAACATATTTGCAACAAGCCATTGAAAGCGGGCATGTTTCCGGAGATGGAACATTTACCAAACGCTGTCATACACTTTTAGAAGAGACGTTGGGAGTTCCCAAAGCATTGCTCACAACATCCTGCACTCATGCATTGGAGATGAGTGCGTTGTTGCTGAATATTCAACCCGGGGATGAGGTCATCGTTCCTGACTTTACTTTCGTTTCCACCATCAATGCTTTCGTACTACGGGGAGCCAAACCGGTTTTCGTCGATATCCGTCCTGACACCTTGAACCTGGACGAGACCCTGCTGGAAAGCAAAATTACCTCAAAAACGAAAGCCATCGTCCCGGTTCATTATGCAGGGGTCGGGTGCCAGATGGACACTATCATGGAGATCGCCAATCGTTATGGAGTTGCCGTAGTAGAAGACAACGCGCATGGTCTGTTTGCTAGGTACAAAGGGAAATATCTGGGCACCTTTGGACAACTGGCTACCCAGAGTTTTCATGAGACTAAAAATTTTTCTTGTGGGGAAGGCGGAGCGTTACTTATCAACGACTCCCAATTTATTGAACGTGCAGAAATCCTTCGGGAAAAGGGGACAAATCGAAGCCGATTTTTCCGTGGACAGGTGGACAAGTACAGTTGGGTAGATATAGGCTCCAGTTATCTGCCTTCAGATATGCTGGCAGGCTTTTTACTGGGGCAGTTGGAGGCCCGGGAAATCATTCAATCCAGACGCAAAGAAATTTGGGAGACCTATTTTCACGAACTGCAGTCCTGGGCGAGTCAAAACCAGGTGAGGCTTCCATTCATCCCAGAGCATTGCGAACAATCCTATCACATGTTCTATCTGTTAATGCCTGATTTGGAAAGCCGGCAAAGGTTGATCCAATACCTGAAAGAACGAGGGATTCTAAGCGTTTTCCATTACCTCCCGTTGCACTTATCTGAAATGGGGAGAAAATACGGGGGCAAACTTGGGGATTGCCCGGTAACCGAGTCAATCAGTGATCGTTTACTGCGATTACCTTTTTATTATTCGCTCCGTTCAGACGAACAGGCACAAGTTATTCAAGCCATCACTCAATTTCAACCCTAAAACGAGGGAAGGGGGCTTTTTAGAGAGGAGCAAGTAAAATGAACACCTTCAAGAAATTTCTTCATTTTCTTTCTGTTTTGTCCCTGGTAGTATTTCTCATAGCAAGTCTAACTGGACATCCATACCACAAGTTCAAGCCCAATCGTCTCCCCTACGGGCTGATGCTGTTGTTTTGGTGAATACTGCCAGCACAAGATACTGGGAATTTCAACAAAGGGTTCAGCCTTATCTGGACCAATTTGGCGTTGCTTATACCCTGGTAGATATTTCTTCTTCACCGCTCCCCTCGCAATTAGCCTCTTATGCACTGATCATCATTGGACACGGTCAACTGGACACAACTTCCGCTTACTTAGATGCTTCTGAACAACAAAGCATTACCAGTGCTATTAGCCAGGGAACCGGGTTGGTTAATTTTGACTCGTTCCTCACTCAAAACGGCACAATTCCTCTCTACACATTTGTGCAAAACATCTTCTCTTTTGGGTATACCAGCGGTATTCCCTCCAACCAGGCTCAGGTACAATCTCAACCCTCAATTGGTTCTTACATCCTGCAAAGCCAAAATCTCAATGCTACATACACTTTGTTTGGCTCTATCACTCCTCAAGGTCTCATTCCTGATGCCAGTACTTCTGTCTTGCTTTCCATAGGAAATCAGCCGCTTTTACTTGCGAAAAATTTTGATCAGGGTAGAGCAATCCAATGGGCTTCTATTGAGTGGATGAATCCGACGATTTGGGGACCACTACAGGGCTGGGACGATATGGTTTGGCGCAGTATTGTGTGGGCAGCACGTAAGCCCTTCGTTATGCAAGCCCTTCCTCCTTTTGTCACTTTTCGCGTGGATGATGTAGAGGGACCCTTCCCCTGGCTGGAAACAGCCGTGAATCTCGGGTATCGTCCATGGATAGGAATTTTCCTGGACACGATAACTGATGTCAGTACGCTCAAGCCACTTGTGGACATGGGAGCGGTTACGGTATCCATTCATGCCCGAAGTCCTTGGGACTTCTTTTACTTCAACCATGAAGGAGGAGAGAACTATCCCGACACAGTCATTAATCAGAATTTCGCGGATGGGAGCGCATGGCACACCCAAAACCAGATTCCTGTCTCAAAACTGGTCATTCCACATTACTATGAAATCGGCACCAACGCTTTTACCGGTTTAAACAACTGGGGTGTGGAATTTGTCGGCATCACCATCCCACCCGGGCGTCTATATGACGGCTTTTGTCTGCAGGCAGGGCCTTACAGAGAATGGGCTGGACCCGATTGCATTGCCACAGATAACCGCCCATTCTATTACGGAGATGATTTATCCATTGCTGGACATCCGGAATTCGATGGAGAATTTATGGTGATGATCAGCGAAATGCGAGGAATCCCGGCTTATGAATGGGCACCAGACAATAATGTTTCAGCCACTATAACCCGTGGAGTTAATCAGCTCTCACGTGCCCTGGATAGCCTGGTTCTGGCTACAATCTTCACCCACGAATATTACATCCGCGATATTTCTTCTGCAAACTGGAGTGCTATCCTCTCCGGAGTGAGAAACGGTGTTCAGTCTTACAATCCCGAATACGTCACGCTGGATTACGCCCTCCAATACGTTCGGGCTTTACATACTTCTCAAATCTCAAGCAGTGTCCTCAATCCAGTAAATGGGATTTTAGAAACCACTATAACCGGCAAGACAGATTTAGAAACCCGGTTCATGGTATTTACAGAAGCAGGAGGGCAAATCCAACAAGTATTTGTCCCGGTGCCCGCCTTTACAGGAAGTATTACGGTTAACTACGATCCAGGCGCTCCGCCTCCACCCACTTCAACTCCTGTCATATCACCAAGTCCAACAGCCACCGCTCCCCAACCCACGCCAACATTGTCCCCACAACCTACCTCAACACCCAATCCCACCCAACCTCCAACGACACCCCCAACAATCACTCCTACCGCGATTCCAGGGCAACCCATTCTCATTAATTTATACGAGGATCAGAACCAGGATCCAGTGCTGGTGACCACAACCAACGTGAATGCCCTGAACGCTACCGACAATCAATGGACGGAGTTCCTCTATGAACCCCGCGGATACCCCGGGATTTTCGCCGGAACTTCAGAACAGCCTCCTTTAATGCGGTTTTATGCATCCGTACCTTCCGGCACATATACGCTCATCGCCAACCTGTATAAACATGCCAATCTCCGATACTACTGGGGTTACAATGCTACCTCTCCACAGCAGTATTCCTACGACGTGACAACAGGAAACAGTGGCAATTTCTACGAGTACACGCTAGGAACTATCACGATTACCAACGGGGTATTTGAAATATACGTAAATCGTGCAGATATGCTCCCGGGCACAAGCACGTATCCGTTCTATGGATGGTCCTATGTGCGTTTAGTACCTCAATCACCGCCAATCCAACCTACGGCGACCAACACCCCAATCCCACCCACCGCTACCCCACTGCCGCCT
>FQKF010443179.1_pt1 | contig 24146 bp, 19 predicted proteins | sample 1504521 | NCBI WGS metagenome assembly FQKF01 (sample SAMEA4475357, study PRJEB15587) | soil metagenome | biome: Soil; feature: Field | place: India | collected 2015-03-11 | depth 0 m
TACCACAGAGTTCACGGAGAAGCACGGAGTAATTATTTCTATTCGTTTCACTGAGTTCTCCGGGGAGTATTAAATTATTTTACCACAGCATATACGAAGGAACACAGAGCAGAAACTTTGCGATTCTTTGCGTACGTTGCGGTATGAATAATTATGGTTTATTGCTCATACTTTTCCGGGAATTGGTGTTTATTTATTATTTTGTTGGTTAAGGTTTTTTAATTATATAAAGATAAAGAAATCTGTTAATCTTATGTTAAAACGTTTTGATTAACATGCTATTAACAATATAATAAGTAAATTAGCTGTGTAAATCAAAAAATAAAATGGATATGAAAAAGTTAGCAATCACATTATCGTTAGCAGCATTTTTATTCGCAGTAGCCATTCCTGTAGTAAATGCAAAAGCAGGAGACGACAAGAAAACTGAGGCTGCAAAAAGCGAAAGCAAAGATAGCAAAAGTGGATGTTGTAAAAAAACAACTTCGTGTGATAAAGGTGCCGACGCTAAAAAAGATGAAAAGCAACCTGCCAAGTAAACTTATTGGCAATGATGAAGGAAGGCCGTATACAAAAATAAGTGTACGGCTTTTTTGCATTATTAAGGTGTGTAATACTTTTGGAAAAAGTGTATGGCAAAATAACCTTTGATTTAACAAATGGAGTAATGATTTTTGAAGGCGTACGCGATCTGGAACAAAAATGGGAGGATGATTAATTAAATTTATGGGCTGGTAAATCATACATTGCCAGCCCAAATAATAATTATTATTTATTTAAATTCAAAAATATCAAATTAAAATCCAAAATATTCTTTAGCATTATAATAACATATATTTTCTACCAATTTACCCAGCCATTCTCTGTCATTGGGTAATTCGCCATTCATTACATCGTTACCAATTATATTGCATAAAATTCGACGGAAATATTCGTGTCGGGGGTAGGATAGATAACTTCGAGAATCAGTGAGCATGCCAACAAATCTGCTGAGCAAGCCCATACTTGATAATGCATTTATTTGTCGTTCAATACCATCTTTCTGGTCTAAAAACCACCAGGCAGCTCCCATCTGAATTTTTCCAGCAACAGAACCGTCCTGGAAATTTCCAATCATGGTAGCTATTAATTCATTATCGGCTGGATTAATGTTGTACAAAATTGTTTTGGTTAGCTTATTCTGCTGATCCAGTCGATCGAGGAATCGAGATAGTGAAATGCCAATTGGATAATCACCAATGGAATCAAATCCTTTGTCGGGCCCAAGCTGGTTGTATAAACGAGTGTTATTGTTTCGCATAGCTCCAATATGCCATTGCTGAACCCATCCTTTCGAATGGTCCATTAATCCAAATTCATAACATAATGCCGATTTAAATTTAATAATTTCGTTTTCTTCTAAAACACTACCATTTCGTACTTTTAAAAATATTGAATTTATCTCCGAAAGTGTAAAATCTTCGGCATAAAGTGTTTCTACACCGTGGTCCGATATTCGACAACCATGCTGGGCAAAATAATCGTGTCGGATAGCTAAAGCTTGTAAAAGTTTATCGTACGAATTAATTTCAAAACCAACTAATTTGCCTAATTTCTCAAGATATTGATTATATCTTTCAACGTTTTCAACTGCCATGGTGGCATCGGGACGCCAGGTAGGAAGTATTTTAATTTCGAAGGCATCGGATTTTATTTTTTGATGAAATTCGAGTGAATCAGTTGGATCGTCGGTGGTACAAACCACTTCTACCTTCATTTTTCGAAGCAGATTTCGTACCGAATATTCGGGTTGTTTCAAAAGCTCGGTGGTTAATTGATAAATTTTATCGGCTGTTGATGGATTCAATAATTGATTAATATTAAAATATCGTTGTAATTCAAGGTGTGTCCAATGGTATAAAGGATTTCTCATTGTATAAGGAACGGTTTCAGCCCATTTAAGAAACTTATCGTAATCAGAAGCGTTGCCGGTACAATACTTTTCTGATATACCATTGGTACGCATAGCACGCCATTTATAATGGTCACCACTTAACCATGCCTGTGTAATGTTTTCAAAATTTATATCAGCTGCTATTTCAGCAGGATTTAAATGACAATGATAGTCGATTATAGGCATTTTTTTAGCATGTTCGTGATATAAATATTCTGCAACAGGCGATTGTAATAGAAAATTATCATCGAGAAATGTTTTCATACTGTAAAATATTAGTGTTAAATTTCTATCCGTTTCATTTTTGGGGTTAATAAACAAATAATTAGCCATGCAACCAGGTAAGCCGAAGCTGATATAATAAATAATATGGTATAACCTGTTTCAATATGGCCAAGATTTTTATAGAAGTCTAATATGTGACCTGCCAGAAAAGCAATGGCGGTTCCTCCTAAAGCGCCTGCCATACCACCCATCCCGGTAATTGAACTTACTACTTTTTTAGGAAACATGTCTGAAACGGTAGTGAAAAGGTTAGCCGACCATGCTTGATGCGATGCAGCAGCTAAGCTAATAAGTGATATAGCACCCCATAAAGTTATACCATGCGATTGTGTAAAAACGATGGGTACAACCAGAAGAGCAAATAATAACATGGTATATCGTCGGCTCTTATATACTGGCATACCTTTACTGATAAGGTACGACGATAACCAACCACCGACTATACTACCTACTGTAGTAGCCGAGTATATTACTAACATTGGTACACCAAAAGTCATCAAATTTAAACCTGTTCCTTTTACTGTAGCAAGCCATCCCGGGATCCAGAATAGATAAAACCACCATATTGGGTCGGTAATTAGTTTACCAATAATAAAAGCCCAGGTTTGACGATAACGTAGCAGTGAAAGCCACGAAATTTTTTCATTTTCTTGATTTTGTTCATCCACATCAGACTTAATGTACTCAAGTTCGGCGGCAGAAATTTTTTTGTGCTTTTCAGGTATTTCATAATAAATAAACCAGAAAAATAACCAGATTAAACCAATGGCTCCTACTAGAATAAAAGCTGCCTGCCAACCCCAATGCATGGCAATCCAAGGAACTAATAAAGGAGCCAGAACAGCACCTACATTTGCTCCCGAATTAAAAATTCCGGTAGCAAGTGCACGTTCTTTTTTAGGGAACCATTCGGCAATGGTTTTAATAGCTGCTGGAAAGTTACCAGCTTCCGAAATTCCCAACAATGCACGATATACACCAAATGCAAAGGGAGTACGTGCAAAAGCATGAAGCATAGCCGATATGCTCCAGAGAAGTAATGAAAGAGCATAACCCAGTTTTGTACCAATTGAATCAATGATTCGGCCAGCAATAATCATTCCTATGGCATATGCAATTTGAAATGCCATTACAATATAACCATATTCAATTTCAGTTAAACCTATTTCGGTTTCTAAAATTGGTTTTAATACTGAAATTACTTGCCGATCGAGGTAATTAATGGTTGTGGCAAAAAATACCAGTGCACAAATAGTCCAACGATAGTTAGTAGTTTTTTTCATGATAATTCTTTGCTAAGAAATTTATACATTATATGTGGTAGAAGCGGTTGTACCTCCACGACCGGTCCAGTTGGTATGGAAAAACTGTCCACGAGGTTTATCAATCCGTTCGTACGTATGTGCACCAAAATAATCGCGTTGTGCTTGCAACAGGTTAGCAGGAAGGGCTGCACTCCGATATCCGTCGAAATAGGTTAGTGCTGAAGTAAGAGCAGGGATGGCTATGCCATTTTGCAAAGCTGTTGCTACTACATTTCGCCAGCCTTTTTGTCCCTTTAAAACTTTATCTTTAAAAAAAGGATCGAGTAATAAATTTTCGAGGTCAGGATTACGGTCATAGGCTTCCTTAATTTTACCCAGAAATGCTGAGCGAATAATGCATCCACCACGCCACATTAGAGCAATATCGCCATAGTTAAGATTCCAGCCATATTCCTTTGAGGCTGCTTTCATAAGAGCAAAGCCCTGCGCATAAGAAACTATTTTAGATGCATAAAGTGCATCGCGTAAATTATCAATAAATTCCGATTTATTTCCGTCAAATAAAGCAACAGGCCCTTCAAGTATTTGTGATGCTTTGGTACGTTCATCTTTCATAGCCGAAAGGCTGCGGGCAAAAACAGCTTCGACAATCAGGGTCACAGGTATGCCTAAATTAAGCGCTTCAATTCCTGTCCATTTGCCAGTTCCTTTCTGACCGGCAGCATCAAGAATTTTATCGACCAGAGGTTTACCATCTTCATCTTTATAAGCCAGTATGTCACTGGTAATTTCAATTAAGTAACTATTTAAGTCGCCTTTATTCCATTCAGCAAAAATTCCATGCATCTGGTCGGCCGATAATTTAAGTAATTCGCGCATAATGAAGTATGCTTCGGAAATTAGCTGCATATCGCCATATTCGATACCATTATGTACCATTTTTACAAAATGACCAGCACCATCACCACCAACCCATTCGCAACAGGGTATATTTCCATCGACTTTTGCAGCTATTGCCTGAAAAATTGGTTTAACCAATGGCCATGCACTAACTGAACCGCCCGGCATGATTGATGGCCCATGTAAAGCACCTTCTTCGCCGCCTGAAACACCGGTGCCAATGTAAAGTAAACCTTTGCTTTCAACATATTGGGTTCTTCGTATGGAGTCGTGAAAATAGGAGTTTCCTCCATCAATAATTATATCGCCCGGTTCAAGATATGGAATAAGTTGTTCAATTAACTCATCCACTGGCTTTCCGGCTTTTACCATCAACATTACTTTACGGGGTTTTTCAAGCGATTCGACCAGTTCTTTTATGCTATGGGCTCCACGTATATTTTTTCCTTTTGCCCGTCCTGAAAGGAATGCATCGACTCTATCGGTTGTACGATTATATACAGTTACAGTAAAACCTTTGCTTTCCATGTTTAATACCAGATTCTCTCCCATTACGGCTAATCCGGCTAATCCTATGTCTGATAATGGTTTCATACTATTAAGTTTTTGTTTTATTTCATTTGTACAATTAATTCGAAAAACGCTCTGCAGTTGACCATAAACCTAATGCTGGATTCGAAATATAGAATATTTCTTCACCATTGATTATATTGTAGCCATCTTGTAATTCATCGGGTTTATATTTTTTTAGCATCTGATTTAAATTGGCAAATTTAAATCCAACCGACGAGATTTCCTGATCCGTTAAATAACCCGGACAATAAGTAATTGAAAAACGACCTTCTGAACTACCATGAATTAAATGTGCTGCTGCACTTAAATTGTTTTGTAGATCGCTATTTTGTGAAAGTGCATGTAACACATAATTTGTACCACGATATCCGTACTTACGAATTAGCTGATCAATCTCCTTATCTTCACCAAATTCTTTTAATCCGGGTGCCAGAATAATTAATTCACCACCATCGGCTATTGCCATGCGTGTTCTGTATATGGCTTTATTCCCTAACCAGGTACTTTTAAACTCAGAAGGATCAAGAAAAACGATTACTTTTTTGAGAGGTTTGGGGCAAATTTCGAAATTTACATTTAATGAAAGTTTGGCAGCTTTTTCAAACACTTCATAATCAGAACCTATGAATAACCCACGCACTACCAATTTTCCAGTTTCATCTTTACCAACAACTGTATGTACATAAATAATAGGGAGGTGCTGAATAAAATGTTCAGAAGCATAATTTAGTAGTTGCCGAACAGGATTTTGTGCTCGCCCCATTATTCGTTCCATACCGTAAACAGCACCAATAAAATGGCTTTTATTAATACACTCGGCACCGCCTGTACCCACGAAAATGTTTTTATTATAATTGGCCATTCCAATCACTTCATGGGGTACAACCTGACCTATAGATATGATTAAATCGTGCTGTTCGTCCAGAACCAATTTATTGGCTTGAGCAGGCCATGAAAAATTAACTTTTTGTTCCGATAATTGATATACCATTTCGTCGGGGACTATTCCACATGTTTTCACATCGGTGCGCCAATTATGAACTCTAAAAAGTGACTGGGGTACACCTGGAAACATTTCTTCAATTTGTTTGCTGGTCATGGGGCTATGTGTACCAAGTGCAGGTAATATGTCAGATATTTGATCTTTGTAAAAATCATAAACATATCTGGTTAACTCTCCTGCACGCGAATGAAATCGAGTAAAATCAGGAGGAATAATTAAAACCTTTTTTCGATTTCCTAATTTGCTGAGAGCAGTATAAATACCCTCTTTTAAGTCAATCGATGTTAATATATCGTTTTCTGAACCTCTTTCGAACAAAATCATTTATCTCAAAAAATTAATGAATATTTATTTTATCTTCATATTAAAAATAACCTAACGTTTAATTCGTGCATCTTTATACCATATATCCCATATTTGGTCTTCATTGAATGGCTGAGCATAATCAGTTATTTGTGTAACAGCCATTACGCCACAGGCCCACCCAAACTGAAGACATTTTTCAATATTCCAGTTTTGTAATAAACCATATAAAATGCCACCTACATATGCGTCACCACCTCCAATTCGGTCAAGTACATCAATAGCCTGGGGATGAATGATATGCCAATTCTCGTCCGAATACAATATAGCACCCCACATGTGTTTATTGGCGCTTAATGATTCACGCAAACTGGTTGAAAATATTCGAGTATCAGGAAAATCATTTTTAATTGTTAAAATAGAATTTTTATAATCTTCTATTCGAGTATCAAAATCGTTTGATTCATTATGTTTCATATCATATCCAAAGCAACGAATAAAATCTTCAGTGCTGCCAAAAAGAACATCGGCTTGAGTAGCAATTTCTTTAAAAATGGGTTTTAATTCCTTTTCTCTTCCTTTCCAGAAAGAAGCTCTGTAATTAATGTCGAACGATACGATACTCCCATGTTTTTTGGCAATTTTAACCAATTGACTACAGAATTCTCCAGTTTGCGATGATAAAGATGCGATCAGGCCCGAAAGATGCAATATACGAACACCTTCGCTTTTAAAAATCCGTTCTAGATCAAAATCGCCAGGTTGAAGTGTACGTCCCACTTCACCAGCTCTGTCGTTATGAACTCTTGGACCACGTTGACCAAAACCAGTATCAGCAATATTAAACTGATGTCGGAAACCCCATGGACCTCCTTGTTCAACGTCTATGCCCTCAAATTCTATTCGGCGGCTCAATAAATTTGTTTTTATAAAAGCCGAAATAGGGCTATCTTTAACAAACTTGGTAAGTACTTTTACCCTTTTTCCCAGATATGATGAAATGCTTGCAACATTGGTCTCGGCACTTGTTGCCTGCATAAAAAAAGTATCGCTGCAATGTATGGGTTGACTATTTATCGGTGTTATACGAACTCCCATACTTGAAGGTACTACCATATCATATTTTGCATCATTTTTCAATTGCATGCACATACATTTATTTTATTTATAAAAATAGAGATTTTCTTTGCAAACAATATCAATTGGACAAAAATTTAAGACTTCATTCTTTTTATTAAAAGCCAAAAAGTTAAATAAACACATGATACTTTTATAACCTTGTTCCTCGGGTTTCTGACATATTAAAAATTGAATTATATCTTTTTCCATCCAATTTCGGTTTTGAGTTATTAAATCGTAACCAATTAAAGGAATTTTAATAGAATTAGTTTGATACAAATATTCAGCTATAACATATGCTCGTGAATTTGGAACAAAAATTCCGTCAAAATGCCCGCTGTTAATTATTTTGTATAAATAAGATTCAATATTCAGTTTCGATGAAACGTCTAATACATGGCTACTAAATTCATAGTTCGACAGGTTTTGGCTTTGAAAATAATTCAAAAAGCCTTTTTCACGTAAATCGAAATGAATGGTATGTGCTTGAAAAACTAATGGTTTAATAATTAGAATTTTATTTTTCTTGTTGTTTTTAGTTAACATATGCATTAACCGTGCAGCAACCATGCCACTTTGTAAAGAGTTTTCTCCATAATAGGCCAGTGGTTTAGAATTTTCGAGCATAATGTCAATTAAAACATAGGGGATATTGGCTTTTTCAAACAGCTTTGTGGCTTTAATTGATTCATTTTCAAATAATGGAGCTAAAATTACACCGTCAGGATTAAGTTGTATAATTTTTTGAAGGCCATTTTTAAATGAATTTTCATTACTATAATCGTAGGTGGTAATATCTACATGAAAATTAAATGGTTCTATTTCGGAAATAGCGTTATATAAGCCATGCATGGGTAATTCCCAGTATGCATTTCCCGAACTATCAGGAATTAATACAGTAATAGTTTTTGTTTTCGAGGCTAATGACCGTCCTATAAAATTAGGTTTGTAATTAAGCTCGTTGATAATGTTATTGATTAAAGTACGAGTTTCAGGCGCAACATGGCCTCGATTGTGTATAACCCTATCGACGGTTCCAATGCTTACACCTGCCAGACGTGCTATTTCTTTTATTCCAATTTTTTTATTTTCGAACTTTTTCAATTATTCAAACTTAATTTTAGCTCCGTTAACGTACACGGCAAATATAATGCATATTTTTTTTAGTAAAATATTTGCTCAAATTTTGCTTTACGTTTATCTCAATTTACTTTATATTCAAAACAACTCAACGAGTAGTTGTAATGCTATGGTAATCATTTAATTATCAATAGTGATTCTTGATTACGATAAAAATAATTTGAAAATATTTTAAAATTTCTCGCAAAAAATATTATTTTTAAACTAAGTTTCGATTATATGTTTTTAATCATTACTTTTATTTAACCATTATACAGAACCAATTCTAAAACCACAACAAATGAAAACACTTAAATACATTGTATTTTTTATTTTACTTGCGTTCATATTAGTTTTCTCAATATCGTACATTGTATGGCTGGGGTATCCAAAAACTTATTTAAATATTTACATATTGAACAAAACAGTTCCAAATTTTAGTTATGAAAAGCATCAATCATTATTCTGGATTTTGAACAACTCTCGGATAGTCAAAAATAATGGCAAACATTATAAAAAAGGATCAGATTATTTTGGTTTTCATCCGCTCAGGCCATTGAGCGATTATCAGTATGAAATCAAAAGAATATCGTTGGAGCAAATTGACAGTATTGCTGAAATATACGATGCTGCCTATTATGTTGATACTCGAGGTGTATATTTTAACGAATGGTTTAAAGGTTTTCGCAAAAGAGGAGAAAATTCTGTAATTGAAGGAGGAGTTAATCAAAATGATTATTTATTATTAAAAGCGCTAAAGAATAAAAATAAATTAATTATAGGTGAAAATAATATACTTGGCACGCCAACATCAGACTTACTTAGTTTTAAAACGGAATTATTATTTGGAGTACATTTTACGGGATGGGTAGGTCGTTATTTTAGTTCACTCGATTCAACTAATACAGAGATACCTATTCAAGTAATAGATAAATATTGTAGCCTTAATAATACCAAATGGAATTTTAAAGGTGATGGAATTATTTTGTATAATCAGTCCAATGTGATAGTCCTTGAAAATCATAAACATCTTAATGCTCCTTATCCTTATTTGGTAACTTCCGATTCTTTTGCTCATCAAATGCATGTGGTTACACCTATTGAATTTTTAAATTGGTTTGAGGTTGTTACATCCAACGATAGTGTTAAATCAATAACTGTGGCTGAGTTTCAAATTAATTTGACTTCAAAAGGCGATTCTATTTTATCAGCTAATGGATTAACCAGTATTTTTCCAGCTATTATGGTCGATAATCCAGCCCATATTCGTACTATTTATTTTGCAGGTGATTTTGCAACTAACAAAATATCAGGCATTTTTGCTCAAATGGCTAATAGCAGGCATTGGCTAAAACCCTTAACCACAAACAAACAAAAACGATTTTTCCAGTACTATTATTTTCCTTTGATAGAGAATTTGTTAAAAAATTATACGAAAGAAATGAAGAATTAAACAAATTTTTGTACAAGTCGTTATGATATTGAGTAAAAAAATTTAACCTAAATCATTAATTTATGAAAAAGATGAAACGAAACATTTTTACTGGAATCATTGTCATGACCATGCTGATGCCACTTAAAGGTCAGCTAAGTAATGTTGCTGAGATACTAAAAGGTGGAGTTAATGACGCAAATAAATTGGTGGGTGTTTACCTTGAGCCATTTGGGAAAGGTTTTGCTTACGACCTTTCGAATGGTTGGTATAATACTGCCAGTACTCATGGAATTTTAGGTTTTGATATTACGTTTACTGCTAATATTGCCTCTATTCCTTCATCGCAAAAAACCTATGATCTGGCAGGTATGGGATTATCTACGCTGACATTAGGTACAAAAACTACAGGTCCTACTATAGCAGGGAAAAAAGACGATGGAGCAGATCTCAGACTGGTTCAAACAGTTACCTTACCTGATAATAGTACTCAGTCGGTTACCACAAACTTTAAAATGCCTAAAGGTGCCAATCTGCCCATAGTACCAACTATGATGCTTCAAGCTGGTATAGGTTTACCAAAAGGAACCGAAATTATGGGCCGTTACTTACCAACCATAAAAATCGGTGACTATGGCAAATTAGGCTTATGGGGTGTAGGTATTAAACATGATTTAAAACAATGGATACCTGTAGTTAACAAAACTCCTTTCTGGAGTATGAGTCTTTTAGTTGCATATACCAGTTTTAAAACTTCTGTGAAAGGAAAGTTTTTAACTCCTGACCCCGATCAGTTTTATTTGAGTGGTGTAGATGTAAATAACGATTACAACGATCAGGGAGTTGAGCTTAAATCGTCAGCTCTTAATACCAGTTTGTTATTATCGACCAATATTCCTGTTATTAATGTATATGCAGGATTAGGTCTGGTTTCGGCTTCGTCAAAGCTAAATATGACTGGTGTATATCCTGTACCTGATACACCTAAACAGGTCGATATTCAAAATTCAATAGACAATGGTGAACCAATTAAAATGGGTGTAAAAAATGTGAAAGATCCTATTAGTGCTAGCATTGCATCGAAAACAGCTTTTAAAGCTACCATTGGCTTGCGTCTTAAACTCGCACTTTTAACCATACATGGCGACTATTCTGTAATAGATGGATATAATATTTATAGTGCCGGATTGGGTATTAGTTTTCGATAGTATATTGTAAACCACTTGCATAAACCGGATATAAATAATCTTCGTAATTAACCCTCGAAATTATTTATATCCGGTATTTTTTTTATTCTTTTTAAAAATTCATTTAATGCCGAATTTAAATTATTGAGAGCCATATTTGTCACCTGTTCTCCTAATTCAAAGCTATAGCCTTTTATTTGAATTTTAAAAATTTTTGGACTTGCATGAAACAGGTTCTTGGACAAATACTTTATTTGTTCAGCCTGTATGATATGACTTGTAAAATGAATTGGATACTGTTCGCTGACCTCTATTATTTCGAAGCTTTTAACTTCATTACTGACGCACGAATCAACAATATATACTTCATCAAATTGGCTAATTAATTCAGAGTCTTCGATATTTAAATGAAGCGCTTTGTGAAAATCAATATGATTATAACTATCGATATCATTATTTATAACAGTTTGCAATTTGTCAATAAACAAATGACCTAGTTCATCGTCACCTTTTCCGGGAGTTCCAATACTTAAGACTAAAATTTTTGTTTTATTACTATTTACCATTATCGGATAGCCGAATCAATTAACCGATGATTTGAGTCAAATAATTTGATTTCCAATGCCATTTGTCCTAGAGTGTGAGTAGCGCAACTTAAACATGGATCGTACGCCCTGATGGCTACTTCAATAGCATTGAGCATGCCTTCAGTAATTTTGTGTTTGCCATTAAGTTGTTTATGTGCTACATGCATCACTGCCTGATTCATGGGTTGATTATTATTTGTAGTAGATACAATAAGGTTTGCCATTTTAACCATATCATCGTAACCTATTCGGTAATGATGAAATAAGGTACCTCGAGGTGCTTCTATAACTCCAATACCTTCATTTTCTTTAGTTGATGATACTAATAAGTCGCCTTTTAATAAATCTTCATCAACCAGTAATTCTTTTATTTTTTCAGCTGCATGCAAAAGCTCTATTAATCGTGCCCAATGGGTATGCATTGAATGACTGCATGGCTTTCCGTTATGATATTTTCGAAAATATTCCAGCTCTTTTTGTGCCAGTGGTGTATCAATAAAATCGATATTATTAATTCGAGCCAATGGTCCTACGGTATACCAGCCTTTTTCTGGCCCCAGATGTTTAATATATGGAAATTTCATATAACTCCACGATCGGACTTCTTCCTCAATGTATTTATAATATTCATGATAATTTACATCATGCAATATCATATTTCCTTCAGCATCAATGGCACGAAGGTTTCCGTGATATAAGTCTAAGGCTCCGTCTTTTCTTACTAAACTGAGATAATTTGACGGAAATTCAACGAATGAATCTATAAAATGTTTGTGTTTATTATGATAATGATGGAAAAACTCAATAATTTCAGACGACCATTGTATCATCAGGTCGGCATTTAAGTCTTTATCATGTAAAAACCGATTTTTATCTTCGGGGTTGAGATGTTTATTTATTCCGCCCGGTATGGCTCCTGTGCCATGAATTTTTTTTCCGGCGGTGGCCAGAATAATTTCCTGTCCAAATTTTCGCATAAGTACACCCTTTACGGCTAAGTCTTTATTTTCTTTGGCTACCTGAACTATATTTCGTTTTTCAGGGTCGGCATCAACACCAAATAGCAAATCAGGTGACGCGAGATAAAAAAAATGCAAGGCATGCGATTGAAAGATTTGCCCATAGTGCATTAATCGTCTCATTTTTTCGGCAGTAGGGGTTAACCCTTCGCCATAACCTGCTCCAACTATTACATCAATGGCTTTTGCTGCTGCTAGATGATGGCTTACAGGACAAATTCCGCAAAGTCTTTGGACTATTACCGGCATTTCCCAATATGGGCGACCCTGTATAAATCGTTCAAAACCCCGGAATTCAACAATATGAAATCGGGCATCGACAATTTTTCCGTCATTGTCGAGATACAGCGTTACTTTACCATGACCTTCTACACGAGTTACCGGATCAATTGTAATTTTTTGTCCCATAGCAATTAATTTTAATCATATTTAATTAGTTCATAAGGTATATCAGCTTCTTGACCAGTAATGAGTGCTTTTAAAGCCGTATATAATAAATCGGCACTGGGAGGGCAGCCTGGTAAATAATAGTCCATTTTTACAATTTCATGACAGGGATAAACTTTATCGAGCAATATAGGCAGTTCGGGATCATTTGGTATGATTTTATTGGTGTTCGACTTAACCGTAATTCCATTTAAATATGCTTCTTCCATGCATTCTTTTATTGGTATACCATTTCTCATGGCCGGCAATCCACCCATAATGGCACATTCGCCAACTGCTATTAATATCTTGCAATGTTCCCGGAAATGTTTTAATACATGTACATTTTCGCTGTTACAACATCCTCCTTCAATTAGTCCTATATCGCAGGTTTTGGTAAATTTTTTAATATCGTTTATGGGCGATTTATTAAAATCAACCAGTTCAATTAATTCTAAAATTCGTTCATCAATGTCGAGGAGTGACATATGGCAACCAAAGCATCCTGCAAGTGATGTAGTAGCAACAACTGGCTTTTGCATAGTTTTTTTATTGATTATTAGTTAGTTGTATTATAATTTGTTTAGCTCACTGCCAATAGGAGTTTTATCGTATTTACGATATCCAATGGGCGTAGTATAAGCAATTTTTTTCTGAATTATACATCCCACCGGGCAAACGCTTTCAGCTTTCTGAGCTAATTCGTCGGTAAGTTGTTGCGAAAGTCGGCGATCGAGCATTACTTCAATATGTTGGCCACGACGACGATAAGCAAAAAAGCTATTTCCGTTAGCATCTTTTAATACTCGTACACATCGTTTACATAATATACAACGGTTGTGATCGAGTATAAGTTTAGGATGCGAAGCATCAATGCGTTTTTTTGGAAAAAGAAAAGGAAACCGGGGAACCATAATTTTAAATCGATATGCCAGTGCCTGAAGTTCGCAATTTCCACTTTTTTCGCACGATGGACAGAAGTGATTTCCCTCCACAAATAGTAACTCAATAATGGCTTTTCGGAGTTCAAATAATTCAGGAGTGTCGTTTTCGATCTGCATTCCTTCCGATACCGGTGTGGTACAGGCAGTCGAGTATCGACCATTTATTTTACAAGTGCAAACCCTACATGCCCCTTTGGGTTTAACCCCATCGTAATGGCATAGAGTGGGTATAAAAATGCCGTTTTCTTTGGCTGCTTCAACGATATATTGTCCCCGTTGTGCGAGACATTCTTTGCCATCGATAACTATTCTTACTATTTCATTCATATAATTAAGCCTTTAAAATTAAACAAGAGGAACTCTTCCTGATGCCTCCGAAGCTGGTTTAATTGCTGCCAACAAATCAAAACCACTGTCAAATTCTTTATTTTTTTGAATTTTTTCAATGTAAAGATGTCGAAAGTTTTTTATGCTTGTCAAAATAGGGTTTCCGGCCGTTTGTCCAAGCCCGCATCGACTGGCCTTTAGTAATTTTCCCCATTCAAGCATATCGTCAATGTCGGACATTACTCCACGGGCGTTTAAAATTTTTTCGAGTTTCTTCTTTAACAATACTGGTATAATCCGGCAGGTTGAACAACTTCCACACGATTCTTCAATAAAGAAATTGGTAAAGTTTAAAACTACATCATTAAGTATATCACGACTTTTATCGAAAATGATTAATGAGCCTCCGGTTGCTAAATCCTCATATCCCAGAATTCGATTAAACTCATCGGGGCCAATAATGGAACCAGAAGGGCCTCCTACCTGCACAGCCTGTATATTTGATTTAATAGCACCTACCATGTCGAGAATATCATTAACTGAAAAACCCCATTCAACTTCATACACACCAGGATAACGACAATCGCCCGAAATGCTTAATAATTTAGTACCAGTTGATTGTGTTGTACCAAATGATTTGTACCATTCTCCACCATTCAGAATAATTTTTACAACCGAACATAATGTTTCGACATTGTTCACTACTGTAGGCATTCCCAGGTATCCGTGTTCCACTGGAAATGGTGGACGATCACGTGGCTCACCTCGTTTGCCTTCGGCCGATTCAATCAGTGCTGATTCCTCTCCGCAAACATAGGCACCAGCACCGAATTGAATGCGAATATCGAAGTCAAATCCTTCTTTTCCTAATATTGATTTTCCTAAATACCTTTTTTCTCGAGCTTTCTGCAATATATCTTCGAGGTATCTTTGTAAATATTTATACTCGTAACGAACATATAAAATACCTTCAGTGGCACCAACAGCATAACCAGCAATAATCATCCCTTCTAATAACAGACGAGGTAACTCAGTAAGTATAACACGGTCTTTAAATGTGCCAGGTTCTCCTTCATCGGCATTGCAAAAAATATAACGTTTTTCTCCTTGTGCTTTTCTGCAAAATTCCCATTTTAACCCGGTAGGGAAACCAGCTCCTCCACGACCTCGAATATTCGATTTTTTTACTTCCTCAATTACCTGTTCGGGGGTCATGGTGATTATTTTTTTTATAGCTTCGCCAACTTTATAATGAGGATCAAGTATAGGCCCAACCTTTCGTATATTATTGCTTACCATTGAACGGATAAGTTCCGAGGTATTTTGTCCTTCACCATAGGTGTATTCATACATTTCTTCTACAGGTTTACCTTCTTTCATATCGCGTATTATTTCTTTTACGCGAAAAGGTGTTAAACATGGAAAAATGTAATTATTTATAATGGCAGCAGGTTCCTGATCGTTCATGCCTATACATGAGGTTTCATACAAGCCAATTAATCCATCGGGAGTAACCTGACCAAATGTAATGCCTAATTCTTTTTCAAAAGTTGCAGCTACTTCATGACGCCCCATCATATTGGCTACTACCGAATTATTTAAGTATATTTTATATTTTCCTGTAGGTGTGAGTGAAAAAAAATGATAAAATGATACGGTTTGTTCTACTTCTACATCGTTCAGATTTAAACTGTCGGCAATTGTCGAAATATACTCTGAAGGAATGTACCCAAATTTATCCTGAATATCAAGAAGTATATCCATTAAACGGGTTTTATCATTTCCGTAACGGTTGATTATATTTATTATCTCATTTTTCATACGATTTGAATATTTTGTTAAAAAAATAGCAGCCAGTTTTATTTAGAGAATTAAATTGCTAAAATTTTCACAATAATTTTAGTAAAAATATCTGTAAAAAACAAGGATTTTTACTTTTTTAACAATGTTGAAATATTACTGGTAATAAAGGATTTTAAGTGGAAATGAATTAAATTTTACTAATACATGAAAATTATTTAGAAAATTGGAGAAAGATTTATAATTGTTAGAGCTAAAAGCTGAAAGTTAACATGATTAAAGCTCAATTTTATCTAATTTAAATTTTTTAAAATACGAAAGCAAATAGGGTAATGCTTCAAATAATCGATCTTTTGCTTGAATAGTATCGTGAAAGACTATGATTGAGCCTTCTTTACAATGGGTGGTAACTTTATGAATAACTTCATCGGCAGTTACCTCTGAACTGTAATCATCGGACATAATATCCCACAGAATAATTTTATAACGACGCTTAACCCACTGATAATTGATTGGGCGCATATGTCCATAAGGCGGTCTGAATAATTTAGATTGTATAATTTTATATCCCTGTTCAACATTCCTCATAAATTCGTCGTGGGTGCATTGAAAGGCATCAATGTGGCTGAAGCCATGATTACCCACTGCATGACCACGTTTCTGAATTTCATGAAAGAGATACGGAAACTTTTCAACTTTATCTCCTAAACAAAAAAATGTGGCTTTAGCATTAAACTGGTCGAGTAAACTTAATATATGTGGTGTAACCTGAGGGTCCGGACCATCATCGAATGTGAAATATAACTTATTCGCATCAGTCTTAATTTCCTGTATCGCTTCAGGATATACCAGTTTATTTATGATTTTATATACTTTCAATTTGATTATTTTAAGTCATCTATTGACAAAAATATAATATTTACTCTAATTACAGAATTCAGAGTATGACTTTTATTTTTTTATTCTTCTATATGATTGATTAAATGCTTTTATTTTTTCTATATTTTTTGTGCATTTTTAAATTGCAAGTATTTGTTAATCAGATTAATATAAATAATATAAATCATAACTGTTTATATTGTCTTTTTAAAAGTGGCAATACCCTGTCAGGTTATATTTATTTTGTTGTAGCAAAAATCTCATCACAAAAAAAGCATAGTTTAAATCACTAATAAAAAACGTAATCGTATGAAACTATTAAACAAACTACTACTGTTATTTCTGGTCTTGCTTATTGTTGGTGCATGTGAAAAGCAGGACGATGGGAGTTATGTGCCACCTATCACCAGGTTTGAAAAAATATATGGCACATGGAAATTAACGGCTATTAAGCAAACTGATGAAATTGCAAAAGCTAATGGTGCCAAGCCTGATGAATTGGTGCTAACTACAAAATTCAATTTCAATACGTTTCAAATTACCTTTAATGTCGATTCCTCTTCGGGGACTATTAAGCCTACAACATTTAAGGTAAGTGGTTCGGCGCCTGAATTATTTGCTTCTGAAGGTTACTGGGACATGGATACACCTTTTGCCCGTACCGATGGAAAACCTTCGAAAATTTTACTTTATTCTGATGAAGCCAAAACTAATCTTGTCGATATGCTTGAATTAACAGCTGTTCCAACTACTAAAAAAACAATGGAACTCAGGCTTGTAAGAACTGATGAGAAAGATATACCTTATCTGTCGTACACTTTTTCACTGAAACAGTAACTTAATGTTAAACCAATTGCCAAAATTTAAAGAAAATGAAACAAACTGATATATATGTTAAAAAATATACGCAAAAGAAGCAGTTTAATTATTTAAACTCAAATAAGTGGCGTATAGTATTTAGTTATGTTTTGCTATTATTTGCTTTAGGAATTAGTGCACAAATAAATCCTATTGCAGAAATATGGACACAGCCTGCCTTTTTTAAACCCGATGAAAAAGTAGCTTTTTATTTCGATTTAACTGGTACTGCGCTGGAAGGTACTACAGAAGATGTGTATATGTGGACCTGGTATCCGACTGAACCAGATGCTGGAAATTGGAACAATTCATCGGATTTTGCAAAGCTAACCCATGTCGAGGGTAATATCTGGAAATTCGAAATTGTTCCGACTGAATACTATGGTGTGCCAGCCGATCAGATTAAAGAGTTTTATGGGTTACTAAAAAACAAAAATGGAACCAAACAAACCGATGCTTTTGCACCCGATAAAGGTAATACCATTTATGTACCCGGTATGGCTACTATTGCAGGAACTGCCCGCATCGACTATTTTCCCAAAAATTTTAAATCCAACAGACCATTATCAATTTTAGTAAATACTAATAACACATGGTCGGGTTGTGAATCAGGTAATGCCAAACAGGGTGACCTAGCTAATGCCGATAATGTACATATTCATTCAGGTATAAATGGTTGGTCAATTGTGGTAGAGAATAATCCCGCCAATGATGCAAAGACTGCTATGACGCATCTGGGTAATGGTATTTATCGAATTGACTTTATACCTGAAGACTATTATAATTGCAAAGGCACTACCATAAAAAGCATACATGCTGTGTTTGCAAATCTTAGCTGGAGCCTCATGGGTAAAGATGTGAATTGTGCCGATTTTTATATTAAAGCACCTGATGCACCTGAAGTATTACCTCCTGTGTTTACCGTATTTCCGCAAAAGTTTAGTAAACGCGATATCATTTATCTATCACGTGTCAATAATGAGGATAACGTAACCATGCTGAGTTATGAAATTACTGCCAGTGGCGCATCAACACTGAAAGGCGACTTTACAGGAACAAAAGCTAAGTTCGAAGCTTATATCGATCTGGCTTCATGGTTAAAAAATGTGTCAACTGTCAGTAAAATACATCTGACGGTTAAAACTAATTCAGGCAAAGTAGTTGTTGATACCGACATTAACCTGGTTAGCTTAAAATAAGCCATTTACATGATTCAAAATATTAACTAATTAAAAATTCATAGCAATGAAGCAAAAGAATAAAAACAATATAGCATATACATGGCTGCTCGCCTTCTTGACAGTATTATACTTCAATATTTCTCCAATAGCCATGTTTTCGCAAACAACAAATATAGTAGCTAAAGGTACAGTGGTCGACTCAACTGGTACACCCTTAGCTGGTGTTACAGTGGTGGTTAAAGGTACAAACAAAGGTACCATGACCGATGCCAATGGTAATTTTACAATTGAATGTCAACAGGGTAATGTGTTGCGTTTTTCGTATGTTGGTTACGTACCACAAGAACTAAATGCTGCCACTGCTTTAAAAGTTGTTATGCAGGAAGAAAGAATTGCACTTGGTGAAGTGGTTGTGGTAGGTGTTGGATATGGCACCATGCGAAAAACTGATTTAACCGGTGCCATAAGTTCCGTTTCGTCCGATAAATTTAATAAAGGTGTTATTGCATCTTCGGAACAACTCATTCAGGGTAAGATTGCTGGAGTAACTGTTGTAAAAAGTAGTGGAGACCCTACTACAGGGCTTTCGATACGACTCAGAGGTGGTACTTCGTTACAGGGAGGAAATAGTCCACTATATGTTATTGATGGAGTAGCTGGAGCTGATATCAATGCGGTTTCTCCAAACGATATTGAATCGATTGACGTTTTGAAAGACGCTTCGGCAGCAGCTATTTATGGATCACGCGGGGCCAATGGGGTAATTATTGTAACTACAAAAAAAGCTAAGGAAGGTGTATCGAACACCGAATATAACTCGTATGTGGCTTTTTCAAATTCTGCTAAAAACTACGATATGCTATCGGCCAATCAATGGCGAAAATGGGTACGCGATAACAATGTAGGCGGTGCAGTTGATTACGGCAGTGATACCGACTGGCAAAAGGCGCTTCAACGAACCGCTGTTACTCAATACCACAATATTTCAATGGATGCAGGAAATGCAAATACTTCGTACCGTGCTTCACTCAACTATCTCGATAACCAGGGAATTATTATTGAGAACTATTTGCAGCGATTGGGCGGCAGTATTAATATTAAGCATTCGGCCTTTAGTAATAAACTTAAAATCGATTTCGGATTAAATACCAATTACGATAAGTATAGACCAACCGATGCGTTTATTTTTGAACGTGCGTTGAATTTAAATCCAACCATTCCAGTTTATGATGCCAACGGCAAATTTACTGAAGTAGATGGTTTGGGTTACGAAAATCCTGTTGCTTTTGTTAAAAACCGAACTCAAGATGAAAAAAGACAACGCTTTTTAGGAACCGCTAAGTTTGATTTTGAATTATTGAAGGGTTTGCATTCTATAACCAACCTGTCGTATACCACCATGAAACATGATTATGGTTTTTATGTTAATTCCACCGACCGTACCGAAGGGTTGGGTGTAAAAGGTCGTGGTACCCGCTCGTACGATGAATATGCTACTCCTCAGCTTGAAACCTATTTAACTCTTGAAAAATCAATTAACGATCATATAATTAACATAATGGGTGGTTATTCCTATCTTTATAATGTGTATGAAGGTTTTGGAGCCACTCGTCGAGGATTTTCGACTGACCTGTTTAACTATAATAGTTTAGGTTCAGGACTCGATTATAGACAAAGTGATGTATATTCTTATAAAGGCGATTGGAAGTTAATTTCGTTTTATGGCCGACTGAATTACAATTATAAGAGCCGATATATGTTCACTACAACTATCCGTCGCGATGGATCATCAAAGTTTGGGAAAAATAAAAAATGGGGATTCTTCCCTTCAGCGTCAGCCGCATGGCGTATTTCCGACGAAAGTTTTATGGAGCCCCTTCGTAATGTTCTTACAAATGTCAAATTAAGAGCAGGATATGGGGTTACAGGTAATCAGGAAGGTATTGCACCCTATAATTCAATTACCTTGTTAGGTCAGGCTTCAGGTGCTGCTTCCGCTAATTATACATACTACGATGGAGAAACCGGTAAATGGCTTACTGCTTATGGTATTGTTCAAAATCCAAATCCCAACCTTAAATGGGAACAAACTGCTCAAACTAACATCGGTCTCGATGTTACATTATATAATCGGGTAAATGTAACCTTAGAATATTATTACAAATATACCTCCGATTTGCTATTTACTTATGCAGTACCTATGCCACCCAATTTGTATAATAAGATTCTGGCCAATGTAGGAAATTTATCGAATAAAGGTGTTGAAATTAGCGTAAACGCTGCACTTATTCAGCAATCTAATTTTAAGTGGAACGTGGATGTAAACTTTGCTGCCAACAAGCAAAAAATAGATAAACTTTCGAACCAAAATTATACAACCGATGCAGTTTCGTATACCGATTTAACTGGTGTTCGCGGACAATCGGGAGTGATGGTTCAAGTAGTAAAAGAAGGTTATGTTCCTGGCACATTTTACGGATGGAAACTTGATAGTATAAGCGCTACAGGTAAATATATATTACACGATTATACCGGCGACGGTAAAATAAAAGATGATGATAAAGTAGTACTAGGTGATGCTCAACCCGACTTTAGCGCTGGTTTGGGAATGTCGTTCGAATGGAAAAATTTCGATCTGGGCTTCTCATTCTATGGAATTTTTGGACAAACATTGTTTAATGCAACTTACATGAGTGTAATGGACGATTCTCGTTTACCAACATATAATGTTCCCGATGCGGCTATTACCGATAAACTAAACGATAGTCCTAAATTTTGCGATTATTGGCTCGAAGATGGTTCGTTTGTTCGTCTGCAAAACGTTACACTGGGTTATACTCTTCCGTTTAAAAACAACAATTTAATTAAAAAAGCTCGATTATATGTAACAGCCGAAAATGTGTTCATTCTGACTAAATATTCTGGCCTTGATCCCGAAATTAATCTCGATGGCCTCGATTATGTCGGTGTCGAAAGGTTTAACAATTATCCCAAACCACGCACCATATCGTTTGGAATAAATGTCAATTTCTAAATTTTTGTTTAACATTATAAAATTCGGATTGTATGAAAAACTATATAAATAATCCAAACAAAGTGTTGCAGACAGGCTTAAAAAGCAACAGACATTCAGTACTTAAAAAGGTTTGTATACTTTTGCTCGTTGCATTATTCATTATTCCTGCATGCACCGACTTAGATGAAACGCTTTATGATAAACTTACACCCGACCAATACGGCAAAACTGAATCAGAAATAGCTACTATTGTTGGAAGAGCATATGCTTCACTACGTGGGTATAGAGATGATAATGGTAAACCTCATTTTCCGACCGAATTTCCATGGTTTTTAAACGAAGTAGCATCGGACGAAGCAACCATTCCTACTCGTGGTACCGACTGGTACGATAATGGTGTGTATCAGGAAATACAGGCTCATAAAGTTAAACCCGATAATGATGTGGTACGTGCTACATGGTACTATTTGTATACTGGTGTAGCCACGGTTAACTCAATTATTTATATGGTTGAAAAATCGGAATTAACTGCCGAACAAAAAGCTAAAGCCAATGCCGAACTTCGAGGCCTCAGGGCATGGTACTATTACAAACTCATGGATTATTTTGGAAATGTTCCTTTGCAAACCGATTTTGCCGATACCTCATTGAAAACAAACACTCCACGTGCCGAAGTATACAATTTTGTCGTTAATGAATTAAATGATATTGTCGATTATTTACCTGAAACAGGTTATGGAAAATTTACAAAAAATGTATGTTATACCCTGCTGGCTCGTCTTTATTTGAATGCTAAAGTGTATAAAGGCTTAAATGATTTTGATCCGGCCGATTTGCAAAAGTGTATTGATATGTGCGATAAAGTGAAAGGTTTTATTCTGGAACCCGATTATTTTACCAATTTTAAGAAAAATAACGAAATTTCAAAGGAAAATATCTGGGTTATACCTTATGACGAAAAAGTTACCATTGGAAACTATCACCAATCGCTGACACTCCATTATAAAGCTAAACTAACTTTTGGATTTAAAACCGACTGTGTAAATGGCATATGTGCCGAACCTGGTGTTTATTCTAAGTTCGATAGCACCGATGTTCGTCGCAGAGCCTTATTGTATGGTGAACAAAAAGATATAAATACCGGTCAAACTGTTTTGATGGACGATGGCAGCCCGCTTATTTATACCGAGGAGATTTCGAATTTTAAAAATGCCAAACAAAACGAAGGAGTGCGGATGGTAAAATACGAAATAACCAAAGATGATGTATGGGAAAGAAGCAACGACTGGGTTTTAATGCGTTATGCCGAAGTAATCTTGATGAAGGCCGAAGCATTGTTGCGCTTAGGTCAGGACGATCTGGCACGTCCGCTTGTAGCTCAGGTGCGCGAACGTGCAGGTCTGACCACCCCCGATAAAATTGATCTGGAATTCTTATATAATGAATTGCTTTACGAATTTATGTGGGAAGATCATCGACGACAGGATAATATTCGTTTTGGAAAATATGGTTTACCACGTTGGGAAATGCCAGGTAGTGATAAAAATATGGAAATTTTTCCAATCCCAGCCAAAGCACTCGAATCAAATCCTAAGCTGGTTCAAAACCCGGGTTATTAACATAAGCTTGTAGAATCTTTTTCATGGTTTTGGTTTTTGGTTAGTTAGTAGTTGTGGTGTATCAGGTTAAGAATGTCGGACAGAATAATGAAATATTAACCGTTAATCGGTTGGTCCGACATTCTTTTAAACTAAAATTTTTGAATGTTATGTTTAAGTTCAGTCAAAAATATAGCCCAGGTAATTGGTTGCAGTTCGTTATACTGAGCATCTCTCTATGTTTTATTCTTGAATGCCTTGTTTCGTGTAATAAAGACGAAACAAAACCAACCCAGAATAATGAAGTAATAATTTATAAACCTTTACCGGTTGAAAAAACTAATTCAATCAACATTTACGTTCATTACATGCCCTGGTTCGAAACCCCCGAA
>FQKF010001732.1_pt1 | contig 24104 bp, 25 predicted proteins | sample 1504521 | NCBI WGS metagenome assembly FQKF01 (sample SAMEA4475357, study PRJEB15587) | soil metagenome | biome: Soil; feature: Field | place: India | collected 2015-03-11 | depth 0 m
CGAAGGCCTTGTTTCATTGTTGAAAGTGATTTCAGATGACTTCTTGAAAGCAAAAATAGTTAGCCACTTTGCAGACGACAACGGAATTCCCTCGCAGTGGGCAAGGAAAAAGCATAATGCGTTTAAGATTGATGGTGTGCAGTTCATTGCAGATAACGAATAAAAAAAGGAGCCTTAATTTTAGGTTCCTTTTTCCTTTTTATTATTAATGCTTACCACCTCCTTTTTTTCGGTCAGGGATAAGGCCCCAAATCCAGTCAATGGTTTTTTTGATGAAATCAGCCTTGGCGGTCGGAATAATTCGGTAGAGCACATACATTAAAATTGCTGTGATGTACTCCCAATTGTCAAGTATTAACGACAGCCAGTTGAATGACAACGTTGAATCATCGCTAACAACAACGACATCTTGAGCAATAAGAATTGACGGAGAAAAAAGGCCTACGGCCATAAGAGCCATTAACAAAAGATACTTCTTCATGTTTTAACTTTTTTAGTGAATATTTTGCGGAATATCCCGCGTTTTTGATTTTCTTTTTTTACAGGAACGTCCATTTTTTGGTCAGCATCAACGGGGCTATTGTCGCCTTTGGTCTTGACCTTCCCAATATGGTTTTCATTAACCGTGCCACCGGCGCCTATTTTGACGGCCATTACAAAGCCTATTACAAGACCAGCTATCGCACCTATTAGGAGGGATATTATTATGTCGTTCATGGATTAAAGTATTTAATTTTTTCGGTTCCGACAAATGGGCGAACATCAAAATGCACCTTGCTGTTTGTGTTCTCAATTTCGATGCGGATAGGGTATGGCAGACGTTGTTTGTTGGCTTCGATCCACGCCTTTGTCTGCTCGTCCGTCCATCCTTTAACACTAAAATCAAAAGCCATACCCTCTTTGTGAGCCGATTTTGCGGCTCCGATGTTGCAGTCTCTCGGCCTATACCCGCGATATTGGTCCTTCCCGCCCCAAAGCCAATTATTGACGGTTATTGGTAGATTTATATTTTCGCGGAACCAGTCTAATGTGTCAATTGCTTTTGGGTCAAATAAGTCCCACGCTCGCATTCCATGCGATGCGTATAGTTGTTTTGGGACTAATTCCTGTAACTGAAAGTACTTACTTCTTTTCATGGCCAAACAACTTTAAATAGCACCTGAATACCTACCCCAATGCCGGCAAAAATTACAGCCATCCTAGCCTCGATTCTTGCTAATTTTATCTCGATGTTTTGCACCCTTGTTGCTAGGTTTTCAAGCTTACTCTCAAGTTTATCTAAAAACTTTTCATCGTTCATTTCGCTTCGTATTTTGTGAATCAACTCTCTCATTTTCAGAATCTTTCGATAGTGGGCCGCGTAAACGATAAATGATAGAACGGCCGCTGCGAGTAAGTGCATCTGTGATAACGGTTAGTGTTATCGCCAAAAATACAAAAAAACCGCCAAACCAATCAAATTTTGTGATTTTCAGTACGTAATCGGAATAATCAGGTATTGTCGCCGATACCTCAAGGCCAAGATACATGCTTTGCAGTAATATTAAAGTAAATCCGACAGTTCTTGCGCCGTCGCTCTTAAGCAAAAAGTAAAGCAAAATCGACGGCAAAAAGCCGATGTGCAGCGCCCTCATTGCAATGTAGTAAGCCGAGGCCGTGCCAAAAATAGACAATGAAGCCTCGGTTAATACCTGCGTCAAAAGCACAACGATAATTGCAATATTTACAAATGCATTTTTCATTGCGTCATTTGCCTGGTGGAACTGTTGGAGGCGGTTCTTTCGGCCTTGACTCGTCATCGTTTCCCACAATAATACCTTTTTTCATCATAGTCTTTTTATTGGTTAAATCCTAAGCGCTTCAAAGATACACAACAATCCGACAAAAGTCAAAATCGAATAGAGGATTGTGATTATAGGTACCTTTGTTTTTTCTAGCCTGACAAAACCAATTCTGTGCAGCAATTTATCGCTCCAATCGGTTGTCCCGATGTAAAACCGTTCTTTACGGCCATTGCCAAGCGTCCACGCGAAATCAAATATCGGCTTAAACGCTATCAGCCCGACAAATGCCAGCCAATGTATGTGCCAATGCTGAGCAATAACTATCATGCCTATGACAGATATCCTAATAGGATGCCAACACCAATGCGGTGTTACTTGCGTTTTGTCCTTTATGCCGTCTTTCAATCCTGTGAAAAAGGCGAAGGCGGCGTAGAAGATGATGAATAGTAGTGCTGTCATTATATTTCCCTCCTAACTAAGATTAATGAATCGTAAGGATTAATTATTCTTGATGTCCCAAAATCAACACCATTCAAATCAATATAATCTGAATACGGCAGGTTAGCTAATGTTACCGTAATAGCCTCCGTTGACGGATTTGTGATTACATACACATAGTTCAGCTTTGGTTTAGATGAATTTATTTGAATAGATGGTGTAATGACAGCTTCCGTTTCCCTGTTCCAGTCTAAATCTACATCATCTGAAATCCATTCGCTGATATTCATCAATATAGACCTAATATAAAAGAAATCTTGCGTATTGGCGCTATGTGGTAGCGGATTGTAATACTTGTTCCCACTAAAAGTGTTACCTGTTGATTCTGCAATTGTGATTTGATAACCTTCAATCATCAACGTATCATCTTCAATGTAATCGATTGTTATAACTATATTGTTGTTGAATATGTTGTTTTTAAAATCAAACCGAGGGACTGTTCCTGAATTTCCGGTATCATCAATAAAATAACATGCCGTTCTTCCTTTTACCGTAGAAGTATTAATGTTTATTATTTTATTGCCGCTCATCACATGCCCCTTGCCCTTGACAAATAGTGTCCCCATGCCACCAATAGCTGTATTGTCTGTTATTGTAGTATCTGACGAAACAGAATCGATATAGATAGGGTTAATATTTATTTCGGATAATCCGATAAATTCTAAATCTGTTGATGACGGCACTTGTTTAACCTCCGCAATATTACCAGTTATATAGACCCTCCAATCTGTAAGCGCTGAATACGTGGACGTAAATTCCTGGGAACATCCAAATGCGTAATAATATCCCAAGTCTCCGCCTTTCAATACGCAATCGTGTATGTAATTATTTATTATTTTGATGTCTCCGCTGCAATATAAATTTAAACCTCCCATTGAGGTTTCACTAATTTCGCAATTTTCAACATTTACAGACTGAACTTTGGCTATATATATGCCAACTCCATTCGAGCAATCAGAATCAACCTGCCCAATATAATCATTACATATATTGCTAATTTTTGTTTTTAGTACATCTATGTTGCTGCTCGATTGCAATAATATTCCGCCATAACAATCTGTTACTGTACTGCCAGTTACATCGCATAAACTTGAATTGTATATGCGTATGCCAAAACTACCGCAATTTGATATGCTACTGTTTATAACATGGCAATTACTGCACCCGTCAATATTAACGCCAAACGTCGGCGCGTATTCAAAATCAATTCCCCTTATTGTTACACTGTCACAATTTAGTAATTCAAATAATTTACCATAATTGGACGTATAACCATAACTTATTGAATCGATATTGGCGGACGAATAAACACTGATTGTTTTTGTACTTGGATTGTAGCAATATTCCCCATCTAGTGTCAAGGCATTGATGTGGTTCAATATCTTGTATTTTGAGCCATATGCATTGTATCTAGCAGGATGCTGATAACTAAATGTAGTGCCATTAAATGACGAAACGCGGCTCCTTATCGCATACCAATAATAAGGATACGATATAACCTCGCACCAATCCCAATAACCAGAAGCATCACCAATATCACCATCAACAAGTGTAGACGTTCCGCCACCGCTTGCAGTTAAATAACCTGTTTTTGGCCAAACTGCTTTATTGTGTTTTGCACCATTTGCAATAACATGATAAACGCTATTCAAATAATAAACGTTATCTGGGTTTGGGCCACTCTTTGATTCAATTGATTCATCATATAGTGATGTATCTGTAACAGAATATATATTGCCATTTTTGCCAACATTGGTATTTTCAACTAACGCAGATATTATCGGTTTGTTGCCGCTTCCGTAATTTGTAAAAGTAATATTTGAATAGCCATTTAACGAAAACTCGCCATAATAATGCCCTCCACATTTGAAAGCAACAACGTAACCATTTGCAATGATTTGTTTTAATCTAGTCAAAGTTCTGATTGCCAATAACGGTGTAGTCCCGTTATTGGCATCATCGCCTTGATAGCTTACGTATATGTCCGCATCTATTTGGCTATTCCCGATTGCCGTCATAATTGATTTTAAGTCCATGTGCTCGGTATTGATGCGTAATTACTCAATGCGGTTTGATTATTAAACGCGTCAGTTGGGGTTGCGCTTGTTGCATAATTCCATATATCCTGAATAGTTCCAGAGTTTGAATATCCAACTAGTAATGCGTTCATGAAGTTTGCAAAAGTAGTAACAACTGACAATGCCGATAAATCAAATAGATTTGCCGGTAATGTGCAGTTCCTACATAGTTGGAATACACCACTATAATTTGTTATTAACTTATTGTTTACAAAGAAATTATTTGGTATTGTTTTATTTCTTAAAGCATCATAGTACATATTTGAGACATTTGTCAATCCTGTTAAATTATCTAGAAATCCAGATTGCATAATGTTTGTTGTATTCACGCACGCCCTAAACATCTGTGTTGCATTTATTATGTTGGATGCGTTTTTCCCAGTAAATGGACCAGTTGGTATTGTAATCAAACCACTACACCCATTAAACATATTTAGCAATGTTGCCCACTCAACAGTCCCCCACTGGTCTACACTTTTTATTAAAGTCTTGTATGTATTAGCAGTCCCGTTATTAAGACCGGATAGTTTTCCAGATAACGAAATTTGATATGTTCCTGCAGTAGTGTATGTGTGCGTTAGATTTGGGTCGTTATATGCACCTATAACTTTATCGCCACTTCCGTCACCAAAGTTTATTATGCCATCGTAATAACCAGTAAATCCTTGATGTAATAAAATAGTAACTGCATAGTTATTAGTAGTTGTTTCAATCGTCATCAAAAATGGAAGATTACTAACGGCAGTCCTTTCATTCAAAATATTACTCCAAACACTGGATGTAGCAGCTATGCCATCACCAATGGCCCTAACTCTGAGATAATAGTCAGTGTCTTCCATTAATCCAGTTACTGCTTCGGTAATGTCATTTGCAGCAATGCCTGAAACTTCAACTAAGTTAACCGAGTCAAATAAAGCTGACGTATCTGCTTGCAACGTAAACGAAGATTCATTAGGGGATGTATTTGTATCTGTCCATGTAGCTGTTATTTGGCTAATACCATCAACAACTAATCCAGTCAATACAGGAGCATTCAATTGCGGTATTGTATCATTGTTCAATCCAATTACGCCTGTCGATTGGTCGGTCTGCATTGCAATACCATTTGCATTAAAAATGGAATCTGATACTGGTGATATACTTATCTGTTCAGTTCCATCTGGCGTTCCGGTTATTGACAAATTAACCCTAATAGCCGATGCGCCTTCTGTTAATGCATCGCCATTGGTATCAGATATTGAACCTATCGAAATAGCTGATGTATTGCCAAGGTCTATAACAGTTAAAGTCAAATCTGATGCTAATATTGGAGCAGATGCAGAATTATTCCCGTAGCATATCTCGCTAAAATTTAATGTTATATAATCATTCAGGTTGTCGCCGTTATAATTAAGAATTAAAGGATAAACGACTTCGGTATTTGTTACTTTCTTTAACGCCCAATATGGATTGCCGTTCGCATACAAAATAAACAAGTGGTACAATGCGCTGTCGTTTGAATAATCGTTCGAGTTAAGGTACAGTCCAACGCCCCCAAACACATTGATGTCATCGCCATTTGTTTCAATTGGCAATAATATAACCGCCAAATCTCCAAATGAATTTGTGATATTTGAAGCATTAATATTTAAGACGCCCGTTTGAACATAGTTGTTAAACTCTGTTTCTTTTTTAGTGATAACGTTATTTGTGGCAGGATTAAATATTCGTCCAGTATCGGTAGTATAAGATACTAGCTCAATATTTATTTCATCTTGATTGGATGCACCCAATTGAGGCGTAGCAAGCGCTACGTTTGAACTCAAAACAGTTGTCGATGATACGCTAATCGACTTAACCCGCTCTTTGCGAATGTCCAACGTTTCGCGCAAAACAGATTGCTTTACGGCATTGTCATAAGCCGTGCGCCGCTCCCAAATGTGACGGTGCAATGGTCTTATCTCTTTATCTCCCAATGTTGGCGAAATGCTCACCAAATCCTCCCATTGGGCCGCCCGTGACGCGTCAATAGTTGAAAAACTGCTTACATAGCTGCGTACCCTTACCGGCTCGCCGGCTTTATCGTCCTGCAAACAATAAGTAAACGTCACAAAAAAGTAATTGTTAGGTACAGGTGTTACCGTGCCATCGGCACCAATTGTTTGAGGAACGTCACCGATAAAATGAAACGGAAACCGTGTTGCCGGCAACAACCTCAACCTTCCAAGGCTGTCGTTATAGCTCATTCGCGCTAAAAGGCCGTTAGCCGTAGTGATACTTGCCGCCGTGGGATTGCCCAAATCTTGCGACCATGCCGCGCCGCTTGTGTTGTTGGCTATTGTGTAACGGAAGTTATCATCTAAATTTGTGCCTCCGGTCAAACTAATACAAGTGTTTAGCCCACTTGCCGCCGGCGGCCCTGACGCTAATGGATTGCACACTAGATTAAACCCGTTTTCCCATACAGTCCCGAATGTGTTGTGCTTCCACTCGTGCTCAATCCCTGATTGTGTATTGGGATGAAATTCGGCCGCCCTAGTGTTTACCACGCCATCGACAGCCGAATAGTAAAAACGGTAAAGAGGTGCCGAAGTACCGAACCCGGGGCCAGTTGAAATATTTTGAACTTTCGGCCCTGAACTGTCAAACCAAAACCACCATATTCCCTCTGTTTTTGCGCTCCAATCAAATACAACAGGAGCTGTTATTAGATAGCGCGAAGCTTTGCCTGCGATATCTACAAAGTAAATAGCTGGATTGTTCACCGAAATAGGCGCGCCGTTAATGGTGCCAAATGTCAATGTGCCAGCAATTTCATTAATAACAATATCGGCCGATGTCGGTACCGTTGACGCGTCCCATGATGGATGTGCTTCGGCTTTTAACAGAAGTTTGTCAAATAGCTCATTTATCGCGCCTTGAATGCTTTTTGCCGTTGTTTTCAGTGCCGAAAATACCCGGGTTGTAATTCCGTAAACGAATTTCAAAGGCGATACAGCCTTGGTATCGTTTGTGCCGGCGTCCATGTCTGCGTTGGTGGCGATGTCCGCGGTTCCCCCACTGCCACCTATCAATTGCCAATCTCCAGCGGCTAGTTCTGCGTCAAAATCAACAGACTCAAAAGGTGCAGTTGCTCGCAAAACATATTCATACAGCTTATTATCGCCTGAATTTAACTTTAACACTTTCGCATATGCGGTCAAATAGCCACCAGCCGCCCACAACGGCGTGTAGCCTGCCTCGCTTTTTGATACTTCTTCCCAAAATAGGCTTCCAGTAAAAGGTGTGTTACCTTCATTGCCATCAGATAGGGATTTCCAAAGTTTCAAATTAAACTCTCTGATTTCGTTTTGATGATAGACAGCAGTTGGAGACCACAACAGATTAACAGATTGGCCGCCAAGTAGGGCATCAGGCTGCAATAACTCAGTTTTTTGAGTGTCCTTGTTGAAAATTACAGGTGCGTAATTTGTCGGCCTCTCGTTGCGTTCTACGAACTCAGATGGCTGAACCACATTTACCTCTGTCACTTTTTTTGCCATGTCGCAAATTTACTTTTTTAATCACAATCCATAAACATCTGACTCCCCAACCCCAAACACTGACGCGGCGGCGCTCACAAGACCAACGCTATCACCTACCGATTCATTGCCTTTTTGCTGCAGCTTAATGTTAAGGTGGTAAAATGGGTTGTTGTCGCTTATTTTTTGAAAAATTTCAGGGTCTTCCGGGACGTCAAATTCGGTACCGTCAACTATTAATGAGTCGCATCCTGCCGCAATGACAAGCTTTTTGGCTACGTACTGTGGCAACAGCCCAGTTTCTAGGACGACAACATCGTTCACGACCGACTTTAGCGTCTCTGTCGCGTCGTCGTCGCTGGAAAAACGCTCAGATTTTATTTTTGGATCCCATCGAATAGCCCGCCCCTCAATGTTTAATTTCGAAACTATCCCCGTAGTCCAGTCCATCGAATTTGACGGCTCTAAATTCGAGAACTCTACCACCCTGTTGTTTTCCCAATTTGTTTTTAACGCAATAGGCTCGCTAGCCCACAGCCTGTCGTTATATCGAGGGTCTTCATCGGTCGCCAACATCTCAACATAGTAATTGCCTTCCGGAAGCAAATTAAATGGAATATCGAACTCCATCACGTTCCAATCTTCTGCGTTGTATGTCGTCTCGCACCTAGCATATGTGACAGCTGAAATGGGAAGAATTCCGGAGCATTTAAGAACCCAACGCGAAATATCTGTGTTGTAAATTATTTCCTCAACTTCAAATAGCCCGGTAACAGGCCCCGATAGCTCGATGAAATTACCGACCCGTTGAAATGAAGGCAAACTGGCACCAACAGGCGTGTAAGTCCCAGCTACATCAGTAGTCCCGACATCGTATGTGTTGCCTCCTTCAAAGTAGATATAAAATCCAAGGCCGTCATCAGTTTTTTTTACGGTGCAATCCCGTTTATCCTGCAAGCCGATGTGTTTTTTCTTAAGCGCTACCGATGGTGTCAGTACTTCTTCTCCGTTGCAATTTCGAACTGACACTGATATGTCATCATACGAAGTCTTGATTTGAGTTGTGATTAAGTCTGTCGTCTTCATTCGTTGATAATAGTCCTGCATCTCAACGTTGATATACCTGTCCGACTGCTCAGAAAACCTTTTGTCATCAAAAAGTGGTTGGCCAGCGGCATAATATTTTAGGCTGTTTGCATTCGGTATTAACATATAAGGTTCAGGTTTTGTGACCTGAACACCTCCGACAACTTCTAAATCTTCAACGACAAATGCCCCAAACTGGTCAATGATAGTTGAGCGATATTGCCCGATTGGTAGATTTTCAAATATATTTGATGCCTGAGAGATAGACGTTTGCGGAATTCCACCGATGAGTTCTGCAACCTCGTAAGTAAACGTCAACCCAACATCGCCAACATTCGTGATGTTCGCATTTATTGTCGCCTGACCTGTTGACTCGGAGTTCATCACATTTATGCCGCCGTGTGCGAACGTTGACACGTTGGGTATCGTGGCGACTGCCGTTCTCCCTGATGATGTCTCCGTAATTTCAATTGTTCGACTTAAAGCAGATGACGGGGCAGCTGTAAAACGCGGATAGTCAAAAAAGAAATCAGATGCCGAATTACACGTCTTATTGCCTGCGTTGCCATACCGCAATTGAAGAGGAAAAACCGGGTCCCCACCAACTCCGAATGTATGTTTTACATGAGAAAGAATAGGGTTTGACTCAGCCGGTAACGGATAATTGAACTGAGCAAATATTGGTGTTATAACTTCTTGAATAAATAGTATGTTAACGCCTAATATTTGAGAAAAATTATCTTCCAGCAAAGGAAAACCATAATCATCAAACTCAACTATCACGCTCCATATGTCCGATGATAAGTTAGCCACAGTTGTGGAAAATGGCAATTGAAAAATAACCCCGGATGGGCCATAGCAATAATTTATAACATTTTCAATGCTTTCAGCTGTGTCAAAATTTGTTCCGTTTGGCAAAAAATTAATGTCCCCTATTTCTTCGCTACCTATTAAGTCTAGAAAATATTCATTATTATTTGAGTCTTTTACATATATAGATATTAAATCGCCTTCGCTAATCTGCGAAAAGTCAACGACGTCAATTTGAAATTTTGCTTTATTTGCCATTACCTCAGTGCCCTTTTAAGCGTTATCGATGCTTTTTTCTTAGCGATGTCATATTCAACATCGTCTATGTACCCGTACAAATGTACGCCTTTTGATTCAAGTTGCACAAGGCCGTTGGGAGATTCTTCAATAGTTTTCCATTGCTCGAGCGTTAACGGCACTTCATCAATTACAAATTTTTCTGGAAGCATAAAGTTTTGAGCCAAACTTTCAACGTCAATATCTGCGTTTTCGGCAATTGTGACGCCGTTTTTAACAGTTACCAAATTGGTGTTTTTTGCCCCAGACGTGTATTTGATGATGCCTCCAAAAGGCATTGACGCCCTTATATAACTACCCCATCGACGTATGTTTTGACCCGGTGACAACCTGACGTTGTAAGCGGTTTCCGGGGATAGAATACCGGTAACGCTGTCGTAATCCTCAATTTTAACGGCTACAAGGGTATTTCCGTTAGGTTTTGCATCAATTAAAAAAATATCCTTATCAGACCTTGTATCCTCAGTTGGAAAATCGATATATTGCTTTCGTCTGTCCTGCTCTATCCCGTAGTCGTCCGTGCGCCATGGACAAATTATGTCCATTTTTTTTATAACTGATTTAATCGGAGGCGCAAAATTAAACTCTCCGTTAAATGTCCCAATACCGTTTAGCTCCTCGTATTCTTGCTCTTTATACCCGACTAACAGCTCTGAGAAAAGCATGTCTTTGTCAGGAGTGCGGGATGCACCTACGATAAAATCGCCAAGTTTCAATACCACTTTGTTGCCAAATAGGGAATCGTAAGGGTCAATGCGGAACCGCACGTTGCCATCCGGCGTTTGCTCGATAGTTGCGCCAATATTTAAAATTGAATTATATGCTTTGAAGGCATCCTTTAATGATGCCGAAAACTTGGCATAAGTAGTTTCTGAATCTGTTCCGGAAAAAGGAAACCCTCGAATCATAAGCCCGTTTAACGCAACCAAATAAGCCCAAGCACCGTCTTGTGCATATCCCAAGTCTGTCCTTCCAAATATTTCTGAGTAAAAAGGCATTTGCGCACCTGTCAGAATTGAGCATATCCTACTAAACAGCTCGTGGGGAAGGATGCAGTCCGCCGTGGTGGCTGGTTTTACGGATTTTGATTCGGCGTACAAAACATTGTTTTGAAAATTTATGCCCCGAATTCTTAGTTTAGTGTTTACATAGCTTCCCTCGCCAATTTTTAAATACACAAGCAGTTGCAGAGAATCACCTTTTGCAATGTCGTGAATTATCTGTCCGCTGTAATTGATAGGTATTGTAACCGTTCCGTTGACGCCGACATTTGGGTCTCCTGACGGTGCGTAAGTGCCTAGATTGTGTACTATTTTTTGATTATAGTCAGAATCGACGTGAACGACGTATAGGATTGACGAGTAAATCTGACCGTTCGCCGATGTCCTAAATGTGATGCTGCTGTTAAGAGAGTAATCAATAGTTATCTGCTTATCCTCCGAAGCTTGGAGCAGAAAGAAAGATTCTGGCTCAGGCGGGAAGTCTGCTTCTTTTATTGCAAAAAACGAATCTTTAAAGTCGTCATCAGAGCGGTAACCTATATTTAAAGGCAAGGCCAAACCATAAAACCTGAGCAATGTACCCGTAGGAAATTCTACTTCCGGAAATGCATCAAGCCCGATATTTAAGCTGCTCTTTAAAAGCAATTCGCGTGAATGCAGTTCAATCTTCCTAGTCTCATTAGCAAACACAGGTATGCTGTCTCCGTCAATGCTGGTATTTGTCGCATATTCAACCTCGTTCGAGTCACGATTGAACAGCTTCTCTTCAAATCCAGATGCGATAAACTGGATGCCAACCGTCAGTTCTGAGACATCAAACGTGCTCATGTCTGCTTTTAGCTCAGTGCCAAACTGCCTGAATGACGAACGGTCTTTATTCCTGTTGCCGACCTCTACTTTCATGTAGATTTCTGCCTCAGAACCGTATTTATCGTAAAGAGAAATTAACGACGCTCGAATGTTTTTTGTGAACTCAAACGTACCTGTAAACTTTTTGAGCAGTCCACGGTAAGTCTCATTTCGAGTAATTCCGATTTTGACAGAATCCCAGTTTTTGACTTTGTCAGCTCCGAACACTTGCGTGCCTGTGTTTGTCCTTAAAGTAAACCTATAAGTTGACATTTTTAATTCCTCATTTTTTCACGTTGTAATTCGAATCTCACTCGCTCTCGGATTGATGCGTCAGATACTCGACTCTGTGTCGCCTCTATTGCCTTTCGTGTGCGTACCTGCTCGGCAAGTAGCTCGTCTGTGTTAATGTTAATTACATGCCTGTCGTTGTACTGAAATCCTTTCGCAAGCGAAATCATTTCGTTCTGCGTCAATTCTGAAAGTCTTTGCGCTACTCCGTGACCCGGCACTACTTTTGTGCCGCGTGGCAAGTCCATTACCGTGGCTGTCGAAGGGGTTAAATATGTTTTGCCACTCGGTTCTTCTACCAATTCCTGCTTTCCTCCATCACCGACCACTGCAAGGCCTCCCGGGTGATTATCGGTGCCTTTAAAATATTTCGGGATCGCTCTGGCTGCAACGGCCGCTGACTGCAAAGCACCTTGGATTAAAACAAATGGAATCTGAGCCCACGCAGCAGGAAACCCTAGGGTAGCTATTGTTTTCATTACCCCCATGGATGTCCCGATGAGTATCTGGAACAATGCATCCTGCTTAGCCGCTCGCGCGTTCCGAGTCTTTAACTGCCTTTCTCGCGCATCACGCTCTTTCTCGATCTCCGCGCGCTGTTCGTCGTCCAACTTTTCGTTAGCAAGACGCTTGTCAAACTCTTCCATCTCGGCATTGTAATCGTCTTCGCGCGCCTGTGCCTTGTTGTCAAAGAGTGTTTGTTCTATTTCCCAAATTCCGTCAAGTACTGTTTCGGCATACTGCCGCCTTATTTCTGCCTTTTGTCGCTCGTGCTCTTCAAGTTCTGCGCGTTCTTTTTCCCATAGCTCTATTTGAGATGCAAAATATTGCTCGTCAGATTCTTTGAGATAATCTTTTACGCTGTCGATTTCTTTTGTGTCAAAAGAAATCTGCGATACTGCTTTAATGGTACCAAGCTCGCGCAACCTTTTGATTTCTTCTTCGATTGTCTTAACCTTGATGTTTCGCGCAAGCGTTTCGGCCTCTGTCGCCGCTGGTGTGTCGCGAACAAGAGCCAGTTCTTTTTCTTTCTCTTTGATGAGGTCGCGGGTGGCAATTGTGACTGTTGCGGTAGCGCCCGCATCATCTTTTTTAGCCTCTTCCTCGCTGTTCCAAGATTGTGTCAGAGCCGCAAGACGCTCTTGAATTGCCTTAATTCTAACTTTATACGCTTCCGCGTTTGCGCGTTCAGCCTCGGCCGAATCAGCCTGACTTTTAGTTAACAGGTTGAAAGGGTCAAGTACGTCTTGAACTGCATCTTTAAATGATGCCCAGTTTGTGGATGCGGCGGATATTACTTTATTTGAATCGTCAAAACCCCTTTTAGCAATTTCAAGTTCAAGCACCAAAGCTTTCAACTTGTCTTCTTTTGAAAGCGACGCAATGCTGTCGTCAAGTTTTTTCAATGCTCCAGCAGCTAATTCCGCCCCCTGGTCTTCTGTCGATTTCATCGCAAAAGAAAGGTTGTTTAGCCCTCTAGTCAATGCATTGATTGCGTCAGTGGCTATCTGCGTGTTACCTAACGATAACAGCACATCGTCCCACGCGTTGCCAAGCCTTTTTGATGCCCCGGCGAAATTATCCGTGTTTATTGCTGCCTGTTCATATGCCGTGTTTGTGTCTGTGACTGCCTTTGTGAGCCTGTCAATTGTCGGAACGCTTTCCATTAAAATTTGAGCAGCAACAACATTTTCTTTTCCGAAAAGTTTCGTTGCTTCTGTCGCGCTCAAATTCTGCTTTCGCAAATTTTCCAACGCCGTATTAAGGCCCACTACGGCTGGGTTTGTTTCTTTTGCACCCGCTTGAAGAGTAAGTAAGAAGTTGCGTAGTTTCGTCCCGGCTTCTGCCCCTTTTACCCCTCGTTCAGCAAGTGCTTCTATCAGTGCTGTTGATTCTTCGATGCTGATATTTGCCCCTTTGGCCACTGTGCCAAATTGCTTCATGGCCTCGGTAACGGCAGGAATTGCGGCGGCACCCTCCTTAGACCCTGCCGCAAGTACGTTGATCACCCTAGCCGCTTGGTCAGCACCTAGCCCAAATTGGTTCATCGCGTCTGTCAACGCCTCTGCTGCGACAGGCAGTTCCATGCCAGCCGCTTCCGAAAGTGTTATTGCCGCATCCGTAACAGATGCCAATGCCTCGCTACTTTTTAATAGCTCAGGCTTAGCGGAGCCTATTAACTCCATGGCCTTTAGAGTATCGACAGCCGAAACGGTCGAATCCTTAGACATTTGCTTTGCCTTTTTACCAAGGTTTTGCAGCTGTTTACCTGCCAATCCTGTAATTGAAGACAGAGACGATAGCCCTTTTTCAAACTCGACCTGCTTGTTAAATGCAGATTTCATCGCAGAGCCAATGGATGAAAGGCCTACTGTAATGCCGAAAGCACCCATAAGGCCACGGCCTAGGCCTTGCCACGCCTTGCCGTAATTGCCTACATTTCGCTGATGCTGGCCAAGAGAGGCATCAATTTTTTTTAACTGAGCATCTAATTTGTTAGCCGCGGCGGCCGCGTCTTTAGCAGCTTTTGAATTAATGCCATACTGCACCGCCAAATCTTTTGCCTTATTGCGGGCCTCTGTATGTTGCTTGCTTAACCTTGCGTATGCGCTGGCTTCTTGGGCGGCGGCTTTTGCTGCTTTTTCGCTTTCTTTTGTCTTTTTAGCTTCGGCTGCTGCGACCTCGTTTGATAGTTTTAGTTTTACTCGCTCAAGCTCAGTTAATTGCTTTTCGGTTTTGTACTTTTCTGCAAGTATCTTTTCATACTCTTTCGCCGCCTTTGCGTTTTCGGTAGATGTCGTTTTACCTAACGCCAATGCTTTCGCAAGTTCGGCCCCCTCTTTCGACAGCAATGCTAATTGCCCAGTTAATGACGTTGCTGCTGCGTTCACATCCTCGAATGCCTTTTTAATCTCATCCGATTCGATTATTTGTTTTTTTCCAATTGGGGCCATTGCGTAAATCCAAATTAAACATTACATTTGCCTAACTATTAGACATCTGATTTCTGTTCATTGTTTGGATTTGGATCTTGCATTTTTGAGCGGGTGGTATTGGCGTTCCACCCGCTTTTTTTATGACTTTTTCAATATCAACACGCCAAGCATCATGCAGATTACCGATAGCGCAAAAAGAATTGCCACCTCGATTGGCCTTGCGTCGATGAAATAGCTAAACGCTTTCCCAACGCCTAGCAATATTGCGCCAAACACGGCAACGGTTAGAACTCCAATAAAAGAAGATGCAAACCACCGGAATAATACTTTCAATTTTTCCATTTTGTTTTTGTCTTTTGTATGTCAATTATAAATTGGTTTTCAAGTAGTATCCATTTTTTTACAGTCATTTTTGAAAGGTCGTATTGAGCGTTGTAAAACCTTTCGATTTGGAATATAGCTTCTTGCAAGTCAAGCGGTTTTGCTGATTTTTTCTGATATTGTTTTGCCTCAAATGCCAAATCTTCATATTTTGTTTTTAAAGCATTTACCTTTTTCCTGACAATAGGAATATGGTTACGGTTTGGGAGGTCATATTTCCAAACTTTCAATGCCGATTGGATGTTTGAATCAAAATGCTTTTCCGCAATTGAAAGCAATATCATCACGCTTTCGTACTCGATTTTAATTGCCATCATGCGGGCCTCTAGTTTTGACCTTTGAGCGACCTCAGCACGTTTGCTAATTTCGTCCATGTACTGTTCTTCCATGGCGTTGTAAGCTTCCGTCAACTCGGTTTCGTTTGCCTCGTTATCACCTATCAACAGCGATGCGAGGCTACCACCACCACGCAACAACGCATCAAAAGGAATGATAGGCATGGTATCTATTGACTTGTGGTAGCGTTGCTTTTCGGCTTTCATGCTGGCAATACTTTGTTTGTTTTGTTGCTCAAAAATAGCAAAAAATCGTGTACAAATTGGTCTTTATTCAATCGATCGAGTCGCTCATCGGTAACGCCAAAAATATCACCGTATTTATTGACCAATTTATTTCGTTTTTCATCCGTGGCATCAATCAACAGCGAATCGCGCGTTTGCCTAATTATAAAGCTCTCCCAAAAATCACCGGTTAATTTTAAATCAGGTATTGACCGACCTTTAAACGCGGCATATTCCGGATTCGCGTATGGCGGCAATGATTTACCCAACGCATCAGTACCAGCATCCAATTGCGCCGTATTTTCGTCGATCAAATTAGGCCCGATGGAATCGAAGAACTCATCCATCAGGCTATCCCAATTGTTGATAAGCGATGTTAACGCGGTGGTAAATTCTTGCAACTCCATAGATTCAATAAAAAAGCCCCTTATTCGGGGGCTTCGGTTTTAGGTTTCCCCTTCTCAATTTTCGGGGCTGGCTTGATAACAGCTTGGATGGTTTCCCATTCATCTCTGATAGCTTCATCCCGTGCGGGCTGCTCCATAACCTTAAAAGGCTTTATGCTACCCATCAGCCCGGCAAAGCTATCGAAAGAGACACCTTTTAAAGTGTCCCCTTCGTATTGCTTATATTTGCCTTGAATCATCATGATACGGCTATTGATACGGCACCGGCACTCTCATAACCTTTGGTGGTCATCGTTGCGGGCGTCTTAAGGTTAACCGAATAAGTGCCGGCTGTAAGCGGCGTACCAAACGAAAATGAGTACGTCCCATCTTCGTTGTCGGTGATGGTTGTCGGTGTTTGCGCCACACCTGAGCCGTTCAATATCTGCCAATCTTCGCCAACGGTTTCGGACAATCCCAAAACGTTTGCACCAGATTGTTTGATTTTAGCAGATACTTTCAATAAGCTGGTCGTTTGCGCACCGCTTTCGGCCAAAACAACATCTTTCAAACCTTCCAGTGTTGACACGTCAAACGATGGCACCACAACGGCGGGCATGGTTTGGAATGTGATCGGATTCTCGAATTGCATTGACACTTTGGTGGTTGTTCCTTCGGTTCCGTTGTTTACTTTCAATTTTTCAACGGTAAATCGCGAAAGGTTCGGGAAGATGAACTCACCTGCATCATTGCGTTGACCTTGGATGCGGCCTTGCTGGTCGAAGAAGACGACTGAACACTTCTTGTTTGAGTGCGATTTCAAAGCTTCGTGCTTGTATCGGCTGGTCTCAAATGTGAATGTCCAAATCATTTTGCCTTCATGCACATAAACAGAACCCATGGCAAATTCTTGATAAACAGTTTCTTCGCTGCCATCTTCGTGCAAAAGAACCATTGGGAACGGGTAAACCCGCTCCGATTTATCGGCATGGGTCAATGCTAACCAATTAGCCTCCAATTGGGCGGCGGCCTCGGTGGTTATTTTGGTGTTGCGTGGCGCGATGGAAAATCCAACAATTGAGCCGATGTCCTGACATAGCTCATTTACGCCTGTGTTTTTTGCGGTTTGGCCGCATTGAATTTCGTATGCCATTTTAATTGCAATTTTGTATTATTTTTAAATTGATGGTTAACTCTATTGCGTCTAAGTAGTCATGGCCGATATTACCGCTGTTTCCGTAAATATCACTTTTGCCCCAAAAAAGGCGGTCGGTTTTTTTGAACTCAAAACGCCTACTGTTGACATTCGGTGATTTTTCCAGCTCTTTTATAAAAAGCTGGAATAAAGGATAAAGCGTATTAGGAAATGTCGAATCATAACGTTCATCGGCCTTTATTGTTGGTTGAGTATTCGTTGCAATAACCACTTTCAACTCAACATCCGAAACGTAACCGGCAACAACTGGGAAGCGTTCTTCAAAATCCTGCAATAACATTATAACAGGGTATTTCTTGAACTTCCATTCATCGTTTGCGGTTTTTTCGGATAGTGTGTTGATTATCTCGGTTATATGGCCGTGCATGTAATAAGGCTTTTCCAACCCCGTTGGGTCGAATTTTGCCCGCACTTTAGCGACCACATCACCGATGATATCGACAACTGGTTTATAGGTCATGGCTATTGATTGATCTACGGGGCGTGAAAATCCATTCTGGATAGTCAGCTTCGTGATGTTTCAAAAAATTATATGCCGATGGCATGGCCTCGCTTTCGTACTCATTACCATAAAGCTCGGCCAACCGCATTGCTGCATTCATTACCTTTTGGCTCGCATCAACCATGGTGCCGTTTTCGGTTTTCGCTTTCGCTTCGCCGATACCAGTTGTCAATGTGTTGTTTGCTCGAACGTACCAGTAATAAACATAGTAAGCAATTAGGCTTTTCTTTTGGGTATTAATCAAACCATTCCACTTCACTTTGACATCGCGCCCATTAACTATAGCCGTGTACTCTTTGCCTTCAACAAAGTCAATAATCCTTTGCTCGGAGGTGTCAGGGTCATAAGCCATCACCAATGCTGCCAACTCATAACCCAATAGCTCAGTTAATATCTCAGGTTCAAACCTGTTGATATAACCCGGCAAACTGGAATAAGTGCCAACCGGAAGGTTAATGTCAAAAACAAAATAGCTTTGGTCAATCAAACTCATTTGTCAGTTTTTTTTGGTCTGCCCGCCTTTTTTATACCATCAGGCAAAGAATGCCCACGCACAACAACGCCCGCTTTTTTCAAACGCACAAAAACAATAGGCTTAACATCTGCGACATCGCCTTTTTTCTTGTCCTCATGGTCTTTCAAAAATACTACTTTCATGCTTTCGAGTTTTTAAAAGTTGGCGGGTAGCGTTAACCACCCGCCGTTAAACTTAAGGAGCTGGAGTTACAGCGGTAATGGCTGCGGTAATGTCGGTAACTTTCAAGAAAGCGTCAACATCGGCATTGCGAACCAATAGGGCGCAACGTTTGCGGGCCTTTAAAGTGTAAAGGTCGGTAATGAATTGTCCATCACCATAACCCATTTCCAACTCAATGCCACCAAGGTTGTATGAAGTTGCAAAGCGGCTATCACCAAGCAACATAGTATTTGCAGTTACCGCGCTGTTTTCATAAACGGTCATGCCGTCAACAACCATGCCGGCTTGAGTGGTGAAAGGAGGTAGCACGTATTGGCCCATTTCATCCTTCGCCAATTTCATTTTAAGCACGTCGGCAGGGTTCAAAATGCAAAGGTTTGGTGCGTACTTACTTTGCTTGCCGTTGGTGATTTGAACTCGCAAAATGGCCAATAGGTCGTAAAGCGATGCACCGGCTACTTTGATGCCAGAACCTGCGGCATAAGCGTCTGCGTCGAATGCACTTGCATAGGTATAGATACCTTTGATTTCAGGCGCGGTGCCTGTACCGGCCCAATACTGTTGATTAAGTTTAATCATCATGTTCACGTCCAACAAGCGGCGAATTTCACCCTCGATGAAGTCAACGTCATTCAAAGACTCAAAAGACACAGGAATTGAATCCAATATCTTTTGAATGGCCAATGTGTATTCTTGCCAAGCGATTGCACTCTCGGGAGCGGCTGTTCCTTCTGCCTTTGGTGCGGCATTGCGGGTAACTGAGGATTGGTCAACGTAACGGATAACGCCGTTAGAGTTTCCACCCACATTTGCCTGACGGAAAAGCTGGTCCAATCCGGTTGAGCCATAAGCCAATTGCCCAATGTCGGTCAACCTTTGTGCAAGTGTGTGGTTTGTCACACTGGTTCTAAGCACATTGGTTTTAATCTCGAATTTGTGGGCGCGTTTTTGCTCACCTGCTTCGATGGCTTTTTTCAATTCGCCTACAAGAATGTCTCGCAATGATTGCTCCCCGCCTTTATTCTCGTTTAAACGATTGATTTCAAGCCCTTGCTTTTCAATAGCGGCTTGCAGGTCGCCAATCTCTTTTTTCATCCCGGCTTCGGCCAGTTGTCCTTTCAATTCCTCAAACTTCTTGTCCAAATCAGCCTTTTCTGCATATTGGCCCAAAGAAGATTTAAACGCTTGCAGCTCGGTTTGTAGAGCCGCCTTCATTTCGTCAACGGTCATTTTAAATCGTTTTTAGTTGTTGTGATAATAACTCTCTGAACTGAGTGACCGAAACGGTCGGCTCTATTTGTTTTGAAGTGGATTGCTCCGGCTCCTTTGTTTCGACGCTTAATGTAGGTGTTGCCCAATTCGATCCAATTGGTACGGCACTACCTTCGATGACTTTGGCTTCTTTCACGGCCCAAAAGTAACCGCTTTCATCGGCCGCCTCTTTATTGGCTATCTCTGGGTAATACTTTTCCCAAACTTCATGCTCGGCAACGTATGACTTATCATTTATGGCAAGCATTATTTTGACGTAACGCATCCCGACTGAATGATTGTCAACGTCCCCATTTTTGTACATGTTGAACATGTACGGGTTTTTATCGGCTTTCAATGTGGCCTCAAAAATCAATGCCTCCGTTTTGCCTTCCAAACCGAAACCAAGCTCGCGCCATGTCATTGTCTTTGTTGATGCCTTAACATCGTCACCCTTTGCAATGATGGCAGCAAACTTCATTTGATGCTCTTGAAGCATCATTATATTTTTGTTCTCTTGCAGCGATTTATTCCATATGCCTGGGAGATGCACATCTTTATGAGAATCCATCAGGTTTGTTGTATTGATAACCGCCAACACTTTCAAAGTATTACCTTCCGGCTTTGCCTTTTCGGTCATACCACCATCAATAGGCAACACCATGCCAACGCTATCGGCATATTTAACCTGTTCTTTTTTCGCAGCTATGATAGTGCTTTTATTCGCAACAAGGAAATCAAATAGTTCCTTCTTTGTCGCAAAGCTCGGTATTTCCATCTTTCAAAATTATTTTGTCAACGTCTTTTTTCTCCCAAAGTTTTTCGGGCGAAATATCCTTTTTTTCTTTCAATTCCTCGCTCATATACCAACGTTTAATTTTGCCAATTCTGCTTGATATTGGGCTATTGTTATCGCGCCATCTTGGAAAGCCTTTGACAATGCTGTTGTAATGGTCGCAATGCTAGCCGCTCGTTCTTTGATGTTCTCTGCAAAGATAGGCAAATGGTCAAATGTTGCGACAATGTGCCAACTCTTTCCATCTGTGCCAAAGAAGCTATTTAACGTATCGACCCATTCTTGGGCCTCTGGTATTATTGTTTCTTGGTACAGGCTTCTAATTGCCTGTTTTTTATTGTCAAACGTTACACCCTTCTGGTTGCCCATTAGCTCAAATGGCACCCCATATACATCACAAATTCGCGTAAGGCTCTCGCGTGTTTCCTCATGCAATTGCAGCTTATCAGCATCAATGGCCATTTGTTGCCATTTGAGGTTAAGGTTGGTTATAATGAATTGGTATTGGTCTTTTGTCAAACCATATTTGCGAAGCTGGCTTTGAAGTTCTGTTTTTTCTTTCGAGTCGATTGGTATCGATCCCCCTGTCACGTCAACTGAACCATTACTAAGAATACCCAATGCACCGCGCCGTTCAATAAGCACGTTTCGCGCCTCATATGATGCTCTTATATTTGCTATTGGCCCCTGCAATGATGCTAACGGTGATACACCATTCAACCAATTGTTTTCACGCTGCGTTATGTTGATGCTGTTGATGTGGATCAATTCCTTTGGGGCGAATTGCTTTGTAGATGTGCCAAATGTTGCCTTATACTTAATACCTGTAGCAAAATCTTCATTAAGGTAAAAAGCTGATTGGCTGCTTTGGTATTCAATTTCGACCAAATCAGGTGGCAATGAGAAAAGACCTTTGTAGTTTTTACTTAAACCTGATGGGGCCAATGGGTAAATGAACTCATTGCCAAATACCTCTTGAAATACCTTTGTTTGGTATAAAAACTCTTTTTGGCTTTGGTAGTAGTTGGGATTGCGTAACACTTTCACAAGAGGCTCATTGTTGTTAACTTGCTTTCCTGTTTCTTTTGAAAGCACTTGCAACTTCATTGAGCTAAATGCGCGGGCCTTCAACGATATTACCGCGTTAACTTCTGGAACCTCTTTAAAGTCTTTTGAGTAATTATTTGAATCCCATAACAATGAGCCTTTGGCTCCAATGGCCTCGAAGAATTTAGCCGCATCAACTGGCGTAAATGCTTTTTCTTTTGTTTCGGTGCTCTTATTCTTACTGAACCAACCCATTTATAAAAAGGTTTAATTGTACAAATGTAATGATTTAGATTCGATAAATACAAATCTTTTTCAATTGTCCCTTAATTCGTGCTGGCAAACGTACCCGGATGCGTCCCAAAGGTGGTTGTTTTTATCTTCTGGCTCGTTTAATGTTATGCCCTGTACCTTTCTATATTGGTAACTTTGGGCCTCACTTTTGAAATCGCGGTCGTTGACAATGTGGATTTTATACCTCTTCATTATATCTATTCGCCACGTTATGCAGCCGGGGAACTTCTTTGCGGCCAATGCACGAATGCCCATTTTGCGCAAATCGGAAATCATGCCCGGGTCTGCGCTATCACACCAAACATGCGAACCTTCCGGAATAATTTTTTTGCAGACATCGGCCAATAATATCGCGTTGTCAATTGGCGTGTATAGTTCGGCCTTTAGAAATAAATCGCGGCCTTTGGTCCCCATTCGAACTATTGCCGTTGGGTCGTTTGTATAGCCAAAGTCCATGCCGTAAACCACTTTTTCGCAATCATTAGGAAACTCATCTATCCACGTTACATCAGGAAAAACCAAACCTTCCTGTGCGGCGCGCTCACCAAGGCCGTAAACCTTCCATCTAAATTCATTGGCGGTGCCGTTTTTGATGTTTTCGGGTGTGGGTTCATACCCCATAATCTCTTTTACAACCGATGGCGGGCAGTGCTTATTATTCCTGAATGTTGTTTTTGTGAAATAAGTATTTGGCCTACCTTCGTAATTGAACGCCCAATGGGTAGTATATTTTGGGTTCCAATCGGCAACAATAAGTTTTCGGCACCGCATTTTTATCCCTGCGATTTTGCTTTCAGAATTTACCTCTAGCAATTCATTGAAAAAAGCAATATCGGACGGGTAGCCCTCCATACTGCTCTCATCATCCAAACCACGAAAAAATACATGGTTGCCAAAGAGGTCGTAATACGGTTTATGGTTTACGCCTGTCAGTTTTGACGGATCGAAACACCCTATAATTTTAAGGCAGTTTACAAAATCCTTTAGCGTGTAATCGCGGCAATTGGTGAGCGTATCACGATGACAATAGCATTCCAAGCCTTTATTCGGGTGCTGCGAAAAGTAGAAAACTAAAAAGTGGAAAAAATCAAATGTCTTTGAGCTTCTGGAGCCACCCTCATTGAAAATAGTTATCTTATCATCCTTTGGTTTAGCCTCTGAGTAGAGTTTAACCATGTGGTAAAAAAGCGGGTTGGGGTCGAAATTCCATTGCATCAGTCGAGTTTAATATCTTTGCCGTCAATCGTTAAAACTAATGGTGCAGGCGTGTTTAGCTTTTCGCCATACGATGTTAAGTCTGTTTTGTCAACTAATCCAAGGTCGCGCGAAATTATATTGGCATTGAATGCACCAACAACAGCACCCTCAAATTTCTGAGTATAAAGTATTTCCTCAATGCGCGTAATGACCTCTAAAAAATCTGGTGTTGAATTTGCTTTAAAAGCATTCCACCAAGAGCGAGAAGCACCCATATATAAGCACAATCCTGAAAGCGTATATGGTGTTTGTGTTTCCCTGTCGACTGGAAAAGCTTCTTTTCCTACCCAATCTTTTTTAGTCCATTTGCGCTTGTCTGTTGCTTCGAAATATTCTTGAGCGGCTTCCCATAGTTTTTCAGGGTCGTTGAAAAGTTTATCACGTCCGTGCTTGCTTCTTAACTTCCAGAACTGATTGCCTTCGTAGAACATTTAGCGTTTGTGTTTTGTAAAAAAGCCCCGATGTTAACCGGGGCTAAACATAATCCAAATCAAAAAACCCCAACTACTGAAAAGTAACATCGTTTGCAAAGATAGTTGTTTTTTTTCAATATCAATATCACTTTCAACAATGAAACAAGGCCTTCG